>Ga0184615_10002081_pt1 | contig 10798 bp, 6 predicted proteins | sample PLM4_65_coex_FD_133134 | JGI IMG/M metagenome (GOLD analysis project Ga0184615, IMG submission 133134) | Groundwater sediment microbial communities from an aquifer in East River, Colorado, USA - PLM4_65_coex | ecosystem: Environmental > Terrestrial > Soil > Riparian zone | place: USA: East... | reverse complement strand
GTCCCGCCGATTCCGGAACTGGCGGCAGTCGGGGGATTTGATTTCCGTTTGCAAGACCGTGCTGGATTAGGGCGGGAAAAACTGCTCGAAGCGCGCAACATCGCGCTGGGCATGGCAAGCCAGCACCCAGCGCTGATGGGCGTGCGGCCGGAAGGGCAGGAACCGGGGCCGCAACTGCTGATAGACATAGATCGCCTGAAAGCGCGGGCGTTGGACATAGACATCGCCGATCTGAACGAAACCTTGCAGTCATCGCTGGGTGTGGCCTACATCAATGACTTCGTGCGTAATGGCCGCATCCTGCAGGTGCAAATGCAGGCGGAGGCTGAAAACCGCACGACGCCGGAGCAGATATTACGAATACCGGTGCGGAATAAACAGGGCGGGATGGTGCCGCTGTCCGAGATTGCCGAGTCGCGCTGGATCGTGGATTTGCCAAAGCTTGATCGTTATAACGGCCTGCCGTCGATGAAGATTGCAGGCGGTCCAGCGCCCGGCCGCAGCAGCGGCGAGGCATTGGCGGCCATGGAAGAAGTAGCAGCCAAATTGCCTGTCGGTTTCGGCTTCGAATGGTCAGGGACATCAAGCGAAGAGCGGCTTTCCGGCAGCCAGGCGCCATTCCTGTTTGGACTGTCGGTAGTGGCCGTTTTCCTGTGCCTTGCCGCGCTGTATGAAAGCTGGTCCATTCCGGTCGCCGTGATTCTGGTGGTGCCCATCGGCATATTGGGCGCACTGACAGCTGTCACGTTACGGGGCTTGCCCAACGATATTTACTTCAAGGTCGGCTTGATCGTCATCATCGGACTTGCAGCGAAAAATGCGATCCTGATTATCCAGTTCGCCCGCGATTTGCAGGATAAGGGGCACGATCTGATAGAGGCCACGCTGGAAGCTTGCCGCCTGAGGTTCCGCCCGATTCTGATGACCTCTATCGCCTTTGTTCTGGGTGTCCTGCCATTGGCCATTTCCACCGGCGCTGGCGCGAATGGGCGCCATGCCATCGGCACCGGCGTCATGGGCGGCATGATCGCCGCGACAGTGTTGGCTGTGTTTTTTGTGCCGGTTTTCTATGTGGTCGTCCGCCGCATCTTCCCCGGCCATGCGCGCAAGTCCGTGCAGGAGAGCGACCATGAATAAAAGATCCGCGTCAGTTGCGTTGCTAGCGCTGTTGGGCGGTTGTTCGCTGATGCCCGATTATGAACGTCCCTCCGCGATGATTCCGTCAGCATGGCCGGACAGCGTCCAATCCGGCGGTGCGCGCAAGGTCGCAAATGTGGACTGGCAGCAGTATTTTCCCGATCCACGATTACAAGCGTTGATTTCTGCAGCACTGCAAAACAATCGCGATCTGCGCATCGCCACCGCACGTATCGCGGAAGCCCGCGCACAATACGGTATCCAGCAGGCCGATCGCTTACCCAATGTCAATCTGGCGGCGACACGCAACGCCTCGCTGACCCCAGCTGGCGCGTCCGTCACCGGCAGTGCGCTGAATACCCAGCGCTATGATGTCGCTGTGAGCTTGGTGTCATTCGAGCTGGATTTCTGGGGGCGGGTGAGCAGCTTGAATGCAGCGGCCAAGAACAGCTTCCTTGCAACCGAAGCAGCGCTACGCGCGTTTCGCTTGTCGCTGATCGCGGACGTCGCAAACGCCTATCTGTCGTTGCTGGAGCTGCGCGAACGGACTCAGCTCACTGCCGCTACCGTCAAGGCGCGGGGTGAAGCCAGAAACCTTTTGATGCGACGCCGTGAAGTTGGGGTAGCCAGCGAACTGGAATTCCTGCAGGCGGAGGGCGCATATCAATCCGTACTGGCCGAGCGAGCGAATCTGGAACGGCAACAGGCAGCCGCAGAAAATCTGCTCGATTTGTTGCTGGGACAATCGCTGGCCGGTATCAAGGATCTGCCTGCCGGACGTGACCTTGCCGGGCAGGACATAACGCCTGATCTGATCGCCGGATTGCCTGCAGAGGTGTTACTGCAGCGTCCTGATGTGCTGGCCGCCGAGCACAAACTGATCGCTGCAAATGCCAATATCGGCGCGGCACGTGCGGCTTTCCTGCCGCGCATCACGCTGACCGGCAGCGGTGGCACCGCCAGCAGCACCTTGGCTGGCTTGTTCGATGCTGGCAGCAGAGCGTGGAACTTTCAGCCTGTTCTGATTCAGCCATTGTTCGATGCCGGGCGTACTTCTGCCAACATCGACATCGCACATGCAAGAAAAGTCATCGCGGTTGCCGAGTATGAAAAAACCATCCAGCAGGCGTTTCGCGAAGTGGCGGATCTGTTGAATGCGCGTGACAGGATCGCGGAACAGCTTGCTGCGCAGTCAGCCAATGCACAAGCGCAGAACCAGCGGCTGAAGCTGGTCGAGGCGCGCTATCAAGCGGGTATCGCCAACCAACTTGAAGTGCTGGATGCCCAGAGAGAAGCCTTTGCCGCCGAGCAGGGCGCGACGCAAGTGCGGCGATTGTCGCTTGGTGTTGCAACGCAACTATACAAGGCGTTGGCGGGCGAATTCAGCGATGCAGCGCAATCAGCGAATCAAGAGGTGGCTGACAGACGAAAAACTTTTGATGGAACCACTGATACAACTACTAGCCATCTGACTAACCCAGCAAAAGACGCTGGGCAAGTCATTGGTTATAGCCATTCCACTAGGCTGTCAGCCGAAGAGCTTTTGGCCGGGCACCCGAAAGACGACAACCAAGTGGATGGTTATATCCGGGCAACCGAATGATGACAGAAGCACAAATCAAAACCGCCAGTGAACAAACCCGGATGCGTTTGCTGGAAGCAGCGCGCGAGGTATTTTCACAGCACGGATTCCAGGGTGCGACGGTGCGCGAGATTTGTCGCCGCGCCGAGGCGAATGGCGCGGCGGTGAATTATCACTTCGGCAGCAAGAATGGACTGCTCGCCGAAGCCTTGAATTTCGCGCCGCTCAAAGCCATGCAGAAAGCCAATGTTATTGCCGGCGATTGTCCCAAGATGCGTCTGCGCCTGTTCATCCACGATTTGATGCTGATGTTGCTGGATGAAAAAAATCCTTCCTCGCAATGTCAGATCATGGCGCGCGAGTTGGCTGATCCCACTCCCGCACTGGACAAGATCGTGCGGGAAGCGATACAACCGATGCATGAATTTTTAGGCAAGCTGGTGCGTGAGATCGCCGCTGACAAAATCAGCGAGGCCGAATCGCGCCGCTGCGTGCACAGCATCTTCGGCCAGTGTCTGTTCTACCGGCATTCACAACCGGTGTTGCAACGACTGCATCCCAAGTTGCGCTATGACCACAAAGAGATCGAAGCGATAGCCGAACACATCGCGGAGTTCTCTATGGCCGGTATCAAGCATCTTGCAAAAGTTCGCGCTTGAAGAGCGAGCTCGCATGGCGGTGTTTGAGAATGTACCGATAGCAGTGCCCAGACGAGGGCAGTCGAGAGGGGAAGAACTCGCGAACAGTATCAGTCACGGAATAGGGCTGATCGCGGTACTCGTGGGGATACCGTTCCTTATCCTGCATGCGATCCGGCAGGGAGAAGCGCGATCCATTGTCGGAGTATGTATCTTTGCCGCGACCATGATACTGCTTTATCTTGGTTCCACGCTTTATCATGCGCTTCCGGCAGGCAAGGCCAAGAACGTGTTCCAGATCATCGAGCATTCCGCGATCTATTTGCTTATCGCGGGTACCTATACGCCATTCACGCTGGGAGTTCTTCATGGGGTATGGGGCTGGACTCTACTCGGACTCATCTGGAGCTTTGCCCTGGCAGGGGTGATATTGAAAATATTCGGCAGGATGTCCCATCCTGTTATTTCCACAGGTCTATACCTGCTCATGGGTTGGCTCATAGTGATCGCGGCCGACCCGATGTATGCACGCCTGCCGGCACCAGGCATAGGATTGCTGGTTGCGGGAGGCGTGGCTTACACGGCAGGCGTGGCGTTCTTCGTGACCGACGCGCGCCTGCGCTATGGCCACTTCGTCTGGCATCTGTTCGTCATGGCGGGTACTGCATGTCACTATTTTGCTGTGCTATGGTATTCGGCCTAAGTCCCTGCTGGCCTGCCACATTCCCCACAGCGCATCCTCGAAATTCCTTGCAAAGCGTGGTGCATCGAACAGCGGGGATGTTCCCACCTGCTGACGCAGCCCTGCCCGTAGCGTTGCCAGCTTGGGCAAGTCGCCGGCTAAGGCTATTGCTCTGTCGACGTATTCCTCTCTGCTCGTGGCTACCCAATCCTTTAACCCGGCTGCCGTTAGCAGGCTGGCGCCCTGCCTGGACAGCAGCGTATCGCCCGCCAATGTCAGGGTCGGTACACCCATCCATAGCGCTTCGCAGGTAGTGGTGCCACCCGGGTACGGAAACGTATCCAATATCAGGTCCACTTCGGAATGAGCGGCCAGATAAGCCTCGCGGGCAACAGAATTCTGCAGGATGACCTTTGCGGGGTCGATACCTTGTTGCTGCAAGCGTGGGATCAACTGCTTTACCACCGCCGGATCACCCAGTTGATAGCATTGCCAGCGCAGACGTGCGTCTGGTAGTGCAGCGAGGATATTTGCCCAAGTAGCCAATACCACATCATCAACTTTAGCCATGTTCTGGAAACAACCGAAGGTGATATGACCAGATTGCTGTGCAGGCAACGGAGCAACTGGAAGGTCTGTTTCAGGTGGACTAAAACAAAGTCGAGTATCAGGCAGGTACCATATCTTTTCGGTAAAGTGTTCCTGGTGAGCTTCGGGCACACCCACTGGATCAGCCAGCAGGTAATCGATCTCGGTCACCCCGGTAGTGGCAAAATAGCCCAGCCATGCGGCCTGCACCGGCGCGGGCTTCCACGCAAACACTGGCAGGCGACCATGCCGGGAATGGCCAGACAAGTCCATCAGAATATGTATGCCGTCGGCATGAATCAGGCGAGCAGCATCTTCATCGCTCAATCCAACCAGCGGTTTCCATGATGAAAAGAAAGGCTGAATGCGAGAGGTAAGCGCGTCAGTCTTGGAGTCGGTCGGGTAGGCTATCAATTCGATACGGGCAGGGTCCAACTCAGCAAGCAGACTTTCAAGAAAATACCCGACAGGATGGTTTCGCAAGTCTCCAGACACCATTCCAACCCTCAAGCGCTCGGGCGCATCAGCACATTGCCAGGTGCTAAATCGTGCAGCCACTTTTTCGGACACGACACGGCCATATTGCCGAGCTTCGTCCAGACAAGCTGAGGGTGAGTGGTTGGCCGAGTAGTTCAGGGTGAACAATAGCCGACTATAGATTCCGGCATAATCATCACCCATATCTAACGCGCGACGATAACTCTCCACGGCATCGTTCGGTTGACCGAGAGCCTTAAGGGCATTGCCGAGGTTGCTGTGAGCCTCAGCGTAATCAGGTTTGATTTCCAATGCGCGGCGGTAACTGGCCATCGCTTCATCAAGGCGACCGAGGTCTTTAAGGGTGCTGCCAAGATTGCTGAGAGCTTCAGCGTAATCAGGCTTGATTTCCAATGCACGGCGGTAACTGGCCATTGCCTCATCAAGATTGGCTATATCTCTCAGGGCGTTGCCCAAGTTAAAATGAGCATGGGCAGAATCGGGTTTGAGTTGCACTGCTCGGCGAAGGCTGGCCAGTGCATCATCGAGCTTTCCAAGCTCTTTCAAGGCATTACCCAGATTACTGTGTGCTTCAGCATAGCCGGGATTGAGCAGTAAAGCTCGCTGGTAGCTGGCCAGCGCATCGTCGAGCTGTCCCAAATCTTTTAGCGCCGTCCCCAAATTGTTAAGCGTAGTGGCGGAATCCGGTTTGATCTTTAGCGCACTGCGGTAACTTGCCACCGCATCGTCGAGTTGGCCGAGGTCTTTCAGGACATTGCCCAAATTACCGTGCGCTGCGGCATAAGCGGGGTTGAGCTTCAGTGCGCGGCGGTAGCTGGCCACCGCCTCGGTAAGTTGTCCGAGGCTCTTCTGGACCACACCCAGATTGAAATGCGCCTCTGCATCACCGGGCATCAGCTCTGCTGTCTTCTGAAAAGCCGTCAGCGCATTCTTGCCCTGCATCTGCAGGGAAGCCCCGAGCAGCTTCCAGGCGAATCCGGAATCCGGATACCGCCCGATCAGCGCGTGCGCGCGGCTTTCCAGTTCCGCGTAGCGCCTGGCGTTGTACAACGCGACCAGCTGATTGAATTCATCGGGTGAAGGCGCAGCAGAACGCGACGCGACTTTCCCCTCGCAACAATGCTTGTACTTTTTTCCGCTGCCGCAACTGCACGGGTCGTTTCTTCCAGGTTTCATGAACGCTATCTCTGACTGGCTATTTGCCGGTTATTATCGCAGCGCCAATAGATACAACCAACCGGCGCTATGTTGACTCAGGTTGATGACCTGTCATGCGCCTGCCACATCCCCCAAAGTGCCTCTTCCAGGTTGTGCGCAAAGCGTGGTGCATTGAACAGCGGGGATGCCAGCACCTGCTTGCGCAAGCCGGCTCTCAGAACGGCCAGGCGCCCAAGATCGGATGTGAATGCCACGGCTTTGGCCACATAGCCGTCCTTATCATCCGCGACCCAGTCGGACAATCCTGCGTGATGAGCTACGCTTGTTGCTGTTAGGGAAAGAAATCTGTCGCCATGCAAGGTTAACACGGGCACGCCCATCCACAAGGCCTCGACGCTGGTGGTTACACCTGGGTATGGAAAGGTGTCCAAGGCAACATCAATTTTGTTGTACTCTGACAAATGATCAGCGATGGAGCCGAGTTTGCCGGCCAAAAGCAGACGCTCCGGCGCAATACCCCATGCGGCAAAACGCCGACGGGTTTGCTCGCGGATATCCTCGTCATCCAGTTGGCTTGTTTTGAGATAAAGACGCGAATTCGGCAAGGACAGAAGTATGCGTGCCCACAACCCTACCACGGCATCATTCATCTTGGCCAGGTTGTTGAAACTGCCGAATGTCACATATCCCGTTGAAAGTGCGGGGAGCGGATTAACATTCACGGGATATGCCGGTGCGGAAAAGCACAAGTAACTATCGGGCAGTCTCCACACGGTTTCCGAAAAGTGATGTTCATGTTCCGGAGGAATCGCCTGGATATCGCCCAGGACGTAATCTATTTCTCTCATCCCGGTCGTGTAGGGTAACCCCAACCACGTCACTTGCACCGGGGCGGGTTTCCAGGCGAACACCGGCAACCGGTTGAGGGCAGTATGTCCGGAGATATCCATCAGGACATGCACGCCGTCGGCATGGATCAATCGTGCAGCATCCTCATCGCTCTTTCCATACAGCGGTTTCCACCCGGAAAAAACCGGCCGGATGCGCGCAGTGAGTTCATCTTCCCTGGGTTGTGTCGGATAAGCGATCAACTCGATGCGGGCCGGATCGATATGCGATAACAGCCCTTCCAGAAAATGCCCCACCGAATGCACCCGCAAATCTCCGGACACCAGCCCGACGCGAAGGCGTTCCGGGCGTGCCGTGCATTGCCAGGCGGAAAAACGCCTGACTGCTTTTTCCGCAACTATCCGGCCATACTGGCGTGCCTGCTCCAGGCAATATTCGGGTGTATGGCTTGATGAGTAATTCAAGACAAACAGTAAATTGCTATGTGCCTCCGATAAATCGGGTTTGATCTCCAGTGCCGATCGATAGCTTGCCATCGCTTCATCGAGCTTTCCGATACTTAACAGGAGGTTGCCCAGATTCCCGTGTACTTTGAAATTGACCGGGTTGAGCTTCAGCGCCTGCCGATAACTTGCCGCAGCTTCTTCGAACTGACTTAGATCTTTGAGGAAGGTGCCCAGGTTGTTGTACGCCTCGGCAAAATCGGGCCTGAGCTCCACGGCACGGCGGCAGCAAGCTACCGCCTCATTCACCTGACCGAGTTGATACAGTGCGGAACCCAGATTGTTGTATGCCTGGGCAGAGTCGGGCTTGAGTGCTATCACACGACGGTAACTTGCCACCGCTTCTTTCACCTGACCGATCTCAAAAAGTGCGGCACCCAAGTTGTTGTGTGCTTCGGCATAACCGGGGTTGAGCTTCACCGCGCGGCGGTAGCTTGCCACCGCATCGGCCAGTTGTCCGTGACTCTTCTGGACCATACCCAGATTGAAATGTGCTTCGGCATTGCGAGGCAAAAGTTCCGCTGTCTTCTGAAAGGCCGACAGTGCATTTTTCCCCTGCTTCTGCAGAGAAGAACCCAGCAGTTTCCAGGCAAAACCGGAATCCGGATACTGCCCGACCAGAATTTGCGCCTGGCTTTCCACTTCCGGATAGCGTCTGGTGTTGTACAACGCGATAAGCTGGTTAAGTTCATCGGGTGAGGGCGCAGCAGAACGCGACGCGACCTTCCCCTCGCAACAATGCTTGTACTTTTTTCCGCTGCCGCAGTTGCAAAGGTCGTTTCTACCTGGTTTCAAATTCATCTTTCCCGATTTAAGCCCCGCTTGGGTGCCAGGTCGCCCAGCGCGTCCAGCAACGGGCCCAGATATTTTTCATAAGGCCGCCAACGTTCTACGGAGGATTTGTAAATCGGCCTGCGTACCTGCGTCATGCTGGCGGTGTTGACCGAGCGCTGGCTGTTGTGGAAATCGAGGCAGGCATCGTTCCATTCCAGATCGCAGAAGGCTATCATGCGCCGCGCCTGCGTCTCCTGGTCGGCGACGATATCCTCATACTGTACATCCAGGAAAGCTCCGGCAGGCAAAACCTCGCGCCAATGATCCATCAGTCGAGCATAGTCAGCGTAATAGCGGCCCAGTTCGGCCAGATCGTAGGATTGTTCAAGTCCCCTGCTGGACAATTTCGTAAAGCAGGAAAGGCAGGTATCCACCGGATTCCGGTTGACGTGGATGATTTTCGCTTTCGGCAACATCACGTGTATCAAACCAATGAACCAGAAATTATCCGGCAACTTGTCGGTGATATGCCGCGCATCCGGCGCGCGCTTGCGCAGGCCGGCAACATAATCATCGCCCCACTTGGCAAGGCTCTCCTGGTCCAGCGCGAGTATGTTGCCGGGGAAACCTGTTGCTCCGGCAACTTCACGCTGGGCGATCCTCGGTATATCCGGCAACTCTCCTGCGCCATACACCTCGGGATGACTGGCAAAGATCTGCTCGGTCAGTGTGGTTCCGGAACGCGGCATGCCCAGCACAAAAATCGGCACCTGCGAAGCGTTACCACCGCCGCGCAACCGTGCAATGGTTGCCCGGTCGAAAACCCGTATGACATCATTAAAATTTTGTGTCACCTGCGCGGCGTCATACTTGAAAGTAGCGCGTCTCAGTTTGCACCCTTCGATGAAATGAGGAAATGCGCGATCATGATCGCCCAGGTCATCAAAGCATTTACCCAGCGCGAAATGCAGGGAGATCGCCGTTTTATGTTGCATTGGTGATCCGCTGCTTCGCGCTTTCTCTTCCACTGCAAGCAACGCTGCCAGATTCTCGTCACCTGCTTGAGCTTTTCTAATGTTTGCCAGCAGGAAGCGAGCCTCCAGATTGTCTGGTTTGATCTCCAGTGCCCTTTTGACCATCTCTTCAGCTTCATTCATCTCGCCGTTTATCACACATACATGACTAACTCCGAGCATTGCCTCATCGCACTCGGCATCGATTTCCAGTGCCCTGCGGTAGTTTTTCAACGCAGCGTCGAACAGCCCCATATCCTTCTGGATATTGCCCAGATTGGTGTGAGCCTCAGCATAGTCTGGTTTGAGTTCGAGTGCTCTAAGATAACTTTCAATTGCTGCATCAAGGTTTCCGAGGTCTTTCAGGACAGTGCCCAGATTATTGTGCGCATCGGCGGAATCCGGTTTGATCTTTAACGCACTGCGGTAGCTTGCCACCGCATCGTCGAGTTGGCCGAGATCTTTCAGGACATTGCCCAGATTACCGTGCGCCTCGGCATAAGCGGGGTTGAGCTGCAATGCACGGCGGTAACTGGCCGCGGCATCCTCGATCAGTCCGAGGCTCTTCTGGACCACACCCAGATTGAAATGCGCCTCGGCATCACCGGGCATCAGCTCGGCTGTCTGCTGAAAAGCCGTCAGCGCATTCTTGCCCTGCATCTGCAGGGCAGCCCCGAGCAGCTTCCAGGCAAACCCGGCGTCCGGATACCGCCCGATCAGCGCGTGAGCGCGGCTTTCCAGTTCCGCGTAGCGCCTGGCGTTGTACAACGCGACCAGCTGATTGAATTCATCGGGAGACGGCGCAGCAGAACGCGACGCGACTTTCCCCTCGCAACAATGCTTGTACTTTTTTCCGCTGCCGCAACTGCACGGGTCGTTTCTTCCAAGTTTCATGTTCGCCGCTGTTGGTTATATTGCTTGTCCGATATCTGGAACGCATCGAGTACTGCAAGGGACTCAGAGTTAATCCGAGAATGGACTCTGAATAAAAAAATTAATCGGGAGTTAATCGACTTTCTGAGCACCAAATCCATTCAATGCAGGTTCAGCGCGTAGTGTTCCAGCAATTTTGCTTGCGGTCAACGCGGTTACCGCTGATTTCATGCCAAGTGCAAGGAAGCCGGGTCATGACAACTAACTCAAGGGTGCTGGATTTGAAATATTTTGGTAGTCTGCGAAAAAAGATTTGGCAATAATTATCCGATTGCGGCTACCTTGAGCGCCAATTTTTCTTTCCAGATTGGAGGTGAAGATGTTCATAGGTCATTTCGGCGTGGGCTTTGGCGCCAAGGCCGTCGCCAGGAAAGTCTCTCTGGGCACGCTGTTGCTGGCAGCACAGTTCATTGATCTATTGTGGCCGACGTTATTGCTGCTGG
>Ga0184615_10002080_pt1 | contig 10802 bp, 11 predicted proteins | sample PLM4_65_coex_FD_133134 | JGI IMG/M metagenome (GOLD analysis project Ga0184615, IMG submission 133134) | Groundwater sediment microbial communities from an aquifer in East River, Colorado, USA - PLM4_65_coex | ecosystem: Environmental > Terrestrial > Soil > Riparian zone | place: USA: East... | reverse complement strand
TCATCCTGCCGGCGCATTTCGCAACGCCGGTCGCCGGACGTATCGTCCGCAACGGCGCACGCTGCAAATTCGTCGTGTGAGGCGCGAGCGGGTCAGACCCGCTCGATCACCATCGCGATGCCCTGGCCGATGCCGATGCACATGGTGCACAGCGCGTAGCGGCCCTTGCGGAGCTCCAGCTCGTACAAAGCCGTGGTGATGAGCCGCGCGCCCGACATGCCGAGCGGATGGCCGAGCGCGATGGCGCCGCCGTTCGGGTTGACGCGCGGATCGTCGTCGGCGAGGCCGAGCTCGCGCGTGACAGCGAGCGACTGCGCGGCGAAGGCCTCGTTGAGCTCGATCACGTCCATGTCGGCGAGCTTGAGCCCCGCCCGCTCCAGCACCTTGCGCGAGGCCGGCACCGGGCCGATACCCATGATGCGCGGCGGCACGCCGGCGCTCGCCGCGGCGATCACGCGCGCGCGCGGCGTCAGCCCGTTCGCCTTGGCGGCGCTTTCCTCCGCCAGGATGATCGCGCAGGCGCCGTCGTTGACGCCCGAGGCGTTGCCGGCCGTCACCGTGCCGTCCTTCGCGAAGGCGGCGCGCAGCTTGGCGAGCTGCTCCATCGTCGTTTCCGGCCGCGGATGCTCGTCCTTGTCGACCGCGATGTCGTCGCCGCGGCGTTGCTTCACCTTCACCGCCACGATCTCGGCGGCGAGACGCCCCGAATCCTGCGCCGCCTTCGCCTTCCTCTGGCTCGCGAGCGCGAATCTGTCCTGGTCCTCGCGCGAGATCTGGCGCTCGACGGCGAGGTTCTCCGCCGTCACGCCCATGTCGTCGATGCCATAGAGCTCCGCCATCTTCGGATTGGGAAAGCGCCAGCCGATCGTCGAGTCGTAGATCTCCTGCTTGCGCGCGAAGGGCTCGCTCGCCTTCGCCATCACGAAGGGTGCGCGCGACATGGATTCGACGCCGCCGGAAAACAGGAACTTGGCCTCGCCGAGCTTGATGGCGCGCGCGGCCTGCGCCGTCGCCTCCATCCCGGAGCCGCACAGGCGGTTCACCGTCGCCCCGCCGACCGCGACCGGCAGCCCCGACAGCAGCGCCACGTTGCGCGCCACGTTGCGGCAATCCTCGCCCGCCTGGTTGACGCAGCCGAAATAGACGTCATCGACGCGCTCCCAATCGGCCTTGGCGTTGCGCGCGATCAGGGTCTTCATCGGGACGGTGCCGAGGTCGTCGGGCCGGACCGACGACAGCGAGCCGGCGTAGCGGCCGATCGGGGGACGGACGGCATCGCAGATGAAGGCTTCGGGCATGGGTGCGACCTTTTGGAATATGCGGGAGGTGAGGCTGATATAGCGGTGTTCGACATGCTAGGCTAGCCGCGTGAGGTTGTTCATCGCCGCATTGGTGAGTTGCGTTTTGGCCGTCGCTTCCATCGCGGCGGAGCCGGCCAAGATCGAGGTCGGCGCGGCCTGGGCGCGCGCCTCGGGCGGACGCACCCAGTCGGCCGCCGCCTATGTCACCATCGCCAATCGCAGCCCGAGCGACGACCGCCTCGTCGCCGTCGCCTCGCCCGTCGCCAAAAGCGCGATGATCCACAAGGAGGAGATGGGCGAAGGCAATTTGATGCGCATGAAGATGGTGGACGGCATCGACATCGCCGCCGGCCAGACCGTGACCTTCGTTCCGGGCGGCTACCACGTCATGCTCACGGAACTCGAACGACCCCTCGCCGCGGGCCAGCATTTTCCGCTCACGCTGCGCTTCGCCAAAGCCGGCGAGACCACCGTCGATGTTGCAGTGCAGTCGATCGGCGCCATGGGCCCACCGGCTTCGCACGATCCCAAGAGCATGCCAGCCATGCCTCACGGGCACGGCGGCCAGCACTAGCCCGGCGCCAGCGCGGCCTATAAAATAAGTGCATCGATTTCACGGCGCATGCGCGCCGGGCGCGGAGGCGAAGATGGACGCTGCGGTACAGGCCAAGTTCGACGTGGGCGGGGTGTTGCTCGACCAGCCGTTCAAGATCAGGCGGCTGGGTCATTTCGGGGTCTATGTGAACGACCTCGACGCCGCGCTGAAATTCTACGGCGAGCACCTCGGCTTCTATGTCTCCGACATCCTCGATTTCGCGCGCATGGCGCGGCCGGAGGACATGGAGCGCGTCAAGGCCATGGGCCGCACCGAGGGCGTGTTCATGCGCCACGGCACCGACCACCATTCCTTCGTGCTGTTCCCCTACAAGGTGCGCAAGGCGCTCGACTACCGCAACGCCATGTATGACGGCGTCACGATCAACCAGATCACCTGGCAGGTGGCGAGCCTGCGCGAAGTGGTGAATGCCGTCGACTGGTTCGAGGGCGGCGAGGTGCGCGTCAACCGCACCGGCCGCGACACGCCCGGCTCGAACTGGCACGTCTACCCGTTCGATCCCGAAGGGCATTTGAACGAGCTCTACTACGGCATCGAGCAGATCGGCTGGATGCAGCGTTCCAAGCCGCGCTCGATGTACGACCGCGGCTTCCACGAAACGCCGGAGCTGCCGCAGATCTCCGAGCTGGAGGAGGTGCTGCGCGCCGAGGAGCGCGGCGTCGACATCCTATCGGGCGAGCGCCAGAGGGATCTGCGCGACGCCAAGTACGACGTCGGCGGAATCCTTTTGCCGCGCCCGTTCAAGATCACCCAGATCGGTCCGGTGCGCCTGTTCATCAAGGACATGGCGAAGGCGCTCGCCTTCTATCAGCAGAAGATGGGCCTCATCCACACCGAGACCGTGACCTACAAGGGCCACGAATGCCACTTCCTGCGCTGCAACAACGACCATCACGCGATGGCGCTGTACCCGCTGGCGCTGCGCAAGGAGCTGGGCTTGAGCGAGCATTCGAGCATGCTGTCCTTCGGCTGCCGCGTGAACGACTACAAGCAGCTCAAGGACGCGGTTTCGTTCCTCAAGGAAAAGGGCGTCGTTATTCGCCATCTGCCGCCGGAGCTGTTCCCCGGCATGGACTACACCGCCTTCGCCATCGATCCCGACGGTCACGCAATTCAGCTCTACTCCTACATGGAGCAGATCGGCTGGGACGGCCGCCCGCGCCCGGCGAAGGAGCGCCGCAAGATCGACAACGACAAATGGCCGGAAAGGCTCGACGCCATGGGCGACTCGATGATGGGCGAAACCTTCCTGGGACCCTGGGGCTGATCCGCTTTCACCTGGATCACCATCAGCGGCATCGGCACGCTCGAAAACAAGGTCGTGGCGAGCTAGAAGCGACCGACAACGACAACGGCCCGAATGGGCCTTCAGAGGAGAGGACGTCAAAATGGCAGAATATCGCATCGTGACTTTCGTCGGCCCGGACAAGGAGCCCATCCCCGGCATCTGCGTCGGGGAGCGGGTCGTCGGGCTGGCCGAGGCGTGCAAGGGCAAGTCGGTCAAGTTCTCGACCGAGTCCAACGTCAAGATGCTGGCGAACTGGGACGCGGCCGAGCCGGTGCTGGAGCAGATCGGCGACGAGCTCGAGCGCGACAAGATCAAGAGCCAGGCCCTGTCTTCGACGAAGCTCAAGGCGCCTCTCCTTTATCCCAACGTGATCTACAACGCGGCCGCCAACTATCCCGGCCACCGCGCCGAGATGGGCAACCCGGCGATCACCCCCGAGATCAAGGCGAAGATGAAGCCGTACATGTTCCTCAAATCGCCGATCCACTGCACGATCGGACCGGGCGAGGAGATCAAGCTGCCGACCACGGACGTGAGCGAGTGCGTGGATTGGGAGGCCGAGCTCGGCGTCGTGATCGGACGCAAGGGGCTGAAGCGCACGCTGAAGGACGCGCGCGCCATCGTCGCCGGCTACACGATCTTCAACGATCTCTCGATCCGCGACCGCAACCGCCAGGACTGGCCGCAGTTCCGCACCGACTGGTTCACTGCCAAGACGTTCGAGACCTCCGCCCCGCACGGCCCGTGGATCGTGCCGGCGAAGCAGATCCCCGATCCCTATAAGTGCAAGATCGACCTTTATGTCGACAACCGGCACGAGCAGGATTCGATCGCGGGCGACATGATCTTCAACATCGAGGATCAGATCGAATACATCTCCGCGCGCATGACCATGCTGCCCGGCGACCTGATCGCGACCGGCACCACGCCGGGCGTCGGCAAGGGCGTCGACAAGAACCGTTACCTGCAGCCCGGCAACGTTGTGCGCATCGTTATCGGCGGCATCGGCACGCTCGAGAACAAGTGCGTCGCCTGGCATTGACGGCACCCCCCTCCCTCACCCTCCCCCACAAGGGGGGAGGGAACGCACCCTGAGCTCCCTCCCCCTCGATGGGGGAGGGTTGGGGTGGGGGTGAAACTGCAAAATGATCGACGAGAAGTGAGTCCGATATGAAGGCGATGGTGGTGCGGGAGTTCGGCGCTCCCGCTGTGATGAAATACGAAGAGGTGCCGACGCCCACGCCCGGTCCGGGCGAGGTGCTGATGGAGGTCCACGCGGTCTCGGTCAACCGGACGCTCGACCTCGCGGTGCGCGCCGGCACCTATGCGCGCAAGCCCGAGCTGCCGCACATCCTCGGCGTCGATCCGGTCGGCGTCGTGGCCGCCGTGGGCGACGGCGTCACCTCGGTAAAGGTGGGCGATAAGATCACGTCCGGCTCCGCGCTCGGCTCGCAGCGCGCGGCCGGCGGCGTGCTCGGCGTGACGCGCTGGGGCGGTTATGCCGAATACGTGAAGCTGCCCGCCGAGAACTGCTTCCGCATCCCGGAAGGGCTCGGCTATCCGGAAGCCTGCGTGGTCGCGCGCCACTTTCCGACCGCCTTCTACCAGCTCCGCGAGCGCGCCGGGCTGAAAGCGGGCGAGTGGCTGCTGGTCATGGGCGCGGCCGGCGGGCTCGGCGCCTGCTGCGTGCAGGTCGGCAAGGTGCTGGGCGCGACGGTGATCGCCGCCGCGGGCGCCGACGAGCGGGTCAAGCTCGCGCGCGATCTCGGCGCCGATTACGGCATCAACTACCGCAAGCAGGACCTCGCCGCCGAGGTGATGAAGATCACCGACGGCAAGGGCGTCAACGTGGTGTCGGAGAACATCGCCGATCCGACGCTATGGCCCGGCGCGTTCAACTCGCTCGGCTATGCCGGGCGGCTCGTCACCGCGGGCGCGCATGGCGGCGGCAAGGTGGAGCTCGACGTCAACCGGCTCTATCTGAACCAGCTCAAGGTGCTCGGCGGCACCGGCCAGACGCGCGAGGATTTCGACATCGCGCTGAAGGCCGCGGCGGCCGGCAAGCTCAAGGCGCCGGTCGACCGCATCATGCCGCTGAAGGACGCGGCCAGGGCGCATGAGCTGCTCGCGGAAGGCGGCATACTCGGCAAGATCATACTCGACCCCACCATCCATTAATCAGCCGGCGGGTGCCAGCCCCGCCCAAAAGGAAATGAACATGAAGCTCGACATCTACAACCACGTATTCCCGGTCGATTTCTTCCGCCGCATGGAAGAGGTCATGACCGACAAAGGCCCGATCAAGCGCTGGCTCAACATCCCGATGCTGTACGACATCGACGCGCGGCTGAAGATCATGGAGCGCTTCGGCGAATACGCGCAGATCCTCTCGCTGTCCATGCCGCCGATCGAGTACATCGCCGGGCCCGATCTGTCGCCCGAGCTCGCGCGGCTCGCCAATGACGGCATGGCGAAGCTGTGCAAGCAGCACCCGGATCGTTTCCCGGGCTTCATCGCCTCGCTGCCGCTCAACAACATGAAGGCGACGATGGCGGAGATCGACCGCGCGTGCAAAGAGCTGAACGCCTGCGGCATCCAGATCTTCTCCAACGTCAACGGCAAGGCTCTGGACGAGCCCGAGTTCTATCCGTTGTTCGAGCGCATGGCGCAGCTCGACAAGCCGATCTGGCTGCATCCGGCCCGCTCGGCGAACTTCCCCGACTACGCGACGGAGAAGAAGTCGATCTACGAGATCTGGTGGACCATCGGCTGGCCCTACGAGACCTCGGCCGCGATGATGCGCATCGTGTTCTCCGGCATCTTCGACAAGCTGCCCAAGATCAAGATCATCTGCCACCACATGGGCGCGATGATCCCCTTCTTCGAAGGGCGGTTCGGCTACGGCCAGGACCAGTTCGGCTCGCGCACCGCGAATGCCGGCTACGAGGAGATGCTGGCCAAGATGAAGATGCGGCCGCTGGAATATTTCCGGCTGTTCTACGCCGACACGGCTTTGTTCGGCTCGGCCTCGGGCACGCGCTGCGGGCTCGACTTCTTCGGCGTCGAGCGCTCGATGTTCGCGTCGGACTGCCCGTTCGATCCGGAGGGCGGACCGCTCTATATCCGCGAGACGATCAAGGTGCTCGACGGGCTCGACGTCTCGAAGGCCGACCGCGAGAAGCTCTATCTCGGCACCGCGAAGAAGGTGCTCGGGCTGAAGTAACAACTCCCCTCCCCCCTTGAGGGGGAGGGCAAGGGTGGGGGGTAGTCGCGTGAAGCGCGAAGGGAAAACTGTTGCGCTCATATTGGGCGCCGTAGGCGCGACCCCCCTCCCCATCCCTCCCCCTCAAGGGGGGAGGGAGTAGCGATCATGGTTTGTCGCGCTGCCCGATGGCTTCCGGCGGCATCTGCGCCGTCGCGACGCTGACCAGAGCCCAGATCCATACGATGACGGCGAGCGGGATGCCGATGATGGCGCCGATTGCGGTCCAGATGAGGAAATGCGCAAGCAGCGATAGAAGAATCTGGACGATCCCAGTTCCGATCTTGCCGACCAGCAGCGTGCCGACGCCCGGCAGGAAAATGCTGATGATGAACGCGATGGTTTTCACTACGCCGTGCCCTTCATGACCTCATCCGAAGCCTTCACGATATAGACGCCGTGGTTCTTGTCGGAGATATAGATGTAGCCGCGCGCGTCCACGACCACGTCCTCCGATTGCGGCACCAGCTTCTTCGGCAACAGCCCGCGGCGCTCCTCCGGGATGGGCGGCACGAAGTAGCCCACCTCGCGCGGCAGCAGATGGTCGGAGATGTCGAAGATGCGCAGCCCGGCGTTGAACCAGGTCATGAACAGCAGGTTGTCGTTCTGGTAGAGCGATTTCTGGTTCTGCGGCTGGTGCTGGTTGTGTGGGCCGAACCTTCCGCCGAACTCGCAGAAATTCTTGTGCGGGAATCCGGGCGGCGGCGCGGGCGTCGGCAGCAGCGAGACGAGTCGCGGCTCCTTCTCGTTCGACACGTCGACGATGCCGGCGAAGCACAACGCCTCGTCGCAATCCTCGCGGATCGCCTCCGAGTTCGCGGTCACGATCTTGCGGTTGGGGAACGGCATGGCGGTGTGAATGCCGAACAGCCGCATGAAGGGCGGCGAGAAGGAAAGCTGCGAGATGAATTGCGGCTTCTTGTAGTCCGAGACGTCGAGGACCACGAGCCCGGCCGAGCGATACGACAGATAGGCGCGATCGCCCGCGATATAGGGTCCGCCGTGCAGCGACACGTCCCCCGCCGCGTTCTCCCCGCCCGCCGTCCATTGCCCCTTCACCCACCAGCGCCCGACCTCGGTCGGATGGGTCGGATCGGCGATGTCGACGATGCGGTAGATGCGGCCCGAATAACCCTCCGCCGCCGCGGTCAGATGCACGTAGCGCCCGCCGTCGTAGTAGTTGCGGTGCGTCCCCTGCCCGCCGGTGGCGAAATGGCCCTGCTTCTTCGGGTTCTCAGGGTCGCTCACGTCCCAGATATAGATGCCCTCGGCGTTCGGCTTCGACGGATCGCCGCCCCAGCCCTGCTCGCCGATGCGCTCCAGCCCGGTGATCATCTTGCCGTCCGCCACCTGGATCTGGATGCACCAGGTATTCGCCGGCCCCTCGATGAAGCGCACCGGGCGCACATTGGCGACGTCGGTCACGTCGACGATCGACCAGCCGTAATGCCAAAGATGGGCGACGTAGAGGTACCAGCGGCCGTTCACCTCCTGCACCTGCAGCTTGAACGCGGGCTTGTTGTCGAGCGCGCAGTAGCCTGCGATGTCGACGTTCTTGGCCCAGTGCTGCCCATTGGGTCGCGGATCCATTCTCAACCTCTTTCGTGCGGCTCCGCATCCTTCGAGACGCGCCCTTCGGGCGCTCCTCAGGATGAGGAAGTGTTAAATGTCGCCTCACCCTGAGGAGCCCGCGAAGCGGGCGTCTCGAAGGGCGAGGCGACGGTTGGGTCTAAACGAGCGGCTTCACGGTGGAGCGGCCGGTGTTGTCGATGAAGATCTCCTCCGACTTCATCGGCTTGCCGGCGAGGCGGTCGGCGATCCAGTCCGCCTGCAGCGTCTGCGGATTCTCGCCGATCATGGTGGACGGCGATCCGTATACGCCGTGCCAGGCGCCCTCATAGACCACGAACTGCTTCGGCGTCTTGACCAGCGAGAGCAGCTCGCGCGTGTGCTCGAGCGGCGAAAGCTGCTCGTCCTCGCCCGCGATCACCTGCATCGGCACCTTGATGTCCTTGGCGATGGGACGCAGGTCGAGCTTCGCCACCCACTTGTCGAACTCGTCCTCGTCCTCGAACCCGGCCATGTACATGAAGCGCATCTTGAAGGACGGCGCGGCCATGTTGAAGATCGTGTTGAAGCCAGGCTCGTGGCACACGGCGGATTCCGACAGCGCCTTGATCCGCGTGCCGAGCGTCGCCGCGGCCTGAGTGCCGAAGAACGTGCCCATCGACGAGCCCTTGACCACGATCTGGTCCTTGTCGATGGCGGGATGCGAGGCGAGGAATTTGTAGTTCGCCTCCGCCGCCTCCATGTGCGCGGTGTAGGTCACGTTGACGCGGCGCGCGAAGCATTCCCCCTGCCCCGGCCCGTCGACCGCGAACACCGCCATGCCACGCTCCAGGAGCTTGTCGCCGTACATGGCGACGCCGTGCTCCTTGGTGCCGTCCATCCCGCCGACCGCGAGGATACAGGGGAATTTCTCGCCGTTCCGCGGCTTGTGCGGCAGATGCAGATAGGCCGGCAGCGACTGGTTGCCGAACGGCACCTCGACCTTCTCGATCGGATGCGGCGCGCGCTCGATATATTTCGCGAAGCACTCGTTCATCTTCTTCTCGAGGTGCTCGAGCTGCTCGTTGAGCTCGAAGATCGGCCAGCGCGCGATGCCCCACAGAAGCGCTGCGGTCAGGTAACTCTCGCGCGCCGCCACCTCGCGCCCTTCCTTCTCGAACGCCGCCGCCTTGGCCTCGCGGCGCACGGCAGCGCGCGCGAACTCGCGGTCGATATCGTTGATCTTCTTGATGCGCGACGCCGCCGCACGGAACTCGGCGAGCGCCTCCGGTCCGGCTGGACCGGCGGTATAGGCGACGCGCGCCTGGTCGAACTCGACTCCGATCTGGTTGACCACGGCATCGAGGATCCAGCGCTGCTCCTTCCAGCGGCGCACCCGGTTCTCGGCCTTCGCACTCATCGCCATGACGTTTCTCCCTTACGAATGTGCGTTTTCGTTTTCGCGGCCCATGCGGGCGCGCAGCTTGTCGTACCAGTTCTCCTGCGCCTCGAAGCCGCGCTGCTCCCTGCAGAACGCTTCGGTCTGGCGCACGATCTCATGATCGGCCAGGGTGAAATCCAGCGGCCGCTTCATCGGCTGGTGGACGAACCAGGGTGTCTCGACAAAGAACTCGAGCTGGTTGCCCTCCGGATCCTCGGTATAGATGCTCCAGGCGATGCCGTGATTGGCAGGCTCCAACACCTTCACCTCACCCTTCAAGCGATCGGCAATCCTGCGCAGCTCGGCAAGATCTTCCACGCGGAAGGCCAAGTGATGGATGCGCGAGCCGGCTTCGCCCTCGCCCCGACCGGTGCACAGGAAGATCTGGTGGTGATCGCGCGGCTCTACACAGAGGAACACGATGTAGTTCACGCTGGCCGGACCCTCGTCGGTCGGCGTGAAGCCGAGCACGCGGATGTAGAAATCCTTCATCCGATCGAGATCGCGAACCATCAAGCCCATGTGGCCGAAGCGCATGCTCGTCCTCCTATGAGATCTTCACCGTCTGGCCGGTGTAGTTGACCCGGAACGTCATCGTGCCTTCGTTCAGGTTCCAGCGATAGAGCTTGTACTTGCGTGCGCCTGCCTTGTGATAGGGGTCGGAATCCGCGATTCGCCGCGCGTCGGCGAAAGACTTGGCGCGGATCACGATCATGCCGCGCGTCGGCCCGTCCTTGTCTTCGTTTTGCAGCGGACCGGCGCCGAACATGATGCCGCGCCGCTCCAGCGCGACCTGATGTTCGAGATGCGCGAGGAACCGCTCCTCCCCGCCCTCCGCGCGCAGCGGGTCGGTAACGATGATGTAGAGCTGCATCCCCAGCACCTGGTCCAGTATTTTGCGCGAAGCGGCCGAGCGATCGTGGACCACCGCGGGTGCCGCGGCTTCCTTTTTGTTAGCATTGCTTTTACGCTTGGCAGCCATTGTTTCCTCCCTTTAGGCCAATGAGCGTGGCACGCGCCGTTGGCCGCGTCAATTTTTGGGGCCGACCTCACATGATGATCACCCGCCTGCTCGCCATCCTGCTCGCCGCCGCGGTCGTCGCGCCGGCCGCCGCCGATCCGGTCCTGCTCAAGGTCGGGTTTCCGTCGCCGCCGATGTCCTGGACCAATACGCACGGCATGACGCCGTGGGCACAGTCGGTCGAGAAAGCCGCGGACGGGCTGGTCGAGATCAAGATCTTTCCCGGCGGCTCGGTCGCCAATTTCCGCAACGTCTATGACCGCGTCATCAACGGCGTGGTCGATATCGGCTTCGGCCCGACCGGCGACATCAGCGACCAGTCGCC
>Ga0184615_10002079_pt1 | contig 10803 bp, 8 predicted proteins | sample PLM4_65_coex_FD_133134 | JGI IMG/M metagenome (GOLD analysis project Ga0184615, IMG submission 133134) | Groundwater sediment microbial communities from an aquifer in East River, Colorado, USA - PLM4_65_coex | ecosystem: Environmental > Terrestrial > Soil > Riparian zone | place: USA: East... | reverse complement strand
GCTCTCGTCTTCGTCTCGGGCGGAGCCTCCGAGAGCGCCCCGCATCGCCTGTGGTCTCCGAATTCCGGCGTTTCGGAGCTCTTGACCTGGCCGATCTCGCCGACCACAGAGATTGCGGGCGAAATGGCCGAGCGGATTCCGCGCGACTGCCCGCGCGGCGACGAGATCTTGGGCGGCCTTGCGGCGGCTTCCGACTGGGACGAGCTCGCTCGGCAGGACGACGTCGTCTCCCACCCCAATCCCGAGTGGGTGAGCACGTTCCTTTCCTACTCGACCGATGTGCCGGAGGGTGCGCTTCCGCTGTCCGCCGAGGTCGAGATCCGCTTTCCCGGCCGCAACCAGAGCCGCACCGTCGTCGATGCGAGTGTCATCGTCGCCGCCGCTGAGTTGCGCGGCAGCGTGACCCGCCCGACCGCACCGGAAGATGTCCCTGCGGCCTCGGCGCTTCTCCTCGACGGCGAGATCTTGCGCGGCGACGAGCTCTTCGACCATTTTCGTTATCGCTTCGAGCTCTCCGCCGAGCGGCTGCGCGCGGCGATGACGCTGCCCTTTTCCGCCCGGCGCTATCTCCGTCCCGGAACCTACACCCTGGTGCTCCGGTTGCAGGACACCGCGACCGACCGCGTCTTCCGGCGCGAGATGCCACTCGAGGTGCCGTCGCCCGGGAGTCTCTCGGCAGGAGGCTCTCCGGTACCCGAATCCCTGGTCGCCGGACCCGCGCCGGCCACCGGTATCGCAGGTCCGACCGCACGTTCCGCTGGCGGTTCCGGGGACGTATCCGCCACTCCGGCCGCCGTCGAACCGAGCCTCCGGCTCCTCGCACCGACCGATGACCTGGTCATCGGCCTGGTCCGGGTGGAAGCCGACGTGCGCGGCATCGTTCCGGCGCGAGTCGACTTCGAGCTCGATGGCAAGCCGCTGCTCTCCAAGCGCCGCGCGCCGTTCTCGATCGAGATCGACCTCGGCCGTTCGCCGCGCTTCAGGCGCCTTGCGGCCGCCGCCTTCGATCGCGCCGGGGCGCTCGTCGCCGCCGACGAAGTGCTGCTCAACGGTGGTCCGCATCGCTTCGCTCTCCGGCTGACCGAGCCGCAGCGGACGCCCGCGGCCGGCGAGCCGGTCGAGGCGCGGGCCGCGATCGAGCTGCCCGAGGGCGAGGAGCTCGATCGCGTCGAGTTCTACCTCAACGAGACACTCCTCGCGACGCTCTTTCAGCCGCCGTACGCGGTTTCGCTGGTCGCTCCCGCGATCGATGGACTCACCTACCTTCGGGCGGTCGCCTTTCTCGCCGGCGGTGGAGCCGCCGAGGACGTGCGGATCCTCGGGGCCGAGCCGAACGGCGAAGTGGTGGATGTCGACTTCGTCGAGCTCTTCACCTCGGTGCTCGACAAACGCGGCCGGCCGGTGACCGAGCTCACGGCGGGCGACTTCCGTGTGCTCGAGGATGGCACCGAACAGGCCGTGCGCCGGTTCGACGAGATGGATGCGCTGCCGATCCATGCCGGCGTGATGATCGACACTTCGGCGTCGATGCTCGAGGAGCTGCGCGACGCCGAGGCCGCCGCCGACCGCTTCTTCCGGGAGGTCCTGACCCCGCTCGACCGGGCTGCGGTGATCACCTTTGCTGACGCGCCGCGGCTGGCGGTGCGCTTCACCAACAATCTCGAGGTTCTGGCGGGCGGCCTCGCCGGACTCAAGGCCGAGGGCGAGACCCGCTTGCACGACAGCCTCGCCTTCGCCCTGCACTACTTTTCGGGCGTCCGTGGCAAGCGCGCGCTCATCCTCCTCTCCGACGGCGACGACTCGGAGAGTCACTATCGCTTCGACGAAGTGCTGGAGTACGCCCGGAGAACCGGCGTGGCGATCTACGCGATCGGTCTCAACGTGCCGGCGAATCCCGTCGACGCCGGCGTGCACCTCGATCAACTCGCGCGCGAGACTGGCGGGCGCTCCTTCCGCATCCGCCGCGCCAACGAGCTGACGAGCGTCTACGAGACGATCCGCCAAGAGCTGCGCTCGCAGTACCTGCTCGCCTACCAGTCCTCGCGGCTCGACGGCTCGAGAGCCTTCCGCGAGATTACCGTCGAGGTCCAGCGTACCGGCCTTTCGGCACGCACAATCCGGGGTTACTACCCCTGAGCGCCGCTGCGACACCGCTGCCCACGCCGCGACTCGTTCTCGCCTCCGCTTCGCCGCGCCGCAGCGCGCTGCTAGCGGATCTGGATCTCGTCTTCACGGTCCGTTCGCCGCAGACCGACGAGCGCCCGCAACCCGCCGAGCGACCGCCGGACCTCGTCGCGCGGTTGGCGCGCGAGAAGGCCATGGCGTCGATCGAGCCCGGCGAGATCGTTCTCGCCGCTGACACCATCGTGGTCATCGACGACGAGGTTCTCGGCAAACCCGTTGATGCGTCCGACGCATGCGCGATGCTCGCCCGGCTCGCCGGGCGCGATCACGAGGTCTTTACGGGGGTCGCCTTGGCGGACGGCACCGGCGAGGAGCCACGTTTCGTGACCCGGGTCGAGCGCACGCAGGTGAGGATCCGCCCGATGAGCTCGGGGGAGATCGCCGCGTATGTGGCGGGAGGCGAACCGATGGACAAGGCGGGCGCCTACGCGATCCAGGGCTGGGGCGCGGTCTACGTCGAGGCGATTACGGGTAATTACACCAACGTGGTCGGGCTGCCGCTTCCAGCCGTCGAAGCCTGCTTCCGCGAGCTCGGCTTCGACATCGACCGGTTCCGTCGGACTCTCGCGAAGGCTCCTGGACTCTCACCGCTACCGGGCGAGGCTAGCCCTCGAACTTGATCGGCTCGCCCAGCTCGGCGAGCGCGAAGTTGGTCATGATCTGGTGGCCGTTGAAATCGAGCACGCGCAGGTCTTCCACCGCCGCGAGATCGGACGCCACGCTCCCGTAGGCGTGGGCATAGCGCTCCTTGACGGCGGCGAGCGCCACTTCGTAGGCGATGAACTTGACGATCCCTTTGTAGCGCAGCTTCTCCACCAAGCGCGGATCAGAAAGCTCTGGGTAGGTCGAGAGCACGAGAATCGGTCCTGTTCCTGTGAAGATGAGGTAGGGCCGGATGTTGGGGTGTGGGCTCATGGCCAAGCTCTCCCGAGTGAGCTCGCACCGTAACCGGCACTCCGGCGGCTGTCAAGCAAATCCGGCCGCTCGAATGCTAAATTGCTCTGTCACAGACATTTATGGTCTCCGTAACCGGCCCGTCACCCGCCCACTGTGGAAAAGAACCGCCGAAGGGCGCGGAAGTTCTCACACCGAGTCACAAATCACAACATAAGTCGCTCATCGCAAAAGGCTTACAGCGTGTGCACAGTTTTCTGGTCAAAATGCTGGAAAGGCAAGTCGAGACGCGGTCCACACCCTGTGCGAGGCCGGTTTTCCGCAGGCTTTTCCGCTCCGGCTGCGGACAGGGGCATGCTAGCCTCGAAACGATGGCTGCGGCGCGAATTCTGGTTGTCGAAGACGAGCCCGACATCGCCGAGGTTCTCCAGTTCAACCTCGAGCGCGGAGGCTTCGTCGTCAGCATCGAGCGCCGCGGGGACAGCGCGCTCGAGGCGATTCGCCGCCGTCCGCCCGACCTCGTCGTCCTCGATCTGATGCTGCCCGGACTCGACGGACTCGAGCTGGCGCGGCTGCTCAAGCGCGATCCCGCCACTGCCGGGCTGCCGCTCGTCATGCTCACGGCGAAAGGCGAGGAGCTCGATCGCATCGTCGGCCTCGAGCTCGGCGCCGACGACTACATCGCCAAGCCGTTCAGCCCGCGCGAAGTCGTGCTGCGGATCAAGGCGGTGCTGCGCCGCCATGCTGGCGAGGTGGAGCCGAGCGCAGTGATCGAAATCGGGCGGCTCCGGCTCGACGCCGCGGCGCACCGCGCCGAAGTCCGCGGTGTCGACGTAGCGCTCACCGCCACCGAGTTTCGCCTGCTCCGGCTGCTCATGGAGCGCCAGGGGCGCGTCCAGACGCGGGCCCGCCTCCTGACCGATGTCTGGGGCTATGCGGAAGACGTCGACAGCCGCACGGTCGACACGCATGTGCGGCGTCTGCGCCACAAGCTCGGCGCGGAGTCCGACCGCATCGAGACGGTCATCGGCGTGGGCTACCGGATGCGCGGCTAGGAAGGCGCCGCCGATGAAGCTGCTGCTGCTGCGCCACGCCATCGCCACCGACCGGGCGGCGTTCGCGGCCTCCGGAAAGGAAGACCGCCAGCGCCCCCTCACCGAGGACGGTCGAAAGAAGATGCGCAAGATCGCCGAGGCGCTCGCCGGGCTCCTCCCCGAGCTCGCCCTGATCGCGACCAGCCCCTACGTACGGGCGCGAGATTCCGCAGAGATTCTCGCCCGCGCTTACCCCGAGCGCCCGGTGCTCTCGGAGCTCGGCGAGCTCGCGCCCGCGGGCTCGGCCGTCGCCCTCCTCAAGTTCCTCCAGGCGCAGAAGTCGCTGCCGATCGTGGCTTGTGTCGGCCACGAGCCCGACCTGTCGCAGCTCGCCGGCTGGCTTCTCGCAGGCAAGGAGAAGTCGTTTCTCGACCTGCGCAAGGGGGGCGCCTGCCTGCTCGACTTCGCGGGCCGTCTTGCTCCGGGAAACGCCGTCCTTTCGTGGCATCTCACTCCGCTCCAGCTGCGCTCCCTGCGATGAAGCTCCCGGCCGATCTCCTGGCTCGTCCGGCCGAGGAGGCCGTTCGCCGTCTGGCGCTGGTGCAGCTCGAGCGCGCGGCGGTCGCGCGCGCTCAACTGGTCGAGGGCGACCACGAAGAAGCGCTGCACGATTTTCGCGTCGCGCTACGCCGCCTGCGGAGCCTCCTGCGCTCGCATCGCGCCGCCTTCACGATCGAGTTCCCGAAGAAGGCGCTCCGCCGTGTCGCCGCCCTGGCGCGCGATACCAATCCCGGACGCGACGCCGAGGTCCAGCTCGCCTGGCTCCTCTCCTTCGCCGGCGAGCTCAAGCCGACCGAACGCGCCGGACACCGTGAGCTCGTGCGCGACCTCACCGAGCGTCGCGACGAGAGCTATCGCAAAGTTGAACGTGAGATCGTGCGCGACTTCGCCGCAATCGCGGAGGGCCTCGGCGCACGTCTCGTCGCTTACCAGATCAGCGTCGACCTCGAGCACTCCTCACGACCGCGGAGCTTCGCCGCGGCGTCGCGCGAGGCGCTCACCCGAGGTGGTCAGGAGCTCCTCGAGAAACTGGCACGGATCGAATCCGTGGCCGACGAGGCCGCCGGCCACGCGGCCCGCATCGCGGCGAAGCGCCTGCGCTATCTTGCGGAGCCGATCGCGGCCTGGATCGAAGCGGCCGTCCGGCCGGTCGAGCTGCTCCGGGCGTTGCAGGATCTGCTCGGTGAGTTGCACGACGGTCAGCTGCTCGCCGCGCTTGTCGCCCACGCCCTCGCGGAGATCGAATCGAAGCGCGCGCAAACCCTCATCGCGGCCACGCTCGACGGACCGACGGCGAATCCGCAGGCGGGGACCCCGGTCCGGCGGCGCGAACGCGCCGGCCTCATCGCCGTGGCGCGGAGGCTTGGCACTCGACGGAGCGCACACTTCGAGGCGCTCGCGAAGGACTGGCTCGGGGAGAACGCCCCGCTTCGGCTCGAGCTGATCGCTGCCCTGAAGGAGCTGCACGAGGCTCTCGCTCTGCGGCCCGGCCGGCGGTCGCCGGGAGGCAGGCAGACGCCAGCGCGCCGTCCGGGCTAGCGCTGATGTCGCCGCAGGGCGTTCTCCATGCAGATCGCCTGACTGGCGCGGACCGGTTCGTCCGCGGCCGGCCGGAGCCTCGTCCAGCTTCCGTCCGCTTCGAGCTCCCACGCTTTGCGATTGTCGGCGAGCTGCACGTCGAGGATCCACTGCAGCTCGGCGGCGAGCTCGCGCGACTCGACCGGCACCATCGTCTCGACCCGGTAGTCGAGGTTGCGCGACATCCAGTCGGCGGAGGCGATGTAGTACTCGTGGGCTCCGCCGTTCGCGAAATAGAAGATCCTCGCGTGCTCGAGAAAACGTCCGACGATCGAGCGCACGCGAATGGTCTCGCTCATCCCGGGGACGCCCGGCCGCAGACGGCAGACCCCGCGCACGATGAGGTCGATCTCCACTCCCGCCCGTGACGCGTCGTAGAGGGCCCGCACGATCTCCGGATCCTCCAGAGCGTTCATCTTGGCGATGATCCGACCACCCCGGACACCCCGGCCGCTCCCTTCGCCGCGCTGGTGCTCCGCTTCGCGGGCGATGAGCGCGAGGATCCGCTTGCGCATGCTCACCGGAGCCACCACCAGCTTCTCGAAACGCTGGTCCCCAATATGGCCCGATGTCAGGAGGTTGAAGAGCTGCGCCGTGTCGGCGCAAAGCTCCGGATCGCAGGTGAAGAGACCGAGGTCGGTGTAGACCTCCGCGGTGTCGGTGTTGTAGTTGCCGGTCGCGAGGTGGACGTAGGTACGCAGGCCCTCGGACTCCTGACGCACCACTAGCGAGACTTTGGCGTGCGTCTTGTACCCCAGCACGCCGTAGGCCACGTGGGCGCCGGCACCTTCGAGCGCCTCTGCCCATTCGATGTTCCGCGCCTCGTCGAAGCTCGCCTTGAGCTCCACCAGCACCGCGACCTGCTTGCCGCGTTCGGCCGCCTCGATCAGGGATTTCACCACCGGCGAGTTGCGGGAGGTGCGATAGAGCGTCTGCTTGATCGCCAGCACCGCCGGGTCCTCGGCCGCGATCTGCAGGAAGGTCTGCACCGAGCTCGAGAAAGCATCGTAGGGATGGTGCACCAGGAGGTCGCCGTTGCGGATCACACGGAAGAGATCGACTTCGCGCCCGTCGCCTGACGGCTCCAGGCGCGGATGGATCACGGGACGCCACTTCGGCTCCTGCAGAGCGGGCAGCGGGAGGGCGGCGAGTTGGAAGAGGTCCCGCGCCGCGAGCGGCGGCCGCACCTCGAAGAGATCCGCCGGCCCCACCGCGAGCTCGTCGGCGAGGAGCAGGCGCATCCACTCCGGCATCTCCGGTACGACCTCCAGCCGCACCACCGAGGCGAAGCGGCGGGCGCGCAGATCCTCCTGCACCGACTCGAGCAGATCCTCGGCCTGTTCTTCGTGGCGGGCGACGTCGGCCGCCCGCGTGACCCTGAAGGGATAGGACTCGAGCAGCTCCATCCCCGGAAAGAGACGTTCGAGGTGCTCGGCGATCACCACTTCGAGCGGGACGAAACGCATCGAGTCCGCAAGCTGAATCCAGCGCGGCAGGCTGGCGGGTACCTTGAGGCGCGCGAACCGGATCTCGGCGCTCGTCGGGGTGCGCAGAGCGACCGCAAGGGAGAGCGAAAGATTGGAGATGAACGGAAACGGATGCGAGGTATCGAGCCCGAGGGGAGTCAGGATCGGGAAGACGTAGCTCGAGAAGAACTTCTCGAGAAAGGCGCGCTCGGGCGCAGAGAGATCGCGAAATCGCACCAGCTCCACGCCTTGCCTGGCGAGCTCCGGCAGGAGGACTTCGAGGAGCAGGGCGCGCTGCTCTTGGTAGCGCGGACGGACCCAGTCGCCGATCTCGGCCAGCTGCTGGGCAGGCGTTCGTCCGTCAGGCGAGAGATTTATTGGTTTGCTCTGCTGCTGGAGCTTCAAACCCCCGACCCGCTTCATGAAGAACTCGTCGAGATTGCCACCGAAAATGGCGATGAATTTCAGCCGCTCGAGGAGAGGCACGCCCGGGTCCTCGGCCTCGGCCAGTACCCGCCCATTGAACTCGAGCCACGAAAGCTCGCGATTGAGGAAGGGCGAAGCCTCCTCCGCCGCACGGCTCTCTGCTCCGCTCTCCGGGATCGCGCTGCCGAAACTGATGGGGCTGAGGGTCTCCGACATTTCGTCCTCGTTCGGCGGACGCGTGCGTTCCGTCAACGATCGATGCGCGAGTCTACCCTCCTGGCGTGACACCGGAGTGACAATGAAGGGTGACCATGGGATGGTAGGCTTCACTCTCACCTGCAGGTCGAATCTCGACGGAAAGTCGCTTCTTTTCCATGAGGACCGCATGAGACTGGATTCGATCATCAAGAAGTTCCTGCCTCGCGAGGAGCGCTTTCGTGAGTTGCTCCTCTTGGACACGCAGAACTTGACGCGCTCGGGTGAGCTCTTCCTCGCCATCGCCCGGAGCACCAAGCTCGAGGACCGCCGGATCAAGCTCGTCGAGCTCAAGGCGCTCGAGCACGAAGGCGACCAGATCACGCGCCAGGTCTTCGAGGCCCTGAACCGGTCGTTCATCACCCCGCTCGACCGCGAGGACATCCGCTCCATCGCGGTCGATCTCGACGACATTCTCGACTTTCTCGAGGGCATCGCCCGCTACCTGGTGATTTTCCATATCGACGAGGCACCGGAGCCTCTGACCCGTTTCGCCGAGATCCTGCTCGAGATGATCGGCCAGATCGACTCGGTCACCCGCCTGATCTGGGACCTGGGCAACGAGCGCCAGGTGCGCGACGCGCTGGTGCGGATCTCGGAGCTCGAGAATCAGGGCGACGATCTCTTCCTCACCGTAATCGCCGACCTCTTCCGCTCCGACAGCGGGCGCAACGCCATGGAAACCATGAAGTGGAAGGAGATCTACCAGAACCTCGAGGATGCGTGTGATTCCTGCAAGGACTTCACGCACATCATCGGCAACGTGGTGATCAAGAACGCCTGAGCCGGCGCCGCGCTTGTGACCGTCCTCGTTGCCATCGTTCTCGTCGCCCTGGTGTTCGACTTCCTGAACGGCTTTCACGACGCAGCGAATTCGATCGCGACCGTCGTATCGACCCGGGTGCTCTCGCCGCAGCAGGCGGTCGCCTGGGCGGCGTTCTTCAATTTCGTCGCCGCCTTCGTTCTCGGGACCCACGTCGCGAAGACGATCGGCAAGGGAATGATCGACATCTCGATCGTCACGCAGCAGGTCATTCTGGCCGCCCTCCTGGGCGCGATCTTCTGGAATCTCTTCACCTGGTACTACGCCATCCCGGTCTCTTCTTCGCATGCGCTGCTGGGGGGCTATGCCGGAGCCGCCATCGCAAAAGCCGGTTGGGCGTCGATTCTCTGGGCCGGCTGGACCAAGACGCTCATCTTCATCGTGGTCGCTCCCGCTCTCGGGCTGCTTCTCGGCTTCCTGCTGATGGTCGCGGTGAGTTGGATCTTCCGCAAGGCCCGCTCTCACCGAGTCGATCGTTTTTTTCGCCGGGCGCAGCTTGTTTCGGCGGCTTTCTACAGTCTCGGCCACGGCGGCAACGACGCCCAGAAGACCATGGGCATCATCACCGGTCTGCTCGTCGCGTCGGGCTACCTCACCAAGTTTGAAGTCCCGCTCTGGGTGATCCTGATCAGCCACCTGGCCATCGCGCTCGGAACACTCTTCGGCGGCTGGCGGATCGTCAAGACGATGGGGTCGAAGATCACCAAGCTTCAGCCGGTGGGCGGGTTCTGCGCCGAGACGTCCGGAGCGCTCACCCTCGTGGGAGCAACGCTCGCCGGGATTCCGGTCTCGACCACCCACACCATCACCGGCGCCATCATGGGGGTCGGGGCGACGCGACGCCTCTCCGCGGTGAAGTGGGGCGTCGCCGGGCGCATCGTCTGGGCCTGGGTGCTCACCATCCCGATCTCCGCGGCGATCGCGGCGCTGTGCTATCTCGCGGTCTCTAGCCTTCTCTGATTTCGGCTTCTCCGATCGAATGCCCGGCGCCATGAGCTCGCGTCCGACCGCCGGGAAACGCCCCACTCCGCCCTTCCTTCCGCCGCGCAGGAAAGGCGCGCCCCCCGCGGTGGCGGCGGGGCGTCTCGCCGCGATCGACATCGGCTCGAACTCGATCCACATGGTGGTCGTCGAGCGCGGCGGACCGGGCGGCTATCAGGTCCTGTCCCGCGAGCGCGACATGGTGCGTCTCGGAAAATCAGCGCTGGCGGACGGCGCCCTGTCGCAGAAGGCGATGCGCAAGGGGCTCGAGACGTTGCTCAAGATGACGACGCTGGCGCGCCTCAAGGGTGCAGCCGAGATCGTCGCCGTCGCCACCAGCGCGGTTCGCGACTCGCGCAACGGCTCCGACTTTCTCGCCCAGGTCCGCGCTCTCACCGGGCTCGACGTGCGTATCCTTTCCGGCGTCGAGGAGGGCAGGCTCGTTTTCCGCGCCGTGCAGCACGCGGTCGATCTCTCGCGAGGCACCGTGGTCCTGGCGGATGTCGGCGGGGGCTCGACCGAATGGTGCGTGGCGCGGCGCGGCGATCTGCGTTCCGTGCAGAGCGTGCCGCTGGGGTCGCTCCGTTGCGCGACGACGCTCAAGGGCGATCCTCCGGTCCTGCGCTCGATCGAGAAGCTCCGCCATACCGTGCGCGACGGCCTGTTCAGGCTCAAGACTCCGGCGCGGACCGACCGGCTGATCGCCACCTCGGGAACCGCCACCTGCTGCGGCGATCTCGCCGATCTTTTCGCGGGCCGAGAGCACGGCGCGATGACGGGCGGTCTGCGCGAGCTCAAGCTCCGCGAGCTCAACGCCGTCGTCGCGCGGCTGCAGACGCTGACCATGACGGAGATCGCCGAGCTGCCGCCGGTCGGTGCGCCGCGGTCGGGATCGATTCTGGCCGGAGCGGTGCTGCTGCAGGAACTAGCCGCCAAGGCCGATGTCGACCGGCTCTTTCTCTGCGACCGGGCGCTGCGCGAGGGCCTGGTGCTCGAAGCTCTCGGCGCGCCGCCGCCCGAGGCCCCCGTCGCCGGAGAGGTCCGGCGGCGCCAGGTAGTCGACCTGGCCGGCCGTGCACCCGGAATGCTCACCCACGTACAG
>Ga0184615_10002078_pt1 | contig 10810 bp, 17 predicted proteins | sample PLM4_65_coex_FD_133134 | JGI IMG/M metagenome (GOLD analysis project Ga0184615, IMG submission 133134) | Groundwater sediment microbial communities from an aquifer in East River, Colorado, USA - PLM4_65_coex | ecosystem: Environmental > Terrestrial > Soil > Riparian zone | place: USA: East... | reverse complement strand
TTCGGGAATTTGTAATGCGCCCAGGGTTCGGTTTGCCGAGTGCACAGGTTCGGGACCACCACGCGTGGGTCGAACGGTGCGCGCGGCTGCGGCGGCCGAGACTTCGCGATATGGCGCTTGAGCCATGTCGGCATCATCGCCGCGAGCTTGCGCGGGTCAGTGGTGCGGCGGGCCTTTTCGAGCTTGGCGAACTCCTCGGGCTCGATCGGGGTATCGCGTAGTTTGGCTACTTCGGTCATTCGTATCTCCAGCCCCTGTTCCCGAGGCGCGGAGCAATCGTCGATTGCGTATGTAAATGGTATGCGCAATGCGCGCATGGCACAAGTCTTTTTTGCTCCTGAAAATCCTTGGTAATCGAGGGGGTTACATGGCTATTTCCGGGGGCGCGTGGACTTTTCCCCGTTTAATGGCGTAAAAGCCCTTCCTCATGCTCCGCGCCACCGCCCATGACAGATGAACGGCTGGCCGGACAAGGCGCTGCTTGCCATAGCCGGGAGCGCGATTGCTTTTCTGTTGGCTCTCGTCGTCGGGATCATCGGCTGGGCGGTGAAGCTGCACAAGGAAACGGACGAGCAGACGCGAAAGGAAATATGGGAGGAGTTGTTGCGACACCGGAACCGGCTGCACGACATCCAGGCCGATATCTCAAAGTGGAAAATCGAAACCCTACAAGGTCACGATGACTGATGCCGAAACAACGGCGGTTAGAAATCCGAACAGCCGTGACCGTGGCAACGACAAAGGTTTTTGGTGCGCGCTTGCCCTGCGTTTTTCTCAAGCCTGGGATTTCATCGACGACCGCGACATCGACAAGCATCTTATGTCGTGGGCGGTCTTCGGAATGACGATCTACGTGATTTTCTGGATGCTCGAATTCATCTGGTCGCACGCCGACAAGCCGGGGCTTGAGGTTGGGGCCATCGTTGCTGCAATCATGATCCCCTGGAATGGCGTGCAGGCGGCGGCGATCAAGTGGTATTTCGAGGCGAGGACTGAATGACCGACGACCGGCCCCATGACTCCCTGGCGAAGCAGGGCCGATACGTCAAGTTCTTGCTTGTCATCGGCTCTGTTCTCGTCGTCGCCTCGTGCGTGGCTACCGGCATGGCGTTGTCTCAGGATATCCACCCGCTCAACACGCGAGCCGATATCGAGTGGCAACTGGATGAGCTGGTCAAGATCCACGACGTCTGCTGGCAAAACCAAGGCTGCGAGGTGCTGCCGAAAGAGGAGATCGAGGCGCTGCGCAACCGCGTGAAAGAACTTGAGCAAAGGAGCTGCACATGATCACGACGCAGCAGTACTTCGGCCAAAAGCCTCATAGCGAGGCACAGGAGGCTGCGGCGCTAGACCTACTCGGGCGACGCAATGCCCTTCGCGTCCAGTGGATGCAGGCGACCGGCCGGACGTGCCCGATCGACCCGGACACCGGGACGGAGATATCGGGTTCCCGCGGCGGTGCAGGAGACGGTGGGTTCAGACTAACCACGGCCACCACGGGGCGCGTCGGCACCTCGCACAAATGCTTGCCGGCGGATAAACCGAACGGCGCCGGAGTGGATGACTTCGACGGCCCCGATGATGCCCTCGACAAATGGCTGGATACCTTCGAGACAGGCGACGGCGGCAACACGAAGCTGGAGGAGCACGGCCTTTCCCGCGAGCACCCGGACGATACTCAAGCCGGACCGAACGGCTGGTGCCACTTGCAGACGCGCGCGCCGGGCAGCGGCAAGCGGACGTACAAGCCATGATCCGCGTAGCACTGTTGACATCGGCAATCCTCATCGCCGAGGCGTGCGCGCTAGCCTGGGCCTTCGGGCGCTGGTGGGTAGCGCCCGCCTACCTCGCGTCGCTATGGATCTCAGTGCTGCTCACCTGGGTGCTGTACCTGGGAGCGATGCAGCTCATCCGGGCGAAGGCTCTCGGAACGCTCTCGAGGCCGGCTCGCGTGCTCGGGGCACCGATGGTGATCCTCGGGTTCATCGTGCTCGACTGCCTCATCTGCAACGTGCTCATCGGCCACGCCATGTTCCTACTCGCTCTGAAGGGCGGGGCGTTCACGAGCACCGTGAGCTGGTGGAAGTGGCACGGCTCGGGATACCGGCAGCGGGCTGCGCACTTCATCTGCTTTCACTTCCTCGATCAGTACGACACGCGACCCGATGGTAAAGGACACTGCCGGCCATGAGTGACTACAAAAACCCATACCTAAAAGGCTCCCGTCATCTCGACGGGCTGATCCTCGCCTGCGTGGTCGTTCTCGCTTTATGCGTGCTGTATCTTTTTAGGAGTTGAACATGGAAGCATTCCACGAGTTTTTTGCCAAGCTGAAGAACTGGTACAAGTCGGGCACCCTGTGGGCGGCAAATTTTATCCTCCTGATGGGTGGCACGCTCAAGTTCCTGGAGTGGGTCAACAGCGACTGGATGCCGATGATCTATCCGATGGTCAGCCCAACGTTCGCCGCGTGGCTCTCGTTCGCCATCTGGACGCTGATCTGGTACTTCCGCTTCAAGACGATTCAGTCGCTCGCGGACAAATGATCTGGTCCACGCTTGAATACTGGGAGCGCCGGCTGATGATTGGCCTGGTGATCTACATCGGCCTCAACTACTGGTGGCTGTGGTGAACCCCTGGGCCATCCTCGGCATCATCCTCGCCCTGTCAGCGATTGGCGGAGGAATCTTCACGGCTGGCAAGCGTTGGGAGCGGGCAGCTACAGTCGAGCGCGACAACGAAGCACTGCGCGCTGTGCTCGATGAGGTGCAACGCCTTCAGGCCGAGAAGGACAGGCTGGAAATACAGGCCATTAACGACGTCCACGAAGCCGATACCAAGGCCAACAAGGAGATAACCGATGCTTACGAGAACGCTGATCGCGTTATTGCTGATTCTGGCAAGCGCCAGTTGCGGAATCTTCCCGGCCTCTGCGCCGCAAGTAATCGAAGTGCCGCCGCCCAAGCTGGCTCCGCTGCCCGAGCGGCTGCTGAAACCGATGGAGCCGAACTTCGTCGAGCGTATGCAGAGCCTTTTATTCGACTCGCCGCCGACGCCAACAAAGCCGTGATCGAGCGCAACGAGTGCGTTGCGATTGCCAGTAAGGACCGCGAGCGGCAGGAGGCCAAGCGGTGAATGGACACAGTATCAATCGTCCCGAAGCGCGTCGACCCGCTGCGCATCAAGGCGGACGGCCAGCAGCAGGCGTGGATCAACAGCACGAAGCGCTTCCATGTAGTGCCTGCGGGGCGCCGGAGCCTGAAAACCGAGATCGCCAAACGCAAGACTATCCGGCGCGCCTACACCATCCAATGCGACTACGACGATCCGAGGTTCTTCTTTGGGGCGCCCACGCGAGATCAGGCCAAAAAGATTTTCTGGCAGGACTTGAAGCGCATGATCCCGCGAGCGCACATGCTGCGCCCGCCGATGGAAACCGAACTGCGCATCGACCTAGTGACCGGCGCCGAGCTGCACGTAGTCGGCATGGATCAACCGCAACGGATCGAGGGCGTGCCGTGGGATGGTGGGATCCTCGACGAGTTCGGCAACATGAAGCCGAACGCCTGGCCGGAGAACGTCTATCCGGCGCTCGCCGATCGCAACGGCTGGTGCGATTTGATCGGGGTGCCCGAGGGCCGCAATCACTACTACGACCTGGCGAAGTTCGCGCAGAGCGGCGTCGATCCCGAGTGGGGATTCTTCACGTGGTTCAGTTCCGACATCCTGCCTGCGGCGCAGATAGAGAGCGCCAAGCGATTCCTGGATCAACTGGTTTTCGAACAGGAATACGAAGCTTCGTTCATCAACTTCGAGGGCAGGGCGTACTACCCGTTCACCGCTGCCGCGCACTGCGCGCCGCTCAAGTACGACCCCAAGGGCGTGCTCCTATTGATGTTCGACTTCAACGTCGAGCCGGGCGTGTGCGCGATAGGGCAGGAGCAGTTACTCCCCAAGCAGTACGAGCACGCGCAAGGCGGTGCGGTGCTGCTCAATCGGCCGATCACCGGGACCGGGATCATCGGCGAGGTGCATATTCCTCGGAACAGCAACACGCCCGCGGTGTGCCGCGCGATCCTCGCCAACCGGGACGGGACGCCCTCAATCTGGAGCAAGCACCAGGGGCCCGTGCGCTGCTATGGGGACGCGACGGGCGGCGCGCGCGGGACGGCGAAGGTGTCGGGCAGCGATTGGGAGCTGATCGAAAAGGAACTGCGGCCGACCTTCAAGGACCGGCTTGCGTTTCGCGTGAAGCCTGCGAACCCTCCAGAGCGCGCGCGTGTGAACGCGGTGAATTCCAGGCTCAAGAGCGCGACGGGCGACGTGCGCATGATGGTCGATCCAGCGAAGGCACCCTACGTCGTCAAGGACTTCGAGGGCGTGACGCTCCTCAAGGGTGGCAGCGGTGAGATCGACAAGAAGGCCACACCCGCCCTCACGCACTTGTCGGACGGCGTGGGCTACTACTGCGAAAGCGAATTCCCGGTCAGCGGGCCGGGAATGGTGAAAGTGCAACTCGGAGGAATGTGAAAATGAACGATTCGGATGTGGGATCGAAGCTGGTCGACGCGAAAGGCACGCCCGTAGAAAAACCCGAAGCCCCGGCGCAAGATCAGCCCAAGCTTGCGGAGGGGCCCAAGGTCCAGTGCCGCATCACCATCGACCTGATGGATAGTGGCCAACTGCTGGTCAACAGCAACCACCTCGTAAACACGATGCTCATGTACGGGATGATGGAGTCCGCAAAGGACGCGGTAAGGGGATTTGCTGCACAGCAAAGCGCCGGGCGCATCCAAAAACCGAACGCGCCCTGGTGGAAAATGTTTGGGCGAAACGGGCAGATGCTGCGCCCGCGCGGATAAGGGAGATAGCGTGGCCGTCGAAAAACCATCCGCTGAATATCTGAAGTTCTCCGACAAGTGGCAGCGTTGCCGCGACGTTGACTGCGGCCAGGATGCAATGCACGCGGCGGGAGTTCGCTACGTTCCCATGCTCAAAGAGCAGTACCAAGCGGACTATGCCGCTTATGTCCTGCGCGGTACGTTTTTCAACGCCACCGCCCGCACCGTTTCTGGCCTGGTTGGGATGCTCTTTCGCCAGCCGCCAAAAGTAGATGTGCCCGCCGGCATCAATGACTACCTCAACGACGTGACGATGAGCGGGAAGTCCATGGATAAGCTCGCCGAGGAAATGGCGAAAGAGGAAATCTTGATTGGGCGCTCCGGGTTGCTGGTGGACTACCCGATCGTCGATGTTGCGACGATGACGCAGGCCGACGCGGAAGCATTGAACCTTCGCCCGACGATGCAGTTGTACAAAGCAGAGAGCATCCTCGATGCTCGATGGGGCCGAGTGAAGAACGCGACGGTGCTGACAATGGCGCGCCTGAAGGAATTAGCGAGCGTGCCCGGAAATAATGAGTTCGAAGAAAAGATGGAGGATCGATTCCGCGTCCTTGATCTTGCCGAAGGCAAGTACCGCGTTCGAATTTTCAAGGTGGACAGCGCGACCGGGCAGGATGTGCTTCTGGAAGAGTTCACGCCACTCATGAACGGCGAGCCCATGGACTATATCCCGTTCGATGTCGAGCCGGACATTGAGGAACCGCCGCTCCTGGATCTAGTGAACACGAACGTCAGCCACTACCGCACCACGGTTGACTATGAGCACGGATGCCACTGGACCGGGTTATCGCAACCTTGGGTTGCCGGGTGGACTCCGGATAACCCAGGCGATAAGCTCTACTTCGGTGGCGGCAACGTTTGGTCTTTCAGAGATCCGGGTTCGGTGCCAGGCATTCTATCGCTAGACCATGATTTCGTTGCGCTCGCTGCGAACCTGACGCGCAAGGAACAGCAGATGGCCGTTCTCGGCGCGCGCATGCTCGAGGCTCAGAAGAAAGCGGTCGAGACTGCGGAGACCACGAGCATTCATCGCAAGGGAGAGGAATCGCTGCTCTCTGCAACTGCGCTGGAAATATCGACTCGTATAGAGCGTGCGCTTGGATGGTTTGCAGATTGGGCCGGGGCGAGCGGCAAAGTGACCTACCAGATCAATCGCGACTTCTACCCGCGTGGAATGACCGCACCCGAGATTCTGGCGCGCGTGCAATCCTGGCAGCAGGGTGCCCCTGGCTTCAGCGATCAATCTCTCCTGGAACAATTGCAACGCGGCGATGTGGTTTCAGCAGATCTCACGCTCGAAGAGGAACAGGCACGCATAGCAACCCAGGCGCCGCGCCTCCAGGGGCAGCCGGTTGGACCGGATGGCAAGCCTATTACCCCCGCACCGCTCAATGCGCCAACCAAACAGCCGGCATAGATGGGTGCTGTTGACCAGGTAATTGCCTCACATCCTAATGCGATGGGTGTCTACGCGATCCGCAATCTCGTCACCGGAAAAATATACATAGGTTCTGCTGTGAATTTTCGCCGCAGGTTCAACGCGCACCGTCTGCGTCTGCGCAATGGCGACCACCATTCAATACGGCTGCAAAGCTCATGGAACAAGCACGGGGAGAGCGCGTTCGCGTTCGAGGTGCTCGAGATAGTAGAGGATCGCGGCTTGCTATTGGAGTCCGAGCAGCGATGGCTTGACGCGCACGTACCGCACGGGGCGAACGGATACAACGTGCTGCCGCGTGCTGGATCACGGCTAGGGGTCAGGAATACCCCGGAGGCAATCGAAAAGACCGCATCGGCATTGCGCGGCAGGAAACGCCCGAGAGAACTTGTCGAACGACTTGCCGCAATGAAGCGTGGGACTAAACATTCAGAGGAGACGAAAGAGAAATGTCGTGCGGCGCATGCTGGCGTTCCGCTCAGCGAGAGCCACGCTGCAAGCATAAGCGCAGCATTGAAAGGCAGGATATTTTCCGATAAGCATAGGGCAAAAATATCTGCGGCGAATAAGGGAAACACCTACGGGCTTGGCAACCGTAGCAGCCTTGGCCGGAAACAATCTCCCGAGGAAATCGCAAAGCGAGCGGCATCGAATCGAGGACAAAAGAGGACGCAGGAGCAAATAGAAAGAATGGCGGCGCCGAACAGGGGACGGAAACACACCGCAGAGGCGCGTGCCAATATGTCCGTTGCGCATATTGGGCAAAAGCCCTGGAACAAGGGAATCCGGTCGGCTATTTAATCATGGGCGCGATCGACACGGTCATCAGTGATGCACTACTAGCGCACCATCTGGATATTTTAAGATTGGAAGCCGGCGTGCGAGCGCGCGTGCTGTCGCTGCTCAACCAACTCCAGCACGAACTGATAGCGAGAATCGCCACAGAAGACCTAACCGCGTTCGGGAAAGCGCGCACGGCATCGCTACTGAAGCAGGCGACCGAAGTTATCGACTCGTACTTCGCGCGTATGCAGGGCGAGCTCGATCTGGACATGACCAGGGTTGCAGAATTGACGGCATCACATACCGCCGGAACCATCACTGACGTATTCGCCGCGGATCTGAGTGCGTCCCTACCCACGGCAACCTACCTGGAGCGGTTGGCATCAAACCTATTGATCCAGGGCGCGCCGTCCGCAGAGTGGTGGTCGCGGCAATCGCTGGATACCGCTTTTCGTTTTGCCAACGCTGTGCGTCAAGGAATCCTCGCCGGAGACACAAACGAAACGATTGTCGCGCGCGTGGCCGGCAGCAGGGGCTTCCCCGGCGTAATGGACGTGAGCCGAACGAACGCTCGATCTCTGGTGCACACGAGCATTCAGGCGGTCGCCAACGAAGCACGGCTAGAGACCTTCCGAAAAAACGATGACGTGATAGAGAGTCTAGTTTGGCTCGCAACCCTAGATTCGCTTACCTGCGAGCTATGCGGAGCGCGTGATCAGTTGGCCTACACGCTGGATGATCAAGAGCCGATTGATCACGATCTGTCGTGGGACGGCGGGCCGGGCTCTATACATTGGGGTTGCCGGTGCGTGATCTCGGTACAGACGAAGACTTTCAAGGAATTGGGAATAGACATCCCCGAGCCCGACGCGGGAACGCGCGCGAGTTCTGATGGCCCCGTTTCCAGCGATACCACATTCCAGGACTTTCTCGACCGGCAGGGCGCGGCATTCCAGGACGAGTATTTCGGGGAGGGGCGCGCCGAACTTTACCGAGAGAACAAACTTACCCTGGAGCAGATGATGGAGTTTGGTCGAAACCCGCTTACCTTGGGAGAACTGGAGGAGAAATATGCCTAAGAGAAAAGCGAAGCCGCCGAAGAGGTGGCCGTACCGAGGTTTTTGACACCCGCCCGTTTAATGGCGTAAAAGCCTTGCCCATGGTGCCGGGACGGCGCTGGAAGGTTCATCCGAGAGGGATGTAATGCTACCGCTCATTATCGACAAGGCCGCATTCGACAAACTGCCTAAAGACGTTCAGGCGCTGTACATCGAAAAGGACGGCAAGTACGCGCTCGAGGTCGAGGGGCTGGAAGATACCAGTGGGCTAAAGTCGGCGCTGGAAAAGGAGCGCACTGCCGCCAAGCTCGCGAACAAGCTCCTGAAGGAATTGCGCGAGGAGTTCGATGGGATCGATCCCGCGCAGGTGCGTGAGCTGCTATCCAAGTTCGAAAACGACGACGAGGCGAAGCTCATCAAGGCCGGGAAGATCGACGAGGTGGTGACGAAGCGCACCGAAAAATTGCGCGCCGATCTCCAGAAGCAGATCGTTGCTGCCGAGTCCAAGGTGAAAGCTGCCGAGGAGCGCGGCAAGAAATGGAGCACGCGCGTACTGGACAACGAGATCCGGGCGGCGGCGGCGAAGCACGGAATTCACGCGCAGGCGATCGACGACGCGCTATTTCGCGGGCGCACGATGTTCACGTTGAGCGACGAGGGCGAGGCAGTACAACTGGACGCAAACGGCAGCATGGTCATGGGCAAGGACGGCAAGAAGCCGTTCAGTCCTGCAGAATGGATCGAGGGAATGCGCGAGAGCGCGCCGCATTGGTTCCCGGCGAATGGTTCGGGCGGCGGCGCTCACGGCTCCGGCAAGGACACGCAGGGTAAGCGCACGGTCAAGCGCTCAGAATTCGAGGCGATGGACCCGCTGGCGAAGGCGAGCACAGCAAGGGACAAGAACGTAGTTCTGGTGGACTGAGCGGGACGCTCAGTAAAATGAAAACCGCAGGGCGCGCGGGGATCGCGCGGTAAGGCTCGACCGGGATGGTCGGCATGGACTTTCCCGATCAACTTGTAAGAAGGAGCCATACCGTGAGAACGAACTACCGATTGGCCGGTGCCCGGCTGCTGCGGATCGCACTACTTCTGCTCGCGATTCCGGCGTTTTACGCAGGCCCTTGGGGCGTCGCTGCTTACGCGGCGGGCGCGGTGGCAGTGGTGCTGCGCGCCGATGTGCCGCTCAGCTACGGGCTGCACGCCAACACATTCACCAACCTGATCCCGATCTTCTACGAAGCGCTCGACATCGTCTGCCGCGAGCTCGTGGGGATGATCCCCGCCGTCTCGCGCGACATCAAGGCGGATCGCATCGGGATCAACCAAGTCGTCAATAGCCCCGTCGCTCCTGCCGTTACCACGAGCAACATCACGCCGGGACAGACGCCGGCCGATGACGGCGACCAGACGATCGGCAACGTGCAGGTCACCATCACGAAGGCAAAGATGGCGCCGGTGCGCTGGACCGGAGAGGAAGAGTTGATCGTCTCTGGAACCGGTCAATACGCGACTGTCGTGCGCGATCAGTTCACGCAAGCCATGCGCGCTCTCGCAAACGAGGTGGAGTCGGACTTGGCGCTGGAGGGCTACAAAAACGCCTCGCGCTCTTTTGGATTGGCGGGGACCGCGCCCTTCGGGACGGCCAATGAGCTGACCGATTCGGCGGGCGTGATGAAGATCCTCGACGACAACGGCGCGCCGCAGACCACACGGCAGCTCGTGCTCGGCACCTCGGCGATGGCCAACATCCGCGGTAAGCAGAGCGTGCTGTTCAAGGTGAACGAGTCAGGCACCGAGGAATTGCTGCGCCAAGGCATCCTCGGCCGCTTGCAGGGCATGGACGTGCGCACCTCCGCGGCCATCCCGACGCCCACCAAGGGCACGGGCGCGGCATACACCAGCACGGCCGCGGGTTTTGCGATCGGCACGACCAGCATTCCGCTGATCACCGGCACCGGCACGATCCTCGCGGGCGACACCGTCACGTTCGCGGGCGATACGAACAAATACGTGGTCATCACGGGCATCGCGGCGCCGGGTACCATCGTCATCGGCGCACCGGGGTTGCGGATCGCAATCCCGACCGCGGCGACGGCGCTCACCGTCGGCAATACCGCGACGCAGAATCTCATGTTCACGCGTAACGCCATTGTGTTGGCGACGCGCATGCCGGCGATGCCGACCGGCGGGGACATGGCAAGCGATGTGACCACCATCCAAGACCCGATCAGCGGGGTCATGTTCCAGGTGGCGATGTATCGCCTCTACCGTCGGGTGCGGTTCGAAATCGGCCTCGCCTGGGGCGTCAAGGCGACCAAGCAGGAGGACATCAGCGTCCTGCTGGGATAAAAGTTTCTTCGCTGGCTATTCCCCGGCCCTTCGGGTCGGGGGTTTTTCTCTGGAGGAAATGTGATGACACCGGACCAGTTGAAAGGTCAAGCAGGGGTTTGCGAGACCGTGAAGATCGTCACGGATGACGGCTACGTGTTGATCAACAAGGCAGACTTCGACGACAAACTGCACACGTTGTATGAGGCTTCCGAAGACCCGGCGGCCGACGAGGCGGTGAGGCAGGCCGCGAAAGACGCGCTGTCGCCCGGACAGAAGGTTGGCAGGAAGAAATAGCG
>Ga0184615_10002077_pt1 | contig 10813 bp, 14 predicted proteins | sample PLM4_65_coex_FD_133134 | JGI IMG/M metagenome (GOLD analysis project Ga0184615, IMG submission 133134) | Groundwater sediment microbial communities from an aquifer in East River, Colorado, USA - PLM4_65_coex | ecosystem: Environmental > Terrestrial > Soil > Riparian zone | place: USA: East... | reverse complement strand
GCGTGCGTCTGAAGCGCGCCATCTCGAACCTGTAGATGGCGAGGACACCGTGGCGGTTGAAGACGGGGATCCGGGTCGCAGTGCTCATGCGCGCTCGCTGACCAGGCTCACGAAGATATCCTCGAGCGAGCTCTGGCTGGTATTGAGGTCCTTGTAGACTATCCCCAGCTCGCCCATGCGCCGCAGCAGCGACGCGATGCCGGCGCGGGACTCGCCCGCGTCGAATGTGTATTCCAACTCACTGCCTCCATTCTTCAATGCAAGGCGCCAGTCGGAGAGCCCGGCGGGAATCTGCGCCAGCGGCTCCTGCAGGTGCAGCGTGAGCTGCTTCTTGCCGAGTTTTTTCATCAGCGCGGTCTTCTCCTCGACCACGATCAGCCGCCCCTTGCTGATCACGCCGATGCGGTCGGCCATCTCCTCGGCCTCGTCGATGTAGTGCGTGGTCAGGATGATGGTGACGCCGCTCGCGCGCAGCCCGCGCACCAGCGCCCACATGTCGCGGCGCAGCTCCACGTCCACGCCCGCAGTGGGCTCGTCGAGGAACAGGATCTCCGGCTCGTGCGCGAGCGCCTTGGCGATCAGCACGCGGCGCTTCATGCCGCCCGACAACGTCATGATCCGGTCGTGGCGCTTGTCCCACAGCGAGAGGCTCCGCAGCACCTTCTCGAGGTGCGCCGCATTCGGCGGGCGCCCGAACAGCCCCCGGCTGAAGCTGACCGTCCCCCACGCCGTCTCGAACATGTCGGTGTGCAGCTCCTGCGGCACCAGGCCGATCTTCGAGCGCGTCACGCGGTAGTCGCGCCGGATGTCGCGGCCGTCGACCAGCACGGTCCCCGAGGTCGGCGTGACGATCCCGCACACGATGCTGATCAGCGTGGTCTTGCCCGCGCCGTTGGGCCCCAACAGCGCGAAGATCTCGCCTTTCCGGATCTCGAGGTCGACGTTTTCCAGCGCCCGCAGGCCCGAGGCGTAGGTCTTGCACAGATTGGAGATCGAGATCACCGGCGGCATTCTAGAGGGATGAAGGCGGAAGGCGGAAGGGTGAGCGGGGGTGAGCGGGAAATTCGAAGGGCGAGGCGGGGTTTCGAGGAGCATTGCTCCGAGCCGGCGAGCGCCCAATCCGATGCAGCGGGTCGGGCCGGGTCGCACGTGCGTGCGTCCGAGCCCGTGAACGCCCGAAGCCATGCAGGGATTCGGGCCGGGGAAAAACGTGCCTGCGCACGTTTGAGCCCGCGAACGCCCGACGCGATGCAGCGCGGCGGGACGGAGGACCTGGCCTAACTTCCCGCGCTGCGGGGGTCATCCTTCATCCTTTGGTTTTCGAACGCCGCCGTTCGCTGTCGCGGATCATCCCGGTCAGGTCCGCGGCCGGGCGGATCTCGAAGGGGCCTGCGCGCACGCCGGGGTGCTTCGACATCAATTGGATGGCATGGTTGAGGTCGTTGGCTTCGAGAATCAGGATGCCGCCCAGCTGCTCTTTCGTCTCGGCATACGGGCCATCGGTGACCATCACCTTGCCGTTCCGGAAGCGCAGCGTAGCGGCGTTCCGGGCGCTCTGGAGGGCTTCCCCGCCGGCAAAGTGGCCGTTCTTCCGCAGCACGTCGTCGTAGGCGAAGCACCCGTCCACGAAGGCGTTGCGCTCGCCCTCGGGCATGTTCTCGAACTTGCCCGGTTCGATGTATCCGAGGCATACGTATTTCATTGCGTCTCCTCTAGGTTTCGAGCGCGCGCACCTCGACCGCGCCGCCGTAAGGAAGCGTCGGGAAGCGCTTGGCGATGGAGATCGCCTCGTCCAGGTCCTTGCATTCAACCAGGTGGTAGCCGCCGAGCTGTTCCTTGGTCTCGGCGAAAGGCCCATCGGTGATCACCGGCTTGCCGTTCCTGCCGCGAATGGTGGTGGCGGTCGAGCTCGACTGCAGCTTGCCGGTGGCCAGGTGTTGACCGCTCTTGTCGAGGCTCTGCAGCAGCGCGCCGTAGTCCCGCATGATCGCGTCGCGCTGCAGCTCCGGAATGGCATTCCATTGCTTCTCGTCGAAGCAGCACAGCATCAGGTATCTCATGGCTTGCTCCTTATCAATTCTAGCCGTCGACCAGTACCTTGAACCCGCCGTAGATCATGCGCTTCGCGTCGAACGGCATATCCTTCACGTCGCCCATGCCCGTGATTCGCGGGTCCTTCATCACCCGGGCATTGACGCGGTCGCGGTGCGCGCGCGACTTGTAGACAATATAGGAGAAGAATACGGTCTCGCCCTTCTTGAGCTTGACGCTTCGCGGAAACGACGTGCGCTTGCCCCGTTTCACGTCGTCGGCCACGCACTCGCGGAACTCGAGCGCGCCGTGGTCGCGCCAGACCTTGCCGGCCTTCTGCGCCATGCGGCGGTAGGCAGCGATTTTCCTCTTCTGTACCGGAAGGACAAAACCATCTACGTAGCGAGCCATACAAACCTCCGTCTTGGGCTGTTGCCGACTAATTGTCGTCCGGGACGTGCCGAAATCGACAACGACGATTCGCGCACGCGCGGCTAGCCCCCGCTGAGAGCCTGGACGATGATGACTTCGTCCGCCGCGCCGACCGGCTGCGCCAGGTCGCGCGCCTGCTCGCCGTTCACGAAGATGCGGATGTGGCGCCGGATCCGGTCCTGCTCGTCGATCATGCGGAAACGAATCCCGGGGTAATTGCGTTCCAGGTCGGCGAGGACTGCGGCGAGCGTGGCGCCGCTCGCCTCGGCCTCGCTTCGCTCGGTGTACGAGCGCAGCGCGCTGGGTATCAGAACTTTCATCGCGCCCCCTCAGAACCTATTGGAACCGCAGATAAACACAGATACACACAGATAGATCAGAATCGAAAAACAAGAGGCTGATCCTGTTCGAATAGTGTCTATTACTGGTCTTTGATTTTATCCGTGTTCATCTGTGTTCATCTGTGGTTGTCTGGCCTTCAGCTATAGCACGGCCGCTTCCACGGCGTAGATCTCCGGCAGGTGCCGCGCAATGCAGGCCCACCGGCGGCCTTCGTCGCGGCTCATCCACAGCTCGCCGCTGGTCGTGCCGAAGTAGAGGCCCACCGGGTTCGCTACGTCCCCCGTCATCGCCTGGCGCTTCACGGTCCACCACGCCTGCTTTGCGGGTAGGCCGGCATCGAGACGCTGCCACGTCTTCCCACCATTGCGCGTCGCGTAGACCGCGGGCATGCCTTCCGGGCTGGTGCGCGGCCAGACGGTGGTGCCGTTCATCGGGAACACCCAGGCGGTGTCCGCATCGCGCGGGTGCACCACCATCGGAAAGCCGATGTCACCCACGCGCTTCGGCATGCTCTTACCGATGCGCTCCCAGGTGTCCGACGGCCGGTCGAGCCGGTAGATGCCGCAGTGGTTCTGTTGATACAGGCGGTCCGGGTTGCTCGGGCACATGCGGATGCAATGCGGGTCGTGGACCGTGGCGTCGGCCCGGTCGAAGCCCTCGACCACGTCGAGCCCCTTCAAGCGCGGCACCCAGGTCTTGCCGCCGTCCACCGACTCGTGCACGCCGCCGCCCGACATGGCGAAATAGAGATGCCTCGGGTTGCGCGGGTCAATGATGATCGAGTGCAGCTTCGGCCCATCCGGCGTGCCGTCCTGCACCGTGCCCATCCATTTGCGGTACTGGGGGTCATCGTTGATGGAAGAGAACGGCTTCCAGCTGACTCCGCCGTCCTCCGAGCGGAACAGTCCCTGCGGCGAGGTACCCGCGTACCACACGTTCGGTTCGGATGCGTGGGCAGGCGTGAGCCAGAACGTGTGGTCGACCGCGCGTCCCTTCTCGCCGTCCGGCGCTTTCGAGAACGCGGGCGGGTGCGCGGCTTCCTTCCAGGTACGCCCCAGGTCCGTGGAGCGAAAGACAGTCGGGCCGAGGTGGCCGGTCTTCGCCGCCGCGAGCAGCGTGCGCCCGTCGCGAGGGTCGAGCGCGACCTGACTAATGACGTGGCCGAGAAAGTGCGGCCCGTCGGCCCGCCAGGTCTTCCGCGCCGCATCGCCGTGATAGAGCCATGCGCCCTTGCGCGTGGCAACCATGACCAGGGTGCCGCGCGCGCGGGGGGCCGCGACTTTATTCCCAGCCGCCGGTTTCATGCTTTTGCGTTTCATAGTCCGCTCCTCTTCAAATCCGCGTCTATCTGCGTCTATCTGCGGTTTCATTTGCATGCGCTGCCGCGACCGTCTCCCGGATCGGCCGGATCGGCCGCACCTCGACGCTGCCCACGCGCGCAGGCGGGATCTTCGAGGCGAGCTGGATCGCTTCGTTCAGGTCCTTCGCCTCGATCATGTAGAAGCCGGCAAGCTGCTCCTTGGTCTCGGCGAAGGGCCCGTCGGTGACGGACACCTTCCCGTTCCTCACCCGCACGGTGGTGGCGGTCTGCACCGACTCGAGGGCTTCCGAGGCGATGCAGTGGCCGGACTTCCGGATTGCCGTGTCGAAATCCACGCAATCTTCGTCAGGCAGCTCATCGAGCCGCTTTTCATCGAGATACACCAGGCACAGGTATTTCATCGTTTGCTCCGAATGGTGTCGTTAACGGAGTTGCAGCTTCGCCCGCTTGTCATGCATTCCCCGGAGCGGCGAACCCGAGCGCTTCAAGCGTTCGTGCATCCTCCGCGATCGGCCGCACCTCGACACAGCCGATCCACCCTCCCGGGATCTTCGCGGCGACCTGTATCGCCTCGTTGAGGTCCCTGGCTTCGATGACGTAGTAGCCGCCGAGCTGTTCCTTGGTCTCCACCCACGGACCGTCGGTGGTGGAGATCTTGCCGTTGCGCACCCGGATGGTGGTCGCAGCCGCCGGGGGCAGCAGCCGGTTGCAGCCGACGAAATGCCCGCTGCGCCGGATGTCCTCGGTGAATGTCCTGTATTCTTCGAAGTGCTTTTCCGCGGCGGCTTCCGGCATCTGCTCCATCACCTTCTCGGCGCAAATCAGACACAGAAACTTCATTAGGTTCTCCTGTTCAGGCGGTGCTCGACGGTTTATTTTTCAGCAGCGGCCTTCAGATTGGCCAGGCCGGCCTCAAAATCCTTGCCGACCATGCTGTCCATGTTGATGAACACGTGGATGATCTTCGCAAAGTAGGGCGTGGGGCCCTGCATGGCCCAAGTGACGTTCGTCATGTCGCCCTTGGGCTCCAGCTTGAACTCGACGATATTGTGGGCCTCGAACGGCTTCACGAAATCGAGCTTGATCGCGACCCTGCCGGGCGGGACCGACTCCGCGATCTCCATGCGTCCCTGCCCGACATCCTTGTTGCCTTCCCACGCGTACACGGCGCCCTTGCCGCTCGTCGTGGCGCCGAAGGTTCGCTTCATCGCGGGATCCTTCTTCTCCCACGGCGACCAGGCTCCCCAGCGGTTGAAGTCGTTGATGAGCGCAAAGACCTTTTCCGGCGGCGCCTTGATGCTCGCCGCGCGCTGGACGCGGAAAGTGTCGGGCTTGGTCGCGGCGAAAATGAGCACGCCGGCGATCAGGACGGCGATGACGATGGAAACAGTCTTGAGCATATGTCACTCCAGTGTATGTTGAAATCGCCGGCGACGGTCGGCCTCACATTTTCTGCATGGCCTTCCGCATCTCTTCCGGACTCACGTCGCGTATGTGAGTGGCTACCGACCAGTGATGGCCGAACGGGTCTTCGAGTTTGCAATAGCGATCACCCCAGAACATGTCATCCAGCGGCATCGTGATTGTCGCGCCCGCATCGGCCGCACGCATGACGAACGCGTCCACGTTCTCGACATAGAGATGAATTGTGACCGGCGAGCCCTTCAAAGACTTCGGCCCGAACGCGCCCCACTCGGGCATTTCGTCGACCAGCATCACGGCCGAACCTTCGATACGGATCATCGCGTGCATGAGTCTTCCCTGCGGGCCTGGCAATCGTCCCTCTTCCACGGCGTTGAACGCTTTCTTGTAGAACTCGATGGCGTCGGCCGCGCCGGCGCAAATCAGGTGCGGCGTTACGGAATGCATCCCGTCCGGGATTGGTTTTACCTTCGACATGACTGATTTCTCCTTCTGGTTCAGTGCTCGAACTTAACCGATCAGTGGTCGGTTGAGTTCCGTGCGCCAGGTGGCTGGGTCCGGGTTCGAATCGGGGTGTGTCATGTAGCACTCCCAAAGGTCTGGGGCTGGCTTGTGCCCCTCGGCCTCGATCCAGCCCATGAACTTGCCCCAAGCCGCCGGAAGGCCCTCGTAAGGTCCGTGATAAACCGTCCGCGCCACTTTCATGGCGGGCCATTGGCTTGGCTTCACGCGGCCCCGAGCGACCACCGGCCTACTAACGGGCACACTCAGCTCGAAGTCAAAACTTTCCGGAGTTATCTTCAGGTGGTGAGTGAACACCGGGCCGGCGGGCTCGATGCCCTGAGCGGCGATGGTCGCCATCAGTTCTCCAATGCCCGGCCCGAAGACATTCTGCATCTCCTCCCGCGGAATCGTGAGGTGAATGATGGCGGTTAGCTGGGCGGTGGTCTGGGTGATTTGTGGTGTGTCGATCATGGGGAAATGTCTCCTTGCGGTTTCGGTTCGTCGCGCCGCGGCTATTTCTTGGCAGAGACCTGCGTATACACGCGCTCGGCCTGTTCCTTCAGCTCCGGCGTGAACTGCTCGCCGAAGTCCTCGGCTTCGAAGACCTGGCGGATCTCGATCTCGGAGTCCCCCGGCATCGGATTGGGGCAGCGCCTGACCCATTCGATCGCTTCTTCCTTTGACTTCACCTTCCACAACCAGAAACCGGCGATGAGCTCCTTGGTCTCGGCAAAGGGGCCGTCGACCACGGTCCGCTTCGGCCCGGAAAACCGCACGCGCGCGCCCTTCGAGCTCGATTGCAGCCCTTCGCCCGCGAGCAGGATGCCTGCCTTGGCCAGTTCCTCGTTGTATTTGCCCATTGCGGTCAGCAGTTCCCCGCTCGGCAGGATGCCGGCTTCGGAATCCCTGGTGGCCTTCACGATGACCATGAATCGCATGTTATTAGCTCCTTGAAAATAAATATAAATATCTGTCAGGTCTGGTGGAAGCAACCGCTTCCTATGCCCCATAGTCGTTTGGCAGGACGCCAATTCGACATCCGACCGGTGACGAAGTGACGCAGTGACGAGGTGACGGGTTAGGCCCGCTGCGCGGGAGACCCATCACTCATCACCCATCATGCATCACTCCTTGAGCTCGGAGAGACGGCGCTCGAGAAACCGCCGCTCCGGTTCCTGCCGCGTGAGCTCCAGGGCCCGCTGATAGGAGGCCCGCGCTTCCGCGGCTCTGCCCAGCCGCCGGCACAGGTCCGCCCGCGCCGCGTGCGCGAGGCGGTAGTCCGACAGCTCGCCGCGCGCCAGGATAGCGTCCACGAGCGCGAGACCGGCTGCGGGCCCGTCGCGCATCGCCACCGCCACGGCCCGGTTGAGCTCCACCACCGGCGACGGCTCCGCCCGCGCGAGCACGTCGTACAGCCCGACGATCTGGGCCCAGTCCGTCGCGGCGGCACTGGGCGCCTCGGCGTGCACCGCCGCGATTGCTGCTTGAAGCGTGTAGGGACCGATGCGGCGCGAGGACAGCACCCGCTCCACCAGCGCCGTGCCCTCCGTGATCAGCTCCCGGCTCCAGAGCGAGCGATCCTGGTCCTCGAGCAGGATCAGGTCCCCCGATGGCGAAGCGCGCGCGGCGCGCCGCGATTCGTGCAGCAACATCAGCGCGAGCAGTCCCATCGCCTCGGGCTCCGGCAGCAGCTCGACGAGCAGCCGCGCCGAGCGGATCGCCTCGCCCGAAAGATCGTGCCGCGTCAGCGACGCGCCCGACGATGCGGCATAGCCCTCGTTGAACACCAGATAGATCACGCGCAGCACGCTGTCGAGCCGGTCCGGCAGGTCCTGCTGCGACGGTACCTGATAGGGAATCTTCGCGTCGCGGATCTTGTTCTTGGCGCGCACGATGCGCTGCGCCAGCGTGGGCGGCGCGGTCAGGAAAGCATGCGCGATTTCTTCCGTCGTGAGCCCGCACACCTCGCGCAGCGTCAGCGCCACCTGGGCATCCGGCGGCAGCGCCGGATGGCAGCAGGTGAAGATGAGCCGCAGCCGGTCGTCCTCGATGTCTTCGGCTCCCCACGACGCCGGATCGTCGGCCGCCGCGATTTGTCCGGCGGACTCGTCGAGCGGGTCGAACCGCGCGCGCCGGCGCATGCCGTCGATGGCCTTGAAGCGGCCGGCCGAAACGAGCCACGCGCGGGGATTGGCGGGCATGCCATCCCGCGGCCATTGCTCCAGCGCCGCCCGGAACGCGTCATGCAGCGCCTCTTCGGCGACGTCGAAGTCGCCGAGCAGGCGGATCAGGGTGGCGAACACGCGGCGCGATTCGGCACGGTAGACGGCGTCCACCGCCTCACGCATCCGTTCGGCCGTGTCCTCACTCATTGGCGTCCTGACTCGATGAAACCGTGAAATCGACTGCTCGCTCTCACGCTCTGACGCTCTCCCGCGCTCACGGACGCGCTAGCCGTCACTCCGTCGCTCCGTCACTTAGAGCGCCTAACATAATGAAACGCGCAGCGTGTGTTTCATTATGTTAGGCGCTCTTAATCACTGTTTCACTGGACAAGTATGACGCGGTAGTCGTTCACGTTGGTGCGCGTGGGGCCGGTGACGACGAGGTCGTCCAGCGACCTGAAGAAGCCGTACCCGTCGTTGTCGTCGAGCAGCTTTCCGGCATCGAGCTTGTTCCTCTGCGCGCGCTGCAGCGAATCGGGAGCGAGGAGTGCGCCGGCGTTGTCCTCGGAGCCGTCAATGCCGTCGGTGTCGCAGGCGAGTGCGTGGATGTTATCCGCCCCGTTCAGGTCCACTCCCAGCGCAAGGAGGAACTCGCAGTTTCTGCCGCCGCGCCCCCGGCCCCGCACGGTGACGGTTGTCTCGCCTCCGGATATCAAGGCAACCGGCGGCTGGTACGGCAGCCCGTGCTGCTTGACTTCCCGCGCGAGTGCCCCGTAAACCTTTGCCACCTCGCGCGCTTCTCCGGTGACGGAATCGCCGAGGATGGCGGGGTGGATGTCGCGGGCAATGAAATACTGCGCAGCCGCCTGCAGCGACTGCTGGGCGGTGGCGATGACGCGATTCTCGACCCGCTTGAAGATGCGCGAGCCCGGCTTGGGCGTTTCCGGGGTCTCGCCTTTCGCTCCGCGCGCGAGGTAGTCGGCGACCGCTTTCGGCGCCTTCACGTCGTAGCGCTTGAGGATCTCGAGCGCGTCCTGGTAGGTAGTCGGATCGGGCGCGCAGGGTCCGGAAGCAATGTGCGTCGGATCGTCGCCGGTCACGTCCGATATCACCAGCGCCACGACCGGCGCGCGGCACGCGGCGGCGAGCTTCCCGCCCTGGATCGCGGAGAGGTGTTTTCTCACCGTGTTCATGTCCTGGATCGGCGCGCCGCATTTCAGCAGCTCGCGCGTGGTGGCCTTCAGGTCGGCCATGCTGATGCCGTCGGCGGGAAGCGAGAGCAGGGCAGAGCCGCCGCCCGAGACCAGGACGAGCAGGAGATCGTCGGCCGTCAGGCTCTTCGCGCGCCGCAGGATTTCCTGCGCGGCCCTTTCACCGCTTTCGTCCGGAACCGGGTGAGCTGCCTCGATCACGGCGATGCGGCTGGTGAGCAGCCCATGCTGGTAACGCGTGATGACGAGCCCGTCGAGCGGCAAGCCCGCAGGCCAGCTCCGCTCCGCCGCCAGCGCCATCGCGGCGGCAGCCTTGCCCGCACCCACCACCAGCGTGCGTCCTTGCGGGGGCTTCGGAAGATGCTGCGGAACGATCTTTAGCGGGTCCGCCGCCGCCAGAGCGGCGTGAAAACTGCCAAGTAACAGGTCACGCGGTGTCATTTGCTGTACCACCCCCACCCTGCGCCCGCGGAGGGCGGAGCAGGTTCCAAGCGTATTATGCTTGGATGCGACCCCGAAGCGGGATGCAGCGCCGCAATTGCCCGCGTGCTTACGTGCGCCTCCACGGTCGCATCCCCGGAAACCGGGGCCCCTGCTCCACGTTTCGGCGCACCTCCCCCTGAGGGGGAGGGAATCTGTTTTCTCTGCGGCAGAATTCTCTTTAAAATCCTTCCCCCTCAGGGGGAAGGTTGGGATGGGGGTGGTTTTCCCTCATCCCTCATCCCTCATCCATCACGTGCTCAGCACGTTCTTCAGATACTGCCCCGTATAACTCGCCTTGTTCTTCGCAACGTCTTCCGGCGTGCCTTCGGCAATCACCCGCCCCCCGCCGTCGCCGCCCTCCGGGCCGAGATCGATGACCCAGTCGGCGGTCTTGATGACGTCGAGGTTGTGCTCGATCACCACCACCGTGTTGCCGTGGTCGCGCAGCCGGTGCAGCACGCGCAGCAGGAGGTCGATATCGTGGAAATGCAGCCCCGTGGTGGGCTCGTCCAGGATGTAGAGCGTTCTGCCGGTGTCGCGCTTCGAGAGCTCCAGCGACAGCTTGACGCGCTGCGCCTCGCCCCCCGACAGCGTCGTCGCGCTCTGCCCCAGCTTGATGTAACCGAGCCCCACGTCGAGCAGCGTCTGCAACTTCCTCGCAATCGCCGGCACCGCGCTGAAGAATTCCGCCGCCTGCTCCACCGTCATCTGCAGCACTTCGTGGATGTTCCGGCCCTTGTAGCGGACGTCGAGCGTCTCGCGGTTGTAGCGCTCGCCGTGGCACACGTCGCACGGCACGTAGATATCGGGCAGGAAGTGCATCTCCACCTTCAGCACGCCGTCGCCCTGGCACGCTTCGCAGCGCCCGCCCTTGACGTTGAACGAGAAGCGCCCGGGGCCGT
>Ga0184615_10002076_pt1 | contig 10815 bp, 10 predicted proteins | sample PLM4_65_coex_FD_133134 | JGI IMG/M metagenome (GOLD analysis project Ga0184615, IMG submission 133134) | Groundwater sediment microbial communities from an aquifer in East River, Colorado, USA - PLM4_65_coex | ecosystem: Environmental > Terrestrial > Soil > Riparian zone | place: USA: East... | reverse complement strand
GCGATGCGCATCTTGGGACCAGGGCTCGCGTAGAGCGTCCAGCCCTCGGGGCATTGCTCGCCCGCGCCCCACGTCCGCGCGCACTTGCTGCGTTCGAACTTCGCGAGGTGACCGCTGCCGCCGAGCGCGACCCAGATCGTGCCCTTCGTGTCGACGTCGACGCCGCGCGGGCCGGAGCCGGGAATCGGCGGCACGTAGGTCTCGTGCTTGTTCGTCGCGGGGTCGTAGCGCACGAGCCGTCCGCGGTCGTCGATCGGCCCGCCCGGCGTCCCGGCCGGCTGCGCGGTCCAGATCGAGTCGTCGGCCGGATTCGGAATCACGCCGTAGTTGAAGCCGACGATCGGCAGGTCCGCCCTTCCGTCGCCGTCGGAGTCGACCGCGACCTCACTAAAGCCCTGCGCCTGCTCGAGTGACTCGGGCTTCGCGGGGTCGTACTTCGCCGGATCGAACCAGCCGATCACGTAGGAGTCGCCGCTGGTCCAGAGCACGCCGCGCTCGTCGAACTGCAGGTGGTGCGTGCCGTAACAGGTGTCGATCAGCTCGTACTTCCCGCTCGTCGGCTCGTACCAGCCGAGCTGGCGATGGTGGTAGTTCTTGGCGATCTCCGGCGCGCGCTTGCAGAACGCGGGCAGGTCCTCGCCCCACTCGCGCCGCACCTGGGTCGTGATCCAGACGCGGCCCCGCGCGTCGAGCATCGGGTTGTGCGGATTGGCGGGGTTCGCGTACTTGCCGGCGAAGCCGGTGATGCCCGGCATCACCGGGCAGCCGAGCGAGCCGAAGCCGAACGGCTGCGGCTCGCCGTCGCCGCCGAGCGGCACGTAGGTCTGGTCACACCATGGTGTATCGAAGCCGCCGAGCGTCGGCGTCTTGGCTCGCGTCGCGCGATGCGCCTTCGGATCGAGCATCAGCACGTGATCGTTGCCGATGTCGACGCCGTAGATCGGCCCGCCGGCGTTCACGCGCGGGTCGCGCTTGTCCGTCGCGATCTCGTCGTGCGCGTAGCTGAACTCGTCGCCCCAGGCCCACTGCGTGATCACGAAGTTGCGCTCGATGCCCTGCGGGCGCGGCGGGGCTTCGGGCAGCTCGCCACCGGCGATGCGCGCGCTCCAGCCGGCGAGCGCGTCGAGCAGCGCGTCGCGCCCGAGGCCGTCGGCCGTCACGTGCATGTAGCTCGCCTTCTTGAAGCCCAGGTCGTAGAGCTCGCGCGTGCGGCCGCGCGTGACGGCCGAGCCGACCTGGTGGCAGAGCTGGCAGCCGAGCTTGAAGTGGCTCGTCCAGGCGCCGCTGCCCCCGGGCGGCTCGAGCAGCGCGAGCCAGTAGCTCGCGGGGTAGTGCGCCGCAGCTTCCGCGGCACTGGCTCGCTCGACCTGCAGCGTCACGCGCTCGCCCGGCCGCGCCGTGACCTTCGGCGAGTCGCGCAGACCGTAGCCTCGCGCCCAGACGCGGTACTCGCCCGCGGGCAGGTCGGGCAGAACGAAGCGCCCGTCGCCGTCCGTGACCACGATCTTCCGGTACGGCGTGGGCAGGAGATCGGTCTCCGCGATCACCCACACGCCCGACTCGGGCGACTCCGCGGAGCGCACCTCTCCCTCGACGAAGCTCGACGCGGGTGGCTCCGGACGATCGGAACAAGCGATGGCGACGACTGCGGTCAGGAGAAGCGCGAGTATCTGTCGCACGACTCGATCCTACGGCCGTCGCCGCGCCCGTGCCTCTTATTTCTTCGCGCTCGCGTCGCGGATCGCCTCTTCGGTCGGACCGAGCAGTCCGGCCGCGCGCGGGTAGCCCACGTACTGCGTGAGCTGCAGCAGCGCCTCGCGCGCCTGGTCCGCGCTGAGCTCGCCATTCTTGATCGCTGCGCGGACCTGGATCTTCCAGGTCATCGACTCGCCGAGCGCCGCGATCGCACCCATGATCAGCAGCCGGCGCTCGCGCATCGTCAGCGCGGGGCGCGTCCACACCTCGGCGAAGACCTGCTCGAGCATCAGGTCGGCGAACGCGCTCTGGCCCTCGGGCGGGACGACCACGTCGCCGGCGTAGACCTTCGTGAGCATTTCGGCGCCGCGTTTGCGGCGATCGGGGTCCGGCATGGCGTGTGTCCTCCGTGCCTCGTCCTCGAGGCCCATGTGAAGAGGAGCCTATCCGACAATACATTTCTCTTGCTAGGTAAATCGTGGTAGCGTCCGCGCGATGGCGCTTCGGGCGGGCTTCATCGGGCTGGGCAATCAGGGCAAGCCGATCGCGGCGAACCTCGTGCCGGCGGGCTTCGAGACCACGGTCTACGACGTGGCGACGGAGCCGCTCGCGGAGCTCGTGGCGGCGGGCGCGAAGGCGGCCGCCTCGCCGCGCGAGCTGGCCGCGCGCGCCGACGTGATCGGCATCTGCGTGCCCGCCGACGAGCACGTGCGCGCGGTCGTGCTGGGCGACGACGGCGTGCTCGCGGGCGCGGCACGTGGCGCGGTGATCGCGATCCACAGCACGATCCTGCCCGACACTGCGCAGGAGCTCGCGCGCGCGGCGACGCCCTACGGTGTAGACGTGCTCGACGCCTGCGTCACCGGCGGCGCGGCGCGCGCGAAGTCGAAGCAGCTCACCTACCTGGTGGGCGGCGACGCGGCGGCGCTGGAGCGCGCGCGCCCGTATCTGGAAGTCTCCGCGGTGAAGGTCATCCACGCCGGCGCGCTCGGGAACGGCGCGAAGCTGAAGCTCTGCCTGAACCTGATCACCTACATCCAGTGGGCCGCGGCGTACGAGTCGTTCCAGCTCGCAAGGGCGACGGGCCTGCCGCAGGAGCTGCTCGAGGAGGCGGGCCAGGCGAACGGCCAGCTCACTCCGCTGATGCTCGCGTACCTCGCCACGCACAAGGCGCCCGAGTCGGCGCGCAAGAGCGAGGGCATGCAGGCGCTGATGCGCGGCTACATGCACGTGGCCGAGAAGGACCTGGCCTGGGCGCTCGAGCTGGCACGCCGGGCGGAGGTGTCTCTGCCGGTCGGGGGGCTGGTGTCGCAGCTCATGGCGCGGCTCTACGGGGTCGTCGACGAGGCGCGCCGGTGAGCCCGCGCTTCGAGCTCGCGGCGCGCAAGGCGCCCCGCCGCACGCACGCGGAGCGCACGGCCGAGACCCGCGCACGCATCATGGGCGCGGTCGTGGAGTCGATCGCCGAGGTCGGCTTCAAGCGCAGCACGGCTGCAGAGATCGCGCGCCGCGCGGGAGTGACCTGGGGAGCGGTGCAGCACCACTTCGGCGGCAAGGACGGCATCCTCGCCGCGGTGCTCGAGGACTCGTTCGAGCGTTTCGCGCGGCGGCTGGGCGACGTCGAGGTCGAGGGCGTGCCGCTCGAGCGGCGCGTCGCGCTTTTCGTCGGCCGAGCCTGGGAGCACTTCTCGAGCCCGCACTTCCGCTCCACGTTCGAGATCCTGCAGCACTACGCGGGCGCGGCGGACAACGGCTGGCAGGGCCAGATGCTCGCGGCCTGGGACCGGATCTGGTCGCGCCTGTTCGAGGACGCGCACCTCCCCCGCCGGCGCCGCATCGCGCTGCAGCACTACACCATCTCGTGTCTCACCGGGCTGGCCGCGCTGCTCCGCTTCCAGGCGCCGTCGGCGCGCGTGCTCGCCGACGAGCTGGCGCTGCTCGAGGACACGCTCGTGCGGGAGCTCCGGCATGAATGACTACGCCGGCGCGTTCGATGCGAAGTTCACGCTCGAGCAGCTCGCGCACCCGACGCTCGCGCGGCTGGGGCGCGAGTACATGCTCTTCGGCCACTTCCACGACCGCGGACTGATGCCGCTCATCGGCTCGCGCTTCGGCCGCGACGCCATGACCGACATCGCCCTGGACGAGTGGATGGGCGCGAGCCCCGTCTACGGCCGGCGCATCCGCGAGCTCTTGCGCGTTCCGGGGGAGGGCGTATCGGCGATCTTCAAGACGCTGCAGCTCGACGTCGGCTTCGCGCACCGGTACATGGACGTGCGCTACGAGCTCGTCGACGAGTCGCTCGGCTGGTTCTGGCTGCCGTACTGCGGCGCGTACCAGGACGTGCACAAGATCTCGCGCGGCGCCGAGCCGGCGATCCTGCAGCTCTGCCACGCGATGGAGGACCCGACTTTCGACGCGACGGCGATGTCGGTGAACCCGCGCGCGCGCGTGCGCCCGGAGCACCGCCCTCCGCTCGCGCTGGGCCACACTGGCCCGACCTGCCGCTGGCGCGTCTTCCTCGACCCCGACGCGGCGGGCGGGCTCGCCCCGCTCGCGATCCGCGACGAGGTCGCCGCGAGCCGCGCCGCGCGCTTCGCGTTCGCGCCGCTGCCGGACGAGCTCGGCCCGGGCATGCGCGACTACTCCGGCCCGGTCATGCCCGACTTCGAGCTCGAGCAGCTCGCGCACGCCGTGCTCGCGCGGCAGTGCCGCGAGTTCGCGCTCGACGTCCACCTGATCATGCGTGCGGCGTTCGCGTCGGTGCGCACGCGTCGGGGCGCAGACGTGGCGCGCGAGCTCGCGCGCGAGCAGTGGGCCGCCGTCGCTCCGGTCTACGGCAAGCGCATCCGCGCGGCGCTCGGCATCGAAGGCTCCGACATGGCGGCGATCCTGAAGACGCTGCAGGTCGAGCCCGGCTTCCCGCACGAGTACGTGCGCTTCGGCTGCGCGCTGGACTCGCCCGCGAGCGGCCGCTTCTGGCTCGAGGACTGCGAGGCGCTCGCCGACGGAGAGCCCGACGCCTGGCTGGCTCTGCTCGACGATCCCGAGCGCCCGGGCTTCGAGCCCGTGATCACGGCGGTGAACCCGCGCGCGCGCCTCGTCCCGACCGGCAAGCGCGCCTGGCGGATCGAGATCGACCCGAACGCGGAGCCGCGCGCGGAGGCGCCGATGGCGAACGCGGTGCGCGTCAGCAACGTGTCGAGCTTCGACCTCGAGCGCGAGCGCGAGTCGTGAGCGCGCTCGAGTACAACCCGTTCTCGTACGAGGTCCACGAGGACCCGTATCCGATCTACGCGCGCCTGCGCGAGGAAGCGCCCGTCTACCACCACGCGGGGCTCGATTTCTACGCGCTTTCGCGGCACGCCGACGTGCTGGCCGCGATCAAGGACCCGGAGACCTACACCAACACCTACGGCGTGTCGGTCGAACCGTCGGCGTCGAACCCGGCCGCGAAGCTGGTGATGTCGTTCCTGGGCATGGACCCGCCGCAGCACACGAAGATGCGCGCGCTGGTCTCGCGCGGCTTCACGCCGCGGCGAGTGGCGGAGCTCGAGCCGCGCATCCGCGAGATGGCGATCGCCCACCTCGAGCGCATGCGCGCGCGCGGCCGGAGCGAGTTCATCGGCGAGCTCGCGGGTCTGCTGCCGATGGACGTGATCTCCGAGCTGCTCGGCGTGCCCTCGCCCGACCGCGCCGAGCTGCGCGCGCAGGCCGACCTGCTCGTCCACCGCGAGGAGGGCGTGTTCGACGTGCCGCCCGCCGCGGGCGTCGCGTTCGGCAAGATCTGGCGCTACTTCAGCGAGCGCGTCGCCGAGCGGCGGCGCGCGCCGCAGTCCGATCTGATCAGCGCGCTGCTCGCGGCCGAGATCGACGGCGAACGGCTCACGGACGTGGAGGTGCAGTCGTTCTGCAACCTGATGATCGTCGCCGGGAACGAGACGACGACCAAGCTGCTCGCGAACGCGCTCTACTGGCTGTGGCGCAACCCCGACCAGCACAAGCTCCTCGCCGACGACCCGACGCTGATCCCGCGCTGGGTCGAGGAGACGCTGCGCTACGACAACTCGAGCCAGGCGGTGGCACGAGTCACGAACCGCGCGCTGACGCTGCACGGTGTCGAGATCCCCGAGAGGAAGCGCGTGATGCTCCTGATCGGCTCTGCGAACCGCGACGAGCGCGCCTTCCCGAACGCCGACGCCTACGACCTGCGCCGCGACACCACCGCGAGCCTGTCGTTCGGCCAGGGCGCGCACTTCTGCCTGGGCGCGGCGCTGGCGCGGCTCGAGGGGCGCGTGGTGCTCGAGGAGTTCTGGCGCCGCTTCCCCGACTACCAGGTGGATCCGGGCGGCTGCGCGCGCGTGCACTCGGTGAGCGTACGCGGCTTCGCGGCGCTGCCGCTGGAGCTCGCGCCGTGAGCGCGCCGCGCACCGCCATCCTCACCGGCGCATCGTCGGGCATCGGCGCGGACACCGCGGCCGAGCTCGGCCGGCTCGGCTACCGACTCGCGCTGGGCGCGCGCCGCGTCGCGCGCTTGGAGGAGACCGCGAAGCGCGTCGAGGAGGCGGGCGGGCGCGCGTTCGCGCACCCGCTCGACGTGCGCGACCCCGAGTCGGTCGAGGCGTTCTGCTCGGCGGCCGAGCGCGCGCTCGGCCATGTGGACGTGCTGATCAACAACGCCGGCGAGAACCGGGCCGGCCTGATCCACGAGGCGACGCCCGAGGACCTTCGCTCCGACGTCGAGGTGAACCTGCTCGGCGCGATCTACATGACGCGGCGCACGCTGCCCGGAATGCTCGCGCGCGGCCGCGGCGACGTGGTGTTCATCGGCTCCGACAGTGCGAAGCACCCGCGCCCGTACCAGGGCGCGTACGCCGCGGCCAAGTGGGGCCTCGAGGCGTTCGCCCGCGTGTTGGAGATGGAGACCGAGGGCAAGGGCGTGCGCTCGATTCTGGTGCGCGTCGGCCCGACCGGGAGCGAGTTCGGCAACCAGATGCCGAAGGCGCAGATCCCGAAGATCCTGGAGTCGTGGAAGTACTGGGGCGTGCTCCGGCATCTGCACTGGATGCCGGGCACGAGCGTGGCGCGCGCGATCGCGCGCGTGGTCGAGATCCCGCTCGAGGAGTCGTATCCGACCGTCCTCGAGATTCAGCCCGGCGGGCGGGCGAAGGAGCAGTCATGAAGTACGACGGAATCGCGGGGAAGGTCGCCATCGTCACGGGCTCGGGCGGCGGCATTGGCGAGGCCTACGCGCGCGCTCTCGCCGAGCAGGGCGCGAAGGTGGTGGTCGCCGAGATCGACAAGGACCGGGGTGAGGCCGTGGCCGAGGCGATCCGCAAGAGCGGCGGCGACGCGCTCTACGTCGAGGTCGATGTCGGCTCGCCCGAGTCGACGCAGGCGATGGCCGAGCGCGTGATCGCGGCGTACGGCGGCATCGACTTCCTGGTGAACAACGCCGCGATCTTCGGCGGCATGAAGATGCAGGGGCTGCTCGGGGCCGACTGGGACTACTACCTGAAGTTCATGAACGTGAACATGAACGGCGCGCTGCTGTGTACGCGCGCGTGCTACCGCTCGATGCGCAAGCGCGGCGGCGGCGCGATCGTGAACCAGTCCTCGACCGCGGCGTGGATGGGCGCGAGCTTCTACGGGCTCGCGAAGCTCGGCATGAACGGGCTCACCTTCGCGCTCGCGCGCGAGCTCGGCTCGATGAAGATCCGCGTGAACGCGATCGCGCCCGGGCCGACCGACACCGATGCGCTGGCCAAGCAGGTGCCCGAGGCGTTCCAGAAGCAGATGGTCGCGCAGCTGCCGCTCGCGAGGCTGGGCACGCCGCAAGACATGGCGAACGCGTGCCTGTTCCTGTTGTCGGACGCCGCGTCGTGGGTGACCGGACAGATCTTCGCCGTCGACGGCGGACAGATCGTCCGGGCGTAGGCGCGATGGCCCTTCCAGAGCTCGCGCCCGAGCCGCGCAACCTGATCGACGGCAAGCTCGTGCCGGCTTCGAGCGGCGCGACCTTCCCCAACGTGAATCCGGCCACCGAGGAGGTGATCGGCGTCGCCTGCGACGGCACGCGTGAGGACATGCTGCGCGCGATCGCGGCGGCGCGGCGCGCCTTCGACGAGACCGACTGGTCGACCAACGCCGAGCTGCGCGCGCGCTGCTTGCGCCAGCTCCACGCGGCGCTGCGCGAGGCGAAGGAGCAGCTGCGCGCGATCGTCGTGGCCGAGGCGGGCGCGTGCGTGTCGCTCACGCCGTTCATGCACGTCGACGACCCGATCGAGATGATGGCGTACTGGGCGGAGCTCGCGGCGAGCTACCCCTACGAGGAGCGCCTGTCGGACGTGCCGTACCTGGGCCGGCCGCAGGGCCGCATCCTGCGCCGCGAGGCCGCGGGCGTGGCCGGCCTGATCACGCCCTGGAACGTGCCGCTGTACCTGAACATCGCGAAGCTCGGCCCGGCGCTGGCGTCGGGCTGTACGGCGGTGCTGAAACCCGCGCCCGATACGCCGTGGTCGGCCACGCACCTGGGCAAGCTGATCGCGGAGAGGACCGACATCCCCGCGGGCGTCGTGAACGTGGTCGCGAGCTCCGACCACTCGCTGGGCGAGCTCCTCTCGGGCGACCCGCGCGTCGATCTGGTCAGCTTCACGGGCTCGACCGCCACCGGTCGGAGCGTGATGGAGCGCGCGTCCGCGACCGTGAAGAAGGTCTTCCTCGAGCTCGGCGGGAAGAGCGCGAACGTCGTCCTCGACGACGCGAACCTCTCGGCCGTGCTGCCGATGAGCGCGTTCACGTGCGTACACGCGGGCCAGGGCTGCGCGCTCACCACGCGCCTGCTCTTGCCGCGCTCGCGCTACGCCGAGGGCCTCGAGATCGTGAAGGCTGCGTTCCAGCGCTGGAAGTACGGAGACCCGACGAACCCCGCGCACATGCAGGGCCCGCAGATCTCGCGCCGACAGCAAGAGCGCGTGCTCGCGTACATCGACAAGGGCCGGCAGGAGGGCGCGCGGCTGGTCGTCGGCGGCGGCGTTCCGAAGCAGCTCGCCAAGGGCTTCTACGTGGAGCCGACCTTGTTCGCCGACGTCGACCCCGACTCGACGATCGCGCAGGAGGAGATCTTCGGCCCGGTGCTGTGCGCGATCGCGTTCGACGACGACGCCGACGCGGTGCGCATCGCGAACCGCTCGAGCTACGGGCTCTCGGGCGCGGTGCACAGCGCGAGCACGGAACGCGCGCTCGGCGTCGCGCGCCGCATCCGCACCGGCACCCTGTCGGTGAACGGCGCGCAGTGGTTCCACGTCGACAACCCGTTCGGCGGCTACAAGCAGAGCGGCGTCGGGCGCGAGAACGGGCGCATGGGCTTCGAGGAGTACCTGGAGACCAAGCTGATCGCGCTGCCGAGCGAGGGGAAGTCGTGAACGCGTCGCTGCTCTCCGGTGGCTGGCCGCTGCTCGGCCACCTGCAGGAGCTGCGCAAGCACCCGATCGAGCTGTTCTGGCGCGTGCGCGAGGAGTGCGGCGAGATCGGCGAGCTCAACTTCGCGGGCAACCGCGTGGTGCTGCTCACCGGCGTCGAGGCGCAGGAGGCGTTCTTCCGCGCCACCGACGAGCAGCTCGATCAGGCCGCGGCCTATCCGTTCATGACGCCGGTCTTCGGCCGCGGGGTGGTGTTCGATGCCACGCCCGAGCAGCGCAAGCAGGGCCTGCGCAACCAGTCGCTGCGCGACTCGTTCATGCGCGGCCACGCCGAGGTGATCGCGCGCGAGACCGAGCGCATGATGGCGAAGCTCGGCGACGCCGGCGAGCTCGACCTGCTCGACTTCTTCTCCGAGCTCACGATGTACACCTCGAGCTCGTGCCTGATCGGGAAGCAGTTCCGCGAGGAGCTCACGCCCGAGTACTTCAAGGTCTTCTACGAGCTCGAGAAGGGCACCGACGCACTGGCCTACGTGAACCCGTACCTGCCGCTGCCCGTCTTCCGGGCGCGCGACCGCGCGCGCCGCCGCATGGTGGAGCTGCTCACGGGCGTGTTTGAGCGCCGCGCGCGCTCGGGCGCGGCCTCCGGCGAGAAGCGCGAGCTCTTCGACGTCCTGCTCTCGATCAAGAACCCCGACGGCACGCCGCGCTTCCCGGTCGACCAGATCACCGGGATGTTCATCTCCATGATGTTCGCGGGCCATCACACCACCTCGGGCACCGCGGCGTGGACGCTGATCGAGCTCTTGCGGAATCCCGAGTTCGGCCGGCGCGTCGTCACCGAGCTCGACTCTCTCTACGCCGACGGCGGCGAGGTGAGTCACCAGGCGCTGCGCGAGATCCCCGAGCTGGAGAACGCCATCAAGGAAGCGCTGCGGCTGCATCCGCCGCTGATCCTTCTGATGCGCAAGGTCGTGTACGACTTTGAGTACAAGGACTGGGTCGTGCCTGCGGGAAAGCTCGTGGGCGTATCGCCCGCGGTCTCGAACCGCATGCCCGAGTGTTTCCCCGACCCTGACCGCTACGATCCCGACCGCTACCGGGAAGGCCGCGAGGAGGACGCGCAGCTCTTCGCCTGGATCCCGTTCGGCGCGGGCCGGCACCGCTGCGTCGGTGCGGCGTTCGCCATGATGCAGCTGAAGGCGATCTTCTCGACGCTGCTGCGCGAGTACAGCTTCGAGCTCGCGCAGCCCGCCGAGAGCTACCGCAACGACCACTCGAAGATGGTGGTGCAGCTCGCCAAGCCCTGCCGCGTGCGCTACCGGCGCCGCGTGCGGGCCGCGGAGTCGACGTGAGGATCCGCGTCGACAAGGATTTGTGTCAGGGTCACGGCGCGTGCGTGGAGGAAGCTCCCGCCGTCTTCGCGCTGGATTCCGAGAAGCGCCTGGTCGTGCTGAACGAGCACCCCGACGAGTCGCTCCGCGCGGCCGTGCGCGCCGCCGTAAAGTACTGCCCCACCCGGGCGCTGCGCCTGGAAGAGGATTGAGGAGGACCGAAGATGCCCGCCTTTCCCCGTGACGAGCTCGAGGAGATGATCCGCCGCTTCGTGGCCGCGAACGACGAGGCCGGCGAGACGGGAGACTGGTCGAAGATGTCGCGCTTCTACGCAGAGGACGCGATCTACTCCTGGAACACCGGC
>Ga0184615_10002075_pt1 | contig 10817 bp, 9 predicted proteins | sample PLM4_65_coex_FD_133134 | JGI IMG/M metagenome (GOLD analysis project Ga0184615, IMG submission 133134) | Groundwater sediment microbial communities from an aquifer in East River, Colorado, USA - PLM4_65_coex | ecosystem: Environmental > Terrestrial > Soil > Riparian zone | place: USA: East... | reverse complement strand
TCACCGTGCCGCCGAAGATCTCCACGTTCTGCGGCAGGTAGCCGATGTACGGGCCGAGCCGCTCGCGCGGCCAGGAGCGGATGTCGGCCCCGTCCAGGCGCACCGCGCCGGAATTCGGGTGCCACACCCCCACCAGCAGGCGCGCCAGCGTGGACTTGCCCGCGGCGCTGGGGCCGACGATGGCGAGCGAGGTGCCGGGCGCGAGCTCGAACGACACGCGCCGGATGATCGGCAGGTCCTGCCCGCGGAAGCCGAACACCAGGTTGTCCACGGCGAGCGCGCCCTTGGGCGGGGGCAGGTCCATCGGGTCGGGCGCGCCGGACTCCGAGGCGATCACCGTGGCGAGCCGGTCATAGGCGCCGCGCGCCTCGACCAGGCTTTTCCAGCCCGCGATCAGCGCCTCGACCGGCGCCAGCGCGCGCCCGAGGATGATGGTGGCCGCGATCATCACGCCCGTGGTCGCGTGCTGCTCGATGGTGAGCCAGGCGCCGGCGGCGAGCATCACCACCTGCAGCATCTGGCGCAGGAACCGCGTGGTGCTGGAGAGGAAGCTGCCGATCTGGTTCGCCTCGTACTGCGACTGCAGCACCTTGTCGCTCTTCTCGCGCCAGTCCTGCGTCACGTTGCCCACCATGCCGAGGGCGCCGACCACCTCGGCGTTGCCCAGGCTCTGGTCCACGAAGCGCCCGGCCGCGCGTGCGTCGGTCTGCATCGCCTCCAGCGAGCGGCGCGAGAGCTTCTCGTTGAGCACGGTCAGCGCAAGCAGGAGCAGCGCGCCGCCGAGCGCCACCGTGCCGAGCAGCGGGTGGAACACGTAGATGAGGGCGATGAACAGCGGCACCCACGGCGCATCGAAGATGGCGATGATGCCCGGGCCGGTGAGGAACGCGCGCAGTGCGTTGACGTCGCGCAGCCCGTGCAGCGAGAGCGTGCGGTTGGCGTGCGCGCTCTGGCGCAGCATGCTGGCCAGGACGCGCGGGCCGAGCACCTTCTCCAGCCGGATCGCCGCGCGCGCGAGCAGTCGTGCGCGGATCGCGTCGAGGTAAGCCATGCACAGCAGGGCCAACAGCGTCAGCACGAACAGCATCACCAGCGTCTCGGTGCTGCGGCTGCTCACGACGCGGTCGAACACCTGCAGCATGAACAACGCCGGCGCCAGCATCAGCACGTTGATCACCAGGCTGAAGAACGCCGCCGACAGGAAGTAGACCCGGAACTGGGCGATAAATTCGCGCATCGCTCCCCGGCAACGAAGGCCGTTAAATCAATAGCATACGGCAAAAGCCGCGCGCCGGCCCGGCGGCAGCTTCAGCCGGCGCTGTCCAGGCGGTGCCGGCTGGCGTAGGCGACGAGACCCACGCGGTTGGGGATACCGAGCTTGCGGTAGATGGAGCAGAAGTGGTTGCGCAGCGTCTGCTCGCTGATGCGCAGGCGCGCCGCGAGCTCGCGGCTGTTTGCCCCTTGCTCGCCGAGCAGGGCGCGCACGATGTCGCTCTCGCGCTCGGTCAGGTTGGCGATCCTGCCGACGGCCGGCAGCTCGCTCGGCTGCGCCGCGCCGGCGAGCAGCTCCTTGAGGAGCTGCCCGGTGGTCACGCGGTCGAGCCAGAGCTCGCCGTCCTTCACCTTGCGCACCGCCTTGCGGATCGTCCCGGGCGTGTCGCGCTTGAGCACGACGCCGCGCGCCCCCGCCCGTACCATGCGCACGCGGGCCGCCCCATCGCACTCCGCGGCAAGCACCAGGATTGGCGCCGGGCACTCGGCGACCAGCCGCGCGATGGCAGTGATGCCGCCCGTCTCGATGTCGAGCAGGATCACGTCCGGTTGAATTCCCGCCGCCAGCACGCACGCGTCGTCGCCGGGGGCGATGGCACGCACGAGCTCCATCGATCCGGGCTCCGCTTCCTTCAGCAGGCGCAGCAGCCAGCAGGCGACATCCCGGTCGCCGGAGACCAGCAGGAGTCGGATGAGCCGCGGGAGTTCCATGCAGGCCGCAAGCTAACGCGAAACCATGACGCCGGAACGCCTCCTATCGAAAGTTCACAACTCCGCGCCCGTGACGAGGGTGCGGCAGACGCCCCGCGCGGGTTCGTCGGTAATCGCGAGGCAAAATCAGGGTCAGAGCCCGATTTATACTTGCGCCATGGCCGAGCGCCGGGAAAACCCGATGGGCACGGACGGATTCGAGTTCATCGAATACGCCGCGCCCGATCCGAAGGCGATGGGCGCGCTCTTCGAGCGCCTGGGCTTCAAGGCGATCGCGCGGCACCGGCACAAGGACGTGCTGCTGTATCGCCAGGGCGGGATCAACTTCATCGTCAACGCCGAGCCGGACTCGTTTGCCCAGCGTTTCGCACGTCTTCATGGCCCGAGCATCTGCGCCATCGCCTTCCGCGTCGCCGACGCCAAAGCCGCCTACGAGCGCGCGATCTCGCTCGGCGCCTGGGGCTACGCCGGCACGGCAGGACCGGGTGAGCTCAACATCCCGGCGATCAAGGGCATCGGCGACTCGGTCATCTATTTGATCGACCGCTGGCGCGGCAAGGGCGGCAAGAAGGCGGGCGACATCGGCAACATCGGCTTCTACGACGTGGATTTCGAGCCGCTGGCGGGCGCCGAACTCGACCCGGCGGGCCATGGCCTCGCCTGCATCGACCACCTCACGCACAACGTGCACAAGGGACGCATGAAGGAGTGGGCGGACTTCTACGAGCGCCTGTTCAATTTCCGCGAGATCCGCTACTTCGACATCGAGGGGCAGGTGACCGGCGTGAAGTCCAAGGCCATGACCAGCCCCTGCGGCAAGATCCGCATCCCGATCAACGAGGAAGGCACCGAGAAGGCCGGCCAGATCCAGGAATACCTCGACAAGTACCACGGCGAAGGAATCCAGCACGTGGCGATGGGCTCGACCGACCTGTTCCGGACGGTGGACGCGCTCAAGGCCAAGGGCGTGAAGCTCCTCGACACCAACGACACCTACTACGAGCTGGTGGACAAGCGCATCCCGGGGCACGGCGAGAACGTGGCCGAGCTGAGGAAACGCCGCATCCTCATCGACGGCAAGGCGGGCGCGCTGCTCCTGCAGATCTTCTCCGAGAACCAGCTCGGGCCGATATTCTTCGAGTTCATCCAGCGCAAGGGCGACGAAGGCTTCGGCGAGGGCAACTTCAAGGCGCTGTTCGAATCCATCGAGCTCGACCAGATGAAGCGCGGCGTCCTCTAGAATCGCCCAGGCCATGACACTCAAATACCAGTCCGGATTCGGCAACACCTTTTCCACCGAGGCCGAAAAGGGCGCGCTGCCCGTCGGGCAAAACTCGCCGCAGAAGACGCCCAAGGGCCTCTATCCCGAGGTGCTCTCGGGCAGTGCGTTCACCGCGCCGCGCGCCGAGAACCTGTCGAGCTGGCTGTACCGCGTGCGCCCCTCCGCCATGCACGGACCCTACAAGCGCATCGCCGATGGCCTCTTGCGCTCGGGGCCGTTCGCCGAGGTGGAGGCCTCACCCAATCGCCTGCGCTGGAATCCGCTGCCGCTGCCGTCGAAGCCGACTGATTTCCTCGACAGTCTCGTCACCATCGCGGGATCGGGTGACCCGGCGTCGCAGCACGGCATCGCGGTGCACGTGTATTGCGCCAACCGGTCGATGAAGGATCGCTACTTCTACTGCGCCGACGGCGAACTGATGCTCGTGCCGCAGGAAGGCGCGATCGAGCTCGCCACCGAGTTCGGGCGCCTCGTGGTGGCGCCGGGCGAGATTGCGGTGGTGCCGCGCGGCGCGAAATTCCAGGTGCTGCTGGCGGGCCCCTCGCGCGGCTACGTCTGCGAGAACTACGGCGCGGCCTTCCGGCTGCCCGAACTGGGGCCAATCGGCGCGCAGGGCCTCGCGCAAAAGCGCGACTTCCTCTATCCGGTGGCGGCGTATGAGAAGAAGCGCGTCAAGTGCCAGCTGGTGGCGAAGTTCCTCGGCCACCTGTGGGCCACCGAGCTCGGCCACTCGCCGCTTGACGTCGTCGCCTGGCACGGCAACTGCGCGCCCTGCAAGTACGACCTCGCGCGCTTCATGGCGGTCAACACCGTGACCTTCGATCACCCCGATCCCTCGATCTTCACGGTGCTCACCTCGCCCTCGGGCCAGCCGGGCGTCGCCAACTGCGACTTCGTCATCTTCCCGCCGCGCTGGATGGTGGCCGAGCACACCTTCCGCCCGCCCTGGTTCCACCGCAACCTCATGAGCGAGCTGATGGGGCTGATCCGCGGCGTGTACGACGGCAAGGCGGAAGGCTTCCTGCCGGGCGGGATCTCGATCCACAACTGCATGAGCGGCCACGGCCCCGACCGGCCCACCTACGAGAAGGCCACGAACGCCAAGCTCGAGCCGCACAAGCTCGAGGGTACCCTCGCCTTCATGTGGGAATCGCGCTACGTCTTCCGCCCCACCAGGGCCGCGATGGGTGCGAAGCAGCTGCAGAGGGACTACGACAAGGTCTGGGACGGCTTCTAGCTCAGATGCCTTTGTAGAGCCAGTCGAATTCCCAGTTGTCCTCGGGGCTGCGGCGACGCAGAAGCTCGTTGCGCAGCTCGCGCGCGCCGGCGTCGGCGTGCAGGACATCGCCGAAGAAGCGCGAAGAAAGGACCACGCGCGCGGAGCGGTTCATGCGCTCGTGCTGGTAGGCCTGGAACGCCGCCTCGAATTTCTCGCCCGCCGCGGCCGCCTTATCCGCCAGCACCACCGCGTCCTCGATCGCCATCTGCGCGCCTTGCGCGAGGTACTGCAGCGTCGGATGCGCCGCATCGCCCAGGAGCGTCACGCGCCCCTTCGACCAGTTCGTCGCCGGGTTGCGATCGTGCAGCACCCAGTTCCGCTCCCTCGACACGTAGCGCAGGATGTCGCGCACGTGGGGATCCGTGCGCGCGAAGATCTCTTCCAGCTCCTCGGGCGTGCCCGCGTCCTTCTCGCCGCGCTTGAAGCGCCGGCTATCGATCGTCGCCACGTTGTTCATCACTGTGCCGCCGCGCAGGCGGTACTGCACGAGGTGCAGATCGGGCCCGCCCCAGATGGTCATCGCGTCGGCCCGGCTGCGGTCGGTGATCTCGTCCATCGGCACCACGCCCCGGTAGACGAAATGCCCCGCCATGCGCGGCGCCCCATCGCCGACCACCACCTGGCGCGCTACCGACCTCAGGCCGTCCGCGCCAATCAGCCCCGAGCCTTCGTACTCCTCGCCGCCCTCGCAGCGCACGAGCACCGTGTCGCCGCGCTGCTCGAACGAGGCGAGGCCGCGTGAGGTCTCAAGCGCAATCTCGCCGCGCCCGCGGCAGGCCTTGAGGATCTCGCCGTGCAGGTCGCGGCGGTGGATGACGAAGTAGCGGTAGCCGTAGCGCTGGCGGAAGAACTTGCCGACCGCGATGCGCGTGAGCTCGCGGTTGTCGATGGCGTCGGCGAAAACGAGCGCATCGGGGAAGAACGCGTGGGACTCGATCGGCTCGAGGATTCCCAGCCGGTCGAGCATCTTGGCGACGTTCGGCCCCATCTGGATGCCGTAGCCGATCTCGCCGAACTCGGCGGCCTTCTCCAGCACCCGCACGCGCAGGCCTTTGCGCGCGAGCGCGAGCGCGGCGGACAAGCCGCCGATGCCGCCCCCGGCGATGAGGATTTCCTTCATGAGGGCTTCATGATAAACAGTTGACTGCGCGGTCGGACAGACCCGCCCAGGAGGAACCCATGGCCGTTTCGCACCAGATCGGTATCGCGCGCTCCGGCGACCTCGCCCTTCACTACCGGCGCCTCGGGCGCCCGGGCGCCACCCCGCTCGTCTTCGTGCACGGGCTTTCCTTCTTCTCCTGGGATTGGCTCGACGCCGCGCAGGCGCTCGCGTCCGAGCGCGAGGCCGCCTGCATGGACATGCGCGGCTTCGGCGATTCGGGCCGCGCGGCCGACTACTCGGTGCCGGCGATGGCCGGCGACATCGGCATGCTGATGGACCACCTCGGGTGGCCGCGCGCGATCGTGGTGGGGCACTCGATGGGCGGGCGCAACAGCGCCTGCTTCGCGGCGAAGAGCCCGCAACGCGTCGCGGCGCTCGTCCTGGTGGACTACACGCCCGAGAACGCGCCCGCCGGCTCCAGGCGCGTCGCGCAGACCGTTGCGAGCGTGCCCGATGCCTTCGCCACGATCGAGGAGGCGATGGCGTACTTCAAGGCGGATCCCAAGGATGCGAAGAAGCGCGCGCGCTTCGAGGCCTACCTCGCGCCCGTGCCCGGCGGCTTCGCCATCAAGCGCGACCCGCACTTTCGCGAGCAGTTCCGCAAGACCCTTGCCACCGGCGAGCGCCCGAAGCTCGGCGTGGATATGTGGCAGACGCTCGGCGAGTTGCGCGCGCCCACGCTCGTCATCCGCGGCACGCGCTCGGACCTGTTCGCACCCGAGGCCGCCGAGCGCGTGACGGCAGCGAACCCGCGCATCCGGCTCGCGGAAGTGCATGCCGGCCACGATGTCGTGGGCGACAACCTGGCGGGCTTTCTCGCCGCGGTGCGCCCGTTCCTTGCGTCGCTCGAGGAGAAGAGCCATGAACACGCGCGGCGTTGACCACCTCGCCATCGTCTCCGACGACATGCCGCTGGCGATGAACTTCTACACGCGGGTGATGGGCTTTCGCCTGGTGCACGCGCGGCGCGTGCCCTACGAGGCCGAGCGCTGGCAGCCGCCCCACGACAACCTGCGCCACTATTTCTTCGACATGGGCAACGACTCGCTCTTCGCCATCTTCGAGTACCCGAAGGGGCTGCCCAAGCAGGTGCGCGACCACGTCGGCGGCATGCAGCACGTGGCCTTCCACGTGGCGCCGGGGAAGTTCGACGCCATGGTGGCGCACGTGCGCGCGTGCGGCGTGGACGTGATCGGCCCGGTGCCGCTGGGCGGGCGCTTCTGGTCGGCCTACTTCCTCGACCCCTTCGGCATTCGCCTCGAGCTCGCCACGGACAGGAGCGGCGCGGAGCGCGGCGTCATCGACTCGGTGCTGCAGACCGAGGCAGAGGCGCGCGCGGAGCTCGAGACCCTCTTCTCCGACCCGAAAGAGGTCGCGAAGTGGCTCGCGCACATGCCGCTCAGGAAATAGAATGCGCCCTGACCCTGATCTTCCTGGAGGAGACATGAAACAACGCATCACCGGCATTGCCGCCGCAGTCGCGCTGGGGTTTGGCGCCGGCGCGCAGGCGCAGACCGAGCTCAAGTTCACCACCTTCGTTCCGCCCACGCACGGCTTCGCGGTGGACGTGCTCGAGCCCCTGGGCAAGGAGATCGAGAAGCGCTCCGGCGGCAAGGTCACCGTGCGCGTCTTCGCCGGCAACTCGCCCTTCGGCAAGGTGGAGAACCAGGCCGACCAGGTGAAGCAGGGCGTCACCGACCTCGCCTTCGGGCTGAACGGCATCCCGCGCGGCCGCTACCCGCGCACCTCCATCATGGAGATGCCCTTCGTCGCCGAGAGCGCGGACTCCGCGTCGAAAGCGCTCTGGGCGATGCTGCCCGACCTCCTTGCCGAGGACTACAGGGACTTCAAGCCCATCGCGCTCCACTGCCACAACCCGGGCCTGTTCCACACGCGCGACAAGTCGTTGAAGACCATCGCGGACGTAAAGGGCCTGCGCATGCGCGCACCCAACCCGCCCACGCAGGCGCTGCTCGCCTATCTTGGCGCCACACCGGTGGGCATGCCGCCGGGGCAGGTGTACGAGAACATCGAAAAGGGCGTGATCGACGGCGCGGTGTTCCCGTGGGACGCGATCAAGGGCTTTCGCCTGGAGAACATCCTCAAGCATCACCTCGATGCGCGCGTCTACACGAGCTGCTTCCACCTGGTGATGAGCCCCAAGCGCTACGCCGAGCTGGCGCCCGACGTGCAAAAGGCGATCGACGCGACCACCGGCCAGGCGCTCACCGACAAGTTCGGCGCCTGGTGGAACAAGTGGGACCAGGCGGGCCTGGACGCCGTGAAGCCGCTCAACCACGAGATCGTGCGCGTGGACGACGCCACGCGTGAGAAATGGCGCGCGGACCTCAAGCCCGTGCTCGACGGCGAACTTGCCAAGCTGGAGAAAGAGGGCATCGCCAACGCGCGCGCCATCTACGACGAGATGCGCAGGCAGGTGGCGCGCTTCAAGAAATAGGGTTGGACCGCCTCGAAGCCCTCGCCGACCGCGCCCTTTCCTGGGTCGCGTACGCGGGGGTGCTCGCCCTCATGCTCGCGGTGGCGGCGCTGATCGTCGACATCGCCACGCGCAAGAGCGTCGGCTTCTCGATCCTCGGCATGGTGGACCTGAACCAGCTCGCGCAGATGGCCTGCGTGTTCCTGGTGCTGCCGCTCGCCTTCCTGCGTGAGTCGCACATCACGGTGGACTTCCTCACCGACCGCCTGCCGGCGCGCTGGCGCGCCGCCATCGAAGTGTTTTCGGCTCTTCTGGGCGCGGCGCTGCTCGCGGCGATCCTGTGGAACTCGATCGGCCAGGCGGCGATCCAGCTCCGCCAGGGCGACAGGTCGCAGACGCTCGGTATCCCGATGATCTGGTACTGGGCGCCGCTCGTCGCGGGGATGGCGCTTTCGCTGCTGGCGGTGCTGCTGGTGGGCGCGAGAGCCCTGCGCAGGCTGTGATCTCCGGCGCGCTCGGCTTTCTCGCGGTGCTCGTGCTGATCGCGCTGCGCGCGCCCGTGGCGATCGCGATGGCCGTCGTCGGCGCGCTCGGCTACGGTCTGGTCAACGGCTGGAGCACGCTCGGCTTCGTGCTCGGGCGCGCGCCTTTCGAGTCGGTGTTCCCGATCAGCCTCACCGTGGTGCCGCTGTTCGTGATGATGGGCGTGTTCTCCGCCTATGGCGGGCTCTCCTCCAGCCTCTATCGCCTCGTCTCCGCGCTGATCGGCCATCTGAAGGGCGGACTTGCCATGGCCACCATCGGCGCCTGCGCGGTGTTCGGCGCGGTGTGCGGCTCGGCGATCGCCACCGCCGCCACCATGGGCCGCGTGGCGATGCCCGAGATGCGCCGCGCGCACTACGACGACCGGCTCGCCTCGGCCGCCATCGCCGCGGGCGGCACGCTCGGCGTGATGATCCCGCCCTCGATCCTTTTCGTGCTCTACGGGCTGATGACCGAGCAGTCCATCGGCAAGCTCTTCGCCGCGGGCGTGCTGCCGGGAATCGCCGGGATGCTGCTCTACATGGCGGCGGTCCGCTACACGACCTGGCGCCACCCCGCGCAAGGCCCCGCCGCGCCGCGCGCCGCGCGCGAGGAGCGCCGCAAGGCGCTGCTCGGCGTGTGGCCCGTGCTGCTCCTGTTCGGCGTGGTGCTCGGCGGCATGTACGTGGGCTTCTTCTCGCCCACCGAGGCGGCGGGCGTGGGCGCGTTCGGCGCGATCCTGATTTCCTTCCTGCTCGGGCGCATGGACCGCAAGGGCTTCTTCTCCGCGGTGCGCGAGACGGCGCTCACCACCGGCATGATCTTCATGATCCTGATCGGCGCCGGGATCTTCAATTACTTCATCGACTCCACCGGCCTCACCGACGGCCTGATCGGCGCGGTGAAGGACGCGGGCTTCTCGCCGTGGATGGTGATGTTCCTGCTGATGGCGATGTACTTCGTGCTCGGCGCGCTGATGGACGAGCTGGCGATGATGCTGCTCACCGTGGGGCCGGTGTTCAAGCTGATCGTGGCGCTGGGCTTCGACCCGATCTGGTTCGGCGTGATGCTGGTGACCGTGTGCGAGATCGGCATGATCCTGCCGCCGGTGGGCATCAACCTCTTCGTCATCCAGAACGTGGCCGGGCTGCCCCTCCTCACCATCGTGCGCGGCATCGCGCCCTTCGTGGCGGCGGACACGGTGCGCCTGCTCCTCATCTCCCTCGTCCCGGCGCTCGCCACCTGGCTGCCCGGGCGGATGTAGGATTCCCGCCATGGACGCAACGCATGATCTGAAGCTGAAGAGCTGGGTCGAGTCGGCCAACGACCCGGCGAGCGACTTCCCGATCCAGAACCTGCCCTTCGGCGTATTCCGCCGCAGGGGATCGAAGGAGCCGCCGCGCGGCGGCGTGGCGATCGGCGATCAGATCCTCGACCTCGCGGCCGTGGGCCTCAAGACCGGGCCGAACCTCAACAAGCTCGCCGCCGCCGGGCGCAAGGCCTGGCGCGAGCTGCGCAAGGTCCTCTCGCTCGGCCTCTCGGATCCGAAGCAGGCCAAGCGCTTCGCCAAGTACCTCGTGCCGATGAAGAAGGCGGAGCTGTTCCTGCCCGTAGCGGTGGGCGACTACAGCGACTTCTTCACCGGCATCCACCACGCGATGAACATGGGCAAGATGTTCCGCCCGGACAATCCGCTGCTGCCGAACTACAAGTGGGTGCCGATCGGCTATCACGGCCGCGCTTCCTCCATCGTCATCTCCGGTACGCCAGTGACGCGCCCGAGAGGGCAGACCCGTGGCCAAACCAGCCCGCCGGATGCCGCACCGGAGTTCGGCCCTTCGAAGCGCCTGGACTACGAGGTGGAGCTCGGCTTCGTCGTGGGGCCGGGCAACGCGCTCGGCAAGCCCGTGCCGGTGTCGCGCGCGCTCGATCACGTGTTCGGCGTGGTCCTGTTCAACGACTGGTCCGCGCGCGACATCCAGACCTGGGAGTACCAGCCGCTCGGGCCCTTCCTCGCCAAGAGCTTCGCCTCCACCGTGTCGCCGTGGATCGTGACGCTGGAGGCGCTCGAGCCCTTCCGCTGCCCAGCCTTCCCGCGCCTGCACGGCGACCCGCAGCCGCTGCCCTACCTCTTCGACGCGGCGGACCAGCG
>Ga0184615_10002070_pt1 | contig 10828 bp, 6 predicted proteins | sample PLM4_65_coex_FD_133134 | JGI IMG/M metagenome (GOLD analysis project Ga0184615, IMG submission 133134) | Groundwater sediment microbial communities from an aquifer in East River, Colorado, USA - PLM4_65_coex | ecosystem: Environmental > Terrestrial > Soil > Riparian zone | place: USA: East... | reverse complement strand
GTACGGATTGAAGACCGGGATGACCGCAGCCGGGAACCCCAGCGCCTGCAGGAAGAGCATGATCGCCGGGTTCGGGTTGGTCGTGCTGTAGTGATTCACGAAGCGCGCCACAGGCGCGTCCTGGATGCCCCAGAAGCCGGAGAGCGAGAAGGCGATCGACGGATCCGGGATGCGGAACTCGAAGCGGAAGCCCGGCTCGGTGTTCTTGAGCTGCCAGTCCCGCTTCTCGACGTACGCGGCCGACTGGTTCAGCAGCCCGTGCGCGCCCACGTCGGCGCGCGCCTCACAGGCGGCCGTGAACGCCCAGAAGTCACCGCACTGACCGACCTGCACCGGCTTGAACTTGTCCACCACCCAGACCAGCTCGAGCGAGAAGTCCTCGAGCGGCCCGACCGTGCCGAAGCTGTGCACGAGATCGACGGCCAGCGACGGAATCCGGCGCTCCTCGAGTGACGGGTAGACGTTGTGTGCGCTGAAGTCGATCGGGTTCACGAGATCCTGGAGGCGGAACGCGTCCGTCTTGCCCCAGACCACCTGCTGGCGGCCGAGGCGGACCTGCGTGTCGTGGTACTTGATCTCGAAGTACGCCTCACGCGCCCAGCACCAGTCGTGCACGCCGTCGAAGCAGCGGGTCTTGAGCTGGCCGTCGGTGTGGTTGATCCCGGCCGCGAACTGATCATCGAACGAGTCGCGGTTGCCGATGATGAATGGACCCCCGAAGGAGTGGATGTTCGTCTCTTGGCTCAGGTTGTTCGCCGCGAGAAACGCCCTTCCGGCATCGACCGAGCCGATGAACGCGGCAAAGGCAGGGATCCCGTTGAGGGTATCGTACGCCGCGTTCCAACTGCTCATCTTCGAGTTCCCGCCGAGCTTCCCCTGCTGGTCACCGCGCGATCGCGAAGCAGCCCCGAGATTCCCGAAGAAGATCGTGTCGTCGAAGACCATCTGCGGATTCGTCTCACCGGTGAACAAATTCGACGTCAACGCCGCCTCGTCGTAGAACCCGCCCTTGAAGCCGCACCCGTGTCCCGGGAAGCTCTCCCCGTCGATCGCGTCGTCCGCGTTTGCGGCGCTGCCCTGGCTGCCCGCCTGGCGCCGATCGCCGAAGCAGTCCGGGTACAGATCGTAGACCGCGTCGTACGTCGGCGTGACGATGCCGTGGAAGCTCATGCTGAGGTCCGAGTCCTCGTAGAGCTTCACGTCGAAGTTCATCTCGATGGAGTTCATCCACTGAGACATCGCGAAATCATGCGAGAGACTCGGCGAGTTGAAGTAGACCGATGAATTCGCCTTGCCGTGCAGCTCGAAGTTTTCCGACCACCAGTCCGCGCGCGCCACGTTCGCCGAAGCGAACGCCAGCGCTCCCCCCATTAGCAGTGAGATCGCGCGCACGACGCGCAGTCTCGTCAGGCCTACCCTCTTGGCCATGCTCCCTCCTTGTCCTTGCATTGCAGCCTGCAGCAGCGCTGCGTCCCCATTATCCCAGAATACGCGAAAACCTCTGCGGATTTCGCGTCCCCATCAGCGATTCTGCGCGTGCTCCTCCGGAAAGTCGAAGTCGAGCAGTGTTTGCTCGGCCATCTGCGTCCCGCCGTCGCGCACATTTTTCGTGACGCTGTGCAGCAATCCGACGCCGCGCGCGTAGTAGTCCTGATAGGCGATCAGCGGCGCGTCCGGACTGACGGTCGGATCCCAGTACTCCGTCTCGACCAGCAGCACGTCCTCGAACTCACCGGCGGGGACGGACAGCCTGGCGACGGCCTTCGTGCGGCCGGTCCACTTGATCAGGCCACCGCCGCCGTTCTCCGGTTGCTCGAGCAGGCGGGTCTCGTTGGTCCACTCCGCGCCGGGCGCCGCGCCGATCGGCATCACGCGCGCGGGATCCTCGCCACCGAGCATGCGCAGCTGGTCGGGCGAGCGGTAGTCGAGCCCGGTGTAGCGGCAGATGAAGCCATCGCGCGCGACGTAGGCGGTGGGACCGACCTCGGCGATGCCGAGGGCTTCCGCACCCAAGGCGTGCTCGTCCATGACGAACGCGAGTCCGGCCAGGCCCTCGATCGCGCTGTCGCCGCGCGCCACGACCTCGACCTCGGCCGAGCCGAGCTCGAGCTCGAGCTTGTAGCGCCAGTGCGCGCCGCGCACGAGCGGGAAGTAGTCCTGCGCGGCGCCGCCCGAGGCGCGCGGCGATTCCGAGGCGTTGCAGCCGAGCGAAGCGACGACCGCCGCGAGCCCGACCGCCAGGGCCAGATCTCGCAGGCTGCGTCGCGGGTCGGCTGGCATCCGCATCTACTTGCGCTGCTCCTCGGCGAGCTCGTGCTCGAGGGCAGCGACCTCTTTCCGGTGCTCGGGACGGTCTCCGGCGCCGCTGGCGAACTCGGGCCGGAAGACGGATGTGAAAGCGGGGACGAGCAGCATGGCGCCGATCATGTTTGCGGTCAGCACCACCGTGAGAAGCAAGCTCATGTCCGCAGCGAATCGCAAGCTGGAAATGAAATACCAGAAGATGATGCCGCCCACCAATGTCGAGGCGGTAAAGAAGACCGCCATGCCGGTGGTCTGGATCGCGATGCGCACCGATTCGACGACGTCGTGCCCGCGTTTCCGCTCGTGGACCACCCTATCCATGATGTAGAGGGCGTAGTCGACGCCGACCCCCACGCCGAGCGCCTGCACTGGCAGAGTGTTCACGTCGAAGCCGATCCCTGCCCAATACATATAAGCGAGCGAGACGACCGATGCGGTCGCGAGCGAGATGATCATGTAGAGCGCGACCGAGAACGAGCGGTACGAGATCCACACGATCAGGAAAGTGGTGACGAACGAGGCGATCAGCGTCGCGTTGTTGCTGCCCTCGACCTCTTCGTTGCTCGCCGCGAGCACGCCCATCAGACCGGAGGCGAGCGCGAAACTCGTGCCCTCGGCCCAGCGCCCGGACTCGCGCCGCTCGTAGTCGCCGTTCTGGTACTTCACCCAGAGCTCGTACGGCTCGTACAGGCCGCGCTTGCGGACCTGCACGTTCGTTTGGCTCTCGGGCGACTCCCATTCGTGGACGACGCGGAAATCGCGCCGGTCGAGCTTCGACGCCTTGATCAGCGCATAGGAGGTGACCAGATCGAAGCCCTCGACCTTAGCGAGCTCCTCGACGTTGGCACTCGCGATCTTGCCGACGGTGTCGTAACCCGCCTCGACCAGCGTCTCGCGCAGCTCGCGCGTCATGCGCGGCAGCGTGAGAATGCGCGCCTTGGAATCTTCGGGCGCGGGATCGGTGCGATCGGGCGTCTGCACCTCCTGCTTCACGTACTGGCTGTCGGGCTGCTGGATGTACACACCAAGCTCCACCGGACGCGGCGGCAGCAGCGGACCGATCCACCAGAACACCGTCGAGATCCAGTCGTCCTCCGGCACCTCGAGCCGGACGGAGGTCTTTCCCGTCGGGCGCTCCTTCAAATAGCCGCGGATGCGGTCGATCGCGTGGCGGATCGTATCGCCTTGGTGATCGCTGTAGAACAGGCGGATCGCCGCGTTGCGCGCGACCTGGTCGCGCACCGGGTTGAGGATTCGCGGATCTGGTGAGCCCGCCTCATACAGGTAGAGGAGGCCACCGATCTCCGGCGACGTGTATGGCACGATCGACCAGCGCGGGTCGGCGTTGTGGAAGGTGCGGGTGATCGCCTTCAGATACTCGACGATCGAGAGCGTACCGCCGACGTTCGGCTCCTGCTCCATGTAGCGCTGAAGGGCCTCGATCTCGAGCATGACCTCGGGCCGGTGGATGCCGCCCTCGATCTCCGTCTCGACCACCACTGTGAGCTCGTCCGCGCCGTAGAAGCGCTTGCTGATCGCCGCGGCGGATTTGTTGAACTCGCTGTCCGGCCAGAGAATCGGCGTGCCCGGGTGCGACTCGCCGATCTTCACGTACGGCGCGACCATCAGCGACGAGATCACGATCACGACCCAGACCGCCAGAATGATGCGCGCTGAACGGTGGCCCGTCGCCCAGCCCGACAGGACGTGGAGCACCCTGACGATCGGCGCGGGCACGTAGTGCGTCGTATCCTTGGGCGCCGGGAAGTAGGCGATCATCAGCCGGTTCAGGAGCATCTCCGTCACCGCGATCGACATCGCCCAGAACGCCCCGATCAGCGCGACCTTCTTCATCAGCGCGATCGAAGAGACGTAGATCACGAGGATGCCGAAGGCGTCAGTGAGGATCGCGAGCGAACCGGGCAGCAGCAGCTCGGCCATCGACGAGATGATCGCCTCGTCCTTGTCGCCGTTGAGCCGCTCGAACTCCTCGTAGAAGCGCTCGACGAACTGCACCGAGTGACTCACCGCGCGGGCGGTGATCAGCATCGGGATGACCAGCACGAGTGGCTCGAGCTGGTAGCCCATTAGCGCCGTGAACCCGAGACCCCAGATTGCCGAGACGACCGCGCCCGTGAACGGCATGACCACGCCGTAGAAGCGCCGGAAGTAGAACGCCAGCAGCGCCAGCAGGATCGCGAGCGACAGCGCCAGGATCTCGAGAATTTCCCACTTGAAGGCGAACGTCCATCCGATCAGGATCGGCTGGCCCGTCAGGTGAACCTCGACGGTGCCGTCGGCCTCGAGCTCCTTCTTCAGGTCGTAGATCTCGTTGAAGATCTTCTCGTAGTCGAGCCGGCCCTCGAGGAAGCCAGCCGAGATCAACGCCGCCTGGTCATCCAGCGAGACGAGCCGGCCGAAGACCTGCTTGTTCTGATGGATCCGGTCGGGCAGGTTCCCCATGATCTCGGCCGGAATCAGATTCCCGTCCGGCCCGGCCAGCTCCTCGTCCTTCAGCGTGTATCCGGCGGGCAACTCACCGAGGCGCAGGATCAGAAACTCGAGCTGCGCGTTCTCCTTGCGCAGGATGCGCAGGCGCTCGGCCTCGTGCCGGTCCTTCATCTGCTCCAGCCGCACGGCCTTCGTGGGCTCGAGCTCGGTGACGAGCTCCGCCTTGCGCTTGTTCGCGTAGGCGCGCAGCTCGTCGAGCGTTTGCGGCGCCGGAGCCTTCTGGGCCTCGAGCGCGGCCAGCGTTCGGCGCGCAAAGAACTGCGCCTCGAGCAGCGCGATCGCCTGCTCGCCGATGATCTGCTTCGACCGCATGATGCCGTCGCGGTCGACTTCCTGGTCGCGGATCGTGATCGCGGTGATCGACGCGATCTGGCCGTGGTCGACGCCCTCGACCTTGTCGATCTGGTCGGTGAAGGCGTAGACCTTCTCGAGGAACTGCTCGTCGTAGATCGTGCCGTTCTTGGCGACGATCGCGGCGGCAACGACGTTCGCGCTGCCGAACTGGCGGTTGTACTTCTCGTACACTTGGATGAACGGGTGGTTGCGCGGCAGCAGATCGATGAACTGGCTGAAGACCTGGAGCTGGACCGCGTTGTACAGGAAGAAGAGAGTCAGTCCACCGATGATCGCGAGGTTGACGCCGCGGTACTTGATGAAGAACCGCGAGAAGCGGACCGCGAAGAGATCCATGCAATCGATCCTTTAGGTCGAGAAGGCGTCGGTCAGGGAGCGCCGCTCGCTGGCGAGCTACCGGCCGGCTTCCGTTCCGCGCCGCCGAGGCTGATCGGCGGCTCGCCCGTTCCCTTGGTGGAGGGCGTGATCGCGGCCGACCAGCTGACCCCCCCGTCCTCGGAACGGAGGATGATGCCGCGCTCGCCGACGACGATCGCCTCGCTCGCATTGGCGAAGGCGACCCCCGAGAGCCAGTTGAAAAGCTTTGGCCGCCGCGAGTCGGTCCAGGTCCGGCCGCCGTCGGTCGTCACCCAGAGCACCCCGCGATCGCCGGCCGCGACACCGTGCTCGCCGTTCCAGGCGATCGCGAAGAGGCCCGCCGTGGTTTCGACCGAGCGCGACTCCCAGACCGCGCCCGCATCGCTTGACACGAGCACGCTGCCCGCGAGGCCGACGGCGGCAGCCGGCCCGCCTGCGGCGGCGGACAGGTTGAACAGATACAGGTCCTCGGGCGCTCCGCTGATCTGCCGCTGGCCGACCCAGGTCTCGCCGCCATCGCCGGTTCGCATCAGTGTCGCGAACTCGCCCGCGATCCAGCCGTCCAGCGGACTCGTGAAGACGACCGCGTTCAGCAGTCGCTCGGGCACGTTCTCGTCCGCATAGCTCGCAGCGTCGAAAACGACCTTCTCCCACTTCTCGCCGTCGCGGGTTCGCAGCACCATGCCCAGGTCGCCCACCGCCCAGGCGGTGATCGGGGAGATCGCCGCCACACTGAACAGGTTGATGTCGAGCGGCCGCGCCTCTCCCATCTCGTCGGCGATCTCGACCGGCTGCGCCGTCCACGAGGCGCCACCGTCGGTGGAGCGCAGGATCGTGCCGCCCGCGCCGACCGCCCAACCTGCCTTCTCGTCGGCGAATGAGATGCCGAAGAGTGTCTTCGCCGTGGGCGTGTCCGGCTGGGTCCAGCTGCGCCCGCTGTCGGTCGAGCGCAGGATCGTGCCCCAGTAGCCGGCGGCCCACGCGTTGGAGCCACGCGCGCTCACCGCGTAGAGGCTGGCTTCTGGAAGCTTCCAGCTGCTGAGATCCGCGGGGTCGAGCGCTGCGCGCACGGAGGCGGCTGCGCCGATCAACGCGAGCACCGCGATCAAGGCCAGCGTTCGCGGGTGGGTGTTCAATGTCCGAAGCCAGCTCATCGCGCCCCCAAAAAAAATCCGATCGTTCGGATGCGGCGTATCATGTTCAGGTCGAGGCGCTCGGTCAACTCGGACCGGGAACTCGAAGGCGGCGCGCACGAATACGCAGCCGGTGCTTGAAAGGCTGCGCTTCAGCGCGCATCATGGTTCCGCCAAATCATCTGTGTAGATCATCTCTGGGAGGGAGGTCCGATGCGCCGAGCACCTTGGGTTTTCTCGTTTGCGCTCTTGATCTCGGTCGGGAACGCGCCAATTGCGTCTGCGGAAGTTGCCGCCGGAACGACGATCACGTCCGCGAATGCCAATCAGGCCCAGGGCCTGATCCCGGACGAGCTGGTCCCGTACGTGGTCGACGGCAACGCGGACCTGAGCATGACCGTCGCCGATCCGGGGAAATACGTGCCGCATCCGGCATACGTGAAAGCGACGTCGGACAACGCCTGTCAGGCGAAGCTCGACCCCAAGGGCTTCCTGGTGAACTACAAGGCCGGCCAGCCGTTCCCATACTCGGAGTGGGCGAAGGAGGCGACTGGCCACAAGTGCGACTTGACGCCGGACGACCCGCAGTTCGCGCTGAAGCTGGCCTGGAACGTGAACTTCCGCTGGCAGGGCGGCTCGGGTCTGAACCTGCCGCACTGGGGCTTCAGCAACATGCGAAACGGCGGTAAGGAGGTCTGGCGCATCGGCCAAGGCGAGTACCGCCGCACCTACTTCTCGCACCGCGCCGACCTTCTTCCGGCCACCTCTCAGCTCGTCGACGGCACAGACATCGAGTGGGCGGAGTTCTTCGACGTCAAGACGCCGTTCGATCTGCGCGGCACGATGTTCCTGCTCTATCGCTACGACGTGGAGAACAAGGAAGACGACACTTGGGCGTATATTCCCGCGCTGCGCCGCGTGCGCCGCATCGCCGCAACCCAGAAGTCCGACTCACTGCTCGGCACCGAGTTCACGCTCGAGGACTTCTACATCTTCGCCGGCTACGTCTGGGACCACCAGTGGGAGTTCAAGGGTGAGTCGACCAAGCTCGGCGTGATGAACTCCAAGCGCACCTGCTTCCCGAGCGTGATCCCGGGCGCGACGAGCGCCGGCGGCGCAGTGAACATGGTGCGGCTGGGCACCGACGAGGAGTGGTTCACCTGCAAGTTCGGGCCGTACAACGCCCTGCCGTTCGCGGGCGAGACCTTCGAGAAGCGCACCACCTTCCAGCTCGACGACATCCCCAAGCAGAAGGGTCACCCGTACAGCCGCAAGATGATCTGGTACGACAAAGAAACGCTGATGCCGTTCTACTCGATGATGTACGACCGCGCGGGCAAGCCGTACCGCATCATCGCGAGCGTCTTCAAGTGGAGCGAGGACAGCCCGGTGCCCGAGAACAAGGGCCGCCAGTCGGCGAACTACTCGCACATCATGGTCGTGAACGTGCAGAACGGGAACTCGCACACCGGCCAGTTCGACAACGCCAACGCGATGCAGTTCGACTCTGCCGCGAGTCGCAAGTACTACGACACGACACGGCTGAAGACCCTCGGTCGCTAGCCCGCGGGGCCCGGCGCGGCGAAGCCGCGCCACCCGTCTTCGCTCGCCTGCGGCTCGCTGCGCGCTTCGCTTGCGCGGCGGGCCGCAGTTATTTCGGCGGCGGGGAGGTTTTCTCGACGTCACGACGCCAGTTCGCGCGACGGCCTGACGCGAAGCCGCCTTCGCGTCAGGCCGCAAGCGCCGCAGGCGCGCGCTGCGCGAGAGCTTGGGTGAGCCGGGACGGCGCGTCCGATCAGTGCAGCCGAGCGAAGTAGGAATCGAACAACACCCCGGTCGATTGCGCCAAGGCCAGCGCGAGGCCGTCCTCGCGCTGGCCCGCAAGCGCCGCAGGCGCGCGCAGCGAGGCGCAGCCGAGCGAAGTTAACGAGTCAACGAGGCTCGACATCGATGCGGAGCTGGCGCTGGCGCTCGCGCCGTTGCACGCGGGCGCGCTGGATCTCGCCGGCGAGCTCTACCTCGACCGTGCGGTCGCGCAGCAGCTGTCGCAGTCGCGAGACCTCGAGCTCGATCTGCTGGCGCTGCCCGGCGGCCGGCTCGTAGAGCACCGTGCGCTCGACCACCTGTTGTCCGCCGCCGATCCCGATCGCCGTGATTCGCACCAGGTTGCGACCGGTCACGAGCGGCACGAAGCCGTCGAAGCTGCCGTCGGCGAGCAGGCGGATCGCGCGGCCGGGCTGACGGGACGTCTCGTTCTCGAGCTTCACCTCCGCGACTTCGGAGAGCTCCACCGCGGGCAGATGGAACAGCACCTCGCCGGGGCGTTCGATCTCGGTGAGCGAGCCGTTCGAGACGCGCGACATCAGATCGAGCACGTCGCGCCCGCGCACGGCCTCGGGACCGAGCGCGAAGCTGTGGATGTGCACGTCCTTCTCACCCGCGGCGCGCGCAGAGGCGAGCGCGCTCCGGCCCGGATTCGGCTCCGGCGGAGGTAGGGTCGGGTAGCCGTCGGAGAGGAAGAGAATGCTGCGCTTGCGGCCCGCCTTGCCTTCCGCGGGCGCGTCGAGCAGCGCCGCGCGCGCGACATCGAGCGCCGAAGCGTAGTTGGTACCGCCGTACCAGCCGTGCCGCTTGTCGAGCTCGTCGAGCGCCGCGTCCACTTGCGCGCGCTTCGCAGTGAGCGGCGCGACGACCTCTCCCCGATCGCCAAATGCGATCAGCGCCACGCGCGTGCGCTCGGGGTTCAAGAGCTTCAGCAGCCGCCGCACCGCGGCGATCTCCGCAGCCGCGATCGTGTCGCCCGGATCGTCGCAGAGCTTCTCGGGTGACGCGCTGCCCCAGTAGTCCTCGCGAATCTCGGGGCTCGCCTTTCCGACCACGCCGTTCTCGTTCACGTCGACGCCCGAGCGCAGACGCGTGCTGGCCGAGAGATCGATCACGACGGCGACATCGTGATAGTGCAGGCGCCCCGCGCCGGTCGAGCCGTCGACCTCGATCATGGCGAGCGGCAGGCGCTGCACGAGGCCGTCGGTGGGGCTGCGCAGATCGATCCAGACCTGCTCGTCGCCCGACGCCGTCGACTGCGCCGGCGCATCGCCTGCTGCCAGCGCCGCGAGCAGGATCAGCACCGGGACGAGCCGCGTCACCACTGGGGGATTCCTCGCATTCGCAGGGAGTCGCGTACTATACGGAACGCGATGCGGAGACTGTATCTCACGGCCCTGATCGGCGCGGCACTCTGGCTCTCGCCAGTGCTGGCGTCCGCGCAAGCCGCCGCGGATCCGCTCGCCGAGGCGCAGGCCTGCGCGCAGCGCAACTTGCCGAGTGCGACGCTGGAGCTGCGCGCGACCTTCACGAAGGTCGACCGCGTCGGCGGCGAGCGCGTGAGCCGCGCAAAGGTGATCGGCAAGACCCTCGAGGACGGGCTGCACAGAATCGTGCTGCGCTTCGATCGACCGACCGACGTGCGCGGCACCGCCATGTTGATGATCGAGAACGCGAGCGGTTCGAGCGACTTCTACGTCTTCTCGCCCGACGAGCGGCGCGTGCGGCGTGTCTCGGGCAAGAGCCCCGGCGGCCTGTTCGGCACCGACTTCTCCTATGACGACTTCGAGAACTGGCGCGGCTTCTCTAAGAGCAACAAGGTCGAGCGTCTGACCGACGCGGTCGAGGGCGACCGGCCCGTCTACGTGCTCGCCGGCACGCCGGCCGCCGAGGCGGGCTCGAGCTACGAGCGCGTCGTCAGCTACATCGATCGCGAGACCTGCGTGATCCTGCGCATCGACTCGTTCGAGCCGGGGCCGAAGCTGCGCAAGGTCCTGCGCGCCGATCCGGCCTCGGTGAAGAAGACGGGCGTTGTATCGATGGCCACGGCGCTCGAGCTGGAGGACGTGCTGGACGGAACACGCACGCGCGTCGCGATCGACACGATCCGGTTCGACGTCGATCTGCCCGATCGCCTGTTCCGACAGACGGAGCTCTCGTCCGGCGGAGAATGACGCACGGGTCTTGGCGGGGCCCGGCGCTTGTCCTAGCGGGACCCGGCGCGCGGGCGGCCGCGCGCCACCCGCACTCCGTTCGCCTTCGGCTCTCTGCGCGCTTCGCTTGCAGCCGGGACCCGGCGCGCGGGCGCCCGCGCGCCACCCGCACTCCGTTCGCCTTCGGCTCTC
>Ga0184615_10002069_pt1 | contig 10829 bp, 9 predicted proteins | sample PLM4_65_coex_FD_133134 | JGI IMG/M metagenome (GOLD analysis project Ga0184615, IMG submission 133134) | Groundwater sediment microbial communities from an aquifer in East River, Colorado, USA - PLM4_65_coex | ecosystem: Environmental > Terrestrial > Soil > Riparian zone | place: USA: East... | reverse complement strand
GGTCGCATCCCGCCGCCCCTGCGACTCGCTGGCCTTGGCCACCTCGTCGTACGGGATGTACTTCGTGCCCCAGCCCTTGTCGGCCGACACCTTCGTGAGCGCCGCGGTCAGGGTCGTCTTCCCGTGGTCCACGTGCCCGATCGTGCCCACGTTCACATGCGGCTTCGTCCGCTCGAATTTGGCTTTCGCCATAGTCGCCTGATTCCCGGGTTTCGGTGTGGAGCTGGGAGCGAAGAACTAGCTCTTCGCCTTGCTGATGATCTGTTCCGCGATGTTCTTCGGAACCTCTTCATAGTGGTCGAACTGCATGCTGTACACCGCCCGGCCCTGCGTCATGCTGCGGAGCGTGGTGGAGTAGCCGAACATCTCCGCCAGGGGCACGTCGGCCGCGACCACCTGCGCGTCACCGCGCTGGGTCATGCCGCCGATCTTGCCGCGCCGGGCGGAAAGGTCGCCGATCACGTCGCCCAGGAAGTCGGACGGGGTCACGACCTCGACCTCCATGACCGGCTCGAGGAGCACGGCTCTCGCCTGGCGGGCCGCCTCCTTCACCGCCATGGAGCCGGCGATCTTGAAGGCCATCTCGGAGCTGTCCACGTCGTGGTAGCTGCCGTACGTGAGCGTCGCCTTGACGTCCACCATGGGATACCCGGCGAGCACGCCGTTCTCCAGCGCCTCGCGGATCCCGGTCTCGACCGGCTTGATGAACTCCCGGGGGATCACCCCGCCGACGATCTTGTCCTCGAACACGAACCCGGCGCCGGCCTCGGCGGGCTCCAGCGTGATCACCACGTGGCCGTACTGGCCCTTGCCGCCCGACTGCCGGATGAACTTGCCCTCGACGTCGGTGACCTTCTTGCGGATGGTCTCGCGGAAGGCGACCTGCGGCTTGCCGACGTTCGCCTCGACCTTGAACTCCCGCTTCATGCGCTCCACCAGAATCTCGAGGTGCAGCTCGCCCATCCCGGCGATGATCGTCTGCCCCGTCTCGGCATCGGAGCGCACCCGGAAGGTCGGATCCTCTTCCTGGAGCTTCTGCAGCGCGGTGGAGAGCTTGTCCTGGTCGGCCTTGGTCTTCGGCTCGATGGCGACGTCGATCACCGGGTTGGGGAACTTCATCGCCTCCAGGATGATCGCCTTGTCCTCGTCGGACAGGGTGTCGCCGGTACGGGTGTCCTTGAGGCCGATCGCCGCGGCGATGTCGCCGGCGAGCACTTCCTCGATCTCGTCCCGCTTGTTGGCGTGCATCTGGAGGAGGCGGCCGATCCGCTCCCGCTTGTCCTTGGTGCTGTTGTAGACGTAGCTGCCGCTCTTGAGCGACCCCGAGTACACCCGGAAGAAGGTGAGCCGGCCGACGTACGGGTCGGTCGCCACCTTGAACGCGAGCGCGGAGAACGGCTCGGCGTCCGAGGCGCAGCGCTCGATGTGGGTCTCGTCGTGGAGCGGGAGGTGGCCCTTGATGGGCGGGATGTCGATCGGGCTCGGCAGGTAGTCGATGACGGCGTCGAGCAGCGCCTGGACGCCCTTGTTCTTGAAGGAGGCGCCGCAGAGCACCGGCACGATGGAGCCGGAGACGGTCGCCTTGCGGATGGCCTGCTGAATCTCCTCGTAGGAGAGCTCCTCGCCGGCGAGGTACTTCTCCAGCAGCTGCTCGTCGTGCTCCACCGCCGCTTCGATCACCTCGTGCCGGACCGCCTCCACCCGCTCGCGGTACGCCTCGGGCACCGGCATCTCGGTGAAGGTCTTGCCGAGGGTCTCCTCGTCGAAGACGACCTCGACCCGGCGCAACACGTCGATGTGGCCGGTGAACATCTCGGCCGAGCCCACCGGGAGCTGGATCGGATACGCCTTCTTGGTGAGCCGGTCGCGGATCATGGCGACGCAGCGGTCGAAGTCCGCGCCCACCCGGTCCATCTTGTTGGCGAAGATGAGGCGGGGTACGCCGTAGCGGTCGGCCTGGCGCCACACCGTCTCGGTCTGCGGCTCGACGCCGGCGACCGAGTCGAGCAGGGTGACCGCGCCGTCGAGCACCCGAAGCGAGCGCTCCACCTCGACGGTGAAGTCCACGTGGCCCGGCGTATCGATGATGTTGATCCGGTACTGGGTGCCGTTCCGGAGCCAGAAGCAGGTCGTGGCAGCCGAGGTGATCGTGATGCCCCGCTCTTGCTCCTGCTCCATCCAGTCCATGGTGGCCGCGCCCTCATGGACCTCACCGATCTTGTAGGTCTTGCCGGTGTAATAGAGGATGCGCTCGGTCGTAGTCGTCTTCCCGGCATCGATGTGGGCCATGATGCCGATGTTACGATACCGTTCGAGCGGAGTCTGACGGGCCATTGCTTGTCCTCGGGTGCTGGGGGCGGTCCGCCCAGCCGTTCGACCCAACGAGAAGGCCAACCAAAACCACCAACTAAACCAACTAAAAAGCGGGGCGACCGATCCCGGGGTGACCCGGTGGTCTCGCTCCGCGCGCATCCGGGCTCGAGGCCCTGGATGGAGAGACCCACAGGGTCTCCTCGCGTTGTCATTCAGAAGACGAGAGGTGGGGGCCCAGTGCCGCCACGTCATCCGATGTCGTCGAGGGAAGCTGGCGAGAGCGCCGAAAATCCCAAGCCCGCTAAAACTAACGGGATACGTGTGCGTGTCAACCCTTTGGAGGCGGTGATGTCCCTCGCTCTGCTCGGGATGAGGTACACCGAGCATCGGGCCGACGCGCCTGCTTACCAGCGATAGTGCGCGAACGCCCGGTTGGCCTCGGCCATCCGGTGGGTGTCTTCCTTCTTCTTGATGGTATTCCCCTCGCCCTTGGATGCGAGGATCAGCTCGGCGGCGAGCCGCTCCGACATCGTCTTCTCGGTGCGCGCGCGGGCGAAGGAGATGAGCCACCGCATCGCCAGCGCCGTGCGCCGGTCGGGGCGGACTTCCACCGGCACCTGGAGCGAGGCACCACCCACCCGGCGGCTCTTCACTTCCAGCGTCGGCTTGGAGTTGTTGACCGCCTGCTTGAAGACCGCCACCCCGGGCTGACCGGTGCGCTCCTCGATCATGTCCATGGCCGAGTAGAAGATCCCTTCGGCCACGCTCTTCTTGCCCTCAAACATCAGATTGTTCACGAACTTCGAGACGGTCTGGCTGTCGTACCGCGGATCGGGCGGCACCGGCCGCTTTACCGCCTTGTTGCGCCGGCTCACTTCTTACCCGCCTTGGCCCCGGCCTCCTTGGGCCGCTTCGCGCCGTACTTGGACCGGCTCTGGCGGCGGTCGTTCACGCCGGCCGAGTCGAGCGTCCCGCGCACGATGTGGTACCGAACGCCCGGCAGATCCTTCACCCGGCCGCCGCGGATGAGCACGATCGAGTGCTCCTGGAGGTTGTGCCCCTCGCCCGGAATGTACGCCGTGACCTCGAAGCCGTTGACCAGCCGCACACGGGCCACCTTCCGGAGCGCCGAGTTCGGCTTCTTCGGCGTGGTGGTGTAGACCCGGGTGCACACGCCACGCTTCTGAGGATTGGAACGGAGCGCAGGCGCCTTGTCCTTCGCTTCGACGTCTTTCCGGCCGCGCCGGATGAGCTGATTGATGGTCGGCATAACCTTGGAGCTGAGTTCGAGATCGATGCCCGTTTCGGGCGCAGACTTGGAAATTTAGGCGGCTCTGAGACTTGGGTCAAGTTGTCACCCTGAACGCAGTGAAGGGAGCCAGGCCTGCTTATGCCCCCTGCGCTTCGCTCAGGGTGACAAGTCTGCTGTCTCCTGCCCTCGTCCCGCCCACCTCCATCGCCTTTTGCCGCGCCTCTAGGCGTTTTGAAAGGCAGACCCCCTTGCAACCCCGTACGAAACCTCGCGTTACCGAGGGAGGATGCACGGCCCCTTCCTTGCCCTTCGTGCCCACGTCGGACTACCTCGTCCGGCCGCAACCCCGTCGTGCGGAGTCCGTCGTGCACCTGTCTCGCGTCCTCGCCATCCTTGCCGCGGTCGCCACCGTCGGTCTGGGCCCCGCAGCCGCTCAGGAGGCGCCCTGGAAGGACTTCTCCGAGGTCACCAGGGGATCCGACGCCGGCACCGGCATCTTCTCCGTCTATTACAAGCGCGACCAGGTCCTCCTCGCCCTCACCCCCGAGCAATTCGACCGCGACTACCTGCTGGTGACCCAGCTCGCCCAGGGCATCGGCGAGCTCGGCCTCGACGGGGGCGCGTCGATCCGCTCCGATCTGGTTCGCTTCCACCGGCAAGGGGACCGGGTCGAGCTCTGGGTCGTCAATCCTCGTTTCGCCGCGGCGCCGGGCTCTCCCATGGCGCGGACCGTGGATTACTCCTTCGGCCATTCCGTCGCCCACTCCTTCCCGATCGCGACGGTCCGCGATCCCGAAGAGAACCAGGTGCTGCTGGAACTGTCGCCCTTTCTCCTCTCGGACTGGGCCGACGTCGGCTCCACCCTTCAGAACGCCGCCGCGAGGCGGAAGGTCGTCACTACCGTCACGCTGGACGACAAGCGCTCCAGCCTCCAGGAGCTTCGCCTCTTCCCGGCAAACCTCGAGGCCGAGGTCCGGCTCACCTTCCAGAGTCCCCGCGACATCGGGCTCGAGGCGGTCTCCGACTACCGCTCGATCCCGATCGGCGTGCACTACTCGCTCCTCGAGCTGCCGGCCTCCCCGATGCGGCCCCGCCATGCCGACGAGCGCGTGGGCTACTTCATCTCGGCGTTCAAGGATTTCTCCCGTGACACCGCGGAGGGCTTCTTCGTCCGGTACGTGAACCGCTGGCGGCTCGAGAAGCGGGAGCCGGGCTCCAGCCTCAGCGAGCCGGTCCGTCCGATCACCTTCTATATCGACCACACCATTCCGCTCGAGTGGCGGCCCTATGTCCGGGCTGGAATCCTGGAGTGGAACCGCGCCTTCGAGGAGGCCGGGTACCGCGGCGCCGTTGAGGCCCTCGATGCGCCCGACGATTCGGCCTACAGCGCGGCCGACGCCCGCTACTCGACCGTTCGCTGGACCGCCACCAACCGGTCGGTCTACGCCATCGGGCCCACCAACGTCGATCCGCGGACCGGTGAGATCCTGAACGCCGACATCCTGATCTCGGCCGGGTGGATTCAGACCTGGCGCGGCGAGTCCCGCGAGTACACCTCGCCGCTCGCCTCGGTGCAGTCGGCCTTCGCCTTCGACTCGGCGGCTCTCTCCAGCGGCGACCCCTCGCTGTTCTGCCGCTTCGGCGAGGGACTCGATCGCCAGGGGACCGTCGCCCGCACGCTCCTCGCCTCCCGCGGCGCGATGCCGGCCGGCGGCGCGGCGCCGCGGGAGTACATCGGGCAGGCGCTCAAGGCGCTCGTCATGCACGAGGTCGGGCATACGCTCGGCCTCCGGCACAACTTCCGCGGCTCGGCCGGCGTCACCAGGGAAGAACTGTCCAACCGCTCGCATACCGAGCGGCACGGCCACGGCGTCTCGGTGATGGACTACGCGCCGCCGGCCCTGGCGCTCGATCCGCGGCGCCAGGGCCACTTCTACTCTCCGACGATCGGCAGCTACGACAAGTGGGCCATCACCTACGGCTACTCCGAGGCCGATGGCGCGACCGATGCGCGGCAGCGTGCCGGCAAGGGCGCCGGTGCGGAGAGCTCCGGGTGGACTCCCGACGTCGAGATCAACGCCCTACGGGCAATCGCTTCCCGGGCGGCGGAGCCCGGGAATCTCTACGCGAGCGACGAGGACGCCGGGTTCGGCGCGGCGGGGCTCGATCCCACCGTCTCCCGCTACGACATGACCGACGACCCGCTTGGCTGGGCCAAGGACCGGGTTGTGCTGATCGACCGGCTGTTCGATTCGCTGGAGACCCGTGTGGTAGCCCCGGGCCAGGGATACGGCCGGCTTCGCGGCGCGTTCACCGACCTCCTCTCGGACCGGTGGTACGCGCTCCTGGTGAGCACCAAGTACCTGGGCGGCGCGGCGACGGCCCGCGACCATCGCGGCGACCCGGATGCTCGGCCCGCGCTCACCACGGTTCCCGCCGACCGGCAGCGCGAGGCCCTCGCCTTCATCGCCGAGGCCGGCTTCGGGGAGCGCGCGTTCAGCTTCCGTCCCGAGCTGCTCAGCCGGTTGGCGCCCGAGCGGTGGATGCACTGGGGCGCCTCGCCCGCGGCGCAAGGCAGGGCGGACTTCCCCCTCCACGACTGGGCACTGGCCCAGGAGGGCTCCCTGCTCAACCAGCTGCTCGATCCGATGGTCCTCTCCCGGATTCGCGACGCCGAGCTTCGCGCGGTGCGGGGTGAAGAGACGGTGGGGATCCCCGAGCTCTTCGGGACGCTGACCCAGACGATCTGGGCGGAGCTGGAAATCCGGCCCGGATCGAAACAGGGCCCGGCGCGCAACACCGGGTCGGTGCGCCGCGACGTTCAGCGGCTGCACCTCAACGCGATGGTCCGGATGGTGGTCGGCCCGGCACCCGGAACTCCCGAGGACGCCCGCGCACTCGCCCGGGCGACGCTGGTGGACCTCGCGGGCCGGCTGGCGCACGCGCTCGACGACGACCAGGCATCCCTCGATGCCTATACCCGCGCCCACCTCGCCGATTCGCGCGAGCGCATCGCCCGCGCCCTCGAAGCGCAGATGATCCAGACTCCCACCGCTCTCAGGTAAACGACGATGCTTCCGATCTCTTCTGGTGACCCTTCACCCCTCATGCTCACCGCGCTCTACCTGGCAGGGATCCTCGGCGGCTATGCGCTCTCGACCGCGCCCGAAGAGTGGCAACGGGCGTGGCAGACGGTGCAGCAGGCCTGGACCCGGCGCCGCGGGGGGTAGCCTCCCGCCCCGAGGCGCGTAACCTTCCCGCATGACAGGAATAGCCGCCTCCACTCCACCACTCCTCGTTCGAGGGCTCCGCAAGCAATACGCCGACGTCGTTGCCGTGGACGGACTCGATCTCGAGATCCGGGCCGGCGAGTGCTTCGGCCTGCTGGGACCCAACGGCGCCGGAAAGACCACCACCATCGAGATCTGCGAGGGACTCACCGAGCCCGACGAGGGCGAGGTGCTGGTCCTCGGCCGTCGCTGGGGCGAGGACGACCGCGAGCTCCGAGAGCAGCTCGGGATTTCCCTCCAGGAGACCCAGTTCTCCGAGAAGCTCACCGTCGAGGAGACGGTGCGGCTGTTCCGCAGCTTCTACCGTCAGGGCCCCTCCGCCGAGGAGGTCATCGGGATGGTCCAGCTCCAGGAAAAGCGGACCGGACGGGTCGGCCAGCTCTCCGGCGGACAGCGTCAGCGCCTCGCCCTCGCCTGCGCACTAGTGGGGGACCCCGCCCTGCTCTTCCTCGACGAGCCCACCACGGGGCTCGACCCCCAGTCGCGGCGACAGCTCTGGGAGCTGATCGAGCGGTTCAAGGCCGATGGCCGCGCCATCCTCCTCACGACTCACCATATGGAAGAGGCCGAGCGGCTCTGCGACCAGGTCGCGATCGTGGACCACGGCCGGGTGATCGCGCTCGGCACGCCACGGGAGCTGGTGGCCTCCCTCAGCGCCGAGCACGTGGTGGAGTTCGCCGCGGCCCCCGGAGCGCCGGTGAGCGAGGAGGCGCTGCGCCAGGTGGAGGGCGTCGCGGCTGCGGTCCGGCATGACGACACCTACAGAATTCGGGTCGCGGAGCTGCATCGGACCGTCCCCGCGCTGCTGGTGGAGCTGCGCCGGCAGGGGGTGCAGCTCACCGAGCTGCGCACCCATTCCGCCACGCTGGAGGACGTGTTCGTCGAGCTCACCGGGAGGCATCTCCGTGACGAGTGAGACTCGAGGCTGGCGGAGCCATCCGCTGGTGCAGCTGACCCTGGTCCGCTACCGCGAGTTTTTCCGGGAACCGGAGGCGGTCTTCTGGGTCTTCGTCTTCCCGGTGCTGCTCACGGCTGGACTCGGGATCGCGTTCCGAAACCAGGCGCCGGAGCGGACTCCCGTGGCGGTGGTCGAGCGCGGCGCGGCGTCCAAGGCGGTGGTCGAGGCTCTCACCCGGAGCCCGGACATCCTCGCCAACTCGTTAACCGAGGCGGCGGCGGCGGATGCCCTCCGGACCGGGAGGGTGGCCCTCGTGGTCGTGCCCGCCGATGGGACGGACAGCGTCGAATACCGCTTCGATACCGAGCGGCCCGAGAGCAGGACGGCCCGGCTGCTGGTAGACGACGCGCTGCAGCGGGCGGCCGGAAGAAGCGACCCCGTGGGAGTGACGGACCGGCAGGTGAGCGAGCCGGGATCGCGCTACGTGGACTTCGTGGTGCCCGGGCTTCTGGGGATGAACCTGATGGGAAGCGGGATCTGGGGACTGGGCTTCGCCATCGTGGACGCCCGGCGCAAGAAGCTCCTCAAGCGGCTCATCGCGACGCCGATGTCCCGGACCCAGTTCCTGGCGTCGTTCGTCCTCTCGCGGCTGACGATGCTGGTGATCGAGGTAGGGGTTCTGGTCGGATTCGCCGTGTTCGCGTTCGGGGTGCCGCTCAGAGGATCGATCCTCTCGCTGCTGATCATCTGCCTGCTCTCCGCCCTCTCGTTCGGGGCCTTGGGCCTCCTGCTCGCCTCCCGAGCCCGCACCGTGGAAGGGGTGTCGGGGCTGATGAACCTGGTGATGCTCCCCATGTGGATCTTCTCCGGGGTCTTCTTCTCGGCCTCCCGCTTTCCGGACGCCCTCCAGCCGTTCATTCAGGCGCTCCCGCTCACAGCGGTGAACGACGCGCTTCGGGCGAGCATGCTCGAGGGGGCCGGGTGGGATCGCCTGGCACCCGAGATGGGGATCATCGCCGCGTGGCTGGTGGTGAGCTTCGCGCTGGCGGTTCGCCTGTTCCGCTGGCGCTGAGGCGGCGCGACGGATGCGTCGCGGCAATGATTGCTCACGTCAGGCGGAACACGCCTGTGGCGCCGCTGGAACAGCAGCGTCGAAACAGGCTCACCGCCGTGGCGCAGGTGCAGCAGATTGCAGCGACGGAACATATTGCCACTTAGCTACTTACCGCTCGACAGCGCATCCCGTTCGGGGGCCGTCACTGGCTCGGATCGTGCGTACATACGGCGCACACCATCACATCGCCTGAAGGTCGCGTCCGCACTCCACGTCCGAGACTTTCCCATGTATCTGGTCGAGATCGAGGCAGGTCGGGAAGCGCTGTACGATTCGGTCGATGCCCTCGCGTCGGCCATCCGCCGCGGCGACGTCGGCGCGCAATCGCGGATCTTTCACCGCGCCTCGTCGACCTGGGTGTCGATTACGGTCCATCCCGAGTTCAAGAAGGCCACCGCCTCGCGGGAGAGCGAGCCGCTGCCCCCGCTCGCGCGGAGGCAGTGGACCTTCTACGGACTCGAGCCGAGAGGCCGCGAAATCGACGAGCCGCCCGGGACCGATGGCTCCGCCGGGCAGACCTCGGGCGAGTCGAGCGCGAGCCGCCGCGGCCTGCGAGGCCTCCTCGGCCGCGCGTTCCGCAGCCTTTCGCCCACCCCCAAGACTCCCGAGCCTTCAGGCTCCTGATCCTCCGCCCCACCGACTGATCCCACCGATGGCCGGCCGCGCGCCTTGACAGGCACGGCCGCGTTTCGAACATTGGCGGTACCGTGAAACGCCATTCCAAATCCGTGTCGGTCCGGCAGGTCACCGGAACGCAGTCCGTGGTCCGCGCGCTGCGGATCCTGCGCGCCTTCTCCGATGCCCGCCCGGAGTGGAGCCTCGCCGACCTGTCCCGCGAGCTGGGGCTCAGCAAACCCACCGCCTTCAGGCTGCTCTTCGCGCTGGAGCACGAGGGCCTCGTCGTGCGCCATGAGCTCGTGGGCGGGTACCGGCTCGGTCCCGCGGCGATCGAGCTCGGCGCGCGGGCGCAGCGCGCGAACAGCGTGGCGAGCGCGGCGCGCCCCGAGCTCGAGGCCCTCACCCACGCTACCGGCGAGACCTCCAGCGTCGAGGTGCTCGCCGGGGAGGAGACGCTGATTCTGGACGAAGTGCAAGGCGGGCACCTGATCGGCACCTCCCCGAGCGTGGGCACGCGCTGGCCCGCGCACGCCACCTCGACCGGCAAGGTCCTGCTCGCCGCGGCGGTCGAGGCGGATCGCGAACTCGTCCGCCGGATGGCGCGGCGCGCGGGTGGACGACTGCGCGGAATCACCCCCTGCACCATCCGGTCGGCGTCGCGATTGAGCGCGGAGCTCTCCCGGGTAGCCAAGCAGGGCTACTCGACGGCGATCGGCGAGCTCGAGGCGGGGTACGTCGCCCTGGGGGCGCCGGTTCGGCGGCACGACGGCAGCGTCGTCGCGGCGATCTCCCTCGGCGGACCCAGCACGCGGTTCACCGACGCGCGGCTTCCCGGACTCATCAAGTCGGTGCGGGAGTCCGCCGCGCGGATCTCCCAGCGACTCGGGTGGGCCCCGATGTCCGCGCCCACTCACGCGAGGCGCTCGGCCTCCTAGCGCCCGCACACACCGGCGAACCATGTCCCGCCAGTGATGGGAATTCCCGAGTTCCAGACCCCTTACATATCCCGCAGGCAGAGATCGACGTGGCTCCGCGGTTGACGCATGCGCCGCCCTTGGAGGAGTCTGCCCGGCGCCGTAGATTGCCGCCGAGTGGACGTGGGGGCGGCGCAAGCCCGTCTGGAGCCCAGAGAAGCAGGATGAGCGAGTACCTCGTGGAGGTGACGCCAGGAAGGGAGCTGCTCTACCGGACTCCCTTGGCGCTTCGCGCGGCCATACGCAGAGGGGAGATCACGGCGGACTCCCGCATCTTTCACCGCGCCACCTCGAGCTGGGTCGCGATCACCGAACATCCGGAGTACCGGAAGGTTCAGGCGGAGCTCAATCCCCCGTCCTGGCTCGATCC
>Ga0184615_10002068_pt1 | contig 10837 bp, 11 predicted proteins | sample PLM4_65_coex_FD_133134 | JGI IMG/M metagenome (GOLD analysis project Ga0184615, IMG submission 133134) | Groundwater sediment microbial communities from an aquifer in East River, Colorado, USA - PLM4_65_coex | ecosystem: Environmental > Terrestrial > Soil > Riparian zone | place: USA: East... | reverse complement strand
TGCTCGCGGCGCTCCCGCCGGCCTATCGCGCCAGCCGCGGGCGACCGGTCGACGCGCTGCGCGAGACTTGACGATGGCAACGCTGCTCGTGATCGCCTGGCGGAATCTACTGCGCGGCTGGCGGCGCAGCGCGATCGTGGGGGTCGCGATCACGGTCGGTCTCTCGGCGTGTCTGCTGCTCGTCGGCTGGAGTCACGGCCTGGTCCGGCAGATGATCGAGAACGCCGTGTCGACACGGCTCGGTCACCTCGTCGTGATGGCGGAGGGCTATCAAAAGAACCCCGACGTCGGGCGCAATCTGCCCGACGACGGGCGCGAGATCAGCGCAATCCTGGAGCGCTTTCCCGGCGCGCACGCGTCGCCGCGTCTGGCGGGCGATGGGCTGCTGCAGAGTGCGCGCAGAAGCTCGCGCGTGGTGCTCGTCGGAGTCGACCCGATGCGCGAGGCGCGCGTCTCGGTGGTCGAGACTGCGCTCGTGGAGGGTCACATGCCGCTGCCTGCGTCGGCGGCAAGCGCGCGACGGCTGCCGGGCATCGCGATCGGCGCGGCGATGGCCGAGCGCCTGCGGGTGAAGCTCGGCGACAAGGTCGTGGTGCACGCGCCGGGCGAGGTCGGGCTCGGCGCCTTCCGTGTTTCGGGGATCTTCCGCACGTCGTCGTCCGACTTCGACCGCGCCGTCGCGTACCTGCGGCTCGAGGACGCGCAGCACCTGCTCGCGCTGCCCGGCCGCGTGACCGAGGTCGCGGTCGTGCTCGACGATCCCGACACGCTGCCGGCGCTTCGCGCCTATGCGAACGCCGAGCTCGCGCGCGTCCAGCCGGCCGGCGCGATCGAGGTGCTGACCTGGCAGGAACGCGAGCCGCGTCTGGCCGCGATGCTCGCGCTGATGGCGAACACCGCCTGGATCATCTACGCGGCGGTCTTCGTGGCGATGGCGTTCGGCATCGCGAACGCGCTCTTGATGATGGTCTACGAGCGCATTCGCGAGTTCGGCATGCTGCGCGCGCTGGGGCTGCAGGCGGATCGCCTGCTCGCGCTCGTCCTGCTCGAGTCGATCCTGATGACGCTTGGCGGCACGTCCGTCGGGCTGGCGCTCGGCGTCCCGCTGGTGCTCTGGCTCGGGCGCGTGGGTATCGACCTCTCCCGTTTCGCTGCCGGCCTGACCGAGTTCGGCATCGGCACCAGGATCTACACGCACATCGAGCTTGGCGACATCGTGCTGCCGGTGTTCGTCGCGCTCGTCACTGCCGTTCTGGCCGCGCTCTGGCCGGCGTGGAAGGCGGTGCGCCTGCGGCCGGCCGAAGCGATCCGACACATTTAGGAGACAGCCGTGGCTCGCCACATCCTCGAAGCCGTACACGCCACGAAGATCTACCGCGCGGGCGCGATCGAGACGCGCGCGCTCGACGACGTGTCGATCGCGATCGAGGGCGGCGAGTTCTCCGCGCTGTGTGGTCCCTCGGGCTCGGGCAAGACGACACTCCTCAATCTGCTCGGGACGCTCGACCGGCCGACCGGCGGCCAGATTCTGGTCGACGGCGACGACACCACGGAGATGAGCGAGGCCGCGCGCGCGGAGCTGCGGCTGCGCAAGCTCGGCTTCGTCTTCCAGTCCTACAACCTGGTACCGGTGCTCTCGGCGGTCGAGAACGTGGAGTTCGTGCTGCTCCTGCAGGGCGTGCCGCGCGCCGAGCGGCGCGCGCGGAGCTTGCGCTTCCTCGAGGAGCTCGGGCTGGCTGAGCTCGCGAACAAGCGGCCGGGCCAGATGAGCGGCGGGCAGCAGCAGCGCGTGGCCGTCGCGCGCGCGATCGCGTCGGAGCCCGAGATCGTGCTCGCCGACGAGCCGACCGCGAATCTCGACTCGAAGACCGCCGAGGACCTGCTTCACCTGATGCTGCGCATGAACCAGGACCGCGGCGTCACGTTCCTGTTCAGCACGCACGACCCGCGCGTGATGGAGCATGCGCGGCGCATCGTGCGGCTCGTCGACGGGCGGATCGCGAGCGACGAGCGGCGCAGTCCGTGAAGCGCGCCGGCCGCGCGGCGCTCGCGCTCGCCGCAGTCCTGGGCGCGCTCGAGGGCCGCGCGGTCGAGCTCGACTCGGGTGATTGGAAGCTCGACCTCAGCGCGAGCCTGCGCGAGCTCGTGACGACCACGCGCGACGTGCGCACGGACGACGTCTTCCCGGGTCCGGGCGGTACGGTCTCGTTCGACGTCTCGCCGAGCCTGCTCTCGCAGACGCGCGCGCGAATCGATCTGCAGGCGCGCTATCGCGAGCGCTTCTCCGCGCAGCTCAGCTACGACAACGAGCTCTTCCTCGGCTCCGGCCGCAAGGCGCTCGGCTTCGCGCTCGCGGACGCGCGCGGCAACGAGACGTGGGCGGATCTCGACCGCACGATCTCGAACACCGACGACGCGACCTGGCAGCACCTGCTCTATCGCGGCTGGGTGCGCTACGAGGGCGACGATGTCGAGGTCACGGCCGGCCGGCAGCGCATCGCGCTCGGCCGCGCGCGGCTCTGGAACCCGACCGATCTGTTCAACCCGATCCCGCCGCTCGCGCTCGAGGGCGACCAGCGCATCGGGGTCGATTCGGTCGTCACGCGCGTGCGCGTGGCGGGCGATCTCTGGGCCGCGGCGATCGTCGCGCCCCAGAGTCGTGACGACTCGTATCGCAGCGCGCTTCGCCTCGAGCTCTCGGGGCGGAGCCTCGACGCCGCGCTGATGTTCGCGCGCATCGAGGCCGACTCCGTGTACGGCGCGGACTTCGCCACCAACGTCGGCGACGCCGCGCTGCGCGGCGAGGGCACCTGGACCTTCCACGAGCACGGCGGCCACACGACCCAGCTCGTCGCGTCGCTCGACTACACGTTCGGCATCGGTGCGGGTCTGTACGCGCTGGTCGAGCACTTCTACAACGGCAACACGTTCTCGCGCTCCGCGCTCCGCGACACGCTCGAGGCGCTCCCGCCGCTCACGCCCGAGCAGGGCCTGTCGCTCCTGACGCAATCCGGTGTCCTGCCCGTCTCGCAGCTCGTCACGGTCTCGCACAACCAGACCGGCTTCGAGCTCGGCTACGACCTCTCGCCGCTCGTGCGCCTGGACCTGCTCTGGATCCACGACTGGGAGGGTCCGAGCGAGGCGCTCTTCCCCGTGCTCAGCTGGTCGGCGCGCCAGAACCTCGAGCTCTCGCTCGGCGCGCAGTTCTTCGGCGGCCGGGACGGGGAGGGCAACTACGGCGGCCTCGATCCGCTCTATTTCGCCCGCATCGACCTGTACTTCTGAAGGGCGCGGGGGCCGCGAGGGAGCCTCAAGCCGGCCCGCGCGGGGGCCGATCTGCACCGTTTGGAGGGGCGGTTTGCAGTCGGTTCGGGCGGAGTAGGGAGACTCGGCTTGCGCAGTCTCAGCCTCGGCATCGCCCTGGTGGGCCTGTCGTTCCTCTCTTGTGCGCAGAACGTGCACTTTCTTCCGCAGGTCGCGCGCGATTTCTTCGTCGCCGCGCCGCGCGAGGATCCCTGGAACGCGAAGATCCGGAACTGGCAGTCGCGCCATCAGCTCGACCAGACCCAGCCTGCCGCGAAGCCCGCCGATTCGTCCGAGCTGATCGCGGCCTACGCCGCGTTCACGACGGGCCTGCGGCGCAAGATCGCGGCCGATGCGGTCACCTGGGTGCAGGACGAGAGCCACCGGCACTACATCCCGGATGGCGAGACGGATCACTGGGCGACGCTCTCCGACGTGATCGCGACCGATGGCGACGACTGCGACGGCCTCGACCTGCTCACCTTCCTGCTCCTGCGCAAGCTCGGCTTCTCGCGCGAGGAGATCTTCCGCTCGATCGTGGTCGAGCGGGGCACGGGCCAGCACCACATGGTGACGCTCTGGTTCGAGGACGGCGACAAGACCGATCCGTGGGTGCTCGACCCGACCGGTGTCGTGACCGACCGGCTGGTGAGACTGTCCGATGTGCCGGCCTGGAGCCCGATCGAGATGTTCGACGAGGCCCGACACTACCGTGTCGAAGAGTCTCCGCATGCGGGCGCCGTAGCACAGCGCTGAGTCCTCGCTATTGTCGAGCGATGCCGCTCGCAGACGAGCTTCTCGATCCGCCGTTTCTTCCACAGCTCTTGCAGGACGGCGTGCCCGATCCGGCCTATCCGATCTCGACACCGATCGATCCCACCTATCCCGGGCAGACGCGCGATCCGCTCGCGGCACCGCTGGATGAGATTGCGACGCCCTCGATGTGGTCGCGGCTCGCGCACCCGCTCGAGCACACGCTGGTCGAGATCTGGGAGACGCTCGGCCTGCTCGATCGCGCGCGGCCGACCGGCTGGGTCGCGATCCACTACGGGCGCATCGCGCTGAACGCGCACGTCTGGGAGCGCCTGCGCGCGCGCATCGCCGGCGTCGCGCCCGATCCGAATCTGGTCGAGCCCTCGCAGGGCTTCGTCGCGAGCCTGCCCGAGCGATTCGAGGCGCTGCGCGCGCGGCTGCGCGTCGGCAAGCTCGATCGGCGACTGCAGCAGGCCTGCGAGCGGCGCGAGCGCGCGCTGGAGCGGCTCTCCGCGCTCGACCCCGGCGAGCTCGACGCCGGTGAGCTCGCGCGCGGGCCGCTCGACGACCGCACCTGGACGGAGATCCTGCTGCCGTGGCTGGGTGAGAGCCTTTACGAGTCGGGCGAGGCCGAGACCGACGCAGTCTTGCGCGCCGCGATCGGTCTCGAGCAGCACTGCAACGCCGAGCTGGGCCTGCGGCTCGCCGCGCGCCGCACGCTCGCGACGGCCTCGCAGGTCGCGTATCTGACCGTCGACGAGCGCATTCGCGCCGTGCTCGACGGCTCGAGCGAGTGGGCGGAGCTCGCGGCGCTGCGCCAGGAGCGCGTCGAGCAGTTCGCGAAGTTCGACGTGCCGCGCGTCTTCTGGGGCCGCCCGCGTCCCGAGCTGGAGAAAGCTTGAACGACGATTCCCAGCCGCCGCTGCAGAGCCTCGAGCTGCCGCTCCTGAGCCTGCCCGGCGTACATCCCTGCTCGGGCTGCGGCGAGTGCTGCACGTACATCGCGACGCAGATCGACGACCCGTCGACCTTCAAGGAATACGAGAACATCTACTGGTATCTCACTCACGAGAACGTGGGCGTCTACATCGACTGGGACGGTGACTGGTATCTCGAGTTCCAGACGAAGTGCCGCAACCTGACCGAGGCGCGCACCTGCGGAATCTACGTCGATCGGCCGAGGGTCTGCTCGGACTTTTCGTGGACCGACTGCGAGCGCAACTCGAAAGAGCAGGGCTGGAAGCACTACTTCAAGTCCTACGAGGATCTGCTCGGCTTCATGCAGGCCAGGCGACCCAAGGCCTTTGCGCGCTACGCCAGAAAGCGGCGCGAGATGCTCAGGGCTCGGGAGCGCTCGGCGGCACCGCGTTCCGTTCGACGCTGAGCTCGATCTCTTTGCGAATCCGCTCGGTGTCCGCCTCCGCCTTCTTGCGCTCCTGCTCGATCTCGACCTGGAGATCGCGCCGGATCTCCTCATTGGCCTCGGTCTGGATCTCGACGCGCCGCCGCTGCAGCTCGAGCAGCCGGTTCTCGAGCAGCCGGTTGCGCTGCGCGACCATTCGCGGCGTGAGCGCCTGCGGGTCGCCGCCGGCCAGGAACTTGACCTTGATCTCGCGCCGGGCCTCGGTCCCGTCGGTCGAGCGCGCGTACGCCTCGATCGTGTTCTCGCCTTCCTTCATCGCGACCAGCGCCGAGAAGCTGCCGTCGGCGTTCGAGATCAGCTGACCCGCGAGCTCGCCGTTGGTCTTGTTGCGCACCTCGAGCTTCTCGATCTCGGAGAAGTTCACCTCCTCGAAGATCGCGCGGACGTCCTTCGGATTGCGCACGGGCGTGAAGACGCCGCTGGTGACGCGCGCCATCTCGACCACCACGACGGGCTCGGAGAGCGCGTCCTCGCCGATCGCGAAGGTGTCGATGCGGACGTTCAGCTTGGCCGCGCGCACCGCCTGTTGGATCGCCATCTTCGCGTTCTGGAGCTGCGAGTTCTCGAGCGGCAGCGTCGGCTGGCCGTCGGTCAGGAACATGATCACGCGCTTCGCGCCGTCGCGGCGGGTGCTGTACGCGCTCTGCGAGCCGAGCAGCTCGATCGACGCCAGATTCACGGCCGAGACCATGTTCGTGAGCCCCTTCGGGCCGCGCCGGAAGATCGAGTCGAGCCCGCTCTCGACCTTCTCGTAGTCGGTGGTGAGCGGAACCTCCGTGTAGGCGTCGGGCGTGAGCGCGTCGTTGTCGCCCGAGAACGCGACCAGGCCCACGCGCGTGGTGCGCGGGTCGAGCTGCTCGAGCAGCACGCGCATGCCGGCGACCTCGGCCGCGAGGATGCTGTCGCCCTTGTCCGAGTTGGGCAGCGGCAGTACGCGCCCCAGGATCGACAGGAACTTCTCGCCGCGGCGCTCGCCGATCACCCCGTCGCCGTCGACGTCGGCGCCCGACGGCGCCGCGGTGCTGTCGGAGGTGTCGATCACGAAGACGATGTCGAAGGTCTGGTACGCGCCGTAGAGCGCCAGCGACTTGCCCGACACGAAGGCCATGCCCATCGGGTCGCCGATCACCGCGCCATTCGTCGGCGAGTCGATCTCGAGCATCAGCTCCGGCGGCTTCTCGGCCGTCAGCTTCGGCGCCGTGATCGGATCGGCCGCGCGCGCGGATGCGCTTGCAATGAGCGCGAGGCCGACGAGCAGTCGCGGCGCGAGCGCGCACATCAGGCGTTGCCCCGGCCGGCGCGCGCGGCGGCGCCCGAAGCGTACGCCGCGTGCTCGACGGCCTCGGCGACGGCGAGATGCACGTCGGGATTGAGGACGCTCGGCACGAGCTCTCCTTCGGCGGCGAAAACCGCGATCGCCTCTGCCGCGGCGATCTTCATCTCGTCGTCGAAGCGGCGCGCGCGCGCGGCGAGCGCGCCGCGGAAGAGTCCCGGAAAGCCGAGCGCGTTGTTCACCGCCCGACCGTCGGAGGCGAAGATCGCGCCCGCCTCGCGCGCGAGCGGCGGCTCGATCTCGGGCACGGGGTTCGAGAGCGCGAGGATGATCTGGCCCGGGCGCACGAGACTCTGCGTGATCAGCCCGGGCCGGCCGGTGGTCGCGACCACGACCTGACCTTCGGCCATCACGCGCGCGAGATCTCCCGTGCGTCCGCCGAGCGACTCGAGCCGCGCCATCGCCTCCTGGCGCAGGTCGCTGCCGACGACGCCCTTCACGCCGTACGCGAGCAAGAGCCGGCTGATGCCGATCCCCGCCGCGCCGAGGCCGACCACGCCCACGACCATGTCGTCGAGCGCGATGCCGGTGAGCCGCGTCGCGTTCAAGAGCGCCGCGAGCACGACGACGGCGGTGCCGTGCTGATCGTCGTGCATGACCGGCATCGGCAGCGCCGCCGCGAGCTGCCGCTCGATCTCGAAGCACTCCGGCGCCGCCACGTCCTCGAGCAGGATCGCGCCAAACGACGGCGCGATCTGGATCACGGTCTCGACGAAGCTGCGCACGTCGCGCGTGGACAAGAGGATCGGAATACCCGAGAGCCCCGCCAGGCGATCCAGCAGGACCGACTTCCCCTCCATCACCGGCAGCCCCGCGTGCACTCCTATGTTGCCGAGCCCGAGGATCGCGGTGCCGTTGGTCACGATGCCCACGGTGCGACCCAGCGCGGTGTAGTCCCAGACTTTTTCGGGGTGCGCCTGGATCTCGAGGCAGACCGTCGCGACGCCCGGCGTGTAGATCATCTGCAGATCGCCGATGCGCTCCAGCGACACGGTGCTCTTCATCTGGATCTTCCCGCGCCGGTGCACGTCCAGGACCGGGTCGCGCACCGAGTCGATCGAGATCCCCTCGAAGCCCGCGACGATCTGCGCCAGCTTCTCGAGCTGCGCGTCGTCGTCGACGTAGAGCTCGAACTCGCGCACGATCGACTCGCCCGCAACGCGCAGCTTGGTGATGTCGCCGATGCTCGCGCCGACGTCGCCGATCGCCTGCGCCAGCTTGCCGAGGTGGCCCGGCTGGTCGTGGATCAGCGCGCGGAGGATTCGGACTTTCTTGGGACCGCCTCGCACCCGACTCTCGGCTCGCGCAGTGATTCAAAGGGGAGTTCGCACAGTAGAGGATCGGCCAGACGGCTGCTACGGTGGACCGCAGGGGGGCGATTGAGCGAGCGCGAGGAGAACTCGCCCGTGCGGCCGGAGCACGTGCGGAAATGGCTGCGCGTGCCGTCGGGCCTGGGCCTGCCGCGCTGGGCCGAGTCGCGTCTGGGCGCGAACGTCGCATCCGAGCTCGAAGCGCGGCGCGGGCTCGCGCTCGACGACGCGGTCTTCGGCATCGTCGATCTCGAGACGACGGGCCTGTCGCCCGACCACTGCCGCATCCTCGAGATCGGCCTGGTCGCTCTGCGCGGCGAGCGCGTGCTCGGCACCTTCGGGTCGCTCGTGGACCTGGGCGGGCCGGTGCCGTCGGGAATCACCGCGCTCACGGGCATCGACGACCGGCTGCTCGAGGGCGCGCCGTGCGAGGGCGACGCGCTCGGGGCGATGGCGGCATTCCTGGCCGAGCACCGCGTCGACGTGCTGGTCGCGCACAACGCGCGCTTCGATCGCGGGTTCCTCGCGCGCGCCTGGCGCGAGCACGACCGCGCGCCCGAGCTGCCGGTTTTCCTGTGCTCGGTGCGACTCGCGCGGCGCTTCGTGCGCGCGCCGCGTTACGGACTGGATGCGCTCGTGGCGCACTTGTCGATTCCCGAGCGCGCGCGTCACCGGGCGCTTGGCGACGCGGAGATGACCGCGGACCTGTGGATCGAGCTCGTCGCGCGCGCGCGGCTCGGCGGCGTTCACACGCTCGAGGCGCTGCAGAAGCTCGCCGAGGTGAAGAGCGGGGCGGCGCGGCGCACGCGCGTGCGCACCGTGGAGATTCCGGGGTGATCCGTTTCGGTGTGGGGTTCGTCGCCGCCTCTCTGGTAGCGATCGGGGTCGCGCTCGTCGGCGCGCTCGCCTCGGGCGTGCGCGCGGACGACGCGCGCGCCACCGTCGTGATCGACCCGGGCCACGGCGGCGCGGATCTCGGCGCGCGCGGGCCGCACGGCGAGCTCGAGAAAGAGCTCACGCTCGCGGTCGCGAAGAAGCTCGCGGCGCGACTTCGGGCCGCAGGCACGAAGGTGGTGCTGACACGCAAGAGCGACGTCTTCGTCGCGCTGCCCGGGCGCACGGAGATCGCCAACCGCGCGCACGCGGCGCTGTTCGTCTCGATCCATGCCAACTCGGCGCCCGAGCCGGACGTCGCCGGCGCCGAGACGTATTTCTTGTCGCGCGAAGCGAGCGACGACGAGGCCATGTGCGTGGCGATGACCGAGAACGACGTCTTCAAGCAGGCGGGTACCGCCGACGAGAGCGCCGACGTGGTCGGCGCGATCCTCGGCGACCTGATCCGCACCGAGCACCTGCGCGAGTCCAGCGCCCTCGCCGCCGCCATCCAGCGCCAGCTCGCCCGCCTGCCGGGCGCGAGCCGAGGGGTGAAGCAGGCGCCGTTCGTCGTGCTCACGGGCGTGAACATGCCCGCCGCGCTGGTCGAGATCGGCTTCATCACCAACCCCGCCGAGTCGCAGCGCTTGGGCCAGCGCGACCGGCAGGACGCGATCGCCAAGGCGCTCGCGGCGGCGATCGGCGAGGCGATGGTGCAGAATCGCGAGGCGCGGCTCGCGATCGACCCGCCGCAAGCCGAGGAGAAGCCGTGAAACGACTCGATGGACGCGCGCCCGACGAGCTGCGCAAGGTCGAGATCGAGCTCGGCTTCACCGAGAATCCCACCGGCAGCGCGCTGATCCGCTCCGGCCGCACGCTCGTGCTGTGCACCGCGACGATCGAGAAGTCCGTCCCCGCGTGGCTGCGCGGCTCGGGCCGCGGCTGGGTCACCGGCGAGTACTCCATGCTGCCCGGCGCGACCGATACGCGCACCGAGCGCGAGTCCACGAAGGGCAAGGTCTCCGGCCGCACGCAGGAGATCCAGCGATTGATCGGCCGCTCGCTGCGCGCCGTGACCGACCTCGCCGCGCTCGGCGAGCGCGCCATCTTCATCGACTGCGACGTCCTTCAGGCCGACGGCGGCACGCGCACCGCCGCAATCACCGGCGGCTACATCGCGCTCGCCGCCGCCTGCCGCCGCATGGTCGAGGTCGGCATGCTGAAGACGAGCCCCCTACACGATTCGGTGGCGGCAGTCTCGGTCGGCATCGTCGACGGCGAGATCCTGCTCGACCTGCCGTACGCCGAAGACTCCCGCGCCGAGGTCGACATGAACGTCGTCCAGCTCGGCAGCGGGCGCCTGGTCGAAGTGCAGGGCACGGGCGAGAGCGGCACCTTCGACCGGAAGCTCCTGGACCGCATGCTCGACCTGGCCGAGCACGGCATCGCGGAGCTCGCGCGCATCCAGTCGAGAGTGCTCGGCGCTTGAGCGCCCCCCGCCTGCTCGTCGCGACGCGAAACGTTGGCAAGCTGCGCGAGCTGCGCAAGCTGCTCGAGGGCACGGGCCTCGCCCTCGAAACGCTCGCGAGTCACCCCGAAGCCGGCGAGGTCGAAGAGACCGGCACCACGTTCGAGGAGAACGCGCGTCTCAAGGCGAGTCACGCCGCGCGCGCGACCGGTCTGTGGACCATCGCCGACGACTCGGGCCTGAAGGTCGATGCGCTCGGCGGCGCCCCCGGCGTGCGCTCCGCCCGCTGGTCCGGCGTGCACGGCGACGACGCCGCGAACCTGGCAAAGCTCCTGCGCGACCTCGACGGCAAGACCGACCGCAGCGCGCGCTTC
>Ga0184615_10002067_pt1 | contig 10840 bp, 9 predicted proteins | sample PLM4_65_coex_FD_133134 | JGI IMG/M metagenome (GOLD analysis project Ga0184615, IMG submission 133134) | Groundwater sediment microbial communities from an aquifer in East River, Colorado, USA - PLM4_65_coex | ecosystem: Environmental > Terrestrial > Soil > Riparian zone | place: USA: East... | reverse complement strand
CCATCAGCACCGAGGACCAGCGGCGCGAGATCACCGAGCTGCGGTCCAAGGCCAAGACGCTGGTCACGATCGGGGCGTGTGCGAGCTATGGCGGGATCCAGGCGCTCCGGAACTGGATGGACCACGACGCGGTCCGCGCCGCCGTCTACGCCCACCCCGAGTACATCGATTCGCTGGCAACCGCCACGCCGGTGCGCGAGCACGTCAAGGTCGATGCCGAGCTCCACGGCTGTCCGATCAACCAGGACCAGCTGCGCGAGCTGCTCGCGTCGGTGGCGCTCGGTCGGCGGCCGCAGATCCGCGAAGAGGCGGTCTGCCTCGACTGCAAGCGGCGCGGCAACGTGTGCGTCCTCGTCGCGTCCGGGATGCCGTGTCTCGGGCCTGTGACCCAGAGCGGCTGCGGGGCCCTGTGCCCCACCTTCGGGCGCGGCTGCTACGGCTGCTTCGGCCCCAAGGAGCTGGCGAACGCCCGGAGCCTGGCCGAGAGCTTCCTGGTCGGACGCGAACCGGCCGACGTGGGTCGGCTGTTCGCCGGCTTTACCGCGTATGCCGAACCGTTCCGCTCGATCGTGACCGAGATGGGGGGCATCCGCATGGACCCGACCGGACCGGCCTCCGCGCGGCCCGCCAAGGGAGGCAACGCCTGATGCACGGCACCACCGGGATCGAAGCACCTGGCGGTCCGCGCCCGGGAATCGATCACGACTTCAACGTCGCCTACATCACCCGCGTCGAGGGCGAGGGATCGCTCCGACTGCGCGTCCGCGACGGCGGCGTCGTCGAGGCGCGCCTGTCGATCTTCGAGGCCCCGCGCTACTTCGAGTCGCTCGTCGTCGGACGGACGCCCGACGAGGTCATCGACATCGTCTCGCGCATCTGCGGGATCTGCCCGGTCGCCTATCAGATGAGCGCGGTCCATGGCTTCGAGCACCTGTTCGGGGTCGAGGTCGATCCGCAGGTCCGGGCGCTCCGCCGCCTGCTCTACTGCGGCGAGTGGATCCAGTCGCACGCCCTGCACATCTACCTGCTCCACGCCCCGGACTTTCTGGGCTACCCGTCGGCGATCGCGATGGCCGCGGACCACAAGGCGGTCGTCGCCCGTGGCCTGGCCATCAAGAAGGTCGGCAACCAGATCCTGAGCACGCTCGGCGGTCGCGCGATCCATCCGATCAGCGTGCGCGTCGGCGGCTTCTCGAAGGTGCCGCGGCGCGACGCCCTCGACGACCTCCGCCGAGCGCTCGACGATGCCGTGGCCGGCGCCGAGGAGACGGTCCGGATGGTGGCCGGCTTCGACGTGCCCGACTACCACCGCGAGCCCAAGCTCGTCTCGCTCGTCCATCCGACCGAGTACCCGTACAACCACGGCCGGATCAAGTCGTCCGATGGGGTCGACCTGCCGGTCGATCGCTGGGACGACGCCTTCGAGGAGATCCACGTCGAGGGCACCAACGCCCTCCAGGCCCGGACCCACGACGGGGGCGTCTACCTCCTCGGACCGGCCGCCCGGATGACCCTCAGTCCGGGATCGCTCCACCCGATGGCGGCGGAAGCGCTGACGCGGACCGGCCTGGCCGACGTGATCCGGACCAACATCTACTGGTCGATCGCCGCGCGCGCGATCGAGCTGCTGCACGCCTGTGCCGAAGCGCGCGACCTGATCGACGGCTACCGCCGTCCGGCCGAGCCGAAGGTGGCCTGGACCGCGCGACCGGGTCGCGCCGCCTGGGCGACCGAGGCGCCACGCGGGCTGCTGTTCCATCGCTACGAAGTCGACGATCGCGGTTTCGTGTCGGCGGCCCAGATCGTGCCGCCCACGAGCCAGAACCAGGCTGCGATCGAGTCCGACCTGGCCGGATTCGCGCCGAGCGTTCTCGATCTTCCGCACGAGGAAGCGACGCTGCGGCTCGAGCAACTGATTCGGAGCTACGACCCGTGCATCTCCTGTGCGACGCACTTCCTGGACCTCCGAGTGGAGCGTTCCACATGAACGCCGTTCGGTCCGTCCGCCTGCTCGTCTGTGGCAGCGCGGACCGGGGCGACGACGGCGCTGCCCTGTCCGCGGTAGCCGGCCTTCTGTCCGGCCTGCCGCCCCACCTGCTGACGGTGCTGGAGGTTCGCCGCTGCGAGCAGCTCCAGCTCGAGGACCTGCTCGATCTGCCCGAGGCGACCGCCTGCGTGATCACTGACGCGGTGATCGGGCTCCCGGTCGGCGAGATCGTGACGATCCCGCTCGCGGATCTGCCGCAGCTCGACGCGGCCGCTGGCCCGACCCCACGGTCCTCGCACGAGCTGCCGATCGGCCAGCTGGTCGCCCTCGCCCAGGTCATGCGCGAGGCACCGTTGACCGGCTCCTTCGTCGGTGTCGGCGGGCGGTCGTTCGGGTTCGGGCGGGCGCTTGGGCGGCCGGTTCGGGCCGCGCTGCCCGCCTACCGCAGCGCCATCGAAGCCGCCCTGATCGACGCGGCCGCCGCGGCGGAGGGCCGCACCGTCTGAGCGGCCGGGCGGCCCAACCGGGTAAGCCGCCGCGCGGCCCGTGCCGCGCGTCGCCCCGGGCGTGCCGAACGGCCCCCTGAATTCGGTCGCCCTGTCCCTCCCGCGCGGCGGCCTCCGAGGTCAGGCTGCAACCATGATCCACACGCCGCCAGCGGCCCGTCATCTCCGCGTGTCCGCGGTGGTCGCCGGCACGGTCACCAGGATCCAAGGAGTCGATCGATGACGAGAGTTGGCGCGCCGGCCACGGTTGGGGACCTGATGGCGATCGAGCCGATCGTCCTCGCGGCGAACCTGCCGCTCGATGATGCGGCGGACCTGCTCGATCGGCACCAAATCAGCGGTGCCCCCGTGGTCGATGCCAGCGGGTCACTGGTCGGCGTCCTCAGCCAGACCGATCTGGTCCGCGCGCGCTCGACCGAATACCTGTGGGCCAACTGGCCGGGCCTTGCCGTCCGCCACCTGATGACCTCGCCCGCGGTCACCGTCCAGCGGTCGACGCCGATCGTCCTGGCCGCCGCCCGCATGGAGCGGCACCACATCCACCGCCTGGTCGTGGTCGCCGACGACGATGCGACGCTGCCGATCGGGATCCTGTCGACGACCGACCTGGTCCACGCGATCGCGGAGACTTCGCGCCACGCGCACACGGAGGGTGGGCCGTCCGATGCCGCTCCCGATGCCTGACCCCGCCCGGCGGTGGTCGACCGCAACGGCGGCTACCATGTCCGCCAGGCGTTGAGCGAAGCAAGGAACGAACGATGTGCCTCGGAATCCCCGGCCGCATCCTCGAGATCCCGGCGGGTCAGCCCGACCTCGGTCACGTGGATGTCGAGGGTGTCGTTCGTGACATCAACCTGAGCCTGCTCGCCGACGACCCCGCGGAACCGGGGGAGTGGGTCCTGATCCACCTCGGGTTCGCCCTCCAGAAGATGACCGAGGAGGAAGTGGCGGAGATGCGATCGACCCGCGACCTGCTCGGGCTCGGCGGCGCCCCGGCGCGGACCATCGACGACCGGCCCGCGCCCGCACCGGCCGGGGGCGCCCGGTGAATCCGGTGCTCGATCTCGACACGCCGCGCGTCCCGGCCCTCCCGGCCGAGCTGCCCGAACCGCTCGAGGACGGTCCGGAGATCCTGACCAACGGGGCGATCCTGTTCGCCCGCTATGCCTATCCGCCCAATGAGCTCGGCTACTGCGGGCCGCCCAACCATCGGGCCTTGCTGGACTACGGCTCGGAGGGGACCGTCGATCGCGGCCTGGTGGAGCTCGCCCAGGGCTTCGCCGGCGCGTGGCCCTACCTCGAGTTCATCGCCGGAGCGACCGGCATCCGCTCGCCGCTGGATCGGCGCGTGGTGGAGGCATACTGGCTGGGTGGCGGTCTGCTCGACACGATCGACATGCAGGCCTTCGGGAACTCGCTCCTGGATCGCTTCCGCAAGCGGGCCGGCAAGGGCTGGGGCTACCTCGCCGAGGCGATCCCGGTCGGGGCGGTGCCCAACCACAGCTTCCACGTGTTCGGCGTCTACCCGTGGGTCGGGCTCCTGCACACCGGGCGCGCCGACACGCCGCTCGAACACCTCGACAAGTGCCGGATCCGGTGGGGCCAGGTCGTTTCGACCGACGGCGACCTGGTGACCGTGCTGTCGCGACCGCTGACCTACGACGGGACGAACATCGGGCTGGGGGAACCGCGGCTCGAGACGGCCCGCCGGTCGATCGACGGGGTCGGCTTCCTCAACCCGTTCCGCCCGGGCGAGTGGGTCTCGCTGCACTGGGGCTGGATCTGCGACCGGCTGAGCCGCCGCCAGCTCCACATCCTCCGCCGCTCGACCCTTCGCCAATTCGAGATCACCAACCGGCGGGTCGCCCACAACGGGCCCCAGACCGTCATCGGCTGATATCTCCGCGTCCCGGAAGGAGCACCGCCACCGCGCCACGAACCTAGAGAGCTCGCACGCCGGCAAGCGTGGAAGCCGGGCGTTCGGCGCAAGCCGAGCCTGATGTCATCCGCTTCGCATCTGGAGTGTTCTGCGATGTCCGTCTCCTTCTCCCGTCCGGTCGCGCGCGGCCGGGCAAGGTTTCCGCGCGCCATCACCGTCGTCCTCGCCACGATCGCCCTGCTGGTCTCGGCCTGTACCGCATCCGGGGCAACCACGGCCCCACCGACCGCCCCCGCCGCCGGGCCATCCCTCCCGTCGGCGACCACCGGCCCATCGCCGATCACGACGCCCCAGCCCGAGCCGGGCGGCACGATCCGTCTCTACACCTCGGTCACCCAGGCCACCGTGGATGCGGTCGTCGCCGGCTACACCGCGGCGCACCCGGGCGTCACCGTGGAGGTCTTCCGGGCGCCGACCGGCGAGCTCGCCGCGCGGATCGCGACGGAGCTGCGCGACGGCCGGATCCTCGGTGACGTGCTGTGGCTGACGGATCCGCTGTCGATCCAGGCGTACGCCGCCCAGGACCTGCTCCGGACCTGGCAGCCGAGCGAGGCGGCGGGCATCGATCCCGCCTACCACGGCGACACCTACTGGGGGACGCGGTTCCTCAACATGGTGATCGTCCGCGGCAGCTCGATCGCTCCCGGACCGCTGACCTGGTCCGACCTGGCCGATCCGGCGTACCGGGACGCCGTCGCCATCCCCGACCCGGGTTTCGCCGGTTCGGCGTTCGGTGCGCTCGGCTACTTCGCCCTGGCGAGCGACGCGGGCATGGACTTCTATGCGTCGCTCAAGGCCAACGGCGCGGTCCAGGTCAAGACCCCGGACGAGGTGACGGCCGGGGTGGCCGAGGGCCGGTTCAAGGTCGGGATGACCCTCGACAACTCGGCCCGGACCGCGGTGACCAAGGGCTCGCCGGTGGCGCTCGTCTGGCCGACGGACGGCGCGATCGCGATGTACAGCCCGATCGGCGTCGTCGACGCCACGGAGAACGCGACGGCCGCCGAGTCGCTGGTCGAATTCGTCCTGTCCGACCCCGGCCAGGTGGCCATCGCGGGCACGGGCTGGCAGCCGATCCGCGCCTCGGCGGGCGGTCCGCCGGCCGAGGGTCCGCAGGTCTTTCCGGACTGGGCGGACGCCTTCGGGCGCCAGGACGACTTGCTGACCGGCTATCGCGCGATCTTTGGTGGCTGAATCGTCGAGCCTGCGACGCGTCGCGTGGCTGGCCGCCGCCGGGCTCGCCGCCGTCATCATCGGCTGGCCGGTCGCCCGCCTGTTCGGCGTCGCGCTCGAGCGGGGGATCGGTACCTTGATTGAGACGCTGGCCGGCCCGCAGGCGACGGTCGCGATCTGGAACAGCCTGTGGACCGGCGGATCGATCGCGTTCCTGGCCGTGACCGGTGGGACCGCCGCGGCCCTGCTCACCGAGCGATCGACCCTGCCGGGTCGTCGCTGGTTGCGCGCCGGACTGCTCCTGCCGCTGCTCGTTCCGCCGTTCGTCACGGCGTTCGGCTGGGCCAGGGCGTTCGGGCCCCGCGGCCTGACCGATCAGCTCCTGGGCCTCACGTTGCCCGGGATCTACGGTCCGCTCGGGATCGTCGTCGTCCTGACCGTAGCCGCGATGCCGCTCGCCTACCTGATCGTCGCCGGGGCCCTCGCCAGCCGCGTCGAACCGGATCTCGAGCGCGCGGCCCGCGCGAGCGGCGCCACCCGGTTCGAGGCGCTGCGGACCATCACCTTGCCGCTGCTCCGTCCGGCGCTGCTGTCCGCCCTGGTGGTCGTCTTCGTGTACGCCATCAACGCGTTCGGCGTGCCGGCGGTGCTCGGCACGCCGGCCGGGTTCGCCACGATCACGACGCGGCTCTACCAGGACCTGGCGCTGTCGGCCGATCCCGCCGCATTCGTCCGGGCGACGACGATGGCGGCCAGCCTGGTCGTCGTGGCCCTGGTCGTCGTCGGGTCGTCGGACGCCCTGTTCGTGGGCCGGGGCGCCGCCCGGACGGCTCTCCCAGCCGGCGCCGGGCTGGCCCGCTCGAGGGGCGTGGTCGCGGTCGCCCTCGGCGCCGCGATCGCGCTGACGACCGTCCTCCCACTCGTCGCGCTGGTCCTGGCCGCACTGACCCGGGCGACCGGCCTCCAGCCGGTGCCCGCCAACTGGACGCTCGACAACTTCGCCGCCGCGCTCGACGGCCGGTTCCTCGGCGGGCTGGCCCACAGCATCGTCCTGGCGCTCGCCGCGGCGACCGTCACGCTCCTCCTCGGCGCGCTGGCGGTGGCGGCCGGACGCCGCCGGTCGAGGATCCTGGGCACCGCGATCACGCTCGGCTTCGCCGTTCCCGGGTCGGCCCTGGCGGTGGCCGTCCTGCTCGCCTATGGCGGCTGGCTGCGCGACACGTTGGCGATCATCCTGGTGGCCTACGTCGCGAAGTTCTGGGCCCTCGGCCATCGCCAGCTGGCCGGATCCGTCGAGCGGCTGCCGGGCGACCAGGTCCGGGCCTCCCGAGCCAGCGGCGCCGGCGCGCTGGACGCCTTCCGATCGGTCGTCGTGCCGGCGCTGCGCCCGTCGATCATCGCCGCCTGGCTGGTCGTCTTCGTGTTCGCCCTCCACGAGCTGACCATGTCCAGCCTGCTGTACGGTCCGGGCAACGCGACCCTCGCCGTGATCGTCCTGAACGTCCAGCAGCTTGGTGACCCGACGATCACGGCGGCCATGGCGGTGCTCCTGGTCGGGGTCGTGGCGCTGGCCGCGATCCCGCTCGCGATCGCCGGTTTCGGCCGGGAACCGACAACCCGTCCCGGTGGTGGGGCATCGTGACCGGCCGACCCGATCCCACCGTCGGCGGCCGGCCGGACCCGGCGGTCAGCTGCCGCGGCCTGACCATCGCCTACGGGCCGACGGCGGTGGTTTCCGATCTCGATCTCGAGGTCGGGCGCGGCGAGATGCTGGCGCTGCTCGGGCCGAGTGGCTGCGGCAAGACGACGATCCTCTCGGCGCTGGCCGGGTTCCTGCCGGTCGCGTCCGGCGAGATCCGGATCGGCGGCCGGGTCGTCGCCGACGCGCGCCGCCAGCTGGCGCCGGAGCGCCGGGACGTCGGCGTCGTCTTCCAGGGGTACGCGCTCTGGCCGCACCTCGACGCGCTCGACACGGTTGCGTATCCCTACCGCCGACGCGGTATCGGCACCGCGGAGGCCCGCCGGCGTGCCGCCGCGATCCTCGAGCTCCTCGGGATCGCCGGGCTCGCGGCCCGCCGGCCGGCGGAGCTGTCCGGCGGCGAGCAACAGCGCGTCGGTCTCGGGCGGGCGCTGGCGCGCGAGGCGAGCGTCTACCTGTTCGATGAGCCGACCGCGCACCTCGACGCCAACCTGCGCGACCGCCTCCAGCTCGAGATCGCGGAGCATCGCCGGCGGTCCGGGGCCGCCGCCATCTACGCCACCCACGACACGGCCGAGGCGCTCGCGATCGCCGACCGGGTGGCGCTGCTCCGCGCGGGCCACCTGGTCCAGGAAGGAACGCCGGCCGACGTCTACGAGCGACCCGTCGACCTGTGGGCGGCGCGACTGACCGGGCTCGCCTCGATCGTCGAGCTGACGCTCCCCGCCGATGTCGATCCCGGCAGCCGCAGTGGGTCCCCCGGCCCGACCCCGGCCGGCGTCGCCGGCGCCGACCAGGCGCCGCTCCTCTCGACCGGCCGCCCGATCGCGGCGGGTCTCGTGCGCGCCATCGTCCGGCCGGACTGGGTCCGGCTCGGAGGAGCCATCCCGGGGAGGGTCGTGACGGTCGCCTTCCGCGGCGCCCACACCGACTATCGCCTGGCGACCCCGGCCGGCACGATCGACCTGCGCGCCGGTGGGCCACCCACCGCTGCGCTGGGGGAGCCCGTCGGCTGGTCGCTCGATCGCGTGTGGGTCCCCGTGGAGGCGATCGGCGGCGACTGACTCTCGGCCCATGGCCGGGTGACGGGCGGCACTGTCCGACCGCGGGCGCCCGCGCGATGCTCTGGGCATCCGGACCCCGCCCCTGGCGCGGTTCCCTTCCCCGGGCTGGGGGCCTGGTCCGGTAGGATGCGGCCGATGACCACCGGCCGTGTCTTCAGGCGCGCAGCCGCCCCCGATCCCCCGATCGCCGTCGAGGCGTCCGGCTGCACCATCCGCGACGCCGACGGTCGCGAGTACCTCGATGCCGCCGGCGGCGCCATCGTGGTCAACGTCGGCCACGGGCGCCGCGAAGTGGTCGACGCGATGGCCGCCCAGGCGGCCCGTCTCGCCTACGCTCACGGGAGCGTCTTCACCAACGAGCCGCTCGAGGCGTACGCGACGGCAGTCGCCCGCCACCTGCCGCTCGACGGCGCGGCGATCTACCCGGTGTCGGGCGGCTCGGAGGCCATCGAAACGGCGCTCAAGCTGGCGCGCGCCTACCACCTGGCGCGGGGCGAGACGGAGCGCTGGATCGTGTTCTCGCGCTGGGGGAGCTACCACGGCAACACGCTCGGTGCCCTCGACCTGTCCGGCCGCAAACCCCTCCGCCGGCCGTACGAGGGCTGGCTGGGGCGATTCCGTCACGTGTCCGCGGCCTATCCGTACCGGGCCGGCCTCGCCGGGGCCAACGCGCTCGGTTCCACCGCCGAGCTGGCCGCGGAGCTCGATCGCGCGTTCGACGCCGCGGGTCCCGGAACCGTCGCGGCGTTCGTCGCGGAGCCGATCGTCGGGGCCACGCTGGCCGCCGCCGTCCCGCCCGACGACTACTGGCCGGCCATCGCCGAGGTCTGCCGCCGGCACGGCGTGCTCCTGATCGCCGACGAGGTGATGACCGGGTTCGGGCGGACCGGGCGCTGGTTCGGGCTCGACCACTGGGGCGTCCGCCCCGACCTGCTGGTGGCGGCCAAGGGAGCGACATCGGGCTACTGGCCGTTCGGGTTCGTGGCGGCCTCGGACGAGATCCACGCTACGGTGGCCGGCGCCGGCGGGTTCATCCACGGGTTCACCTATTCGCACGGGCCGGTGGCGGCCGCGGTGGCCGGCGCCGTCCTGGACATCCTCGAGACCGAAGGCCTCGTCGAGGCGAGCGCGGCGAAGGGGGAGCGGCTCCTGGCCGGGCTCGGGGCCCGGCTCCACGACGATCCGCATGTCGGCGATGTGCGCGGCCGAGGCCTGCTGGTCGGCGTCGAGCTGGTCGCCGACCGAGTCACGCGGGCACCCTTCCCGAGATCGGCGCGGATCACCGAGGGCGTCGTACGCGCCGCGCGCGATCGCGGGCTGCTGGTCTACTCGGGGACGGGCAACGCCAACGGGATCGACGGCGACACGATCCTGCTCGGTCCGCCGTTCATCGTCAGCGACGCCGAGCTCGACCGGATCGTCGAGACGCTCGCCGTGGCCATCGAGGCCGTGGCCGTCGCCGACCCCGTCGTCTAGGTGTCGGGGCGTCCTGTCGCCTCGGCCGGGTGGGTCCGCTCGCGGTAGGCGACCGCGAACATGGCCGGTAGCCAGGGCGCCCAGACCATGTTGAGGACCACGCCGGCGATCAGGTAGGTGGCGAACCCGAGGTCGAACGAACCAGCCGACAGCCCCACCGCGAAACCGGCGACGGTGGCGACGGTGGCGATCACGAGCCCCTGGAGGAGCAGGAAGCCGGCGATCGCGAGGCCGAGCCGGACCCGGATCCCCCGGGTCACCTGCGCCGTCCGAGCCAGGCCCGACCCAACACCCAGGGCCTCGACCAGGACCACGGGGACGTACAGCGCCCAGCGGACCGCGAGCAGGACGATCCCGACCGCCACCACGACGGCGAGCACCCCGAGCAGGCTGCCGACCAGGACGCTCCGGGGCGAACCGGTCGCCCCCACCCAGGCCTGGACGTCGGGCGATGCCTGGAGGGCGATCGACAGCCACGAGACGACCGCCCAGCCGACGCCCAGGCCGACGATCGGGAGGACCAGGCCAACCCGCGCCGCCACGAGGCGAACCGCGAACAGGACCGGGATGGGGCGGCCCGCGGCGAGCGACAGAGCGAGGGCGGTCAGCGCCGCCATCCCGACCAGCCCGATCGCGCCGCCGAGACCGGCCCCGATCGCGGTCAGGGCGGAGGGATCGGACAGCGGGACCATCACGTCACGGAGTCGGTCCTCCAGTTCGGCCTGGAGGGCCTCCTGGTCGGCGAACCGGTAGGTCTCCGGATTGGCCAAGACGCGTTCGAAGTAGTCCGTCATCACCTCGACCATGCCCCGGGTCATGGTCGTCGCCCACAGGATCGAGGGGAGCGCCAGCAGGGTCTGGAGCAGGCCGCTGATCGTCGCCACGATCAACAGGCGTCTCGGGGCGGATCGGTAGAGGCGCCAGCCCGCCCGGATCAGCCGGCCGGGACCGAACGGGTCGGCTTCCTGCTGGGACCAGTACGAGCGTCCGGCCGGT
>Ga0184615_10002066_pt1 | contig 10840 bp, 9 predicted proteins | sample PLM4_65_coex_FD_133134 | JGI IMG/M metagenome (GOLD analysis project Ga0184615, IMG submission 133134) | Groundwater sediment microbial communities from an aquifer in East River, Colorado, USA - PLM4_65_coex | ecosystem: Environmental > Terrestrial > Soil > Riparian zone | place: USA: East... | reverse complement strand
GCTCATGGCGCTGCAGATGCGTTACGACCGGCTGATTCGCAAAGCCCAGGGGCGGGGACTCCTCCTCGGCCTCGAGTTCGAAAATACGGAGATCGGCTACAAGATCGTCGCCAACCTCTTCAAGCGCGGCGTGCTCGTCGCCGGAACGTTGACCAACTCGCGCGTGGTGCGCTTCGAGCCGGCGCTCAATATCGCGGATACGCTGATCGACGAGGTGCTCGACGTCCTGGAGGAGACCCTGAAGGAGGTCGATCGCGAAACGGGCGTTATTCATCGCGACGAGGACGACGAGTGATCAAAGTCGTCCTCCTGGGTGCGGCGGGGGCGATGGCGGAGGTGGTGCGGCGGGACTTCGCCGAGCTCGCGCCCGAGACCGAGGTCACGATCGTCGACCTGCGGGGTCTCGAGGTGAAATACCCGCGCGAACGCGTCGCGGCCGTCGATGTCCGCGACGAGGCGGCGACGGCGCGACTCCTCGCCGGGCACGACGCGGTGTTGAACTGCGTCACCTATTACTTCAATCTGCCGGTGATGCGGGCGGCGCTCGCGGCGCGGGTGCCGTATACGGATCTCGGCGGGCTTTACCACGGGAGCTTGCGGCAGTTCGAGCTCCACGATGACTTCGTCGCAGCGGGCGTCCCGGCGCTTCTCGGCATGGGTTCGACGCCGGGGATCACCAACGCTCTCGCTGGTGCGATGGCGCGCGGCCTCGACCGCGTCTACGAGGTGCACGTGCGCGTCGGATGTCTCGATCGCGGGGCTTCCGGGCCGCTGCCGATTCCGTACGCACTCGATACCGTGCTCGACGAGTTTGCGCTCGAACCTTACGTGGTCGAGGAGGGGCGGGCGCATCCGGTGCCGCCCAGGAGCGGCGAGGAAGAGATCGACTTTCCGCCGCCGGTCGGGCGCATGCGCGCCATTTCCACCCTGCACTCCGAGGTCGCGATGTTCGCCCGCTCCTTCCCGGGTCTCCGCGGAGCAAGCTTCAAGGTGGCCTTCGAACCGTCGTTCATGGAGAAGGTGCGCTTCCTGGTGGAGCTCGGATTTGCCGACCGCGAAGCTCGCGTCGCCGGTGTCTCGCCGCGGCAAATGCTGCTGGCGCTTGCCGCGGCGCAGACGGTGCCGGCCGGAACACCGGACGACTGCGACGCCCTTCGCGTCGACCTCGTTGGGGAGCAGAACGGACGCCCCGTGCGGCGCCGCGGCGAAGCGGTCATCCGCCCGCACCGGGAGTGGGGTTTCGGCGCCGGAGCGCTCGACACCGGCGTGCCGCTGGCGATCGCGGGTCTGTTGCTCGCGAGGCGCGAAGTGGCGACTCCGGGCGTCCTCTGTCCGGAAACCACTCTCCCGTTCGACCGCTTCTTCGCCGAGCTCGCCAGGCGCGGCATCCGGGTCACTTTCGCCGAGCTTCCCTAGCTTCAGCGTTCGTGCATCGCCTGCGCGATGCATACGCTTCCAGCCGGGCCGCAGACGTCAGGGCTCGTCGCCGCTCGGTCCGTAGATCTGCGGCACCTTCGCGCCCATCGGACGAAGGTAGGTCGTGATCTGTCCGCGGTGGTGGACGATGTCGAAGAGAAAGCTCCAGGCCATCGGCGACGCGGGCCGCCGGCTGCCGAAGAACTCGAGCTCGCCGTTCCATTGAGTCTCGGACAGCGCCTCCCAGCGCTTCGCCAGGCCCGCGCTCTGCTCGTCGTAAGCTGCCTGCACTTCCTTCGTCGTCGCCGGAATCGGTGGCGGCGCCCACTCCGCCTTGCCGTTCTCGAGTGCCTCGATGATCATCCTTTCCTCGCAGACGATCTGCCAGGCGATCTCTTTCGCGGTCCGCGACTTGGGATCGGGGCGGTAGTCCGAGCCCTCAGGGATGCGGCTGAGGACCTTGCTGGTCGTTTTCGATTCGTCGCTCCAGAAGCGGGTGAAGAGTGCTTTCTCGTCCATGGAAATGGCTCCTTGTGGGATGCATGGGAAGTCCGCCACACCGTGGGGGATCATACCCACCCTCGCCCACCGCTCGCGCTCCCGCTCGCAGTGGGCCGTTCGGAGCTGACGGGCCGTCTTCGAAGGCGTCGGCGCCCTCGCGAACGATCGACCGCAGGCGCCGTATAGTCAGGAAGGAGCCCGGGCTCGGAACCGGTATGGACCGGGAAGCGGCTCGGCGAGCGCGAGAGGTCGCAGGAAAGGATGCGCGTGTTCCGCTATCCCGGTGGACGGCCATCGTGGCGACCGCCGGTCGTCATGACCGAGGAAGGAGGATTCCGTGGCCATCGCCTCTGTCAATCCCGCCAACGGCGAAACGCTGCAGACCTTCGCCGAAGCGGACGCCGCTGAGATCGAGCGGGCGCTGGCACTCGCCGAGAAGACCTTCCGCTCCTGGCGCAAAGTCGACTTCGCCGAGCGCGCGGCGAAGATGCGGCGCGCGGCGGAGGTCCTCGAGACGGACAAGCGGCGCTTCGCGGAGACCATGACCCGCGAAATGGGCAAGCCGATCGGCGCTGCGGTCGCCGAGGTCGAGAAGTGCGCCGCGGTCTGCCGCTACTACGCCGAGCATGCCGCGGCCTTCCTCGCGCCGGAAGAGATCGGCACCGACGCCGGCCGCAGCTACGTGCGCTACGATCCCCTGGGTTGCGTGCTGGCGGTGATGCCGTGGAATTTCCCCTTCTGGCAGGTGCTCCGTTTCGCCGCTCCGACCCTCATGGCCGGCAACGTCGGCATTCTCAAGCACGCTTCGAACGTACCCCAGTCAGGACTCGCCATCGCGGAGGTCTTCGACCGCGCCGGCTTTCCACCGGGAGCGTTTCAGACGTTGCTGGTCGGAAGCGCGGCCGTCGGAAGGTTGATCGAGGATCCGCGTATCGCGGCGGTGACGCTCACCGGCAGCGAGGGAGCCGGTGTCGCGGTCGGGCGGTCGGCTGGCGCCGAGATCAAGAAGGCGGTGCTCGAGCTGGGCGGCAGCGACCCCTTCATCGTTCTGCCCACGGCCGATCTCGCGAAAGCGGCAGCCACTGCGGTCAAGGCGCGAACCATCAACAACGGCCAGTCGTGCATCGCCGCCAAGCGCTTCATCATCCATGCGGCGGTCTACGAAGAGTTCGCCGGACGCTTCGTCGCCGGCATGGCGGCGCTCGTCGTGGGCGATCCGATGGATCCGGTTACCGAGATCGGGCCGCTCGCCACCGGACCGATCCGCGACGAGCTCGCGCAGCAGGTCGAGCGCTCGGTCGCGGCCGGGGCGAAGGTCCTCCTCGGCGGCCAACCGATCGACGGTCCGGGGAACTTCTACCCGCCGACCGTGCTCGCGGAGCCTGCGCCCGGCTCTCCGGCCTGGGATGACGAGCTCTTCGGTCCGGTGGCGACGCTCTTCAAGGTCGCGGATCTCGACGGCGCGATCGCGCTTGCCAACCACAAGGTCTTCGGTCTCGGCGCTTCGGCGTGGACGAACGAGCGCGCCGAGCAGGAGCGCCTCGCTGTCGAGCTCGAGGCCGGCTCGGTCTTCCTGAACGGCATGGTGAAGAGCGATCCGCGATTGCCGTTCGGCGGCATCAAGCGCTCCGGCTTCGGCCGCGAGCTCGGCCTCGCCGGCATCCGCGAATTCGTCAACGTCAAGACCGTCTGGATCGCCTAGACGGTTTCCAGCCGACTCCGGTGCGGGAGCTTCCGTGGTGGGGCGCTCCGGCACTCGGGAACTCGGGGTGGGCTCCTAGTCAAGCCGGTCGCCCACCCCGAGTTCCCGAGCGCCGGAACGCCTGAACGACCTGGCAAGCAGCTTCTCTCTCAGCAGTGCCGACGAGGGGTGGCTGGGCCGAGGACCCCATGGGATACGGACCAGACAGGACCCCGAGCGGAACTCTCGGTTAAGGCTTAGAGAGCCGCGCGCCTAGCCGAGCTTGGCCATCACGTGCTTGACGACGGTGTAGTCCTCGAGCGCGTACATCGACATGTCCTTGCCGTAGCCCGACTGCTTGAAGCCGCCGTGCGGCATCTCGGAAGCCATCGGCAGGTGGTCGTTGATCCACACCGTACCGAACCGCAGCTGGCGGGCGGCGGAGAGTGCCCGCCCGATGTCGCGCGTCCACACTGATGCGGCGAGGCCGTAGTCGACGTCGTTGGCGAACCGGATGGCCTCGTCGTCGCTGGCGAAGTGCGTCACGGTCACGACGGGGCCGAAAATCTCCCGTTGCACGATCTCGTCCTTCTGGCCGGCTTCCGCGATGAGCGTCGGCTGATAGTAGAAACCCTTGCCGGGAACCCGCTTGCCACCGGTGACGACGCGCGAGTGCCCCGTGGCCCGGGCGCGGTCCACGAAGCCGGCGACCCGGTCGCGCTGCTCCTTCGAGACCACCGGGCCGATGACGGTCGCGTCGTCATCGAGGTCGCCCCAGGTGACCGATTCGACTACCGCCGCCAGCGTGTCGAGCAACCGGTCGTAGATCTTCGGCCCGCCGTAGATCCGACAGGCGGCGGTGCAGTCCTGGCCGCTGTTGGCGAAGCTCGCGAGCTTCAGCACCGCGGCGACTTGCTCGAGATCGGCGTCGTCGAAGATCACCACCGGGGCCTTGCCGCCGAGCTCGAGATGTACCCGCTTCAGGCTCTCGGCGGCGGTCCGCGCGACGATCTTGCCGGTCGCGACATCGCCGGTGATCGAGACCATGCCGACCTTCGGATGGCGCACCAGTCCCGCACCGACCGGCTCGCCATAGCCGGTGATCACGTTGAAGACGCCGGCGGGGAAAATGTCGGCCGCGAGCTCGGCGAGCCGCAGCGAGGTGAGCGGCGTCTGCTCCGCCGGTTTGAGGATGACCGTGTTGCCGGCGGCGAGCGCCGGGCCGATTTTCCAGATCGCCATCATCAGCGGGTAGTTCCAGGGGGCGATCGAAGCCACCACTCCGACCGGTTCGCGGCGCGTGAACGAGGTATAACCGGCGAGATACTCGCCGCCGGCCTTGCCTTCCATGCACCGCGCCGCGCCGGCGAAAAAGCGCAGGTTGTCGGCCAAGAAGGGAACTTCGCTCTTGGCGAGCCACATCGGCTTCCCGACATTCGCGGCCTCGAGCGCCGCGAGCTCGTCGGCGTGGGCCTCGATCCGGTCGGCGAGCTTGAGGAGCATGCCGGCGCGCTCCCCGGGAGTGCGGTCGAACCAGCTCTCGAAGGCGTCGTGCGCCGCGCTGACGGCGCGTTCGACATCCTCGGTGCCGCCCACCGGGACCTCGGCGACCGCCTCTTCCGTCGCCGGACTGAAGATCTTCTCGGTCTTCCCGTCCGCCGCCGCCGTTGCTTCACCGCGAATGAACAGCTGGAACGTCTTCATGGCGCCAAACCCCTTGCTCGTGGGGGCCGATAGGGCCCGTCAGAAGGTGAAGCCCACGCCTCCGGTGAGGACGGTCTCATCCTGGACCTCCAAGCTGTCGAGCACGTCGAGCGCGATCGACTGCTGCGCCATGGCGTGCACGCTGAACCAGTCGTTGACCTGGATCGGAATGTCGACGCCGACGAGCAGGTCGTTCAGGTCGCCATTCGACTCCTGGAGTCCGAGATCGGACGCCAACCCGCTGCCGAGGTTGTAGCCGAAGTCGAACCCGACCGAGGCCGAAAAGTCGAGGCTCGCCTTGCTGCCGAGGGGGAAGCTGTGGCTGATGCCGATCGAGGCGTAAGCCCCCTTGATCGCATCCATGTCGCGGTAGTAGCTGATGGTTGGCGACAGGGGGACGTCGAACGCGGCGATCGCGTAGAGCTCGTAGGTGTCCTCGGCACCGTACTCCTCCGTGGTCTGGCTGCTGTACATGTACGAGACCGCGCCCAGCGTCAGGCCGAACTTTTCGCTCAAAGCGATTGTGTAGTCCGCCCCGAAGTCGTCTTCACGATAGGAGACCGTGTTGCCGGAAGAGGTGAAGTCAGCGGGGATATCGCCGGCGTAGCCGTAGTAGTAGAAGTTGAAGTTGCCGGAGCTGAAGGTGGCGTGCGGAACGAGAACCTCGTTGTCGCCGAGGACGGAGACGCCGCGGAAGAGATAGTGATCGGAATAGTCCGCCCCGACGTCGAGGCTCCAGCTCTTCTCGTCCTGCGCCAGCACAGCGGACGCGAAGAGAGTGATTGCGGCAAGCGCCAGGAATGTGCTGCGCCGTGGTCTCTTTGATGTCATGGAATCTCCCCATTGCATTGGATGAAAAGCCATCTTACTGCGCCTTGATCTCGGTCCAGTACTGATCGAGAAGCGTGGTGGTGTCGCCGATGTCCTCGAGGAATTCGCAGCGCCCAATGACCTCGTCGGAGGGATAGATCGAGGCGTCATTGAGGATCTCCGGCTGGATGAACTTGCGCGCCGGCACGTTGGCGCTGGCGTAGGAGACGCCGTTGACGATCTCGGCGTTGACTTCGGGCTCCATGATGAAGTTCAGGAACTTGTAGGCGTTCTCGACGTTGCGCGCCTTGCCGGGGATGCAGACGTTGTCCATCCATAGCGTCGCGCCCTCCTTGGGAACGACGTAGGCGAGCTTCTCGGGTTCCTTGGCGACCACTTCGGCGATCTGGCCGTTGTAGCCGTGGGCGATGTCGACGTCGCCGGCGGCGAGGATGTTGGCGAAGTCGCCGCTGTTGTAAGTCGCCACCAGCTTCTTCTGCTTCTTGAGCAAGTCGGCGGCCTGCTTGAGCACCGCCGGATCGGTCTCGTTTTCCGACTTGCCCATCGATTTCAGGGCGGCGCCGAAGACCTCGCGCATGTCGTCGAGCATGAGGATGCGGCCTTTGTTCTTCGGATCGAAGAGCGCCTGCCAGCTGTCCAGGGCGCCGAGTTTTGCCTTGTTGTAGCCGAAGCCGGTCGTGCCCCAGAAATACGGCAGAGAATAGGCGTTCCTCGGGTCGAAATCCTTGTCGAGGAAGCGCGGATCGAGGTTCGCCATGTTGGGCAGCTTCGCATGGTCGAGCGGCTGGATCAGCTTCTCGGCGACGAGAATCCGGACCATGTAGTCGGACGGAACGACCAGATCGTAGTCGGCCACGCCGGACTGGAGCTTCTCGAGCAGCGCTTCGTTGGAATCGTAGGTGTCGAAGTTGACCTTGATGCCGGTCTGCGCTGTGAATTTGTCGAGCACTTCCTGGGGAAGATAGGCGGACCAGATGTAGATGTTCAGTTTGCCCGCGTCCTTCGGCTGGGTCACTGCCAGCGTCTCTCCTGCCTTCTTGGCGCAGCCGGCGAGGCCGGCGACGCCGGAGATGACGAGAACGGCGCCGACGATGGCGCCAAGAGCTGCGACGTTTCTGTTCATTTCTTGATACCTCCTTGGGCGGTCGGATCCTGTTGCAGTCGCTGGGCGATCACGATGAGCACGACGGTGAGCAACAGGAGCAGGGTCGAGACGGCGTTGACCTCGGGGGTCACGCCGACTTTGAGCATGGAGTAGATCTGGATGGGAAGAGTCGTGGCGCCCACGCCGGCGACGAAGGAAGTGATGACGTAGTCGTCGATCGAGAGGGTGAAGACGAGCAAGGCGCCGGCGACGATTCCGGGCAGGATGATCGGCAGCGTCACGCGGCGGAAGGTGTCCCAGGGTCCGGCGCCGAGGTCGGATGCGGCTTCTTCGAGCGAACGATCGAAACCGGCGAGGCGTGCCCGCACGACGATCGCGACGTAGGAGATGCAGAAGGCGACATGAGCGATGACCACGGTCGTGAGACTGAGGCGCATCTGGGCGACACCGAAGAAGGTAACGAGAGCGGCGCCGACGACGATCTCCGGGATGATGATCGGCAGATAGAGCGCCGCTTGGGTGGCACCCTTGCCGCGAAAGCTCCCGCGCGCCAGAGCGAGTGCCGCCAGCGTTCCGATGACGGTCGCGACCACCGTGGTGATGACCGCGACGATCAGGCTGTTCTTGACCGCCCGCAGAATGAGGTCGTTGTGAAAGAGCCGCAGGTACCAATCGAGGGTCAGTCCCTCCCAGGCCGCCGTCTGCTTCGAGCGGTTGAACGAGTAGAGAATCAGAATGACGATCGGGATGTACAGGAAGAGATAGACGAGCAAGCTGTGCCAGCCCAGGAGACGGCGCTCCCAGGAGACCGGCCGCGCCGGGCGCGGGACGGGAGCGAGCCGGCCGACGTTCCGCGCGACGAGCTCGACGCGAGGTGCGTCCGCCGGTGTGCTCACAGCAGCACCTCCTGCCCCTTGCGCTTGGTGTACATGGCATAGGCGAGGAGGAGGATCAGCACGACCGCGGTGAGCTCGAAAGCGATAGCGGATCCGAACGGTTTGTTGCGGGCCACCGCGAACTGGTTCTGGATGAGGTTTCCGGCGAGGATACTCTTCGCTCCGCCCAGGAGGTCGGAGACCACGAATTGGCCGATCGACGGGATGAAGACCAAGATGATACCGGCGACGATTCCGGGCATGGTGAGCGGTACGGTAACGCGAAAGAAGGTCGCGACCTTGTTCGCCCCCAGATCGAGGGACGCTTCGAGCAGCGAGAGGTCGAGTTTCTCGAGCGACGCGTAGAGCGGCAGGATCATGAACGGCAGCTCGCCGTAGACCAGGCCGATCATCACGGCAAAGTCGGTGTAGAGCAAGTTCAGGGGCTGGTCGACGACGCCGGTCGCCAGAAGAACGGTATTGAGCAGGCCCTCGGTGCGCAGGATGAGCATCCAGGCGTAGGTGCGAATCAGGAAGCTCGTCCAGAACGGGATCACCACCAGGCCGAGGAAGAGGTTTTTGAAGCGCACCGGTACCACGACCGCGATGTAGTAGGCGATCGGATAGCTCACCACCAGGCAGAGCACGGTGGTGACGATCGCCATCCAGAGCGACCGCCAGTAGATCGAGAGGTAGAGCGGCTCGATCGAGCGCCGGTAGTTGGCGAGAAACTCGCCGCTGCCGAAGTAGGCCCCGAGGTCTGCGATCGGCTTCAGACCACCGTAGGTGCCGCGCTGGCCGAAGCTGATGACCAGCATGATGACGAGCGGCAGGAGAAAGAAGCACCCCAGCACCATCCAGGTCGGCAGCACCTGAAAATAGGCGGCGACGCTCCGGCGTTTCTTCTCAGGCATCGGGCCGCATGAGCACGGTATGGCGGGGGCTCCAGCAGAGGTAGGCGGTTCCGCCGACGGCGAACTTGCCGCGTTCCTCGAACGGCTTCTCGTTCTGCTCGTAGATGACGAAGCGCTCGCCCGCAGCGCTCGTCACCACCCAGACGGTCGATACGCCTTGGTAGACTCGGTCCTCGATCGTCACCGGCATGCAGGGCACGCCGTGGCTCGAGAGGTCACGGCTGCGGAGGTCGAGCTTCTCGGGCCGCACGACGAAACGCACCGCTTCGCCCGTGGTCACGCGCCCCGGATCCGGCACCGTGAAGCTGTCGCCATCCGACATGGCGAGGGAAAGGAAGCCCTCGGCGATGCCGCGCACGGTGGCCGAAAAGAAGTTGGAAGCACCCATGAATTGCGCCACGAATTCGGTCTGTGGATACTCGAAGACCTGCGATGAGCTGTCCGTCTGTTCCACATGACCGGCATTGATCACCGCGATCCGGTCGCTCATGGTGAGCGCCTCCTCCTGATCGTGGGTGACGAAGATGAAGGTGATGCCGAGCTTGCGCTGCAGGTTCTTGAGCTCGACCTGCACCTCCTTGCGCAATTTCTGATCGAGGGCGCCGAGCGGTTCGTCGAGGAGCAGCACCTGGGGCTGCAGCGCGAGCGCGCGCGCGAGGGCGACGCGCTGGCGCTGGCCGCCGGAAAGCTGCGCCGGGTACCGGGCCTCGAATCCACCCATGCGTACCAGCGACACCGCTTCGGCAATGCGCTGCTCGTATTCGGCGAGCGGGTAGTGCTTGTAGCGGAAGCCGAACGAGATGTTCTCTGCCACAGTCAGGTGCGGGAAGAGCGCGTAGGCCTGGAAGACCATGTTGATCGGCCGCTTGTGCACCGGCACATCGGTCACGTCGACGCCGTTGACGCGGATCGCTCCGGAGGTCGGAAGCTCGAATCCGCCGATCATGCGCAAGAGGGTGGTCTTGCCGCAGCCGGAGGGTCCGAGAAGCGAGAAGAACTCGCCACGGCGAATCGTCAGAAAGACGTCGTCAACCGCGACGAAATCGCCGAAGCTCTTGCTGACGTGGTCGATCTCCACGCTGAACTCGGACGAGCTCATGAGCGTGCGATCAAAATTCGCAGGGGCGGGGCTTGCAGGCGCAGTCTCCGCGGAAAGGGGTTGATTTGCTTGTCGGGTTGTACCATATCGTCCTCGGCTCGGCAACGTCAGACGGGCGCGGGGCCGGGAGACTGCGGCGCGGGCAGGATGAACAGCGCGTCCGGAATGTCGACGTCCAGCTCGATTTTCTGGATGGTGAAGACGGAGACTTCTCCGGTTGCCTCGCCGCTCGCCTTGCCACCGGCGTGAACGTGCTCCTCGACGCGATGCGCGAACAGGATGCCGCCCGCGGGCCGAAAGTCGGAAAGCTGCGACTCGATCGCGACCTCTCGACCTTCGCGGAGCTCTTTGCGCTCTTCGCGAATCTGCAACATGGAGATGCTGTCGAACCAGAGCGTCCGCACCTCGCCCTTCGCGGTGGTCAGGAGAATTCGCCAGGCTTCGGCGCCGGAGAGCTTCTCCTTACCGAGAAGCTCGACCCGGTGGCCTTTGGCGGCGTGGTCGAAGGTCGGACCCTCGAAGAGATCGGCCTGCGCGCGGAGGGCCTCTAGAGCGGCATCGGTAAGCAGCTCGGCCTCGAAACTCGGCAGCTGCGGGTAGGTGTACCAGGCTTTCTCGCCGTCGAAGACCTGGACTGTGTCGAGGCCTTGGAGAGGAGACTCGATGCGGAGCTTGCCGGGCCGCTTCCAGTAAATCTTCAGCGGCACGGACTTG
>Ga0184615_10002064_pt1 | contig 10848 bp, 22 predicted proteins | sample PLM4_65_coex_FD_133134 | JGI IMG/M metagenome (GOLD analysis project Ga0184615, IMG submission 133134) | Groundwater sediment microbial communities from an aquifer in East River, Colorado, USA - PLM4_65_coex | ecosystem: Environmental > Terrestrial > Soil > Riparian zone | place: USA: East... | reverse complement strand
TTTTCCCATCTACTCCGGACGAAAATTTCGTCCAGAAGGTGAACAAAAAAATGCATCGCGGTGCCATGCGCTCCATTCTCTCGGAGCTGGCGCGTCAAGGACGTCTCGTGATGGTGGGTGAGTTCAAGATGGAACAACCCAAGACCAAGGCATTGCTTGGCCGGCTGGGCAAGCTCGGCACCCCGGACGCCCTGATCGTGACGGACATTCTGGACAACAACCTGGTGCTGGCGGCACGCAATCTGGCCGACGTCGATGTGCGGGTGGTGAGCGCGACCGATCCGGTCAGTCTCCTGCGGCACGAAAAAGTAATTATGACGAGTGGCGCCGCGAAGAAGTTCGAGGAGATGCTGGCATGAGCGACGAGAAATTGTTTCACGTGATTCTTGCCCCGCACGTCTCCGAAAAGAGCACGCGCGTGGCCGACAAGCATCGGCAGGTTGTGTTTACCGTGCGCCGTGACGCCACCAAGCCGATCATCAAGCAGGCCGTGGAAAAAATGTTCAGCGTTCAGGTGGATTCCGTCACGGTGGTCAACGTGAAGGGCAAGACCAAGCGCTCGGGTAAGACGCCTGGATGCCGTCAAGACTGGAAGAAGGCCTATGTGCGCCTGAAGCCCGGTCAGGACATCAATTTCGTCGGACAGCAGTAAGCGCGCTCAAGGAATTTTAAAATGGCACTGGTCAAACTCAAACCGACATCCGCAGGTGTTCGCGCCATGGTCAAGGTGGTCAGCCCTGACCTGCACAAGGGCGAACCCTATGCGCCGTTGCTTGAGAAGAAAAACCGCGGCAGCGGCCGCAACAACAATGGCCGCATCTGCGTGCGCCACCAGGGCGGCGGACATAAACAGCATTATCGCGTGGTGGATTTCAAGCGCGACAAGGACGGTGTTCCCGGGCGCGTCGAGCGTCTGGAATACGATCCCAACCGCAGCGCCAATATCGCGCTCGTACTGTATGCCGATGGCGAGCGCCGTTACATCATCGCTCCCAAGGGAATTGCGGCGGGATCCGAAATCCGGTCCGGCGCCGACGCCCCGATCAAGGTGGGCAATTCGCTGCCGTTGCGCAGCATTCCCGTAGGCAGCACGGTGCACTGTGTAGAAATGAAGCCCGGTCGCGGCGCGCAGCTCGGTCGTTCCGCCGGCGCGGGGATGCAATTGATCTCACGCGAAGGCAGTTACGCCCAATTGCGGTTGCGCTCCGGTGAAGTGCGTAAGGTGCATGTTGAATGCCGGGCGACCGTGGGTGAAGTCGGCAACGCCGAGCACAGCCTGCGCAAAATCGGTAAGGCCGGTGCCAACCGCTGGCGTGGTATCCGCCCGACGGTGCGTGGCACGGCCATGAACCCGGTGGATCATCCGCACGGTGGTGGTGAGGGTCGTACCAAAGGCGGACGTCATCCTGTAAGCCCATGGGGCACGCCAACCAAGGGTTACAAGACGCGCGCGAACAAGCGCACCGATTCCATGATTATTCATCGGCGTAAATAAGGGGTCTTAAGCCGTGCCACGTTCAGTCAGAAAAGGACCGTTTATCGATGCGCATCTCGCCGTCAAGGTGGAGAAGGCGCGTGGGGAAAACAGCAAGAAACCGATCAAGACCTGGTCGCGTCGTTCGACCATTCTGCCGGACTTCGTTGGGTTGACCATTGCCATTCACAACGGACGGCAGCATGTGCCGATCCTGATCACCGAAAACATGGTCGGTCACAAGCTCGGCGAATTTGCCGCGACCCGGACCTTCAAGGGCCATTCGGCTGACCGCAAGGTCGCGACGGAAACATAAGCATATGGAAGCCACAGCAATTCTGAAATTTGTCCGTGTCTCCGCCCAGAAGGGGCGCTTGGTTGCCGACCAGATCCGCGGCCTGCCGGTGGCGCGCGCCCTGGAAGTCCTGGAATTCAGCCGCAAGAAGGCGGCCGATCATGTGAAAAAGGTACTCGAATCCGCCATCGCCAACGCCGAGCATAACGAAGGCGCCGATGTGGACGAGCTGCGTGTGCACAGCATTCAGGTAGACGGTGGTCCGTCGTTGAAGCGGTTTCATGCCCGCGCCAAGGGCCGCGGTGTGCGGATTCTCAAGCGCACCAGCCACATCACGATTATCGTGAGCGATGCCAAGGTTTCGGGCAAGAACAAGAGGAGAGCGAACTGATGGGTCAGAAAGTCAATCCAATCGGATTCCGACTGGGCATAAGCCGTGATTGGACCGCCAAGTGGTATTCCGGGACCAAGGGTTATACCCATAACCTGATCTCCGATCTCAAGCTGCGCGAATTTCTCAAAGAGAAATTGAAGAGCGCCGCGGTGAGCACCATTGTGATTGAGCGCCCCGCGCAGAGCGTCAGCATTACCGTGCATACCGCCCGCCCCGGCATCGTCATTGGCAAGAAGGGCGAAGATATCGAGAAGCTGCGTCTGGAGCTGACCAAGCTTGCCGGTCGCCCGGTGACGCTAGCGGTTGAGGAAGTGCGTCAGCCGGAGCTGGATGCGCAGCTGGTTTCCGAAAATATCTGCCAGCAGCTCGAAAAACGTATTATGTTTCGCCGCGCCATGAAGCGCGCCGTCACCAACGCCATGCGCCTGCGCGCACAAGGTATCAAGGTCATGTTGGCCGGTCGCCTGAATGGCGCCGAGATAGCACGCACGGAATGGTATCGCGAAGGGCGCGTGCCGCTGCACACGCTGCGCGCCGAAATTGATTATGGTTTTTCCCAGGCCTTCACGACCTACGGCACGATCGGAGTGAAAGTGTGGATCTTCAAGGGCGAGGTGTTCGATAAGGACGCCCAGAAGACGGACGACGTGGAAGCCTCCAAGAAGGCGACAGCCTGATAAAGCGGGTGAACGAATATGTTGCAACCTAAGAGAACAAAGTATCGCCAGATGATGAAAGGCCGCAATCGCGGCTTGGCTCAGCGCGGCAATAAAGTGAGCTTCGGCGAGTTCGGCTTGAAGGCCATTACCCGCGGTCGTCTGACATCGCGCCAGATCGAGGCGGCGCGGCGTGCACTGACCCGCTGCATCAAGCGTGGCGGTCGCGTGTGGATTCGGGTATTTCCCGACAAGCCGGTGAGCAAAAAGCCGCTCGAAGTGCGTATGGGTAGCGGCAAGGGTAACGTTGAGTACTGGGTCGCGCTGGTTCAGCCCGGCGCCGTGCTGTATGAGATGGAAGGAGTAAACGAGCAGGAGGCGCGCGAGGCGTTCAAGCTGGCCGCCGCCAAGCTCCCGGTCAAGACCACATTTGTGGCCAGAACGTTGTAAGGCGAACGAAACGATGAAGGCGAAAGAATACAGATCGATGGACGCCGCGGCGCGCAAGAAGGAGCTCGACGCCATGTTGCGCGAGCAGTTCAATCTGCGCATGCAGAAGGCCACGTCACAGCTGGCGAATACCGCCAACATGAAGAAGGTGCGGCGCAATATTGCCTGTCTGCGTACGATCATGAATGAGAAGGCAGGATAAGGTTATGACCGAAAAGACGAAAACCCCTTCCGGCGACGTAAAGGCCTCCGCCTCGCGCTCGCTGAGTGGCCGTGTCACCAGCAACAAGATGAACAAGACCATTACGGTGCTGATCGAGCGCCGCATCAAGGACCAGGATTACGGAAAGTATGTGACGCGCCGGACCAAGCTGCATGCCCATGACGAGAATCAGGACTGCAAGCAGGGCGATCTGGTGATGATCGAGGAATGCCGGCCGCTGTCCAAGACCAAGGCCTGGCGTCTGGTCAAGGTGCTGGAACGGGCCAGCGAGTTCTGAGTAAAGAATTGATTTTTCGCGATAACGCTACGAGTGATATAATCGAACGCTTTCGCATTAGCGCGAGTGTGGAGACAGGACAATGATCCAGGTGCAAACCACGCTGACGGTGGCCGACAACAGCGGGGCAAAAAAGCTGATGTGCATTAAGGTGCTTGGAGGTTCCAAGCGTCGTTATGCCGGCATCGGTGATGTGGTCAAAGTCAGCATCAAGGAAGCCATCCCGCGCGGGAAGGTTAAAAAGGGTGACGTGTACGATGCCGTCATCGTGCGTACCCGCAAGGGTGTGCGCCGTCCCGATGGATCGGTGATCCGTTTTGACAACAATGCCGCCGTGCTGCTGGACAACAAGCGTGAGTTGCTGGGAACGCGTATTTTCGGACCGGTGACGCGCGAATTGCGCAATGAGCAGTTCATGAAGATCATCTCGCTCGCGCCAGAAGTTTTATAGAAGATTAACGACTATGCATAAGATCAGAAAAGACGATCGGATTATCGTGCTCACGGGCAAAGACAAGGGCAAGCAAGGCACGGTGTTGCGCGTGCTCCCCAACGACCGCGTGCTGGTGGAAAGCGTGAACATGATCAAGCGCCACACCAAGCCGAATCCCAATAAGGGCGTTACCGGCGGGATCGTTGAAAAAGAGGCGTCGATTCACATTTCCAATGTAGCCCTGTACAACCCGGCGACGAGTAAGGGTGAACGGGTAGGTTTCAAGACTATGCAGGATGGCACCAAGGTGCGGTTCTTCAAAAAATCCGGCGAAGTAGCTGACGTTAAATAAGGTTCAGGTTATGGCAAGGCTGAAGGAAGTTTACAAAAAAGAAGTGGTGCCCGCGTTGCAGGCCAAATTTGGCTACAAGAACGTAATGCAGATACCGCGGCTCACCAAGATCACCCTCAACATGGGTGTGGGCGAAGCCATGGCCGATAAAAAGGTCATCGATAACGCTGTTGGCGATATGACGCGTATCAGCGGACAGAAGCCGCAGATCACGCGCGCGCGCAAGTCGATTGCCAACTTCAAGGTGCGCGAGAATTGGCCGATCGGTTGCAAGGTCACCCTGCGCGGTGCGCGCATGTACGAATTTCTGGATCGCCTGGTCAGTGTCTCGATCCCGCGTATCCGTGACTTCCGCGGTTTGCCGTCACGTTCGTTCGATGGCAGCGGAAACTATTCACTCGGCATCAAGGAACAGATTATTTTCCCGGAGATCGATTTTGACAAGGTCGACGCCATCCGTGGAATGGATATCACGATCGTCACTACCGCGAAGACTGACGAGGAGTGCCGTGCGCTCCTGGTGGCGTTCAAACTACCGTTGCGCACCTGAGGTTTTTTAAATGGCCAAGAGAAGCATGATCAACCGTGATGTTCGCCGTACGGCACTGGTCGCCAAGTACGCCACGAAACGCGGCGAACTGAGAGAGATGGTGAAGAACATAAAATTGCCTGAAGAGACGCGTCATCAGGCGATGCTGGCGCTGCAGAAGCTGCCGCGCGATTCGAGCTATACCCGCCGGCGCAACCGCTGTCAGGTGACTGGCCGCGCGCGTGGCTACTACCGCAAGTTCGGCATGTCACGCATGAAATTACGCGAGACCATGATGCGCGGCGAAGTGCCGGGCGTGGTCAAGGCGAGCTGGTAAGAGGAAATAAATTTATGATGACCGATCCGATTTCTGACATGCTGACCCGCATCCGCAACGGCCAAATGGCCGAGAAGGTGAGTGTGCGCATGCCCGCCTCCCACCTCAAGCTGGCCATTGCCAAGGTGCTTCGGGGGGAAGGGTATATCGAAGGTTTCAAGCAGAGCACCGCGGACAACAAGGCCGTGCTGGAAGTTGTCTTGAAATACCATAATGACCGACCGGTGATCGACCGCATTCAACGGGTGAGTGCCCCCGGCCTGCGCCGCTATCACGGCAAGGACAGACTGCCGCGGGTTTCCGGTGGCATGGGTGTGGCGATCATTTCCACGTCCAAAGGTGTCATGTCCGACCGCGCTGCCCGCAAGGCTGGCCTTGGCGGCGAAGTATTATGCATCGTTTCCTAGAGAGCTGAACGAAAAGACCATGTCCAGGATTGCGAAATATCCGGTTACCGTGCCGAGTGGCGTGCAGGTTGCGCTGAACGCGGGAAAATTGAGCATCAAGGGCCCGAAAGGAAACCTGGATCATCAGGTGCACCCGTTGGTCAAGGTGATGCAGGAGGGAAGTCTCCTCAAGTTTGAGCGCACCAACGATTCGGCTTTGGCGCGTGCGGTGTCGGGTACCACCCGGGCCCTCGTCAACAACATGGTGCACGGTGTGGCCATGGGGTTCGAGAGGAAATTGACGATCATCGGCGTCGGTTACCGCGCCGCGGTGCAGGGCAAGAAACTTAACCTGACACTGGGATACTCGCACCCCGTGGTGTACGACGTTCCGAACGGGATCACCATTGAGTGCCCGGATCAGACCAATATTATTGTGAAGGGCGCCGACAAGCAGCTTGTCGGTCAAGTGGCCGCGGACATTCGCAGTTACCGCGAACCCGAACCCTACAAGGGCAAGGGTGTGCGTTACTCGGATGAGCGCGTGGTGAAGAAAGAAGCCAAGAAGAAGTAAGCGATAGAACATTATGAATACGAAAATTGATAAACGTGCCCGCCGCGCCAAGCGCATTCGCCGGAAGATTCTCGGAATCGGAGCCGATCGTTTGTGCGTGCATCGCACGCCGCAACACATTTACGCCCAGATTATCGATAAGACCGGCGGAAAGGTGCTGGCCAGTGCCTCGACCCTCGAGGCCGAAGTACGCGGCAACATCAAACACGGCGGCAATGTCGAAGCGGCGAAACTGATTGGCAAGCGCATTGCCGAGAAGGCCAAGAGTGCGGGCGTTGTGCAGGTGGCCTTCGATCGTTCCGGATTGAAATATCATGGCCGGGTCAAGGCGCTGGCAGATGCCGCGCGCGAAAACGGCTTAGAATTCTGAGGTAAGCACACGTGGCAGGTTTCAACGAAAAAGAAGCGCGGAGCGACAATTTCCAGGAAAAACTGGTCAACATCCGGCGCGTCGCCAAGGTGGTCAAAGGCGGCCGGATCTTTGCCTTTTCCGCCCTGACCGTGGTCGGTGACGGCGCTGGCCGGGTTGGCATCGGTCGCGGCAAGGCACGCGAAGTGCCGGCCGCGGTGGCAAAAGCGATGGAAGACGCGCGTCGCAACATGAAAAAGGTTGAACTCAAGGGACCGACGCTGCATCACGCCGTGACCACGTGGCACGGGGCCTCTAAGGTGGTGATGAAGCCCGCCTCCGTCGGTACCGGCATCATCGCCGGCGGCGCCATGCGTGCCGTCTTTGAAGTGGTCGGTGTGCAGGATGTACTGGCCAAATGCATCGGCTCGCGCAATCCGGTGAACGTGGTGCGAGCGACGATTCATGGACTGCAGGCGATGAACAGCCCGTCGATGGTAGCGCAAAAGCGCGGCAAGACAGTCGAAGAGATTCTCGGCTGAGGAGATTGAGGCACATGGCCAAGAAAAGATTAAAGGTGACGCAGATCCGCAGCTCGTTTGGCACAGGCAAGAAGCACATGGCTTGCGTTTTAGGCCTGGGATTGCGCCGCATGCGGCATTCGGTGGAAGTCGAAGACACCCCGGCCGTGCGCGGGATGATCAACAAGGTTTTTTACATGGTTAAGTGCGAGGAAATCTAGTCGTGCGACTGAATACAATGAAGCCTGGCTTCGGAGCCAAAAAGTCGGCCAAGCGACTCGGTCGTGGTGGCGGCTCGGGCCTGGGCAAGACCAGCGGCAAGGGTCATAAAGGCCAATCGGCGCGCGCCGGCGGCTACCATAAGGTGGGATTTGAAGGCGGCCAGATGCCGATCCAGCGGCGCCTGCCCAAGCGCGGTTTCAATTCGCCGACGTTGGGCGCCACGGCGGAAGTCCGGCTGCATGAATTAGGCAAGATCAGCGAAGGCGTGGTCGATCTCGCGGCGCTGAAAAAGGCCAATATCGTTCCGGCACAGGCGCTGCGCGCCAAGGTTTTTCTGTCCGGTAAGCTTGATAAGGCAGTCACCCTGCGTGGGCTGACGATTACCAAGGGCGCACGCGAAGCGGTCATGAAGGCCGGCGGCAAGATCGAGGATTAGGGTATGAAGCCCTACTCCGTTCGTCCTGTCATATGAGTAGACCGGCGGGCAGTCTCGGCGGTCTCGCGGGCTTGGGAAAGCTCACGGAACTTCGGCAGCGAATTTTTTTCGTGCTCGGCGCGCTGATTGTTTATCGTATTGGTACCTATATCCCGGTGCCGGGTATTAATCCGGTGGCCTTGGCCCAGATGTTCGAGGGCAGCCAGAGTTCCATCGTGGGGTTGTTCAATATGTTCTCGGGCGGGGCCTTGCAGCGGTTTTCGCTGTTCGCGCTCGGGATCATGCCGTACATCTCGTCGTCGATCATCATGCAGTTGATGACGTCGGTGATTCCTTCGCTGGAACAGCTGAAGAAGGAAGGCGAAAGTGGACGGCGTAAAATTACGCAGTACACCCGTTACGGTACGGTGGTGCTCGCGACGTTTCAGGCGTTGGGTATTGCCATCGCATTGGAAAGCCAGACAGCCGCCGGTATGCCGGTGGTGATCCAGGCGGGTATCGGTTTCAAGCTGGTGACGGTGATATCACTCGTGACCGGCACGATGTTTTTGATGTGGTTGGGTGAGCAGGTGACTGAGCGCGGGATCGGAAACGGTATCTCGATCCTCATCTTCTCCGGTATTGTCGCAGGGCTCCCTGGAGCGATCGGACATACTCTGGACCTCGCGAGTCGCGGAACGTTCCAGCCGCTATTTGTATTGTTGCTGTTTGCGGTCAGTTTGGCGGTAACGGCGTTCGTGGTGTTTGTCGAGCGTGGGCAGCGACGCATTACGGTGAATTATGCCAAGCGCCAGCAGGGTCGCCAGGTCATGGCGGGGCAGAGCAGTCATTTGCCGCTCAAGATCAATATGTCGGGCGTGATCCCGCCGATCTTTGCCTCCAGCATTATTTTGTTGCCGGCGACAGTGGTGAGCTGGTTTGGGCAGGCGGAAGGGATGGACTGGTTGCGTAACATCTCGACCACGCTATCTCCCGGCCAGCCGATCTACGTGCTTTTGTATGCAGCAACGATTGTGTTCTTTTGTTTCTTCTACACCGCCTTGGTGTTCAATCCCAAGGAAACGGCGGAGAACCTGAAGAAGTCCGGCGCCTTTATTCCTGGCATACGCCCGGGCGATCAGACGGCGAGTTACATCGATGGGGTCATGTCGCGTCTGACGCTTGCCGGTGCCGGGTATGTGACGCTGGTGTGTCTGTTGCCGGAGTTCCTGATCGTTAAGTGGAATGTGCCGTTCTATTTTGGTGGCACGTCACTGCTGATCGTGGTCGTGGTGTGTATGGATTTCATGGCCCAGGTGCAGGCGCGGCTCATGTCGCACCAGTATGAGAGTTTGTTGCGTAAAGCGAATTTGACCGGCGGGATGAGTACCCCCCGCTAGGTTCTGAAGCAAGTTTTAATGGAGGTTGAAGTTATGAAGGTCCGGGCATCCGTCAAGAAAATGTGCCGTAACTGCAAGATCGTGCGGCGCAAGCGTGTTGTGCGCGTCATTTGCTCAGACCCGACTCATAAACAGCGCCAAGGCTAGGCCAGTTGGCAAACAGGTTGATTTTTCCGAGATGAAACAGTAACCTTGCGCGTTTTCTCGCGCCCAGGTTGGAGTTGGAGACAGGCTATATGGCCCGAATTGCAGGCATAAATTTACCGAATCAGAAGCATATCGAGATCGCACTCACGTCGGTCTTTGGCATTGGCCGTACGTTGTCGCGCAAAATTTGCAGCGTCTCGGGTGTGGCGCCAAATGCCAAGGTCAAGGACCTGACCGACGCGGAAGTCGACAAGATCCGCATCGAAGTCGGCAAGGTTACCGTGGAAGGCGATCTGCGCCGTCAGGTATCCATGAACATCAAGCGCCTGATGGACCTCGGCACTAATCGTGGCATGCGTCACCGCCGCGGTTTGCCGGTTCGTGGGCAGCGCACCAAAACCAACGCCCGGACCCGCAAAGGTCCGCGCAAGAGCATCATTCGCGGCACGGGTAAACCCGTCAGCGCCTAGTTTATTTGAGATACTGAGTTAATTAATTATGGCAACGAACCCGTCCGAAACCGAATCCGCCGCAGCCGCCGCACCGGCCAAGGCCAAGAAGCGCGCCAAGAAGAGCGTTTCCGAGGGCGTGGTGCACATCCACGCCTCATTCAACAACACGATCATCTCCATCACCGATCGCCAGGGTAATATTCTTTCCTGGGCGACGTGCGGAGGAGCCGGTTTCAAGGGTTCGCGCAAGAGTACGCCGTTCGCCGCGCAGATGGCGGCCGACAAGGCAGGGCGTGTTGCCCAGGAATTCGGTCTGCGTTCGCTTGAGGTCCGCGTCAAAGGCCCGGGCCCGGGACGTGAATCGGCCGTGCGTGCGTTGCACGCGTTGGGCTACGAAATCAGCAACATTATCGACGTAACGCCGATGCCCCATAACGGGTGCCGTCCGGCGAAACGACGTCGCGTTTAGTTATTGTAACGGAGAGATTCAGTGGCGCGTTATACCGATTCAAAATGCCGTTTGTGCCGGCGCGAGGGTGGGAAGCTTTTCCTCAAAGGCGAAAAGTGCTTTACCGAGAGATGCCCGGTGGACAAGCGTGCTTATGCGCCTGGTCAGCATGGCCAGCGGAAAGGGCGTTCGTCCGACTATGGCCGGCAGTTGCGGGAAAAGCAGAAGCTGCGTCGCATTTACGGAATTCTCGAGCGTCAATTCGAAAGCTACTACAAGGAAGCGGCACGCCATAAAGGTTCGACGGGTGCAGAACTGCTGCAGTTGCTGGAGTGCCGTCTCGACAACGTCGTGTTCCGCATGGGTTTCGGTGCTTCGCGTTCCGAGGCGCGTCAACTGGTGCGGCACAACGCCGTGATGGTCAATGGCAGGCGCGTGAACATTCCGTCTTATCAGGTCAGGCCAAACAACATTCTTGAGGTTTCCCAGTCCGCGCGCGAGCAGCTGCGCATCA
>Ga0184615_10002063_pt1 | contig 10849 bp, 9 predicted proteins | sample PLM4_65_coex_FD_133134 | JGI IMG/M metagenome (GOLD analysis project Ga0184615, IMG submission 133134) | Groundwater sediment microbial communities from an aquifer in East River, Colorado, USA - PLM4_65_coex | ecosystem: Environmental > Terrestrial > Soil > Riparian zone | place: USA: East... | reverse complement strand
TTGGCCTGAGCGGTCAGATTAATGATTTGAGCACGTAAAGTTGTTGCATCGCCAGCCAACAAGTTAACTCCAAATCCTTTCAACCCATCGATAATTGAAAAATAAACAGACGCAGCAGTATCAAGATCAGGATTCGACTCTATTGAAGGTTGAAAAATGTCCGTACCCTCAATGGGTTGGTGTGCATGGCGAACAACAACCTGGCAGATATTTTTACGAGTCATTTCAACGACAGCGCTTTTCAGACGATCAGATAAAACTGGCACATACACTAATGGCCCTGACCTTTTTTGAAAACCAGAGGCAGGCCTCTCTAGCAGTTCAGTTTTCTCTTTAATCAATGGGAACAATCTTCTCAGTTGCTGCTGAAACTGTTTGAGAAAAGAGTACCTTGAATCAGGATATGAATTGGGTGGAATATTTGCTGCTTCGATTAGCTCCTTTTCAAACTCCGCCGAAGTGGAACAAGAAGACATGCGGATGGCTCTACCTACCTTGTCCCAAAGGAACCAACGAGAGAGTTCAGCGTAGTCGACACTATGGCCACGTAAGTTGGTGTCTGACATAGATGGCCAATCACATATGACTTTCCAGGCTAATGTGTCAAGTTCAATTGAGTGGTTGTTTATGACTGTGGTTTTCAATATAGACTCATTTTTTACATACGGCTATAAAGCATTCGGCAAGCGAAAAGTTATTATCAGTAGTTTCTATAATCCCCATTTCTTGCGCGTGATTAAACGGGGATGTACCTCCAGAATTCTGATTGTATAGCTTATCTATTTCAAACCAATTAGATAATAAGGCAATAAATGTACTCCTATTGTATTCTCTTACATGATGAGTAGCTATTTCAATAGGCCACTCATTTGGTGTTGAACACACCAAGATGCCTCCAGGTTTTAATATGCGTGAAAACTCTTTAAGCAGATCGTGGTAGTTTGGGACATGCTCAATGGTCTCAAAGGAGACAACCATATCAATTGTTTCATCCCCTAATCCAGTATTTTCACCTGATGAGCAAATGTATTCAGTTTCCTGGCTGGAGTGATGTGTCCTGGCATAGTTAATAGCATCACTACTTATATCCACTCCATATACTTTTATTGCGTTGCCGGTTTTAATAAGCAACTCCGTCCCGTACCCCGTGCCACAAGCAATGTCGGCAACAACTTTATTTTGACTTATTTTACAGGCAAAGTCATATCGTGACAGATGGAACTGTCGTCTTGATTCATTAAATATACCAAGCGAGGCATCCATTCTTTCTTCACGATTTTGGTACAACCAAATTTTCGTTTGATCATATAATATGTCTTCATAGAAATTCTTTATTTTCTCGCAATTGTTACAGCAAATAGTATCATCAAGAATATTACTATGCTGGTTAGTTAACTTGCGGGTGATGAAATTTAAAACCCGTGCCAGACTGATGTCCATAGTAACGTTCTCCATTTATTCTTTGTTAAATCTATCTGGCTACGTCCCATTTGTGATCAAAAAATACAGTACCACATACACCGAACCCAAATGCATCTGTTGGTGGGCCTGTTATTTGGAAATGCGCTATCGAAAGTTTGCGGTCCAAAAAATCACTTACTTCAGGGCCGTACAGGTTAACGGTCAAACTGTAGCCGCCAACCAACAATCGAATGTTTGGCAAATGAAGTCTTATTCTTGTTTCAGGTGGATTCAACTCAAATGTAAATTCATTATGCGGAGTTGATACCGAACCTAATTCACCCATACATGGTGACTCGATGGCCACTATTAACCTCGGCTTTTTTACAATGTCCTTACATTTGAGTATAATCTCAACAAATATCGTCTCTCCGGTATTAAATTCAGATTTACTTTCACCACTTTCTCCTGTTATTAAGACTGAATCAATATACGCAGTATTAATTCCCTCTACCACGCTTATCTGTTTAGAATGAAGAAGATTTTGGTATCTGCCCACCGCAATATTGACGTTTCCGTCATAGATGGCATGCCCCTTATCCAAAACAATTGACCGTTGTGCAACTCTGCTCAAATCGTTCATTCCGTGCGTAACGAAAATAATAGATGTTCCTTTGTTCTTTAAGTTCAATAGATGTTGAAAGCATTTCATTCGGAAACCAACATCACCAACAGCTAAGACTTCATCAATTAAAAGGATGTCCGGATCTAACTTTGAAGCTACTGCAAATCCAAGGCGGACTTTCATTCCAGAGCTATAGTTCTGAACAGGGGTATCAATGAACTCCCTTATTTCAGCAAACTCGACAATATCATCCAGTCGTTTTTCTGTTTCTTTTGTTGACATACCTAGCACAGATGCGTTGATAAAAATGTTCTCACGACCGGTCAAAATTGGATTAAATCCGGCTCCGAGTTCGATGAGTGCACTCACTCTTCCTCTAATTATTATCTGCCCAGCATCCGGCCTGATAAGACCGTTGAGTATTTTGAGTAACGTACTTTTGCCCGCACCGTTAGGACCTATAAGACCGAGGCACTCGCCGCGCTTAAGCTCGAAGCTGACATCCTTGACCGACCAAAACTCATCCTTGCGCAATTCCCCATTGCCACCGTGGCGTTTGCCAAGGACCTCCCTACCGAGGTCCTTCATTCCATACCACAAAGAGCGTTTAAGGCTACGGCAATACTTTTTGGAAACTCCTTCTACTTTGATCAGGCTATCACACATCGGTTCCTCTGTTATTGTAACGTAATTGGGTAAAAACAAACCAGCATTGTTTTGTTTTTCGGTAATTGCATTGGAGACAATATAAAATCATTGGGAAAACTGGGCATGTCGGATTCTTCTGTACACAGTTCCTCCGAAGCTTCCATAGGACTTGCTAGAGGCCACTGGAATATTTCCCACCTGTTCATACAAGCCGGACTCCCTCACAACTTTGGAAAGAGTATTCGCTCCTGGCCAATCAGTGCGTGTGGTGGTCATCAACACATCCGGAGGGTTCGCGAGTAGGGCCTGTTTGAAGCGCTCAGCATTTAAATCGAGCTTTATCAGGCAAGCACTCAGGTTGTTCAAGTCATTTGATGGCGGTAGCAGACCGGTTAGCGGGTAAAGCGCGTACATAAAGCCGCTGATACTTAGTGTGCTGTTTGGTGGAACAACCTTGCGAATTGCCTCGGAGGCCAAAAGGTAGTTGGATTGTTCAATTGCATTAGAGGGCCATGTACCGCTAAACGTGCTTTGCAATGCATTGTGGGTAGCCGGCCATTGACTTGTCAGTGAAATAAATTTGGGAAACAAACTCAAGACACAAATTACCATTGCAAGAGCAGCTAAGCGCGTTGCAGACGAAGAGACTCTTCCGTTCAGGGTGTTCTTCCACCCAAGAGCAGCAAGTCCAGCAAGCCCCGGCAAACAGACTGCAAAATTGTAAGGGTAGCCAATTTTAGAGGCAGGTTCAAGCAATGGCACCATGGCTGCACATGCCCAAAACATCAAACGTCTGAGATTCGTCTGGCATTTGTGGGTAAAGGTCGTGACGAAAAACGCAACAGTTCCCATGGCGCCAAGGACAAGGGCAACCGTTGCTTCTTGCGCCGAAAGTACGCCATTTGCAACAAACAAAGACACACGCTGGTCGGTAACAGACGCATAAACAACACTCGCATCACGGTAGGCATCGACAAGGGTTACAAAACCTCCCCGCGCGCCTAAGATAACAGCTGTGACGAGAAGTGCCGAAGCCGTTGCACCGAGGGCATAGCGCAGACATGCGCGCCAACCATAAGACATGACAACGGCGAGAGCACCGACGACCAGAAAGGGAAGAAATGTCTCTCGCAGAAGTACAGCCAGCGCCGTAAGCGCACCCGCCCCCCACCATGCTGAATATGTGCCGATCATGGAGTCCTGTCCTAGCCGTAAAGCAAGAAACAGAGGGACATATGCAGCAAAGATGCTGTTTTTAAACCCACATTGAATAAACAGAGGTTGATTCATGATGAATAGAAACACTAAAGATATAAGCGCCCCAGCGACGTGACTGCCGCTTTCCTTTTCGATCACACGGCATAAAAGCCATGACGCAACTGCGGCCACAAAAAGATCCACCAACCTCAACAGAATCATGTGATTGGCGGGCAGTCCGAAAACCCATGAAACTAACAGCGGGTAGATCATCAGTGTACCAGCATGAGGGAGCCCCCTGCCAGCATCAAGGTTAGCATGAATAAGCTGAGCGAAATAGGCATAGAAACCCTCGTCCGTCGTCGGCAGTCCACCAACGACCATGAGCCTCGGAAGAACTGTTGCCACCAAGATTACAATGGCCGTCAGAGCAGTGCTGGCCGAAACGTGCTGCCTGACACTCGGGACTTGTAATCTGTTTGCAAGTTGGTTCATAAGATTTCCGCCACCACAATCATGAGTACTCCGCCCCAGATTCAGGGAGCAAGAGCTCGTCAATTACGAAGTGAAAGACCGCGTTATTGCTGTAGGTTTGAAGATGACCAGCACGGCTCCGCACCCTATCTACTGGTTCCAGCATCCGAAACCTTTCCTGCGGGTGAACCGGCAAGCAGGTTGAAACGTGCGACATAAGGCCGTTTGACGATGCACTGCATCCCGTAGCAGTTGCAAACCGGTTTTGTCATCGACATGATGCAGCATGCCGGCAAAGAGCACGTAATCGAAGGTCTCTCCCTGACAAGATAGTTCGTTGAGTGAACAAAGGCTAAACCTGAAGTTGGGAGTATCAAGGAAACGCTGTTTGGCCAGTTTAATCGCGTTCCGGTCGATGTCGATGCCGGTGAAGGCCACGTTTGGGAAGGCACGAAAAGCTGCAGAGACGTTTCCGACTGAGCAGCCGATTTCGAGCACCCGTTTCTGCCCACGATAATGCTCGATTGCCAGGGCCGACTTGGATTTGTTGCCACCGATTGTGTTCTGCATTAATAACCACAAACGAGGGAAGCGGCTTTGCGTTAGGTATGTCATGCAGTACGACCTATTCTGTGCGCTACGATGATGTTCTGGCCGCAGGCGATGTCGCGTACCAGCGGCAGTCGTTCAAAAAGCGGTTCTACGACGCGCAGAACCTTGGCCATCCAGTCTGGGCAAAAGAAGGGCACCAGATTAATTACCTTACTTGAACACACATGGAAACCCGCAGCAGTAAGCCAGGAACGGATCCGCGCAGGTGCGAAGGAGCGCTCCTCATGCTCGATATGATATTGCGAGTATTTTTCGAGCAGCTTTAGCACCGGATTATTCCCGTTGGGTTCGAGTACAACGATGGTCCCGTTGAATGAGGAAAGGCCAGTGATTGCACGCGCCGGATCGAGAAGATGGTGAACTACGCCGCGAAGCACGATGCAGTCGAAGCGATTGCCGACAAGATAGGGTTCCAGATCGTAGATATTTCCAACCTCGAACTTCACCGTGGTATCAAGCCCCAGCTTGTGCGCCTTCACATTTGCTGCCTCAATGGCCAAACCGGCCGGATCCACACCAACTACCTCCTTCACTGCAAGTGTCGGGAATTCCAGCGTGTAGGCACCATCGCCGCAACCCACGTCGAGCACCGTCTTGCCTGTAAAATCGTAGGCCTGAGCAATGCATTTACTGATGCGCAAGTTGGCTAGACGTGCTGACAAACGCTCTGTTGTGTATGCATACGAACCTGTATGCTGGACGTCTGCTTCAAACTTACTGACATTCTTCTTCGTCGTTACGTCTTGCGTCCGAGCCATCGTTACTTACTCCACCAAAGGTTTTATACCGACTGCAAGCATATTGCCGACTCGTAGAGAGACTTGAGTGTCTGATAGGCCAACACGGTCCAGGACACCTGCAATCTGGGCCTTTACACCTGTGGGTAGCGGTGTTAGTCGAAGCCAATACCGTAGTGAATAGGTATTGCTGATCAATTGCAGGTTGATCGACACGAAGCGCGCTCGCTCCAGCAGTGTGCGCACCGACTTAGGGCTGAAGAGCTGTAGATGCTCCACATCAATGATCGGCGAACGTAAGCCGAGCAGGCGATTGAGTGTCGCACGCCAGTTGTGGACTACCACCGCAATCATGCCGCCCGGCTCCAGTAACTCATAGGCTAGGTTGACAAAACCACATGGATTTGCCATATGCTCCAGGGTCATGAAGGAGCACAGCAGCGATGGCTTGACATCAGGAAGCAGGGTCGGAGAGAACATGCCTTCGCGCAGCATGGGTCGAACTGTCGCGGGCGCCGCATCAATGGCAGCGAGTGAGGGCTCGATGCCGATCACAGGTCTGAAGCCGCTTTCACAAAGCCATGGCAGCAACGACCCGTTCCCCGCACCCACATCCACTGCCGCATTTCGCCCGGCAAGTTGCGATACATACGGTACCAGCGCCTTCGCGTAGCTGAGTGCCGCGGCTTCTGCTTCGGCGCCCGAGTCGTAAGCCGCTTGAGAGTAAACCGTGGAAAGAATGTCGGTGGTTGGCGGTGTCGGCGCATAAACAAGATCGCATTCCGTGCATCTCACAAGGCGCTGACACATAAACTCCGGTTGTTTACGTGAGGCGTAAGTAAAGTTACTGATCTTACTGGGGTCAATGCATTCGTTCGCAAAGTGTGCGTAGGTCCTGCCCCCACAAGCCGGACAGGACCGTTCAGTGTAAGTTTGGGACGCGAACTGCATGATTAGTAATGTCCCCTATGCTGGGCAGGACGTACTTCACCGCGCACAATTAGACTGCGACGGATAAATGCCGGTCGAGCCTTGGATTCCTCAAGAATTTTGCCGATATACTCGCCAAGCAGACCAATGCCGAGAATAGCGAAGGAGCCAAAAAACATAACCAGCAGTGAGATGAAGGTTATCCCCTTAGGCACCGAATCAGGAGCCAGTATTCGCATGACGACGCTAAACGCTGCCAGACCGACTGTACCGATGCTGGCGATTCCTCCTAAAGCAGTGAGAACGTGTAACGGAATGCGCGAGAAGGAGAAGATCCCCTTCTTTGCCCAGCCGATGTTCTTGATCCAGTTGTTATTACTCGTACCGAACATGCGTTCGGGACGCATATAATCCACTCCCACTTGTTTAAAGCCAACAAAGGCACGCAGCCCGCGCAGGAAAGCATCGCGCTCCTGGCACTGGAGCATCCAATATACAACGGTACGGTCTATCAGGGAAAAATCACCCGCATCCTTTGGTATGGGTACTTCGCTCATCGCCGCGAACAGGCTGTAGAATCCATGGTAACAGGCTTCAAGTAGCACAGGCATTTCTCGCTTGACGCGTCGCCCGTAGACAACGTCAGCACCCGCCCGCCACTCCCGAACAAAGTCCTCGATAATTTCCGGGGGATCCTGGAGATCACCATCCAGAAGAACAGAAGCCTCCTTGCTGGCGAGTTCCATTCCGCTTCTGAAAGCAGACTGAGATCCAAAATTTCGTGTGTGCGTGACACCGACTACATGGGGATCCAGTGCACTTATTTCCCTGATAACCTCGGTGGAATTGTCCGGAGAGCAATCGTTGATGAAAATTATTTCGTAATCCAACCCAAGCCGAGTGAAAACAGAAACCAATCTCTCATGCATAATTGGAATTGCCTGTACATCTTTATAGCAAGCAACAACCGCAGAAATTGAATTTTTTTCCTTGCGTGGGTGCTGCTTCTTGGTGAGCTTGGAGAAATCGGCATTCGCTAGGTAGTTTTTCCACCAATCACGGGTGCAAAGCAGGCCATCTTCCAGCTTGATCTTCGCTGACCATCCTAGAATTTCCCTCGCCTTTTCCGGGGTCGCATACCAGTTATCAACATCCCACTCACGTCCGGCCATTGGGTTGAACTGAGGCTCAAGCTGAATATCAAAGATTTTTCTGGCCAGATTAGCAAGAGAAAAAAGGGATGTTTGAATACCTGTTCCAACATTGAAGGATTCGCCAGCAATCTCCGGGCACATGAGAAACGCTGAATCGACAAACGCCACAATGACATCATCTATGTGTACAAAGTCCCTGGTAATTTCCGAACGCGCAAATATCGGAAGTTTCCCCTGCATGCTTTGTTCACAAAGAGTCGGGATTAGTCGCGAACTGTCCTCATAAGGCCCATATACGGAGTACAAGCGCAGGTTGACGACCGGAACTTCTCTAACTTTCCCATAGAAAGCAATCGCTTGGCCTGTAGCAGCCTTGCTGACTGCATAGTGACTGTTCGGAACCAGAACATCGGTTTCGGTAGGGGCAGACGCATTCAGACCATATTCGGTAGAGCTTCCGGCGTGGATGTAGGCAGATAAACCAAATTCTGCAACCACCTCCATCACGCGGATAAAGCTGATATAATTGGTCAAGTGTATACGCTCGATATCTTGCTCGAATGAATAGGCCCCATAAGACGAGCAATCAAATACTACCTTTGGTTTTACCCGATATAAAAGGGAGTGTACGCTGACAGAATCCTGAAGATTTATAAACGCAACATTGGCGGCTGAAATACCACGCAACCGCCACGAATCTCCTGAGAATACAGTACCTACAACATCCTCTCTGATTTCTAGGCATCTATGCAGCAAATTCGCGCCAATGAAGCCACTTGCACCTATTACAAGAATGGGACCCTGTAGACTTCTTATTTTGTTATCGAGGTCCATAAGTTTTCACTCTAGAACCATAGCGCGAACTCCATTTATATCAAGTCCGCACTGAGCACGATGAAAAGCTTGTGATCCAAAGCGACCTGTCGGATATCCGAGGGCATGCCGGTGTATAAACCTCGAAACTTGAACGCCTAAATGAGCCATGGCAAGAGCCACATGCATCCCAAGCCCCCCGGCGGCTACATGCTCCTCGATAACAAAGAGTTTCCTCCCAGTCACTTGTATCCAAAACTCCTCTGAAATCTCATCGCTATTGAATTCAGTGACCGCCCAGACAGATGGTCTATCGTGGGCTGGCACATCCAGCAAAGCCTGCCAAGCTATACCTGCCAGAGGTCCAAGGGCAGCGATAGCTCCATGCTCTCCGCTCAGCACTTGTCTCCATGGGGCGTATCTTGGGACTTCAGCACCTTTGGGCCGATCGTCATAGCCCAAACGAAGATAGGTTGGCGATGACAACTCAGCAAGCATTACAGGTATATCTTCATCAAACGCCGGTACCATGACACGGACGCCCAAAGCATTCATGGCTGCACAATCTTCAAGCGCATGGTGGGTCGGTCCCATGTAACCGTAGGCATATCCTCCACCGTTACCTACTATACAAACCGGGAGATTCGCCAAACAAACATCATTGCGTATTTGTTCAAAGGGACGTGCATAACAAAATGGAGCAATACTATAGGCAAAGACCTTAAATCCCTCTCGGGCTAGGCCAGCTGCCACCCCAATCATATTTTGTTCGGCGACACCAGTATTAATAAAACGACTACCAAATGCTGTTTCTACTTCTTCTAGAGCCATAAAACCAAGGTCGCCAGTAAGAAAGAAATAATCCACATTATTGCAATGCGATACGACTGTTTTTGCGAAAGCGTTTCTCATGAGTCTCTATCTTCATTGATCTTCGAGCATGCTGTTCGATATTGTTCTTCAGAAAGGGGGAGATAATGCGACTCCATTTTCCCCTCAAAATGCGAACCCTTTCCTTTTATCGTATCCAAAATCAATATATTGGGCATTATTGAAGATTTGTTATTTAAGGCAGTCCTTATTTCTGAACAGTTGTGTCCGTCAATACGTTGAACGTGCGCATCGAAAGACGAGATTCTAAGAGTTAAGTTACTGCAAGAAATTATTTCTTCAGTCTTTCCAAATCCCTGCAATCCATTCTGATCAATGATAATGGTTAAATTATTTAATTGATGATGAATAGAAAAAATCAAGGCCTCCCAGCAGCTTCCTTCCTGCCATTCACCATCAGAACACAAACAATAAATTTGACGATTTGAGTTTTGGTACTTTGCCGCCAAGGCTAGGCCAGACGCCAGAGAGGGGCCATGCCCCAAAGATCCAGTTGAAAAAAGCAGGTCAGATATTCCATAGACACAAGGGTGTCCTGGAAGAAGCGTATTATCTTTGTTGAAGGTTTCTATGTCAGAATCTTTAAGCTTTCCCAGGCTCCAAAGGGTTAGATATAGAGCCCCTGCTGAATGGCCCTTTGATAAAATAAAACGATCGTCGGGTTTTATCACTAAATGGTAAAGAGTCATTAATGCATCGATGCATGATAAATTCCCACCTAAATGACCACTATTGGAATCATAGTGCATTTTTAATAGCCTGAGTTTAACTGATTTTAGAGCTAATTCAAATTGATGCATACTATTATTCCTTACCAAAGTGCCTTCTTAAGGCACAACTTTTTACTCATGTTGACAACTGACACCTGGAATTCGGAAATCAGACACTCATCCTTTCTATGATTATCGGCATGGCGACACGGTAGACAATCCACGACACAAGAAGTCCAATAAAGGAAAAGGCACTTACTGTCATGAAAAGTGATGCATCATTGAGAACACCTTTGGTCATAAGATCGCGTGCGCCATCCAGAAGCGGACTCACCGGATTAAGTGTTGTAATCAGGGAATAGGGGAATGAGTGTGGTGGTGGATAGACTACCGGTGTTACAAAAAACCAGAACTGGATGAATATCGCAAGCGCGGAACCCACATCACTGTAAAGCATGCCGATCGGCGTGAGGAACAATCCGAGCGCCATGCCAAGCAGAATAAGTGCCAGAACAGCCGGGATCGAGTAGATCAACCCGAATCCCAGAGACATCTTGAAAAATAACATCACGGCCAAAATGACAACCGACTTGATGGTCACACTAAAAAGCACCTCATAAAAGGCTGCAACAATTAGTGCTTCACGAGGGAAGTTGA
>Ga0184615_10002061_pt1 | contig 10851 bp, 11 predicted proteins | sample PLM4_65_coex_FD_133134 | JGI IMG/M metagenome (GOLD analysis project Ga0184615, IMG submission 133134) | Groundwater sediment microbial communities from an aquifer in East River, Colorado, USA - PLM4_65_coex | ecosystem: Environmental > Terrestrial > Soil > Riparian zone | place: USA: East... | reverse complement strand
GCGATCGCGCTCACCTGCCTGCGCGCGATCGGCTGGCTCTCGCGGCCCGACCTGCGCACGCGCCCCGGTCCCGCGGGTCCGGCGCTTCCGGTGCCGGGCGCTCAGCTTCGCGGCTCGCTCGAGGCGGAGCTTCGACTGCTCGAGCAGGCACATTCCTCCGCGGCCGTTGCACGCGAGGCGGAGCTTCCGCTCCAGGCCGTGACGGTGGGCGGCGCGCCGCTCGCGCGCGAGGGCGTTCCGCTGGTCGCGCTCGAGCCGCGCACCCTCGTGCTCTCCGCGCTGAAGCCCGCCGAGCACGGCGACGGCATCGTGCTGCGTGTGGCGAATCCCGAAAACACCGCGCAGCGCGCCGTGGTCCGCACCGGCTTCGCGCTGTCCGGCGCACACGCCGTGCGGCTCGACGAGAGCCCCGCGGACTTCGCGCTCGACGCGAGCGCCGACTCCGTGGCATTCGAGGTTCCGCCGCACGCGCTGCGCAGCGTTCTGCTCGTGGCTTCAGCGCAGCGCTGAGCGCGCCGAAATCGGAGTCGGGTGAAGACCAACCGTCGAGAGTTCCTGCGCACCGCCAGCTGGGCCAGCCTCGCGCTGCTCGGCCTGCCTCGGCTCGCGCGCTCGGGCGAAGAGCTCGTGCCCGATCCGGACCGGCTGATCGCGCTCGCGCCGGGCTTCTCGTACCGCGTGATCGCGCGCACCGGCGACGAGATGAGCGACGGGCTGCTCATGCCCGGAAGCCCGGACGGAAGCGGCGCGTTTCGCGGTCCGAATGGCCGCGTGATCCTGGTGCGCAACCACGAGCTGGTGCAGGACCATCGCAAGATGAGCGCGTTCGGCGCCGAGCGCGAGCGGCTCGGCCGCGTCGCGCTCGAGCGGCTCTACGACGTCGGCCCGGGCGGCGTGCCGCAGCTCGGCGGCACGACCACGTTGCTCTACGACCCTGCGACCGGCGCGGTCGAGAAGAGCTGGCTCTCGCTCGGCGGCACGATCCGGAACTGTGCGGGCGGGCCGACGCCGTGGAGCTCGTGGCTCTCCTGCGAGGAATTCACGGGCCGCGCGGGCGGCGCGCTCGCGCGCGACCACGGCTACGTGTTCGAGGTTCCCGCGACCGCCGAGCCGGAGCTCGCCGTGGCGCGCCCGCTCCTCGCGCTGGGCCGCATGAACCACGAGGCCGCGATGGTCGATCCGGCGAGCGGGATCGTCTACCTGACCGAGGATCGCGGGGCGTCGCTCTTCTATCGCTTCATCCCCGAGGTCCCGGGGAAGCTCGAGCTCGGCGGCAAGCTCCAGGCGCTGCGCCTGCGCGAAGGCCCGTCGGACACGCGCAACCGCAAGCAGGGCCCGAAGTTCCCGAGGTCGAAGCCGTTCGCGGTCGATTGGGTGACGCTCGACGGTGTCGACGCGCCGCAGGACGATCTGCGCATTCGCGGCCACGAGCAGAAGCGCGCGGCGATGTTCGCGCGGGGCGAGGGTCTCTCGGTCTCGGCGTCCGGGATCTTCTTCTCTTGCACGACCGGCGGCGCCGCGGAGCAGGGGCAGATCTTCCGCTACGCGCCGAGCGAGCGCGAAGGCCAGAACGGCGAGTCGGCGCGCCCGGGAACGATCGAGCTCTTCCTCGAGAACGACGGGACCTCGCAGCTCCACTATCCCGACAACCTGACCGTGTCGCCCTGGGGCGAGCTCTTCGTCTGCGAGGACGGCAGCGGGGCCGACGGCATCGTGCGCATCGATCCGAGCGGCCGCCTGCAGACCTTGGCGCGCAACCTCTACTCGAGCTCGGAGCTCTCCGGTCTCTGCTTCGCGCCCGACGGGAAGACGCTGTTCGCGCACATCCAGCATCCCGGCATCAGCCTGGCGATCACCGGACCGTTCCGACAGCGCCTCTAGCGTTGTGCCAGAATCCGACGCGTGGAGCACGAACTCGCGCCTCGCATCGCCGCGTACGTGCGGAGGCGTCTGCCGCACGCACGCGACGTCGAGGTGTTCGACGTCGATCGCATCCACGGCGGCGCGTCGCGTGAGACCTACCGGTTCGTGCTGCGCTATCGCGACGGCACGCAGACGGTCGAGCGCCGGCTGATCCTGCGGCGCGACCCGCCCGGCAGCCTGATCGAGACCGACCGCGCGAACGAGTTCGCCGCGTACCGCGCGTTTCACGGCTCGTCGGTGCCGGTGCCCGAGGCGCTCTGGCTCGAGGACGACCCGAGCCATCTCGACCATCCGTTCTTCGTGATGGAGGAGCTCTCGGGATTCGACGCGTCGCCCCAGAACATCCTCATGCCGCCCTACGCCGAGCACCACGAGAAGCTCGCGCAGCAGAAGTGGTCGATCCTCGGCGCGATCGCGCAGGCCGATCCGGAGAAGCTCGGCCTGGTCGGCATCCTGAAGCCGGTCGCGCTCGGGGAGTGCTGGCGCCGCGAGCTCGACTACTGGAACGGGGTGATCGACGAGGACGAGCTCGCGCCGCAGCCGATCATTCGCGCCGCGATCCGCGCGCTGCGACGGAATCCCCCGCCCGCGCCTTCGCGGCTGCACGTCGTGCACGGCGACTACCGCACGGGAAACTTCCTGTACGACAAGGAAGGCAACGTGCGCGGAATTCTCGACTGGGAGATGGCGCACCTGGGCGACCCGCTCGAGGACCTCGCCTGGAGCCTCAACCGCGTCTGGTGTTGGGCGCGCGACGGCCGTGTCGGCGGGCTCGTGTCGAAGGAGCGCGCGATCCGCATCTGGGAGGAGGCGAGCGGCCTGCGCGCCGATCCCGAGGCGCTGCGCTGGTGGGAGCTGTTCTCCAGCGTGAAGGGCCAGGCGATCTGGATCTCGAGCGGCCGCGAGTACCAGGACGGCAAGAACAAGGACCCCGTGCTGGCGCTCTCCGGCTGGTGGCTGATGAACGCGCAGGACCGCGCGGCGCTCGAGTCCCTGGGGAAGCTCTCGTGAAGCCGGAGATCCCGAAGGTCCTCGAGATTCTCGCGGGCACGTTCCTCTTCGAGATCGCGCCCAACGTCTCGCCGGCCTACCGCAAGTCGTCGGTCGGGGTCTCGGCGCTGCTGCTCGGCATGGTGCGGGAGGAATGGGATCGCGCCGCCGCGCGCCGGGTCGAGGAGAACGCCGCGCTACGCGCGCTGTTCCGCGACGCCTCGCCCGACGTCACCGACACGGATCTGCGTCGCCGGCTCGACGAGGCGGCCGCCGGGGGCGACCCGAGCCTGCTCGTCTCGGAGCTCGAGCGCGCGAACGACTTTCTGCGCGCGCAGCTGATCGAGCTGCACGCCTGGGTCGAGGCGCAACCCGGTCCGGCCGCGCGGCGGATCGACGACCGGATCTGGCGCGAGCTCGCGGCGTCGACCGAGCGGCGGAAGCTCGCGCTCGCGCCGTTCTGAACCGCCGTCCGCGGCGCCGCTACTGCGCGAGCAGGGTGTCGCGGAACGCGGCGACCCTCCAGCTCCCGCCCTCTTCGACCAGCCGCGCCTCGACCTCGTGCGTCGTGGGAACGCCGAACGCCGAGCTGTAGCCCGCCGGATCGACCGTGACGGTCGCCTCGCCGCGCAAGCGGATCGCCGGCCGGCCCGCGAGCTCGCCGTCGGCTTCGTGGCGAACGTCGAGCTCGAAGCCGCGCGCGACCGCGCCGTCCGGCGAGCCCGGTGCGCCGTCGCGCTGCGCGGCGAGGGCGAGGTCGGCTTCGCTTCCCGGCACGACCATGGCGCCGGCCGCCACGAGATCGCGCTTCTGCAGCTTCCAGTAGAACGCCTCGAAGGCCGTCACCGCGGGGTGTTTGTCTCGGCCAAGACTGCATGCGACGTAGCCGCCGGCCGAAACCAGCAGCGCCAGCACGAGCATCCGCGCCTTCATCGCCGATCCTCCGCGTGCAAACGCGGCGGCCGACACCGCCGCATGTCAACGCATCGGTCGGCCCGGGGCGGAGCTTGCTAGAAGCGGTCTCGAGATCCCGCTTCTACTGCGGAGCCCAGGAAAAGTAGGCGTAGAGGGTCAGCCCGCTCGAGATCAGGATGACGAGCCAGGTCAACACCGTGCCCGTGAAGCGCCCCACGGTCGTCCCTGTGCTGCTCGAGAGGCCGAATGCGTGCAGGAGACGCCCGATCACGAGCGCGGCGCCGAGGCAGTTCATGACCAGCGCAGACGCGCCGTTCAGCTCGAGAACGAGCAGGAGCAGGAGCGCGAGCGGCACGTACTCGACGAAGTTCCCGTGGACGCGGATGCGCTGCATGACCACGACACTCCCGCCGTCTCCGAAGATCACGTTCTCGGAGGTGCGTGAGCGCACCACGAGTCCTGCGAGGGCGAGTGAGATCAGGCCGAGGATTCCGGCATAGAGCGCGGTGATCGGTGTGAGCATGTGCACCTCCGAGGCCAACCTACCCGCGCCCGTGCGTTAGAGTCAATCCGTTCGCGCCAGGGGAGGGGAGCAGGTGCCGCGCATTCGAGCCATCGCGGCGAGCGCAGGCTCCGGGCTGCACTGGCTGCTGCTCGCGGCGATCTACGCGCGCCTCGCCGCGAAGGCGTTCCTCCACTTCCCGCGCGACTGGGACTTTCTCGCGTATCACCTGCCCGGCGCGCTCGCCATGTTCGGACTCACGAGCTACACGCCGGAGCCACGGCTGGTGGCGGTGATCTCGGGCTTTCCGCCGCTGCCGCGCGGGGTCGCGGGCGCGCTCGTGCTCGCGACCGGCAGGTTCTCGGCCGCGGGCGGCTTGAACGTGCTGGCGACCCTCGCGCTCGTCGCGGGTCTGCTCTGGCTCCATCCGCGAGCGTTCTCCTTGCGCTGGTTCCTGACCGCGCTGCTCGGAGTTCCGCTCGTCGTCTTCCACTTCGCGTCGGGCTACGTCGACTTGTTCGCCGGCTGCTGGTTGGCGCTGGCGCTGGCCGCGCTCGACGGACTGGAGCGCGATGCGCCGAAGCCGTTCGCGAGCGCGTGGCTCTTCGTCGCCGCGCTGGCGCTGGCGATGCTCTCGAAGTTCCAGGCGTGGCCGATCGCCGCGCTGATCGGCGCGGCCGGGCTGTGGCGATTCGGTGCGCTCGAGCGATCGGGCCGCTTCACGCGCGGCCAGGCGCTCGTGCTCGCCGTGGCGCTGGTGGTCGCCCTCGGCGCCTGGCCCGCGCGAAACACGATCGTGTATCGCAATCCGGTGTATCCGGTGCAGTTCCCGCTGGCGCCTTCCCTGTTCCCGAACGCGCTGGTCGAGGCCGACTCGGGCCCGTTCAACCTGCCGCGCTGGCTCGCGGATCACTCGCGCCCGGTGCGCTTCGCGGCTTCGGTGGCCGAGTGGAACCGCTTCCATTCGGGCGAGCGCTACTACTGGAGCCTCGACCAGGGCGCGCGCGCGAACCCCGCGGACAGCCCGCACCACCGGCTCGGCGGCTGGTTCCCGTGGACGGTCGCCTGGCTCGCGCTCGGGGCGGTGCTCGCGCGCCGGGCCGGTCTCGTGCCGACCTCCTCGCTCGCCGCGCTCGCGGGCTCGATCGCGCTCATCGCCGTGCTGCCGCAGGGACACGAGCTCCGCTACTGGCTCTTCATTCCGCTCGCGCTCGCGCTCTGGACGGCGCGCGGCATCGAGGGCCTTCCCGCGCCGCTCAGGCGGAGCTTGAAACCGGCCCTGTTCCTGGGCGCGGTCTTCGTGCTCCTCGCGACCCACCCGTTCGCGATCGATCCGCGCCCGCCACAGGCGTTCGCGCCCACGGCTGCGCGCGCGTTCTGGGCGGCGCAAGCCGCGCATCCCCGGACGGAGCCCGCGCGGATCTGCAACGTGAACCCCGACGGCATCTTCTGGGCGGGCCCGACCTTCAGCGAGTACCGCGTCGTCGCGTGCTTCGGGTCGCAGGAGCCGGTCGACACACCGAAGTGACGGCTACGGTCGCGTCGCGGGGCAGATCGCCGCGACCTCGGCGTGCGGCGGCCAGGGCGCCGCGGGGACCGGGATCCCGCGCGCGGTCTCGACCTGCGACAGGAACGAGCTCCCCCAGCCGCGCGCGAAGCGCGGGTCGAGCTGATAGGCCGAGTCCTCGAGCGCGGCGTCGAGCGAGATGAAGCGCACGCCCAGCGCCTCGTACTCCTGCAGCAGCTCCTCGATCATCTCGGCGGTGAAAGAGCCGGCGTGCAGGAGAAGGATCTGCCGGATGGGCCGGCCGAAGAGCTCGCGACCGAGGCGGTCCGCGCCGAGCAGCTCCTTGCGCGCGGCGTCGCGGTAGAGCGCGCGGAGCTCCTTCACGCCGGATACGGAGCCCTCGCTCGCGCAGCGCGCGTACGCCGGGAACCACTCCCAGTCCTCGAAGTCGATCGTCACCTCGGCGATGCGGTAGCCGCGCGCGGCAAGCTGCGCGCGCAGGGACTCGCGCGTGCCCTCGGTCGAGCCCGCCTGCAGGAACGGGAAGCGGAAGACGCGCCAGTCGGCGCTGCGACCCGCGTACTTCGCGAGCACGGGTTCGTTGCGGTCGATGTCGGAGAGGAACGCGGCCACGCCGACCTTCGCGAGGTCGAGGTGTGAGTAGGTGTGATTGCCGAGCCGATTTCCCGCGCCGACCCAGCGCGCGAGCGCGGCCCCGTCGATCGGGTTCCGGTCGACGGTTCCGCCGTTCAGAAAGCCGGTCACCGGCGGGAGATCGTGGCGCTCGAAGGCCATGACGAGCTTCTCGATCACGACGCCCGGTGGCTCGAACGCGGGCTCGAACGGCGGGCGTGTCAGGTCGTCGACCGTGATCGCGACCTCGATCGGGGCTTCGCCGCCCGCCGGACCCGGCACGGGTGTCGCGCGCACGCCGAGCAGGCCGCCTGCGGCGACCGCGACCGCGAGGGCGGCCAGCAACTTGGGTACCTGGCGCATCAGCGGACCCGCCATCCAGACGCTATCGGGCTTCGAGCTACGGCTCCTGAGACGTCGGCGCAGGCGCGTTCGATTTGCGTCAGAATGCGCGTCCTCGGAGGTCCGACCCACGATGGCCGCGCCCGACTCCCGCTCGAGTGCCGAGCGCCGCGGCGTGCTCGTCATCCCCGCCTACAACGAGGCGCCGCGCCTCCCCGGATTGCTCGCCCGCATCGCCGCCGAAGCGCTGCCGCTCGAGGTCGCGGTCGTCGACGACGGCTCGCGTGACGACACGAGCGAAGTGGCCGCGCGCGCCGGAGCGACCGTCCTGCGCCATCCGTTCAACCTGGGCTACGGCGCGGGCCTGCAGACCGGCTACAAGTACGCGCTCGCCGCGGGCGCGCCCTGGGTCGTGCAGATGGACGCGGACGGCCAGCACGATCCGCGCGACGTGAAGCGGCTGCTCGAGCCGATCGAACGCGCGGAGTGCGACCTCGTGATCGGCTCGCGCTTCCTCGAGCCGACCGGCTATGCGATGGGCGCGCTGCGCCAGCTCGGCCGGCGCTTCTTCATCGGCATCGCCGGCGCGTTCGGCTTCCGCGTCACCGATCCGACGTCGGGGTTCCAGGCGCTCGGCCGCCGCGTGCTCGAGCTCTACGCGGGCGACGCGTTTCCGAGCGACTACCCGGACGTCGACGTGCTGCTCACCGCGCACCGCCACGGTCTGGTCGTTCACGAGATCTCGGTGACGATGCACGCCGGCGAGCGCCCGTCGACGTTGCACGGCGGGATGAAGTCGGTCTGGTACCTGTACAAGATGATGCTCTCGCTCTGGGCCGCGTCGTCGCGAATCCCGAAAGCGAAGCGCAAGGAGAAACGCGATGGACGAAACGGTGACGCTCGCGCGCCTGCGTGAGCTCTTCCTCGAGAATCCGGATCTCGAGGCGACGCGCTGGCTCGCGCTCTCGATCTCGGCGCTGCTCGTCGCCGTGGTGCTGTGGCTGGTGCGCCGCCGCGCGCTGCGCGAGGAGTACACACCGATCTGGGTCGCGGTGTCCGCGGGCCTGGTCTTCGTCTCGCTGCGGCTCGACCTCCTGCGCGAGCTCACGCGCGCGATCGGCGCCTGGACGCCGAGCTCGACCGTGTTCTTCCTCGGTGAGCTCTTCCTGGTGGCGATCTGCTTGAACTACGCGGTGCGCCTCTCGCGCGCGGGCACGCAGATCAAGAACCTGGCGCAGGAGATCGCGATCCTGGGTGCGCGCGTCGACGCGATCGGCGCGCGGGACGCGCGGGAAGGCGAGCCGGGATGAGCGCGCCCGTGCCCCTGCCGGCGCAGTCCGCGGAGACGCCCTGGCCGACCCGTGACTGGCCGCGGGGCGAGCTGCCGCGCGATTTCGCCGAGCCGGTGTTCCCGGACGCGGGCGAGACCCACGCGCTGGTCGTGATCTGGCGCGGAAGGCTGGTGCTCGAGCGCTACGGCCCGGCGCACGGCGCGGACAGCACGCTGATCTCGTGGTCGGTCGCGAAGAGCATGGTGCACGCGCTCGTCGGCCTGCTCGTGCGCGACGGAAAGCTCGCCGCGCGCGCGCGCGCGGACCTCGCGGCCTGGCAGAAGCCCGGCGACCCGCGCGCGGAGATCACACTCGATGCGCTGCTGCGCATGTCGAGCGGTCTCGCCTGGCGCGAGGACTACGTCGAGGCCGGCGCGTCCGACGTCATCGAGATGCTCTTCGGCCGCGGCAAGGACGACGTCGCCGCGTTTGCCGCCGAGGCGGAGCTCGCGAGCGCCCCCGACACCGTCTGGTGCTACTCGAGCGGCACGAGCAACCTGCTCTCGTCGCTGGCCGGCCGCGCGCTCGGCGGCGGCGAGGCGGGCGTGCGGGCGTATCTGCGCCGCGAGCTGTTCGAGCGCATCGGCATGCGCAGCGCCGCGCCGCGCTTCGACGCGGCCGGAACCTGGATCGGCTCGTCGTTCGTCTTCGCCACCGCGGAGGACTTCGCGCGCTTCGGCCTTCTGTACCTTCGAGACGGCGTCTGGCAGGGCGAGCGCGTGCTCCCGGCCGGCTGGGTCGACTACGCCCGCACGCCCGCGCCCGGCTCGAACGGGGAGTACGGCGCGCACTGGTGGCTCCCGGTCGAGGGCGACGGGATGTTCTCGGCGAACGGCTACCAGGGCCAGTACATCTACGTCGCACCGGCGCAGGACGTCGTCGCCGTGCGCCTGGGCGCATCGACGGCCGAGCAGCAGCCGCTCGTGAAGACCTGGCTCGCGGAGCTGGTGCGGCGGTTCCCGCGCCTCAGCTAGCAAGGCGCGGCCGCAGCTGCCGGGTCTCCTAAGACGCCGGGGGTGCCGCCGCCGGTGTTGCCGCTGCCGGCTTCGCCGCGAGCTCCTGATCGATCCACTTGGAGAAGTCGTCGATCGGGCGCGCCCCCGAGATCAGGATTCCGTTGATCAGGAACGCGGGCGTGCCGGTGATGCCGACCGCGCGCGCCGCGTCCGAATCGCGCTGAACGCGCTGGGCGGTCTCGGGGTTCTGCTGGCAGGCCTTGAACGCCGCTTGGTCCAAGCCGAGCTCGGTCGCGTGCTTGTCGAGGTCCTCGTCGTTCAGCGCCTGCTGGTTCTCGAACAGCTTCCCGTGGTACTCCCAGAACTTGCCCTGCTGCTCGGCGCAGACGGACGCGATCGCGGCGGGGCGCGCGCGCGGGTGCAGGCCGTCGAGCGGCAGGTGGCGGTACACGACACGCACTTGTGTCGGATACTTCGCCAGCACGGCGTCGATGGTCGGCTCGGCGCGCTTGCAGAACGGGCACTGGTAGTCGCTGAACTCGACGATCACGACCGCCGCGTCCGCGGGTCCGCGCGACGGGCCCGTCGCATCGACGTTCGCGCGCGGCGGCTCGAGGAGAACGGCGATCTTCGCGGCGGCACGCAGGTTCTCGCGCACCTTCTCGGGCCGCTGCGACTCGAGGTGTTGCTTGATGCGCGGCGCCAGCGACTCGAGCGTCGCGCCCGGCGGGAGCCGCGAGGTGTTCCCGTCGAAGAACGCCTTCACCTCCTCGTCGCCCACGGGGCCGAGCAGCTCTTCCTGCGCCTTCATGAACGCCTCCGGCGTCTGGCCGGCCTTCTTCGCGGCGTTCTCGACCAGCTCCTCGTTCACGAGCGCATCGATCGCGGCGGCCTGCGCTTCGTAGACCTCGCCCGCGGGCTTGCCCTCGATCTCGCGCTTGTAGAGGTCCTCCTTCATCCAGGTCTCGAGATCCGCGCCCGTGATGTCGCGGCCGTCGAGCTGCGCCACGACCTTCGAGTCGCCGGCGCTGGCCGCGCCCGGGCTCGCGCCGTCCCGCTGACAAGCGAGCGCGCCGAAGGCGAGGGCGAGAATGATGAGCGTGCCAAGTCGCATTCCGTGTTCCTCCCTGGAAGGGGCGTGAAGGGGCGCCGAGTCTAGCCTTGTATCCTGGGCGCTGCCCAGAGAGAATCTGCCCCGTGCAGACGGCGATCGCGGAGCGCATAGAGGGGGGGACGGTCCCCGAGAACCGCGTTGCCGCGCCTCTGACGCTCGGTACGAAGATCGCATTCGGGGCGCCGACCTTCGCAGGCGCCGCCATGGCGATCCCGCTCGCGATCCATCTCACGATCTTCTACTCGGACGTGATCCTGGTCCCGCTGGGCGTGATCGCCTTGGCGAAGTCGCTGGGCCGCGCGTTCGACGCCCTCACCGATCCCCTGATGGGCTGGATCAGCGACCGCACCCGCAGCCGCTGGGGACGGCGCCGGCCGTGGCTGGTGGTGGGGGCCCCGGGCGCGGCGCTGGCGTTCTTCGCGATGTTCGCACCGCCCGAGCAGTTCGGCCCCGCGGCGGCCGGCTTCTGGCTGGGCACGATGTACATCGTCTACTCGATCTTCCAGACCAGCTATCAGATGCCCCTCTATGGTCTGGGCGCGAAGCTCACCCTCGACTATCGCGAGCGCAACAGCTTGTTCGGCTGGGAGCAGGGGTTCTCGGTGGCGGGCACGCTCCTCGCGTCGGGCATCCCCGGC
>Ga0184615_10002057_pt1 | contig 10863 bp, 5 predicted proteins | sample PLM4_65_coex_FD_133134 | JGI IMG/M metagenome (GOLD analysis project Ga0184615, IMG submission 133134) | Groundwater sediment microbial communities from an aquifer in East River, Colorado, USA - PLM4_65_coex | ecosystem: Environmental > Terrestrial > Soil > Riparian zone | place: USA: East... | reverse complement strand
GCGGTGACGGTACGTCCTCGACAGGGCGCCGGTGGACGGGGGACGGGTGGAGAAGGCAACGGTGCCGCTGACGGAAGGTTTGCATCACCGAACTACGGAACCAACCCCCTGCCCAAATATCCTCCTCTTGCAAGGGAGAAAGGCTACGAAGGCACAGTCTACCTGCGGGTCCAGGTCCGACCAGACGGTCGCGCGGGCAAACTTGCCATCGATCGCTCCTCGGGCCATGAGATCCTGGACCGCGCGGCCGTGGATTCGGTCAAGGGGTGGACGTTTCTTCCGGCTCGGAAGGCGGGGAAGCCGGTGGAAAGCTGGGTGCTCCTTCCTGTCAAATTCATGCTCGACTGAGTCCAGATGGGCTCACGGGTTCCTCCCCTTTGTAAGGGGAGGTCAGGTGGGGTAGAGGCGAGCGCCGCGGGCGAAACGAGGTTATCCTGATCACGTGTCGCTGAGACGGCGACTGCATTCGGATGTGTAAGGGGAGGTCAGGTGGGGTAGATCCCAATGCCCAGAGTCAAACGAGGTCATGCTGAGCATCTACCACTAAAGCGCAAACTTCGTTCAGAGATGACAGTGGCGGAGTTGCGACTCTGGTTGCGACTTCGAGCGAAACAATTTCAGGGACTCAAATTTCGGCGGCAACATGGAATAGGATCTTATATCGTAGATTTCTACTGTCCGGAAAGGTGCCTTGTGATTGAGGTGGATGGAGATACTCACGCTGACCCGAATAACGTAACGAAGGACCGGCAGAGGGAAGCGTATCTTCAATCTTTGGGCCTTCGCGTGGTTCGCTATACAAATGACGATATCTTGAAGAATGTGGGCGGAGTCCTCGAGGATTTGAATGGGAGATTGTCATCCGGATCTACCTCCCCTTCCCCCTCCTTACAAAGGAGGGGATGAAAAAGAGACAGCGACATGGGGCCAATGATGCGGAAAGCATGGATGATCGGCGCCGCCTTCGCTCTCTTCATTGCCACTTCGCCTGGTCTGTCGGCGAGGGGCGCCGAGCCTGCGAGCAAGTACTTCTACGACGAAAAGGGCCAGATCATCCGAGAGGAAGCGGACAGCACCGGCGCCGGGCGGACTGACACCTGGATTACCTACAAGGATGGCCACCCGGTCCTCCAGGCGGTGGACACGAACAAGGATGGGAAGCCCGATACCTGGTACTACCTGACTCCCGACGGCCAGGTGGCGAAGGCGGAGAAGGACCTGAATGGGGATGGGAAGCCGGATGTGTGGATTGCCTATCAGCAGGGAGAGCCGGTCAAAGCAGAGCAGGACCTCGATTTCGATGGCAGGCCGGACCGGTTCATCTACTACGACAAGGGGAAAGCGGTCCGGGCCGAGGAGTCTCTGAAGCGCGATGGAAAGATCACCCTCTGGTCGTATTACGATGCTGCCGGAGTCCTCATCCGTGACGAGGAAGACACGAAAGGGATCGGCAAGCCGACGGTCTTCTCGTACTACCAGGATGGCAAGCTGGTGCGACGCGAGGAGGACACGAAAGGATCAGGGAGGATCGACCGCTGGTCGTACTACGACCAAGCAGAGCGTCTCGTCCGGCGCGAGGCCGACCGCGGTGGATCTGGCCGCCCCGACGTCTGGGCGTATTTCGAGAATGGCCGGCTTATCAAGCAGGAAGAGGATGCTCTTGGGCGCGGCCGCCCGAACGTGACCTACTTCTTCGAGAACGGGGTCCTTGCCCGACGTGAAGAAGATACTCAGGGGACTGGCCACGTGGACCTGATCGAATGGTACGAAGGCGGCAAGCCGGTCAAGCAGCAACAGGATACCCGGCGCCAAGGCACGTTTGACGTAGTCACCCACTTCCGGGATGGCCAGATCGACCGCCAAGAGGTTGACACGAAGTACGTGGGGAGGTACGACCTGGTCCGCTCCTTTAGGAACGGCCGCCTCGCCCAAGAAGAATACGACACGAACGGAGACGGGCGACCAGATGTCTGGGTCTCCTATAATGAGAAGGGCGAAAAGGTGCTCCAGGAGGAGGATACTGAGTTCGACGGCAAGGCACATGTCAGGTTTCGCTTCGAAGGAGGAAGGGTCGTCAGTAAGGAGGTGGTGAGTCCGCAGCGTGCGGACGGCCCGCCCCGTCTTCTCATGCCAAGAAATCCGTGACCCCCGCTCCACACCGCTGCCTGCATTTCCTGTCATTGCGAGGCCGATAAAGTCAGCCGTAGGGGCGCTGCTTGCTGCGCCCACAAAGGGCAGGGCAAGCCCTGCCCCTACATACCCGGCCAAGCTGACCGAATAGATTCGCTCTGCTCGCAATGACAGCGTGCTATCTCCAGGTCTGGTTTTCTCGGCAAGCATCCTGTCATTTTGCTCTCCCTATCCAGCCGTTATCATTGCTGATTCCTTCGGCCGCCACCGGAGCGGCTCATGGGAGATTTGATATAAGAAAAAATCACTTGACAGGCCCCCCACGACTGTTATATACCCTGACCGCATCAAACAACGTTTCGGCAGTTACTTAGAGAACGCTCTAACGTCTTCACATAACAGGCTATCTGCAGGGTCTATCGTCGCGAAGAGGCGAGTAGCGGTAACGGTTGATAACCTTGCACGTGAAGCCCATCCGAGTGACACACCTAACTCAGGCTGACGTCCCTGTTCGTGGCCACATGAACATTCCCAGCCTCATCACGCGTATCTTTAGAACAGCCGCAAGAACACACGGCCCTGTTTTCGCGTTCGCCTTTATCGTGTCATCTCTTTTCGGCTTTTCCTTCACGGGTGAAGCGCGTGCACAGGAGCTGGCCTTCAGCCGCGCGACCGAAGAGGCTGCAGCCCGTCTCGCCGAGGCGTTTCCGATCGTTCAGGGATCGGTCGTGGGAGTGGAGGGAGACCGGATTCTGATCGACCTTGGAGCCAAGCAGAAGGTCCATCAGGGGATGGAGCTGCAAGTCTACCGGGAGGGAGATGAGGTCAAACATCCCGTGACCGGCCAGGTCCTTGGACGGCGGGACAAACGGCTAGGCCTCCTGAGGGTGGTTGAGGTGAAGGAGGGGTTCTCTGAGGGCGTTATGGTTTCCCGCCAAGAGGGATCTACTATCACGGCCGGAGACCTTGTCAGGGTAAGTGCCGACCGCCTCTCACTGGCTCTTCCCCTTGTCGACGCGGGTGAGGTCAAGGGCGCCGATGTCTATTCGATTACCAAAGACCTCGCGATCTCGCTGGCCAAGACCGGCCGTTTTATCGTCATCGAGGATCATCTGGTGAGGGCTGCGCTGATGGGAGAAAAACCTCCCCGGCTGGAGTCATTCACCGACCCCGTGATCCTGAAGATGTTGGCGGAAAAGGCGCGCGCTCAACTTCTCGTGCTTGGAAAACTCAGCCCTGCCGACCGGGGACTATTCCTGAACATGCAGGTCCTGTCAGTCTCCACCGGAGCGCCGCTGGCTGTGGCGAGTGCAGAAGTCGCAACGGGTGCCCAACCCCGCGTCATGGCGGCTCCATCGGCCCCAGCAGCATCGGCCCTTCGACAGGGCTCAGGACAGGCCCTTCGACCCGGCTTAGGGCAGGCCACTTCGGCAACTACTGCGCCTTCCTTTGTCCGTGCCCAGCCGCAACCCACGGAGCCGTCCAAGACTCCAGAACAACTGAGAAGCCCCGTCCCGGAGAGAACGCCTCCCCAGAAGCAGTCCCCGGATGTCGGGGAGGCTCAGCCCAAGGCCGGGACCCCTTCGTTCCTGGTCAAGGGAGAGGACAAATCGGGACAGTCGGGAGATCAAGCTTCCAAAGATCATCTGACATTCGAGCTGACCGAGCCACTGTTGGCTATTGCAGCCGGACACATGGATGCGGATCGGCGGCCGGAAATCGTTGGCATCACCAGTTCCGAGATCATTGTGTATCGATGGCAGGACCGGCGGCTGGTGCCGATCGCCAGGGTTGAGTCCGACCCATTCGTCCGCCACCTTCATCTGGATGTCGGGGATGTCAACGGCACTGGGCAGGCACAGGTGTTTGTCACGGCCATGTCGAGTGTGCCGGAAGTCTTGACGGTCAGAAACACCCTCCGTTCATATGTCCTTGAGCTTCGAGGGGGCAAGCTGGTCCGGATCGCCGACGGGCTGGACTACTTCCTGCGGGTGATGACGGGTCCCGGGATCGACGCGCCGATACTGATTGGGCAGCGGATGGGGAAATACGCGCCGTTTGAGGGACCGATCGTTCGTCTGAACTGGAGCGGCGAGCAGTACCTACAAGGCCAACCCTTCAGCCTTCCTGCACCGGTGAAAGGTCTTTACGATTTTGCGCCCCTCGAGGTCGCCGGCGACCAGGTGTTGGAAATGGCTGTGCTCAACGAGCAAAAGCGAGTCACGATTCATGGGCGTGGTGGAGAAACCCTCTGGGAAGCAAGGGACGACCTGGGAGAGGTGGATCACCTGGCATTCTTTCAGACTCCCCAGGCTCCACGCTTCAACCACGGGATCAGATCGGGGATCTCGCCTAATCCGGAAGATTTGGCGGACCGGATCTCCCTGCCGCGCCGGCTCCTGGTCGAAGCATCCCCACTCTGGGGCGACGCCAAGGTTGAGCTTCTTACGCTCTCCAGCTCGACGAAGTACGGTGTCCAGGTGTCGCTTGCGGGAGAGGCGCCTCCGTCCGGCCGCATCGTGGCATATGACCGCCACGATGGGACTTTCACCAGAGGGTGGGAGACCGTCCCGGTAGAGGGGAAAGTACGCGATGCTGCCGTGGTCGATCTGAGCGGCACCGGCAGGAAGGACCTTATCGTGCTCTCCGCCGTCAAGGAGAAAGGGTTCGTTGCGTCTCTCAAAGACAAGGCGCGCGGCATCATCAATATCTTTTTCTTCTGAGGGCAGCACGCGGAGGTTGATCGCCCAATCCCTTCCTTCTCCCCTCAGGGGAGAAGGCGAGGATGAGGGGGGCGATTCTCAGACCAGTGAACGCGACGAGAGAAAGGGGGGATAAAAAAGAGAGAGAAAGAAACCAGGAACAGTGGGCTGAAGCAATGAAGGTCGCGGCCCATTAACAGTTTCAAAAAGGGGGGCGATTCGATGAGAAAATGGCTGATAGCACTGCTGGCCGTAACGCTTGCAGTAAGCTGGGTGCCCCTGAAGGCGGCCCAGGCGGCTTCCATTATCAAGACCGAGGATGGCCTCGAGTTCAAGTTCGGGATGGTGGAGAAGGTCCAGTTTTCCACCCTCTCGGGGCTCGACTTCACCAACAACCCGGAGCGGAACTTCAGGAGCCTGAGCGTCCCGGATATCGCCATGGGCAACCAACCGTTTCAGGTATGGAACTTCACGAATCTGCTTTTCGACCTATCAAAGGGCCCCGTTTCCATCCACGCGAACCTTGAGGTCGAGGCAGCGATCGACGAGAGAATCGTGGACGTCAACCACCTCAACCTCGAGCGGGCTGCCCTCACGTACAAGACCCCGGGTTTTGGCGACCTGGTCATCGGGTTCGACGTGCACCTCTTCGACCCCGAAGGTGGGTTGATTTACCAGGATGAGGACCCCGGAATCTGGCTGGTTGGAAGCCAGGGGATCTTCTCGTGGAACTTCGGCTATCACAAGCGATTGGCGAAGGACAGGGGCGTTCAGCTGGGCCTCTTCCCGGCGCAAGTGGTCGCGGCACCTTTCAGTACGGCGACGAACATTGGAGATAAGGACGCCGACATCTTCGAGGCGCGAGTGGGACTCAATCTCCCGTTCCCCGGAGGGAATGTCGGCCTCTCCCCGATGTTCCTCTACTACCGTCGGCACGTCCCGCAGTCGGGCACAGCAGACGGTGCCCTTTCTGGCAACTTGGCCGCCTGCCCGTCGATCGCAGGCGGTTTTCCCTTTGGCAACTGCAACTTCAATCCCAGCTTCAACCCCAGCATTGGCGATGGCTCCAGGGCGAACATCTACTTCCCCGGGCTGGTCGCCACGGGGAAGTTCGGGCCCGTCATGGCCACGGTCGAGGCTGTGGGCCAGTTTGGTGAGGTCGAGAATCTTGGGCCAGCCTATAGCGCCCCTGTTACCGGCATTTACGGCACATCCAGTGTGGACATCAGCACCTTCGCCATCTTTGGCGAGCTGGCCTTTGACCTGAGTGCTTCCGGTATCGGGCTGACCCCATTCATCAACGTCGATTACCGAAAGGGAGACGATGACCCCTACGATGACACCCTTGGGGGGTACGTCGCGATCTCAGACCTGACCGCCGCCCTGCGCAAGGATGGCTTCAAGTTCCAGTCGATCAGCTCCATCGGACCACCCACGCTCGGCGCCGGCGGCGAGGCGGCCTGGGGCTTCAACACGGGCGGCCGAGGCATTGGCCCGAGCATCGGGAGCATCATCGACGATATCAGCCTTTCCTCTGGGGTGTTCTTCAACAACCGCTTCGGGAAGGGCGACAACCCCGGCATGCTCAAAATCTCCGGCGGCCTTGCGGGGAAGGTCAACTCGCAGTGGGACATGAAGGCGGCCGCCTCCTACCTCCGATATGACACCACCGAACCGATCAAGGCGGAGGCTGCCGCGAACCATATCTCCCGCGGCATCCTGGCCCCAACATCCTCCTGTCCGATCGCAGGTCCTAGTGCTCTGGCAGGCAGGGCTCTGCAGAAGTGCACGGCGGGAACCTTGAGTGTGAGCGAAGATATGGGCGTCGAGTTCAATTTCAACGTCGGCTATAGCCCTGTCCCGGCCTTCCGCGTCCAGCCGTTTGTCAGCGTGTTCATTCCGCTGGGTGGGGCTGACGATATCAATGGGCTCTTCCTCGATAACAGGGACACCAGGACGGCGTACATGGCCGGAGTCGAGTTCCGGGCCCAGTTCTAACTAAACATACAACTTGCGTTGGGCGCGAAGTTTGCTGCGCCCGCGACTCACCAGCGTCACACTGTTTGAGAACCGCGCTCCCTATCCCTCTCCGATCGGAGAGGGATAGGGGGACGGGTGTATTGCCGAGGCAGCTTGGGGCCTGTGCCTGGGATTTGCAAAACACCGTTTTAGAACTTGACAGGGGCAATCCACTCTGATAGTGTAAGTTCCCTGCGTGTGGCAGCACTGGTCGTTCAATAGGGAAGACCCTGAGCCTTATAACATCAGGGATCATTAATCCCGTTGAAAAAGCCAGATGGCTTGGCTCGGTATCATTGCCTCCGTGGTGAGTTTTGGAAGGGGGTGAAACAGAGCAGGAGCACATAGAAAAGAGGCAAGTGGACGAGTTGTGCAGTAAAGAGTTTTTCTTGAACGATAACAGACCGTAGCTAGAGGGAGGCGTAAATGAGTGCAAAACGATTCATGATGCTGATCGGGGCATTGATGTTCCTGGTCGGCGGGCTCGTCGTGGCGCCGTTTATGGTCTACGCCAACGAGGAGCTGATGAAGCTGCAGAACGACGACACGCAGTGGGTGATGCAGAGGAAAAACTACTCGAACTGGGCGTACAGCACACTGAACCAGATCTCACGCGATAACATCAAGAACCTCCATGTCGCCTGGTCCTTCTCGACCGGCGTCAACCAGCCGAGGGGACATGAGGGTGGGCCGCTGGTGGTCGGCACCACGATGTATGTGCACAGCTCCTACCCCAATCACGTCTACGCCCTGGACCTGTCGAAGGAAGGGGCCCCCATCAAGTGGAAGTATACCCCGAAGCAGGATGATCGGGCCCTGCCGGTCGCCTGCTGCGACTGGGTCCATCGGGGCGTGCAGTACGCCCCCGGCAGTCCCCCCAAGATCCTGATGGCCACCCTGGACGGCCAGATCATCGGCCTCAATGCCGAGACCGGGAAAGAGCTGTGGAAGAGCAAGAGTGCCGACCCGACCAAGGGGCAGACCATCACCGGGGCCGGCATCGTGGTCGGTGACAAGTACATCCAGGGGGTCTCGGGCGCCGAGTTCGGGGTCCGCTGCTGGGTGGACGCCTGGAACATCAATACCGGCAAGCAGGTCTGGCGGGCCTACAGCATGGGGCCGGATGAGGACATCCGCCTCGCCCCTGACTTCAACTCCGCCAACCCCCACTACGGACAGAAGGGCATGGGGACGTCCACCTGGCCTGGCGAGCAGTGGAAGGTGGGCGGCGGCAGCACCTGGGGCTACTGGTCGTATGATCCCGAGCTGAACCTCGTGTACACCTCGACCGGCAACCCCGGGACGTGGAACCCCACCCCCCGGAAGGGCGACAATAAGTGGTCGATGACTATCTTCGCGCGCGATCCCAATACCGGCATGGCCAAGTGGGGCTACCAGATGACCCCGTGGGATGCCTGGGACTACGACGGCGTCAACGAGACGATCCTCACCACTCAGACAATCAATGGCAAGGCGACCAAGGTTCTGACCCACTTCGACCGCAACGGCTTCGGCTACACCCTGGACCGCACCAACGGCACGCTGCTCGTGGCGGAGCCGTTCATATTTTTGAACTGGGCCAAGGGGATCGACATGAAGACGGGGCGGCCGATCGAGAACCCCGAGAAGCGGACCAAGCAGGGGGTGGACACCAAGGACATCTGCCCCTGCGCGATGGGCGGCAAGGACGAGCAGCCCGCCGCGTACTCGCCTCGGACGAACCTCTTCTACGTCCCGACCAACAACATGTGCATGAACTATGAAGGGGTCCTGGTGCAGTACACGGCCGGCGCCCCGTACGTGGGTGCGAACCTGCTGATGTTCCCGGGCCGAGGCGGCAACTGGGGTGAGTTCATCGCCTGGGACGGCGTCAAGGGGAAGAAGGTCTGGGGCATCAAGGAGCCGTTCCCGGCTTGGGGCGGCGCCCTGGTGACCGGCTCTGACGTCGTCTTCTACGGCACCATGGATGGCTGGTTCAAGGCGGTCGATGCCCGCACCGGTGAGCTCTTGTGGAAGCACAAGGTCGGTTCCGGCATCATCGGCAACCCGATGACCTACACGGCCCCTGACGGCAAGCAGCATGTCGCCATCCTGTCCGGGGTCGGCGGCTGGTTCGGTGCCATCGTATCGCTCGACATTCCGCCCGACGATCCGTTCGGCGCGTTGGGCGAGGTGGGTGCCGCCTACGCCTCAGGTCTGGATAAGGCCACGACCAAGGGCGGTATCCTCTACGATTTCGCCCTTAGTAACTAACCACGTGAACCTCATGACGGCGCCGGAGGATAGTCCTCCGGCGCCGTTTTTTTCGGATGGCTTCCCAAGGCCAGAGGACGGCATCGCGATATCCTCGTGCGCGGGCGTGCCGGCGGGCCGAAAGCATTGATAGGTCGCGTAAGCGGCTTGGCAGTTGTGACAGCGATTCGTAAGCTAAATACGTTCTTTGCTAAATACCTGTCAGGCCACGAGGGAAGCACAAAGCGCGACCCAAATATCGGTGTGGGCAGTTCTCGGATGTGGAAAAAGAATAAAGCGAACGATTGAAAGCAAAGGGAGAGTCATGGGTCGAAGGTTGGTAGTTCTTCTGGGGTTGCTCTTGATGATGATGATCTCGCCACCCCTTGCGTGGCACGCCTGGGGAGGGCATATCAAGGAGCTGCGGGTCTGCGGCGATCCGGATAACCTTCCCTTCTCCAATAAGAAGTTGGAGGGGTTCGAGAACAAGATCGCCGAGGTGATCGCCAAGGAATTGGGCGCTGAGCTCACCTATTACTGGTGGCCACATCAGCGGGGGATGATCAGGAGGACGCTGAGGGCGGGGCAGTGCGATGCCTTGATCTCGATCCCCGAGGGGTGGGACCCGGTCCTCTGGACCAAGCCGTATTACCGCTCGGGCTATGTGCTCGTCTATCCCAAGGATAAGGGATTCCAGATCAAATCCCTGGATGATCCAATCCTGAAAAAGCTCAAAATCGGCACCTATGTCAATTCCCCGCCTGCCGAGGCGTTGGCCGAGAAGGGCATCATGAAAAATGTGGTCGGCTACAATCAGCTTTACGATTACCAACAGGATCGGCCGGGAAAGATCATCGAGGACCTCATCGCCGGCGAGATCGATGTGGCGGCGGTCTGGGGGCCGGTAGCCGGCTATTATATGAAAAAGTTGAACGCCTCCCACCTCGAAGTAGTGCCGCTTATGGACGGTGGTCCCGCAACGCCGTTCACCTTTGAGTTTTCGATGGGGGTGAGAGAAGGCGATAAGGCGTTGAAAGCGGAACTGGAGCAGGCGCTGAGCAAAAGACAGGCCGAGATCAAGAAGGTCTTGGAGGATTACGGCGTGCCTCTCCTCCCCCTCCTGGCCAAGGAGCAGTTTGGGCCGGTCAAAGAACAGCCGGGGCAGATCATCTACCATCGTGATTAGACGCTCCCTTCATCTCTTCCCCCTCCCAAAGGAGAGGGGCCGAAGGTGAGGGCAGCGGTTGACAGGAGGAACCTTGACGACGAGACGAAGCATGTGGCTTCTTGCCGCCGTGGCGCTGGGCCTTATGCTCGTGCGCCCTTGGGCTCCGGCAGCCCAGGAACAGGAAAAGCTGCAGAAGGTAGAGGAGCAGGCTCAACAGCCAAAGGGTCCAGAGGCTCCAACGCCTCAGGTACCGCAAGAGCCGCAGAAGGCACAAGAACCGACTCAACCACCCACAACCCCTGAGGCCCCGGCCGCTCCGGCGCCCCCACCCTCGCTGGCGCTGCCGCCGGGGGTGGCCTGTAACAACACTCCAGCAGCAGCTTCGAACCAGGGGACGCCGAAGAAGCTTAACCCATGCATGGGAATTCCCGAGGCGATCGCGGAGGGGAGGACGATATGGATGCAGACCGGATGCAGCGGCTGCCACGGGATGGGCGGAGGCGGGATGGGCCCGTCGGCCATGGACGATCAGTGGAAGTTCGGCGGCGACGACGAGACCCTTTTCAAGTTGATCAAAGGGACCTACCCAGGCCAGACTATGCCTAACGTCTT
>Ga0184615_10002055_pt1 | contig 10869 bp, 9 predicted proteins | sample PLM4_65_coex_FD_133134 | JGI IMG/M metagenome (GOLD analysis project Ga0184615, IMG submission 133134) | Groundwater sediment microbial communities from an aquifer in East River, Colorado, USA - PLM4_65_coex | ecosystem: Environmental > Terrestrial > Soil > Riparian zone | place: USA: East... | reverse complement strand
GAGGCACTCAAGCGATGACGGCGAGGATGTACTACGACAACGACGTCGATGCCGCCGCGCTCGACGGGCAGACCGTCGCGATCATCGGCTACGGCAGCCAGGGCCATGCCCACGCCCTCAATCTCCACGAATCCGGGGTCCGGGTGATCGTGGGTCTCGCCGCAGGCTCGAAGAGCCGGGCGCTGGCCGAGGAGGCCGGCCTCGAGGTCCGGACCGTGGCTGAGGCCGTGAGGGCCGCCGACATCGTGATGATCCTCGTGCCGGACACGGCCCAGAAGGCGGTCTACGACGCCGAGATCGCGCCGCATCTCCGGCCGGGCCAGCTGCTGATGTTCGCCCACGGGTTCAACATCCACTTCGGGCGGATCGATCCGCCCGGCATCGTCGACGTCGGAATGATCGCGCCCAAGGGACCGGGCCACCTCCTCCGCTCGGTCTACCAGGCGGGTGGCGGCGTCCCGGCCCTGTTCGCGGTCCACCGCGACGCCTCGGGCACCGCCCGCGCCCGCGTCCTGGCCTACGGGCGGGCGATCGGATCGACCCGCGCCGGCGTCCTCGAGACGACATTCGCCGAGGAGACCGAGACGGACCTGTTCGGCGAGCAGTCGGTCCTGTGCGGCGGCACCGCGGCGCTGGTCAAGATGGCGTTCGAGACGCTCGTCGAGGCTGGCTACCAGCCCGAGCTCGCCTACTTCGAGACGATGCACGAGCTCAAGCTGATCGTCGACCTGATGTACCGCGGCGGCCTGAACTTCATGCGCTTCTCGGTGAGTGACACGGCCGAGTACGGCGACTACGTGAGCGGGCCGCGGATCATCGACGACCACGTCCGGGGCACGATGCGCGACGTCCTCAGGGAGATCCAGGACGGCACGTTCGCCAGTCGCTGGATCGCCGAGAGCGATTCCGGCCGGGCCGAGTTCAACCGGCTCCGCCAGGCCGACCGCGACCACCAGATCGAGCAGGTCGGCGCGCGCTTGCGCGCCCAGATGCCGTTCCTCAACCCGGTCGAGGTCCAGGCGGGCCAGGTCCAGGCGGCGGCGAGCACGCCCGGAGCGGCACGGTGAGCGCCGCCAAGAGCTCGTCGGAACGAGCGCCTTCGCGCTCTATCCCCCGGCCCGCCGGGCCGCTCGTGCCCGCGGGCAGCGTCCGCATCTTCGACACCACCCTGCGCGACGGGGAGCAGGCACCCGGCGCCGGGCTGACTGCCGCCGAGAAGCTCGAGGTCGCCCGCCAGCTCGTCCGGCTGAAGGTCGACGTCATCGAGGCCGGCTTCCCGGCCGCCTCGCCCGGCGACTTCGAGGCGGTCCGGCGGATCGCCCAGGAGACCCGTGGCGGGATCGCCGTCGCTGCGCTGGCCCGCTGCAAGGACGGCGATCCGCAACGCGCGATCGAGGCGATCAGGGTCGCCGAACGGCCGCATCTGCACGTGTTCATCGCGACCAGCGACATCCACCTCAAGCACAAGCTGCGGATCGATCGCGAGACCGCGCTGGCCGAGGCAGTGCGCTGGGTCCGGTACGGGCGCGAACAGCTGGGTCGTGACGCCGAGATCGAGTTCTCGGCCGAGGATGCCTCACGCACCGACCCCGAGTTCCTGCTCAGGATCTACGAGGCGGTCGTCGAGGCCGGCGCCTCCACCGTCAACATCCCGGACACCGTCGGCTACGCGATCCCGGCCGAGTTCGGCGAGCTGACCCGCCGGGTCGTGGACCTCATCGGGGGGCAGGCGACGATCAGCGTTCATTGCCACAACGACCTGGGTCTGGCGACCGCGAACACGATGGCCGCTATCCAGTCCGGCGCCCGCCAGGTGGAGGTCACGATCAACGGCCTCGGCGAGCGGGCCGGCAACGCGTCGCTCGAGGAGGTCGTGATGGCCCTCCGGACGCGACCGACGCAGTTCCCCGATCTTGGCTCGGGCGTCGCGACCGAGCAGCTGACCGCCGCCAGCCGCCTGGTCAGCTACCTCACCGGGTTTGCCATCCAGCCGAACAAGGCGATCGTCGGCGGCAACGCCTTCGCGCACGAGTCGGGGATCCACCAGGACGGCGTGATCAAGAACCCGCTGACCTACGAGATCATGACCCCGCAGTCGGTCGGGCTGACCGGCAGCCACCTGACGATCGGCAAGCTGTCCGGGCGACGGGGCCTCCAGGGCAAGCTCAGGGAGCTCGGACACGAACTGGAAGGCGAGGCGCTCGACGAGATCTACCGGCAGGCCGTCGCGCTCGCCGATGCCAAGAAGGAGGTCACCGACGCCGACCTGCTCGCCCTCGTCGATCAGCGCAAGTCCGAGGTCCCGGCCTCGGTCGCACTGATCGGCTGGAGCGTCACCTCGTCGCACGGCGGCAACGCGACCGGCACGGTCACCCTGTCCGTCGGCGGCGACGAGCGAACCGCCGAGACGACCGGCAACGGCCCGGTCAACGCCCTGTTCGGCGCGGTGGACGCCGCGCTCCAGCCGGTCCTCGGCTGGCACCCGGTCCTGACCGAGTACGAGATCAAGGCCGTCAGCGCCGGCGAGGATGCGCAGGGGCAGGCGCTGGTCCGCTGCCGGCGATCGTCGGACGAAGGCCCGGGTGCGCTCGTCGTCACGGGGCACGGGTTATCCACCAACATCATCGAGGCGTCCCTCGACGCCTACGTCGTCGCTGTCAACAAGCTCCACGGCGCCGAGATCAACGGCGTCAGCGCCGGGTTCGTGTCGCCGCGCCAGCGCGAGGGCCTTCGGTGAGCGACCGACCGCAATACCGGATCGCGACCATCCCGGGGGACGGCGTGGGGCCGGAGGTGGTCGCCGCCGCCCGGCGCGTCGTCGAGGCGGCCGCCGCGCGGTTCGCGTTCGACGTCGTCTGGTCGGAGCACGCCGCGGGCGGCACCGCGATCGACGCCTACGGCGTGGCCATCCGCGATGAGGACGTGGCGGCTTGCGGGGCGGCCGATGCCATCCTGCTCGGCGCGTGCGGCGGGCCGAAATGGGACAACCCAAAGGCGACCGTGCGCCCGGAGCAAGCGCTGTTCACGCTCCGGGGCGCGCTCGGCCTGTTCGCGAACCTGCGGCCGGTGACGGTCCATCTGACGATTGCCGCGTCCGCGGCCCCGGTCCGCCCGGAGCTGCTCCGTGGGGTGGACCTGCTGATCGTCCGCGAGCTGACGGGCGGCCTCTATTTCGGGGCGCGCGAGGAGGCGTCGGGCGACCCGGGCGCGCGACACGCCAGCGACACGCTGCCCTACTCGGAGGCCGAGATCCGTCGCGTCGTGCGGGTCGGCTTCGAGCTCGCCCGGACGCGCCGGAAGCGGCTGACGAGCGTGGACAAGGCCAACGTGCTCGCGACCTCCCGGCTGTGGCGCACGATCGTCGAGGAGATGCGCGGCGAGTACCCGGACGTCGAGGTCGGGCACCAGCTCGTCGACTCGTGCGCGATGCTCCTCATCCGGCAGCCCGCCTGGTTCGACGTCCTCGTCACCGAGAACCTCTTCGGCGACATCCTGTCGGACGAAGCCGGCGTCCTGGCCGGGTCGCTGGGCATGCTCCCGTCGGCCTCGCTCGGGGAGCGCCGGACGGACCACGGCACGTTCGGGCTGTACGAGCCGATCCACGGGTCGGCGCCCGACATCGCGGGGCAGGACAAGGCCAACCCGATCGGGACGATCCTGTCCGCGGCGATGCTCATGCGGCTGTCGCTGGGGCAGGCCGAGGCGGCCGACGCGGTCGAGGCCGCGGTCAACGCGACCCTCGACGCCGGCTGGCGGACGGGCGACATCGCCGCGGCCGGGCGGCCCGACGAACGGCTCCAGGTGGTCGGTACCACCGCCTTCGCGGACGCGGTGGTGGACGCGCTCGCCGCCGGTGCCACGGCGGGTGTGCCGGCATGACGGACCCCGCACTCGTCCCGGACGCCCCGGTCGTCCTGTACGACACGACCCTTCGCGACGGCACCCAGGGCGAGAACATCACCCTCTCGCTCGCCGACAAGTTGCGCATCGCACGGATGCTCGACGAGTTCGGGATGCCGTTCATCGAAGGTGGCTGGCCCGGCTCGAACCCCAAGGACATCGAGTTCTTCGCGGCCGCCCGGACAATGCGCTGGCAGGGCGCGAAGCTCGCCGCCTTCGGGATGACCCGCCACCGCTCGAACAAGCCCGCGGACGACCCGAACCTGCGCGAGCTGGTCGCCGCCGAAACGCCGGTCGTCACGATCTTCGGCAAGAGCTGGCTGCTCCACGTCACCGAGGTGCTTGGCGCCACGGCCGCCGAGAACCTCGACATGATCGCGGACTCGGTCGGCTTTGTCGCCGATCGCGGTCGAGAGGCGGTCTACGATGCCGAGCATTTCTTCGACGGCTACAAGGCGGACCGCGACTACGCGCTCGACACGCTGCGTGCCGCCCGACAGGCCGGCTCGCGGACGCTCGTCCTGTGCGACACGAACGGCGGGACCCTGACCGACGAGCTGGTCCGGATCATCGGCGACGTCCGCGGGTCGCTCGAGGCGGACCGCGACGCGCCGACGGTCACCTGGGGGATCCACACCCACAACGACGCCGACCTCGCCGTCGCCAACTCGATGGCCGCGGTGGCAGCCGGCGTCCGCCACGTCCAGGCCACGATCAACGGCTATGGCGAGCGGGCCGGCAACGCCAACATGGTCTCCATCCTGGCCAACCTCGCGCTCAAGACCCCGCACGCCCTCGTGCCGGCGGGCGGCGGCGACCTGCCCGGGCTGACCGAGCTGTCGCGCTCGGTCGCCGAGATCGCCAACGTCACGCCGAACGACTACCAGCCGTACGTCGGCCGCTCGGCCTTCGCCCACAAGGGTGGCGTCCACGGCGCGGCCGTCGCCAAGGTCGAGCGGAGCTACCAGCACATCGACCCGTCGGCGGTCGGCAACGCCGGACGGCTGGTCGTGTCCGAGCTCGGCGGACGCGCCAACATCTCGATCCGCGCGGAGCAGCTCGGGCACCAGCTCGAGGGCGTGGTCGATCCCCGCGAGCTCTCGAAGCTGATCAAGCAGCTCGAGGCCGACGGGCTCGCCTTCGAGGGCGCCGAGGCGAGCTTCGAGCTCCTCATCCGGCGCCACTCGGCGGACTACATGGCGCCGTTCCGGATCGCCGACTACACCTGCCTGATCGAGCAGCGCGAAGGGCGCGAGCTGCTGGCCGAGGCCACGGTCAAGGTCGAGGTCGACGGCGAGGTGCTCCACACGGCGGCCGACGGCAACGGCCCGGTCAACGCGCTCGACGCCGCCCTGCGCAAGGCGCTCCGTGCGTTCTACCCGGACCTCGACGAGGTCCACCTGGTCGACTACAAGGTCCGGATCCTCGACGGCGGCGCCGCGACGGCGGCCCGGACCCGGGTGATCATCGACTCGATGGACGGCGCTCGGACCTGGTCGACGATGGGCAGCGACACGAACATCATCGCCGCTTCGGCGTCTGCGCTGGCCGATTCGTTCGAATACGCGATCTGGAAGGCGGGCTCCGAGCTGCGACGGCGCGACGAGCGTCACTTCACCACCGCCCGGACGAGCGGCGACGCCGGCCAGCCGGTCCCGCCGCACGGCGCGACCGCCACGCCACGGAGGTGAGCACGACATGAGCGGCACCAACCCGCCTCCGTCCGAGGCGACGCTGCACCTGGCTCGCTGGACCGTGACCTCGGGCAGCAACGCTCGCAGCCGGGGCGCCGTGGTCATCACCGCCGGCGACCACGAGTGGCGCGCCTCGGCCCAGGGCAACGGGGCCATCGACGCCCTCTACCGGGCGGTCGACAAGGCGCTCCAGGGGGTCCTGACCGGGCATCCCCGCCTGCTCGCGTACGACATCCACGCCCTCGGCGAGGGGACCGACACGATCGGCGCCGTGAGCGTCCGGATCGCGCCGCCCGTCGTCGCCGGCGAGCGGGGGAGCGGCGAATACGGAGGCGAGGCGCGCGGGCCGAACATCATCGCGGCGTCGATCGAGGCGTACATCCTGGCGCTCAACGAGATGCTCGCGGAGGCGCACTGGTCGGGCGCCACGGACGCCGCCGCCAGCCGCCGGCGCGTCCCCGTCTCGGCTGGCCGAGCGCGCGCGCAACGCGCCGACATCGACGAGGACGAGGGCCTTCACGATACGGTGGCCTGGTTCGAACGCTAGCGGTCGACCCTCACCATACGGCGCACGGCACGCGCCGCGCGCCCGCTAGACTCGGGAAGCATGTCGCCATCTGCCGTCATCGCCTACGCCGGAGAGCCCGGCGCCTTCGCCGAGGACGCGGTGCTCGCGGCGTTCGGCGACGTTGCGCGCCGCCCGCTTGGCAGCTTCCGCGAGGTCTTCGAGGCCGTCAGCGCCGGGACGGCCGTGGCCGGGGTCGTGCCGATCGAGAACGTGATCAACGGCACCGTCCGCGAGAACTACGACCTGTTGCTCGAGCACGAGCTGCAGATCGTCGGCGAGGTGGTGGTGCCCGTCCGGCTCTGCCTGGCGGCGCTGCCGGGCCAGCGGATCGAGGCGATCGAGCGCGTCTACTCGCACATCCAGGCGCTGGGTCAGGCCGAGGTCTTCCTTCGCGCCCGGCCGTGGCAGCTGCTCACGACCTACAACACGGCCGGCGCGGGCAAGGCGATCGCGGACCGGGGTGAGCGTGGTGCCGCTGCGGTCCTGTCGCCACGAGCTGCCGGCCTGTTCGGCCTGGAGATCCTCGCCGACGAGATCGGCGACCTGCCCGGCAACCGAACCCGGTTCGTGGTGGTGGCGCGACCCGGCGAGCCGATCGCGGCCCTCGATCGGGACCCGAGCGATCCGCGCCGGATGACGATCGTCCTCGCCGTCCGCAACGAACCCGGGACGCTGCTGGCGGTACTCCGCGTCTTTGCCGGGCACGGGCTGAACATGAGCAAGCTCGAGTCGCGCCCCAGCCGGGAGCGCGCCTGGGAATACGTGTTCTGGGTCGACCTCGACGCCGACGCCGCTGCACCCGCTACCCGAGCTGCACTGGCCGACCTCGAGCCGGTTACGACGATGGTCCGGGTCCTTGGTAGCTACCCAACGCACCAGGAGTCCTGACCGGTGATGCGCCGGCGAGCCGCATCGCTGCGGCGGATCCCCGGCATCGTATGGCTGTCACTCGGCGGTCTGTCGCTCCGCTTCCTCCTGGCGTACGGCCTGTTCCGCGGTTCGGGGTTCAAGGGCGACGTCGCGACCTTCGTGGGCTGGGCCGAGGGCCTGGCCCGTCACGGACCGGGTGGTTTCTACGCTAACGTCGTGGCTGATTACCTTCCCGGCTACCTCTACGTCCTGTGGCTGATCGGCTCGATCGGGGAGTCGCTGTCGAGGCTGCTTGGGGGCGGCACCGTCTCGTTCGGGGGTAACACTTACAGCCTCGCATTCTTCTTTGACGCCGCGCTGCTCAAGCTGCCCCCAATCGCCGCCGACGCGCTGATCGGCTGCCTGATCTACATCGTCGTCCGGCGCTGGATGGCCGGCCGACCTGGGTCGGAGCGGGCCGCCCTCGGAGCCGCCGCGCTGTATGTCTTCAACCCGGTCACGTGGTACGACTCGGCGCTCTGGGGCCAGTTGGATGCGGTGGGCACACTGGCAATGCTGGGGGCGATTGTGCTGCTGGTCGAGGGTTGGGGCGAGGGCGCCGTCGCGGCGACCGTTGTGGCCGCCATGATCAAGCCTAACTACGGCGTCGTGCTGGTGCCGATCGTGGCAGTCGTGCTCCTGCGCCGCCACCTGTTCGCAGTCGGCTCGGGGCCGAAGGTAACACTCGGCATGCGCTTCCTGCCCGCAGCCCTTCGGCTCGAGCAGGGACCTTGGCGGCTGGTCAGTTCCGCGGCGGTCGGCATCGGGTTGCTTTATGTGCTGGTGGCCCCATTCGGGCTCGACGCCGCGAGCCTGTCGCGCAAGCTCAACGACGCGGCCGGCATCTTCCCGTATCTCTCGGTCAACGCCTACAACCCTTGGGCGCTCGTCGGAACCGGCGGCCACCTCCCGCTGGCCTTGAGCGACGTTGTTGGTCCGTCGGTGCCACCGGCGGCGACCGGCGAGTGGTCGTCTGACGTCCTCCCGCTGGTCGGGCCGATCGCCGCGGTGACCCTCGGCAGCCTGTTACTGGCCATCGGCTTTGCGGTGGGCGTGGCGCAGCTGGCCGTTCGGGATTCGCGTCGATCGATCCTTCTCGTGGCGGCCTTCCTGTCACTGGCCTTCTTCATCCTGCCGACCCGCGTCCACGAGCGCTACGCCTTCCCGATCTTCGCCATTCTCCCGCTACTGGCGGTCGGCTCACGGTCGTTCACGATCGTTACAGCGGCGGCGGCAGCGGCGGTCCTGGTCAACATCCACGCCGTTCTGACCCTGCCGCCGTTGTCGACGACGGATCTGACAGGCCTGCCGTTCGGCGAGGCATCGAGGTCGTTCCCGGTGATCCTGGCCAGCGTGGTCGCCGTGACGGCTGCCTTCGGCGTTCTCCTGTGGCGGCTGCGGCCGGCGGTCGACCTGGTGATCGATCCAGTCCGCCGGCGGCTGGGCATGGCCCCGCGTCCGCCGGATCCCGACCCCTTCGAGCCAGCCTGACTGGCGGTGCAGGCGCCGGCCATGGCGCCGGTCCGGCCTCGACCACCTCGACGAGACGCAACCCCTCGGGCATGGTGGTCAGCTCGATCAACAACCTGGATTCGACCTGCTCGACGTGTGAAGGGGGTGGCCGTGCCGCCTCGCTAGGTCAGATCGTGCTGGCGCAGGCGCGGCACTTCGTCGCGTCGACGGCGTTCGCCTCCTTGCAGAACGGGCAGGTCTTCGTCGGCGCAGCTGCCGGCTCCTTGATGAACATCCTGGAGATCTGCCAGACGACGAAGGCGATCACGATGAACGCGATGATCGCACTCAGGAACGTGCCGTAACGGATCGCGACCTCGGTCGCCGGGTCGCCGGCGGCATCCTTGAGCACGATCTTGAGCTGGCTGAAGTCGACGCCGCCGAGCGCCATCCCGATCGGCGGCATGATGATGTCGTTGACCAGCGACGAGACGACCGTCCCGAGGGCGCCGCCGATGATCACGCCGATGGCCAGGGCCAGGGCGTTGGTCTTGAGCAGGAACGCCCTGAACTCGGAGATCATCTGGGCCCTCCTCGTGGGTTGCGTCAGCCGATTCTAGGCCGCCGGTGCTCCCGTGTGACGGCGCGGGCGCTCGTCCCGAATCGTGGTCGAGCACGGAAGGTGGCGGCCGCGGGTTGTACGATGCCGACCCAGGGCAAGAAGGAGTCGCATCGATGACCGTGGTGGGTACCTCGAAGCCGCATCCGATCTTCCTGGCCGGCCGCTGGGTCGTCTCGCCGGACACGCTGATCGTCGATAACCCGGCCGATCCACGCGAACCGGCCGGTGCGACGTTCACGGCCACCGAGGCGCAGTACGAGGAGGCCGTCGAAGCGGCCGTGGCCGCCTTCGGGGTGACCCGGAAGCTCCCGGCCTACGAGCGGGGTCGGATCCTGCGCGAAATCAGCGCCGGGCTGAAGGTCCGTCGCGAGGAGCTCGGCCGGCTGATCGCGCTCGAGGCGGGCAAGCCGATCCGCGACGCCCTGGTCGAGGTCGACCGGGCGAGCCTGACCTTCCGGCTGGGCGCCGAGGAGGCGGAGCGGATGACCGGCGAGCTGATCCCGCTCGACCTCCTTCCGTCATCGAAGGACCGGATCGGGATCACCCGGCGCTTCCCGATCGGGCCGATCGCCGGGATCAGCCCGTTCAACTTCCCGCTCAACCTGGCCGCCCACAAGATCGCGCCGGCGATCGCTTCGGGCAACCCGATCGTGCTCAAGCCGCCCTCGAAGGATCCCCTGACGATGCTGACGGTGGCCGAGATCATCGAGGCGGCCGGCGCGCCCGACGGCTCCGTCTCGATCCTGCCGATGACCCGCGCGCTCGGTGACCGGATGGTCGCGGACGAGCGCTTCAAGCTGCTCACCTTCACCGGCAGCCCATCGGTCGGCTGGCGGATGAAGGAGCGGGCCGGCAAGAAGAAGGTGGTCCTCGAGCTCGGTGGCAACGCCGGCGTCATCGTCGACAAGACGGCCGATCTCGACTGGGCGGTCAAGCGCTGCCTGATCGGGGCGTTCAGCTATGCCGGCCAGGTCTGCATCAGCGTGCAGCGGATGATCGTCCACGAGGACATCTGGGACGCGTTCATGGACCGGTTCATCGCCGGTGCCCGGGCGCTCCGGATGGGCGATCCGCTCGACCCGGCCACGGACCTCGGTCCGATGGTCGACGCGACGGCCGCGGGCCGGACCCAGCGCTGGGTCGACGAGGCCGTGGCGCTGGGCGGCAAGCTGCTCCTCGGTGGCGTGGCGGACGGCACGTTCTTCCCGCCGACGGTCCTGACCGGCGTCCCCTTGGCGGCCCAGGTCTGCTCGAACGAGGCCTTTGCGCCGCTCGTCGTCGCTTTCCCGTTCCGCGAGCTCGACGACGCGATCGCGCTCGTGAACGACTCGATGTTCGGGTTGCAGACCGGGGTCTTCACGAACGACCTGGCCGGGGCATGGAAGGCGTTCGCCGAGCTCGAGGTCGGAGGGGTCATCGTCAACGACGTGCCGACCTACCGGATCGACCATATGCCGTACGGCGGGGTCAAGGACTCCGGCCTGGGGCGCGAGGGCCTGCGCTGGGCGATCGACGACATGACCGAGATCCGGATCATGGTGCTGGCCCAGCCGCAGTAGCGGGCCAGTCGTTGCTGGCGGGGGTTCGCCGCGGCAAAGCCACCTCCGCCTTGAGCCAATCCGCCCGCTTGATGCAACTCGACTGCATCATTCAAGCGGTCACCAACTCGGCTGGTCAACCCGACCGCTTGATGCAGTCGACATGCATCTACCTGAGGACACGCG
>Ga0184615_10002054_pt1 | contig 10870 bp, 6 predicted proteins | sample PLM4_65_coex_FD_133134 | JGI IMG/M metagenome (GOLD analysis project Ga0184615, IMG submission 133134) | Groundwater sediment microbial communities from an aquifer in East River, Colorado, USA - PLM4_65_coex | ecosystem: Environmental > Terrestrial > Soil > Riparian zone | place: USA: East... | reverse complement strand
GAGAGCAGGCCCGCGAGCCCCATCGCGGCCGCGATCAGCATCTGGATGTCCGCGGCGCCAACGACGAGCTTCACGCCGCGGCGCAGGATATCACGCAGATTCGCCAGGCTTGGGTGAACTTCGTTCGAGCCTGAATGAACCCGGCTCGCCTGCGGCTGGCTGCGCGCTTCGCTTGCCTACGGCTCGTTGCCCGCTCCGCTTGCCGCTCCGCTGGCTTGGGTGAGCTGCGCGAGGCGCTCGGCAACGGCGGCGGCGGACGCGGGCCGCGCGTCCGGATCCTTCGCCATCATCTGGAGCACGAGCTCGGCCCAGGCTGCCGGCAGGTCGGGGACGAGCTCGCGGGGATCGGGCACGGGCGTGTGACGGTGATGGAAGGCGACGTCGCCGTCTCGGAAGGGCACCCGCCCGGTGAGCAGCTCGTAGAACGTGACGCCCAGCGCATACAGGTCGGCGCGGTGGTCGACCGCGTCGCCGAGGCTCTGTTCCGGCGCCATGTAGTACGGCGTGCCGCCGATCACGGTGGAGGCTCGGCGCACCTCCTCGACCATCTTGGCCAGGCCGAAGTCCATGATCTTGACGGCCTTGCCGCGGGTGAAGAATAGATTTCCCGTCTTGATGTCGCGGTGCACGATGCGCTGCTCGTGCGCGTACTGGAGTCCGTTCGCGATCTGGAGACCCAGCTTGGCCGCGTCGCGCGGTCCGATCCGCCCGCGCTGGAGCAGGATCTGCTGCAGGGGCATGCCCTCGAGCAGCTCCATCGTGATGTAGTACATCTCGCCGTCCTGTCCGGCGTCGAACAGCGTCACGATGTTCGGGTGATTGAGCGCGGCGGCCGCGCGCGCTTCGCGCAGGAAGAGCTCCACGGCCTTCGGGTGGTTGCGCAGGCTGTCCGGGAGGCGCTTGAGGGCGATCACGCGCCCCAGGCGGCGGTCGCGGGCCTTGAAGACGATTCCCATCCCGCCGCGGCCGAGCTCCTCCAGCACTTCGTAGCGTGCGGCCTCGCCGAAGGGGTCGCTGGCCGCAAGGACCGGCCCGGCGCCCGAGACGGCCGGCTGGCTCCCGCTGCGGCGCTTGCGCAGGCCCTCGATCCGGGTCGCGACGTTCGGCCAGGTTGCGTCGTGATTGCGGATCAGCTCGAGTACGTCGAGCGCGCGGTCGAAATCGCCACCCTCCTCGAGCCGGTGCGCGAGCTGGTCGCAGGTCTCGAGAGGCATGCTCTCGGCGCCTTTGTTCGCGACCACCTCTTCCACCTTGCGGGTCGCGAGGTCGAGATGCCCCTGGCGCTGGTAGGCCTCGACCAGCAGTTTCGCCGCCTCGAGGTATTCGGCGTCGCTCGCCGTCACCAGCTGCAGGCTGCGGATCGCGCGCCCCCAGTCCTCGCGCTCGATCGCGATCTGGGCCGCCTCGAAGGGCCGGCCCGATTTTTCGAGCGATTCGATCCAGCGCGGCAGGTCGCCCGCCTCGCGGTAGGAGTCCGCGGCCTCGTCGTGACGCCCGGCGCGTTGAAACGAATCCCCGGCCTGGACGTGCTCACCCGCCGCCTGGAACATCTCGGCCGCGCGTTCGAGCTCGCCCGCGCTGTCGTAGAGCCGCGCGGCCTGCTTCCACTGCGCGAGCTCCGCGTGCAGCTCGGCGGCTTCCAGGGGTAGCCCGGCTCGCTCGAAGTGCTGCGCGGCGGACGCCAGCTGCCCGCGTTCGCGGGCGACCCGGGCCAGCAGCCGTTGCGCCACGGCGTCGTGTCCATCGCGCTCGAGCGCGCGCGCGGCGGCCTGCACGTCGCCGTGCAGATAGGGCTCGACGGCGGGCGGGCAGCCGACGAAGACCAGGTGCTCGCGCGAGCCGAGGTCGATCACGAGGCTGGTGGGCTGGAAGGATGCCACTTCAATGGTCTGCTCGGCGACGCGGTCGCCGCTCCCGACCACCAGGGTGTGGCGTCCGCGGCCGACGCCGACCCGCACGACACCGCCGCGCGTGTAGCGCAGCGAGTACGGGACGCCGTGCACCGCGACCAGCGCGTCCGGCACCGGCTTGCGATCCCACACGACCTTGACGTCGACCGGGCAATCCTTCGGGCGGAAGTCGAAGTCGAGCCGGTCTGTGGAGCCGCGGCGCACGCGCAGCTCGCCGTCCGCGAAGTGGGTCGCGATCACCTCTGCGCCGCTCGGGGACTGGAGGTACCCGTCGACGGTGACCCACCAGCGCCCGGCCCGGATCTGGCGGAACTGCGTCTCCCGCGACACCATGTAGTGATGGTTGCGGCTGGAGGCGCTCGCCCGGCGCTTGGCGCGAAGCGCCGCGCTCGGGCTGCTGGTGCGCGGGAGCCGGCGCGCGGCCTGCTGGGATCGGGAGAGGTGCACGCTGAACGCGCCGCGCAGCTCGTCGGGATACTCGATCGCGATCACGGCGTCGCCCCAGCCGCGCAGCAGCGAGAGCATCAGCAGCACCAGCAGGGCCGCCGCCGTGCCGGGCAGCACCTTCAACTGTGCGGTGTCGGTCTGCGCCCAGGCGATGAAGGCCTTTGCCGTGCCGACGGGTTCGGAGATCACGTGGTTCACGGCGTGCAGGATCGGCTCGAAGGGCGCGCGCAGCCGGGGCACGAGAGCCTCGGTGCGCCCGGCCCAGACGCGGACGTCCTTGCGGAGCGCGCGTAGCGTCTCCGAGCCGTCCGGCTCCGCCGGGGTTGGCTCTTCGGACGCGGGAATCGGCGCTGTCGGCGTCGGCTCCGCGGTCGGTGCGGCCGGCGTGATCGGCGTCGGCTCCGAAGTCGGTGCGGCCGGCGCCAGCTGCGGGGTCTCGATGACCCACGGCTCCGGAGGCGGCTCCACAGCGCCCGCGGCCGGCTCGACCGGAGGACTCGCCTCCAGTTGCGCCGTGGCGGGCGCCGCGCTCGCGAGCCACGCCGCGGCGAGAATCGAGAGCAGGGATTTTACGAATCGTTCGCCGCGCATGGGTCCGGCATCTACATCGGCCCTGCATCGAAACGGGTTGAGGGAACGGGGCACGGATTCGGCCGCGGAGTTGCCGGTTGCTGAGGGCGGCGCAGGCGCCGCCCGCGCATCAGTCCGCGGCCCTCACCGCCTCCGCGATCTCGCCGAGCAGCGCTTCGGTCTCGCCCCAGCCGATGCACCCATCGGTGATCGAGACGCCGCGCGCGAGCGGTTCGCCCTTGCGCCAGGTCTGTCGGCCCGGCTCCAGGAAGCTCTCGATCAGCAGGCCGAGCAGCGCCTTCGGACGGCCGCCGCCGAGCTGGGACAAGACCGCGCGGCAGACCGCGCCCTGGCGCGCCGGGTCCTTGCCCGAGTTGTCGTGCGAGCAGTCGACCATGATCGCGCGCGCGATGCCCTGATCCGCGACCAGCGCGGCGGCGCGCGCGACGTCCTCGCGCGCGTAATTGGTGTGCCCGCCGCCGCCGCGCAGGACCAGGTGGCGATCGGGGTTGCCGGTCGTGGTCACCACCGCGGAGCGACCGTCCGGCGTGATGCCGAGGAAGCTATGCGGATGGCTGGCCGCGATCATCGCGTTCTGGGCGGCCTGGAGTCCCCCGTCGGTGCCGTTCTTGAAGCCGACCGGCATCGAGAGGCCGCTCGCCAGCTGCCGATGGGTCTGGCTCTCGACTGTGCGCGCGCCGATCCCACCCCACGCGAGCAGGTCTGCCACGAACTGCGGCGTGAAGGGATCCAGGATCTCGCTCGCGCACGCGACCCCGAGCTCGCCCAGCGCGAGCAGCAGGCCGCGGGCGAGCTCGAGACCCGCCCCGACGTCGCAGGAGCCGTCGAGGTGCGGGTCGTTGATCAGACCCTTCCAGCCGATGGTCGTGCGCGGCTTCTCGAAGTAGGCGCGCATCACCACCACCAGCTCGTCGCGCATCGCCTCGGCCATCTTCGCCAGGCGGCTGGCGTACTCGAGCGCAGCATCTGGGTCGTGGATCGAGCAGGGGCCGACGATCACGACCAGGCGGCGCGCGTCGCGGCCGTGGATCGCGTCGCGCAGCGCGCGGCGCGCCGAGATCACGCTGCGCGCGGCGCCCTCCGTCACCGGGAGCTTGGCCTTGAGATCCCGCGGCGAGATCAGCGGCTCGAGCCCCACCAGGTGGAGGTCCTCGAGCGGCTCGGGCGCTCTGGCGGGAAGCTTCATGTCGACCTCCCGCGAAGAACCCGCGTCGAAGCGTTGGCTCACGAGCGCGCGCTCGCGTCCAGCAGCCGCTGGTACTTCGCGGTCTGGGCGGCGGCGATGCGCGTGACGACGAAGTAGCCGAGGCTCGCGCAGACAGCGGTCACCGCATCGGCGAGGACGGCGACGCCGCTCGCGACCAGCGACTTGAACGCGACCACGCCCGCCGTCTGGCCGAGGCCGAACGCCGCGAGCTCGAGCGTCGCGGCGATCACGAAGCTTCCCCACCACAGCGTCAGGATCCGCGGCGGCTCGACGGACCTCCACTCGAATGGATCGAGGACCGACGGATCGCTCGCGCGCCACACCTCCGCCATCACCTGGTAGGGAACCACGAAGTTGACCACCGGAATCAGGAAGCCGAGCACGCTCCAGTGCCGAGCGAAGTCGAGCTTGCGCACGCCGAGCGCGCGCAGGTTCGCCCGCAGCCGGTAGAGCCAGGCGAGGAAGGCGAGGAAGGTCACGCCGAAGACGGCGGCTTGGACGCCCTGCGCGATCCGAATCACGGTCGAGACCTGGTGCAGCCCCAGCGCTCCGACGGCGGTGCCCGAAAGCTGGAGACGGAGCTGGCGCAGGTGCGCGAGGTGGACCCCGACCGCGAGCCACGCCACCAGCGCGAAGATGACGAGCCCCCCCGCCACGCAGAGCGTGAGCCCACGAGGCGAGACGAAGGGCGGCAGCAGGCTCCTGCTGGCGCTGGCCGGGAGCACGGCCCCCTCGCCCCACTCGCGAGGCCCGGTCCGATCGGCCGCGGCGTCTGATTCGGTGGGAGGGGTCTTTTCGAGCGCCACCGGGGGGAGACTGCACCGGCGGATGCGGGGGAGCAAGCCCCGTGCGTCCCTGGGACGTGGGCTACGCCTTGCGGAACTCGAGGGCATCTCCCGAAAGCCGCGCATCGACCCGGATCTTCGAGCCTTCCGGGAACTCGCCCTCGAGGATCTTCATCGCGAGCGGGTCCTGGAGCATGCGCTGCACCACCCGCTTGAGCGGCCGCGCTCCGTAGTGCGGGTCGTAGCCCTTGTCGGCGAGCAGGGCCTTGGCCTCGTCGCTCACCATCAGCTCGATCCGCCGCTCCTCGAGCAGCTTCTGCACGCGCGCGAGCTGGATCTCCACGATGCGGGCCAGGTGCTTTCGCTCCAGCTGGTGGAAGAGGATCGTCTCGTCGACGCGGTTCAGGAACTCGGGCTTGAACTGGGCACGCAGTGCCTCCATCACGGCCCGCTCCATCTCGGCCCGGTCGCTGCTGCCGATCTCGATCAGATGCTGGCTTCCGACGTTCGAGGTCATGATCAGGACGGCGTTCTTGAAGTCGACCGTGCGCCCCTGGCCGTCGGTCAGCCGCCCGTCGTCGAGGATCTGGAGCAGCGCGCCGAACACGTCCGGGTGCGCCTTCTCGATCTCGTCGAACAGCACCACGCAGTAGGGGCGCCGGCGCACGGCTTCGGTGAGCTGTCCGCCTTCTTCGTAGCCGACATAGCCCGGCGGAGCGCCGATCAGGCGAGCCACCGAGTGCTTCTCCATGTACTCGCTCATGTCGATGCGGGTCATGGCGTGCTCGTCGTCGAACAGGAACTCCGCGAGCGCGCGCGCGGTCTCGGTCTTCCCGACCCCGGTGGGCCCCAGGAAGATGAACGATCCGATCGGGCGATTCGGATCCTGCAAGCCCGCGCGGGCCCGGCGTACGGCCGCCGCGACGGCATGCAGCGCGTCGTCCTGCCCGACCACGCGCTGCCGCAGCTTGTCCTCCATCGAGAGCAGCTTCTCCTGCTCGCCCTCGAGCATCTTGGCGACCGGGATGCCCGTCCACTTCGAGACGATCTCGGCGATCTCCTCCGCGGTCACTTCCTCGGTCAGCAGCGAGCCTTCGGCCTGGAGCGCCTGCAGGCGCTCCTGCTGCTCCGACAGCTCCTTCTCGAGCTGCACCAGCTCGCCGTAGCGGATCTCGGCCGCGCGCTCGAGCTGGCCTCCGCGCTCGGCGCGCTTGAGCTCGGCGTTCAGCTCCTCCCGCTTCGCCTTGAGCTCCCGCGTGCGCGCGATGGCAGCCTTCTCGTTCTCCCAGCGCGTCTTCATCGCCGCTCCGCTCTCGCGCAGCTCGGCGATCTCCTTTTCCACCCGCGTGAGCCGGCGCTGGCTGGCGTCGTCGCTCTCCTTCTTCAGCGCCTCGCGCTCGATCTCGAGCTGGGTGCGCTTGCGCTCGAGCTGGTCCAGCTCCTCGGGCATCGAATCGATCTGGACACGGACGCGGCTCGCCGCCTCGTCGACCAGGTCGATCGCCTTGTCGGGCAGGAAGCGGTCGGTGATGTAGCGGTGCGAGAGCGTCGCGGCGGCCACCAGCGCGGAGTCCTGGATGCGCACCCCGTGGTGGACTTCGTAGCGCTCCTTCAGCCCGCGCAGGATCGAGACGGTGTCGCTGGCGGAAGGCTCGCCCACGAGGACCGGCTGGAAGCGGCGCTCGAGGGCCGCGTCCTTCTCGATGTGCTTGCGGTATTCGTCGAGCGTGGTGGCGCCGATGCAGCGCAGCTCGCCGCGCGCGAGCGCGGGCTTGAGCATGTTGGCGGCATCGGCGGCGCCCTCGGCGGCGCCGGCCCCGACGATCGTGTGCAGCTCGTCGATGAACACGATCACCTGGCCCTGCGCCTCGGTCACTTCGCGCAGCACGGCCTTGAGCCGGTCCTCGAACTCGCCGCGGTATTTCGCGCCGGCGATCATCGAGCCGATGTCGAGCGCGATCAGCCGGCGATCCTTCAGCGTCTCGGGAACGTCGCCCGCCACGATGCGATGAGCCAGGCCCTCGGCGATCGCCGTCTTTCCAACGCCGGGCTCTCCGATCAGCACCGGGTTGTTCTTGGTCCGCCGTGAGAGCACCTGGACGACGCGCCGGATCTCCTCGTCGCGGCCGATCACGGGATCGATCTTGCCCTGGCGCGCCGCGTCCGTGAGATCGCGGCCGAACTTCGCGAGCGCCTGGTACTTCGACTCGGGATCGGCATCCGTGACGCGCGCCCCGCCACGCACGGAGACGAGCGCCTTGAGTAGCGCCTCGCGGCCGGCGCCGGCGTCGCGCAGCAGCTTGGCGGCGGGGTCCTGCTTGTCGTTCGCGAGTGCGAGCAGCAGATGCTCGGTCGAAACGTATTCGTCCTTCAGCGCGGTGGCCTCGCCGAAGGCGGCTTCCAGGATGCGAGAGGTGGCGCGTCCGAGCTGCGCCTGCGCGCCGCCGCTCACCTTCGGGAGCTTCTCGAGCAGGCGCTCGACCTCGCCTTGGAGGGTGTCGAGCCGGATCCCGAGCTTCTGGAGCACCGGGACGGTGCTGCCCTCGGGCTGACCGAGGAGCGCGCGCAGCAGGTGCGCCGGCTGGATCTCGGAATGGCCCCGGGCGCCGGCCAGGGTCTGGGCCTCGCCCAGGGCCTCCTGGCTCTTGATGGTGAGTTTGTCGAAGCGCATCGACGAATGAAGCTAACCACGGCCCCGCCCCCGGCAAGCGCCGGGCCGGACCGAAGCGGGTTCAGCTCGGCGTGCGCTTGAGCGGCACGAAGAGGGTGGCGTCGCCGCGCTTGACGAGCAGCAGCGTCGCCTCGTCCGATTCCTCGAGCTTTTCCTGTAGCTGCGCGGTGTTCTTCACCTCGAAGCGGTCCACCTCGAGGATCACGTCGCCCCGGCGCACGCCGGCCTCCTCCGCGGGGCTCCCAGGCGCGACCGCGGTGACCACCACGCCGGTCGACTCCTCGAGCCCGAGCTGGTTGGCGATCTCCGGCGTCACGTCCTGGACGCGCAGGCCGAAGGCCGAGGCGCCGGGGGCTGCGGCCTTCGCGACCTCCTGGGTCTCCGGCTCTTCGAGCTTCCCGACCACCGCGTGCAGGCTCTTGCGGTCGCCCTTGCGCACCAGGACGACGTCGACCTTGCGATCGATGGGGGTCAGCGCGACCTGTCGCGGCAGCTCGTTCCAGTCCGCGATCGGGTGGCCGTCGAACTCGACGATCACGTCGCCGCGCTGGACGCCCGCCTTGTCCGCCGGGCCGTCCGGCATCACCTTCGAGACCAGAGCGCCCTTGTCGTCGGCGAGCCCGAACTCCTTGGCAAGCTCGGGGGTGATGCGCTGGATCACCACGCCGAGCCAGCCGCGTGTCACCCGACCGGTGGCTTGGAGCTGGGGCAGGACATCCTTGGCCATGTTGACGGGGACGGCGAAGCCGATCGTGTTCGCACGCGGGTTGATCGCGGTGTTGATGCCGATCACCTCGCCCGCGAGATTGATGAGCGGGCCACCCGAGTTGCCGGGGTTGATGGCGGCGTCGGTCTGGATGAAGTCGTCGTAGCTGCCCTGGCCGATCACGCGGTGCTTGGCGCTCACGATCCCGGCCGTGACGGTGTGCTCGAGCCCGAAGGGATTCCCGATCGCGACCACCCAGTCTCCCGGGCGCACCTTCTCCGAATCCCCGAGCGGGAGCGCGAACAGCTCGTGGTCGGTCTTGACCCGGATCAGCGCGATGTCGGTCTTGGGATCGCGACCGATGATGGTCGCCTCGGCCTCCGCGCCTCCGTCCGAGAAGGCGACCTTGATGGAGTCCACGTCTTCGACGACGTGGTTGTTGGTCACGATGTATCCATCCGTCGAGATCACGAAGCCCGAGCCGAGGCTCGGCACCTTGTGCTCGCGCTGCTGGAAGCGCTCCTGGGGCGGTCCGCCGAAGAAGAACTCCTCGAACACGCGCGGGAACTCCTGGCCCACGACCGTCTTCGAGGTCTGGATGTTGACGACCCCGCGCGAAACCCGTTCTGCGAGATCCGCGAAGCTCTGCGGAACCCCCTGGGGCACGATCGCCTCGACCGCCGGGCTCTGCGTCTTCCAGAAGGGCGTTCCGGACGGCGGCGCCGTCTGGCTCTCCGGCTTGCTTCCGAACCAATCGACCGCGACGGCCTGATTGCCCCGCCAGACGACCCGGACGTCGAGGGCTCCGCTCGCCACCAGCAGCACGACCGCTGCCACGAGCAGGACCAGGATCGTTCCCCACCCACGAACCTTCATGGCTTTCTCTCTCTACCGGAGCTCGCCGGGAGTTCGACGCCTTCCGCTGGGGCCGGGTTCCAGTGGCTGCGAGCGCTCAGGCCAGCGGGATCGTGACATGATAACGGCCCGCGCCCCGTTGGACCACGACCAGCGCCCGCGACCGCCCGGAGAGGTCGAGCACGGATCGGCGCAGGTCCTCTGCGCCCTGCAGCGGGCGCCCGTTGATACCGAGGATCCTGTCACCGGGCTGGATGCCGATGCGCGCCGCGCCGCCGTCCTTGCGCACCGAGCGGACGGCGTAGCCCCCCTGCTCGGCCAGGGCGAGCTCGACGCCCAGCCGCTCGCGCAGGATCTGCGACACCACGGCGTCGGGAACGACCTCGGCGCGGATCGCGAGCGATCGCGCCGCGCCGTCCCGCAGCAGGTCGACGCGCAGCTCCTGGCCGGGGGTCACGCTCTCGAGCATCTCGAAGAAATCGCGCCCGCTGCGAACCGGCCGGCGCTCCAGCTGGGTGATCACGTCGCCGCGGCGCACGCCCGCGCGGGACGCCGGGCTGCCCTCGCGCACGCGGCTCGCGACCGCTCCGTTCGTGCCGTCCGCCAGCGCGAGCGCCTGCCCGAGGTCCGGCGTCAGTTCCTGGAACTCGATCCCCAGCCAGACCGGTGTCACCTCGCCGTGCGCGATCAGCTCGTTCACCACGCGGGAGGCGACGTCCACCGGGATCGCGAAGCCGATGCCCTGTCCACCGTTGTACACCGCGGTGTTGATTCCGATCAGCCGCCCCTCGGCGTCCAGCAGGGCGCCGCCCGAGTTGCCGGGATTGATCGAAGCATCCGTCTGGATGAAGCCGTGGAAGACGCGCGACTCCGAGCGGATCGAGCGGTCGAGCGCGGAGACGACGCCGGTGGTCACGGTGCTCGCCAGCCCGAAGGGATTGCCGATCGCGATCAACGGCTCGCCCACCATCAGGTCGCGCGAGCTTCCGAGCGGGATCCAGGGCAGCTTGTCCTGGGTCTCGGCGCGCAGCACTGCGATGTCGTTGTTCGGGTCGGCGCCGATCAGCGTCGCGTCGAACTCGCGCCCGTCGGCCAGGGTGACGCGGATCCGGCTGGCGCGTCCGACGACGTGCTCGTTGGTGAGGATGTGGCGGTCGGCGTCGATCAGGACGCCCGAGCCGAGGCTCTGGATCGTCTGCGGCACGCTCGGCTCGAAGAAGTCCTGGAAGAAGCGGTCGAAGAAGGGGTCGTTGCCGAAGCGCTGGAAGGGGCTCGCACCGGCGACGATGCGCTCGGTCGTGATGTTCACCACGGCCGGCCCCACCCGCTCGACCACCTCCACCGTCACGGTCCGGCGCAGGAAGGGGTCGCTGGCCGTGGCGCTCCCGGCGAGCAGGACGAGCGAGGCGATCGCGAGCATGCGCGGGCTCAGACGCATCCGCCGCCCCCCGCCTTCACTTTTCCGGATTTCACTTGCAACACGAAACCCCCGGGGCGAAGTTAGCGCGAAATGCCCGCCCTGACGGCAACCTTCCCCGGGCTGGAGGTCGAGTTCCTACGCCGTTTCGGCCGCGCGCCCGAGCTCGGGGCCCGCGCTCCCGGCCGCGTGAACTTGATCGGCGAGCACACGGACTACAACGACGGCTGGGTGCTGCCCTGCGCCATCGACCGCGACACCGTCGTGCTCGCAGCGCAGCG
>Ga0184615_10002052_pt1 | contig 10875 bp, 4 predicted proteins | sample PLM4_65_coex_FD_133134 | JGI IMG/M metagenome (GOLD analysis project Ga0184615, IMG submission 133134) | Groundwater sediment microbial communities from an aquifer in East River, Colorado, USA - PLM4_65_coex | ecosystem: Environmental > Terrestrial > Soil > Riparian zone | place: USA: East... | reverse complement strand
CGAGTATGGCGTGGCCTGGATGAGGTTGGTGGACACAACTTCCGAAATCTACTTCCAGCGCGTCGAGGAGTCGACCGGTGCCGCGCTCGGTGCGCCGGCCCTTCTCGGTTCCTTCTCCGATCCCAACGGCAGCTGGGGCCTGACCGCGACCTGGGATCCGCTGATCCCGCCGAGCGGGGGCTGGGCGGTGGCCTGGGCGGAAGTCACTGCCGAGCCCTTCACCGACGCGGCCACTTTCTTGCGGCGGGTCGATTCCGCGGGCACGCCGCTGGGCCCGGGCCCCGAGCGGCTGAGCGACGACCCGGACGTGAACGACCCGGCCTACGATGTCCTGCCCCAGGTCCACGGCCTCTCCAGCGGCGAATTCGTCGTCGTGACCCAGAGCTACTCCTATCTGGGAAGTGGCAGCTACGAAATCGGGCGACTTCGTGCCGACGCCAGCGGCACTCGCACCGACAGCCGCTCCTTCGTGACCGCCGACGATGGCCTGCACAATTCCTACCTGCGACTCGCGCCGGACGGCGATCGCTACTTGGTGGTGTGGAACGACAACAGCCCGGGTACCGCCGAGGTGGGGGGCCTGGTGGTGGACGCCGCCGGCAACCCGGGGCCTGAGGTGCCCTTCACGTCAGGCCACAGCCCGGGCAACCCGATCGCCTTCTTCGGGCCAGGGAACTTCCAGGTGGCCCCGCTCGGGGCCGGCTTCGTAGCCTTCTGGACCGACGCGGTCTCCGGCGCCAACCTCGCCTACGCCCGCACCTTCGACGGCAGCGGCGCGACGATCGCCAACCTCCTCCCCATGAGCTTGATACCGGCCGGGTCGGTGGCGCTGGCGGCGGTCGGCGACACCTTCGCCATGGCCGCCCAGGGATCTGGCAATTTCCTCTTCTCCCGCTACGATGCCACCGGCACCGCGATCGTCGCGGAGACGGTGATCGCCAGCAGCATCGGTGGCGCCCTCGTGATGGGCTTCGACGGCGAGAGCTACGGCGTCGTCGGGGTCGGCAACGGCCAGCTGCGCTTCCAGCGCGTGGCGCCGGAAGGCACTCCGGTCGGCGCGCTGCAGGTTTCGGTCGCCTCGGGCGTACGGGGGCCGACACCCCGCCTGCAGTGGACCGGGGAGGGTTGGGCGGTCTTCTACCAGAGCACGGATCGAGCCCTCAACTACGTCTTCCTCAACCCGGACGGGACCGCCCGCTACGGACCGACCGTTCTCAGCCCAGCGGCCCTGGGGGCCGCCCACAACCAGTTCGACATGGTCTGGAACGGCCAGGTCCTCGGGGTGGCGTGGCGGGACTTCCTGGGCTCGGACCCGCCGGGCATGGACATCTACTTCACGGTTCTCAACCGCGACGGCAGCAAGCTCTTCCCGGAGTTCGCGGCGGTCAATGGGCCCATGAACGACCACTTCCCTCGCCTCTACTGGGCGAACGGCACCTTCCATCTCGTCCACACCCGCGGCTTCACGCCCGGCGTGCGCGAAATCGAGATCCAAGCCGACGGCACACTGCTGCCGGGAGAGCGCTTCTGGTCGAACCGGGGGGATGGGTCCACCGCCGTGGCTTGGAACGGCGCGACCCTGGGGATCTTGTGGCCGCAACTGAGCGAGCTCTTTTTCGAGACCAGCGCCTGCGTCGAGGATGCGACGGCGCCCCCTTGCCCGGCGCTCGCGGTCTCATCGCTCGCCAACCTGGTCCATCTCTCCTGGCCCGCGGTGCCCGACCCGGAATCGGGGATCTGGCGCTACGACCTCTACCGCGATTCGGGGCTGCTTGCCGAGCTCGCCGCCTCGACCCTCGCCTGGGACGACGCGGGTTACGTCGCCGGGACGACCCATACCTACGAGCTGCGGGCGATGAATGGAGCTTTCCAGGAGTCGGAGGGCTGCCCGACGCTTGCCTTCTCGACCACTGCCGGCGACGCCAACGGCGACGGCTTGGTCGACGCCGCCGACATCTTCTACCTGGTCAACTTCCTCCTCGCCGACGGCGCGCCGCCGGCCGGCGACGGTGACGCCAACGGCGACGGCGCGGTGTCCGTGACCGACATCTTCTACCTCATCAACTACATCTTCTCCGGCGGACCGCCACCCGTACCGATCATCGGCGGTGGATCCGAAACTGCCACGTCTGGTGTGCAGCCCTCGGCGCGCCGCACCGAAGTCGATCCGGACTCGGTGATGCAACGTGAAGGCCGCTCGCGCCTGATCGTCGGCTCGGCAACCGCCGCACCGGGCACAACCGTACGCATCCCGATCGACCTCGTCGATCGACCCGGCACGCCACTCGGACGCGAACGACCGTGGGGCGAACGCGTGCAGGCGCTGGCACTCGCCGTCCGCTGCTCTCCCTGCGACGGCATCGCCGCGCTCACCATCGAGCCGGCCGGTCCCCTGGCCAAGAACGAGCCCACGTTCGAGAGCCGTCCGGGAAGCGCCGGACGGGCCGCCCTCGTCAGTAGCTACGACGAGGCGACCGCTCCGCTCTTCCTCGGCCTTTCCACCAGCGAGCGCCACCAGCGCGTCGCGACGCTCGTCGTCGAGCTCGCCCCTTCGGCCCCGCTCGGCACGACGCTCGATCTCCGCCTCGATCCCGGCACCACGCTGCTCTCCAACCAGGCCGGCACCACCCACGAATCCGTCCCCAACGGCTGGCTCGAGCTCACCGACGGACGTCTCGCGATAGGCTTCCAGCCGATCCTCGGCAAGCCATGAAGACCGTCAGCCCGTTCGCGTTCCTTGCTTCCGAGTCGAAGGAGATGCCCATGGTTTCTCGACGCTGCCGCATTCTCGAGTCCGGTTGGGTTGTCGCTCTGGGCATCGCCTGCCTCTTGCTCTCACCGGCAGCCGGCGCCGCGCAGGACGGCGCCACGGTGAGCGGTGCGCTCTCCGCGCCGCCGGGCGCGACGCTCGAGGTTCCGGTCTACGCGCGCGACGTGAGCGCCACCCCGATCGGCGTCGACCAGCCGGCGGGAAGCCGCATTCAGAGCCTGTCGTACAAAGTGACCTTCACCCCCGCCTCGTCCGTGGCGAGCAAGCTCTTCGCGCGCGCCGGCATCACCGCGGGTCTGACGCCGACCTTCCAGGCGACTCCGTCGACCGCCACGACCGCGAGCTACCTCGGCACCTTCGACGAATCCACCGATCCCATCCCGTTCACGCTGGACGCCGCGTCGCCGGGTGATCAGGTGCTGAAGATCACGGTGACTCTCGCCGCCGCCGCGCCTGCCGGCACGATCGACCTGACGCTCGACCCGACCACTACCCTGTTCGCAAACCAAGCGGGTTCGACCGAGGAGTCCCTGGCCAACGGTTGGCTCGCGCTCACGAACGGTGCGATCACGGTACTCTCGAACGCCGCCTCGGCCCTGCGGGCCTACGCGACCTCGAGCGCGGCGATCCAGCTCGACTGGAACGATCCCAATCAGAACGAGACTGGTTTCCGCCTGGAGCGCTCGACCGACAGCACGAGCTGGTCGACCGTCACGACGCTCGGCGCGAACGACACGACCTACCTCGACACGACCGGCCTCGCGCCCGCGACGCTCTACTACTACAGGCTGGTCACCCTCGTACCGGCCGACTCGCACCTGTCCAACCCCGGCTTTGCCTCCACCTTTCCCGCCACCGCGGCCAAGGTCTGCGTGCAGCGCCTGCCCGGCGGCGACGCCACCTGGGCGCGCTATCCGTCGGCTGCCTGGAACGATCTCGACGACGAGTGGGGAGTGGTGTGGGAGGCGCGCGAGGACGGCGTCCAGGACGAGATCTTCTTCCAGCGCCTGGACAGCACGACCCTCGCACCGATCGGCGGCCCGGTCAACGTCAGCCAGAGCGCGCAGTCGTCGCAGCTGCCGACCCTGGTCTGGAACGGCGCGCATTATCTGGTCGTCTGGTACGAGCACCAGCGGAGGGAGCCGGGGAGCTTGCCGCTAGGACTCGGGACGTTCGCTCTGCTCGAACCCGACGGCACCATCGTCCGCCGCGGCGTGACCTCGTCGATCTCGAGTCTCGTCGGCTGGCTCAGGTCCGACACGAGAACGCCTCTCTCCTGGGACGGCACGAACTGGGGCTTCCTGACCACCGAGGTGCCCACGACCCACCCTTTCGCGGACGTCTTCTACAGGCGTCTCTCCGAGAGCGGCGACGTCGTGCTCGGCCCCTCGGCACTCACCGCCACCCCGGGCCACAGAGAGCGCAACGCCGACCTGGCGTACAACTCGACGGCGGGGGTCCACGGTGCGGCCTGGGACCGGCAACTCGATGACACAGAGGAGCTCTTCTTCCAGCGTTTCGAGGAGTCGACCGGCGCGACGCTCGGCAGCCCCCAGAGTCTCGGCACTCTGGTCTCTGGAGCCGACGGCCTGTCCACGCTCTCGAACGGCGCCGACGGTTGGGTCGTCGCCTGGGGCGACTGGGCTACAGACGTGAGCGACTACGCGCTCTACCTGCGCAAGGTGGACGCGAGCGGGGTGCCGACGGGAAGTGCGAACGAGCGGCTGAGCGACGCGGCGCCGGCACTGAACTTCGCGCCCAGCCTTCACCACCGGCCCGACGGCGGGTTCGTGGTGATGAGCAGCGGCTACGGTCCGAGCGGCTACAACTACGAGATCGTCCGCGCCGAGGCCGACAGCTCGGGCGCCAAGGACGGCCCGGTGATGGTGATCTCACCCGACGACGGGATCAGCTCTTACCTGCCGAAAGTCGCGGAAGACGGCAGTCGTTTCCTCGTGGTCTGGAACGAGAGCGATCCGTCGGGGAGCCCGAACGGGCTCGAGGTATCCGGCCTCCTGGTCGACGCTGATGGGATGTCGGCTCCCGGACCGAAGGTCGATCTGACGACCGGCCACACCCCGAGCACGACAGTCGGCCGGCCGGCTCCTGGAGCCGTCGGCGTCCAGCCTCTTGGCGCCGGATTCGTGGCGCTCTGGACCGACCCCGCCCATCCAGGCGAGATTCGCGCCAGAGTCTGGGACGGGAGCGGAGCCGCAGTGAACACGTTCCTGCCCCTCAACTCCGCGCCGCTCGCCGGGTCGGTGGCCTTCGTGGCGGCCGGTGAGACGTTCGCAGTCCTCTGGCGCACTCTGGGCGACCTGCGGTTTGCCCGCTATGACGCGAACGGCTACGTCGTCCTCGAACAGGGAATCTCGACCGCCAGCGGTAGCGGCTTCACTCTGGGCTTCGACGGCGAGAGCTACGTCGCGCTGATTCGGTCGGGCAGCAACTTCCTCTTCCGCAAGATCGCTCCCGACGGCAATCCTCTGGGCAGCGAGATCATCGTCCCGGCCTCGAGCGCAACGGTGCCGCGGCTCCTCTGGACCGGCAGCGGCTGGGCCGTGCTCTGGCGCGGGTCCGGTGCGAACCAGAGCCTCTACTTCATGCTCGTCGCCCGCGACGGCACGGTCCTCGTTCCGGCGACGCTCGTCGTGCCCAGAATTTCACCCTGGGGAATCCCTCAGTTCGCGATGGCGTGGAACGGCGGTCAGATGGGCCTCGCTTGGGCGCAACGCAAGAACGCCCTCTCCCCGCCCGGCACGGAGATCTACTTCACCCGTCTCAACCTGAACGGCACGACAGCGTTCCCCGAGACGACCGTCGTCAGCACGCCCTACGACGACACCCTCACGCACCTCTACTGGGCGAACGGCGCCTTCCGCCTGATCCACGTCGCGGGCGACAGGAGCACCGGCTTCCGCGAGATCGCGATCGATCCGAACGACGGCGCCGTGCTGCCGGGGGAGAGGTTCTGGAGCAACCGCACCGGTGGCTCCGCTTTCGCCTGGAACGGCGTCACGCTCGGCATGCTCTGGACGCAGAACAACCTCCTCGCCGCCCACTTCCAGACCGGCGCCTGCGTCGAGGATCCGTCGCCGCCGCCCTGTCCGGCGCTTTCGGTCGCCTCCGCCGGCAATCTCGTCCGGCTCACCTGGCCCGCGGTGGCGGATGCCCAATCGGGCATCTGGCGCTACCAGGTGATCCGCGACGGCACGCACCTGGCCGAGCTCGACCCGGGCTCGACGCAGTGGGATGACGCCGGCTACGTCACGGGCGCGACACACTCCTACGAGCTGCTGGCGATGAACGGGGCCTACCAGGAGTCGGAGGGCTGCGCTCCCGTCGCCTACTCGACGACCGCCGGCGACGCCAACGGCGACGGCAGCTATGGCGTCGCCGATATCTTCTACCTGATCAACTACTTCTTCGCCGACGGTCCGCCGCCGCTGGGCAACGCCGACGCCAACGGCGACGACGCCGTGACCGTTTCCGACATCTTCTACATGATCAACAACCTGTTCTCCGGCGGACCGTCGCCCGTGCCGATTGTCGGCGGGGAATTCGCGGCGGCCACGTCGGTCGTCCCGCTCTCGGCGCGCCGCTCCGACCTCGATCCGGAATCGGCGATCGCGGTCGCGGGCCGCTCCCGCCTGATCGTCGGCTCCGCGACCGCCGCGCCCGGCGCGACCGTACGCATTCCGATCGATCTCGTCGATCGACCCGACACCCCCCTCGGACCCGAGCGGCCTTTTGGCGATCGGGTGCAAGCGCTGGCGCTCACCGTCCGCTGCGCGCCTTGCGACGGTATCGCGGCGCTCGCCCTCGAACCGGCCGGTCCCCTCGCCCGCCATGAGCCCACCTTCGAGAGCCGTCCGGGAAGACCCGGACAGGCCGCCTTGGTCACCGTCTACGACGAGGCGACCGCCCCGCTCTTCCTCGGCCTCTCCTCGAGCAGGCTCCGCCAGAGAGTCGCCACCCTCGTCGTCCAGCTCGCTCCTTCGGCGCCCGCCGGCACGACGCTCGATCTGCGGCTCGATCCCGGTACCACGCTGCTCGCCAACCAGGCCGGCACCACCCACGAGTCCGCTCCCAACGGCTGGCTCGAGCTCGCCGACGGCAGGCTCGCGATCGGCTCCCGGCCGCCCCCCGGCAAGCCATGAAAACGCTCACCGCAATCGTCGCCGCCCTGGCGCTCGCGGGAGTCCTTCCCGCGGGCGCCCAGGATGTCCTCGGCGTCGCCGCGAGCGGCGGCCTGCCCGGGCAGACGCGCGACGTTCCGGTGACGATCCGCGATCTCGCCGGGACGCTGCTCGACGAGGGGGATGGGCTCAATTTGGAGATTCAGGGCTTCGCTTTCCGGCTCGATTTCGCGCCGTCGGAGCACATCACCGCGGTCACTTTCGTGCAGGCGGGGGTGACCGCGGGGCACACGCCGGTCTTTCCGGTCATCACACCCGCGGCAAACTACATCATCGTCCTGATGAGCTTCGACGAAGGGACCGATCCGCTCCTCTTCACCCTCGACGCGCCCGCGCCCGGCGACCTGATCGGCGCCCTGCGCTTCACGCTCTCGGCCGGCGCGCCGCTCGGCACCCTGATCACGCTCACCTTCGCCGCCGTGAGCGCCACGCTGGTCAACGGCAATGCGACCCTCTCCGAGACGCTCGCCAACGGTCATCTCGCCCTCGCCGCCGGGAGCCTCCTGCTCACCCACGACGTCTTCGCCGACGGCTTCGAGTTGGGCGACCGCTGCGCCTGGAGCACGAGCGTGCCACCGCCTGTCTGTCCCTGAACCCCGGAGCGCTCGGCACCAGCGGGCCGAGCATCGAGGCCGGCACCGGGACCAGAAACAGGTGCTCGCGCTGCTACGCTTGCCGGTGATGAGCCAGCTGCTGCGCGGTTGCCTCGCTCTCCTCGCCATCGGCAGTCTCGCTCCCGGCTGCGGCCCGGCGCCGGCGCCGCGCCGGCCGGCCGACAACTCGCTCACCGTCGCGCTCGAGAGCGCGCCGATCCATCTCGACCCGCGCGTCGCCACCGACCAGGCTTCGAGCCGGGTTTTCGAGCTCGTCCTCGACGGGCTCGTGACCAAGGATGAAAAGGGAAACTTCATCCCCGACCTCGCCGAGTCCTGGGAGGCGCTCGACGGCGGCGCGCGCTGGCGTTTCCATCTCCGCCCGGGAGTTCCTTTTCACGACGGCACGACCTTCGACGCCGGCGACGTCGTGTGGACCTTCGAGACGCTCCTCGACGGCACCGTCGTGAGCTCGAAGCGCGGCGCTTTCGCCTTCCTGCAGCACGTCATCGCCGTCGATCCTTCGACCGTCGACTTTCTGCTCTCGGAACCCTACGGCGCGCTGTTGTCCAACCTGACGTCGTATCTGGGCATCATCCCGGCCGGCTCGACCCCCGCGGCGATGAACCGCGCGCCCATCGGCACCGGGGCCTTTCGCTTCGTCGGAAAGACCGCCGACACCGTCGAGCTCGCCGCATTCGACGGTCACTATCGCGGCCGGCCCCGCCTCGATCGCGTCATTCTGCGGGAAGTCCCGGAGGCGACCGTGCGCGTCCTGGAGCTGCGCAAGGGCAGCGTGCAACTGGTGGTCAACGCCCTCCCGCCCGACGTCGTGCCGCTCTTTCGCGACGATCCCCGTTTCTCCGTACCGACCTCGATCGGCGCCAACTACGCCTATCTCGGACTCAATCTGACCGACCCGCTGCTCGCGGACCACCGCGTGCGTCGCGCCCTCGTCCTGGCGCTCGATCGCGAGCAGCTCGTGCGCACGCTCTGGCGCGGGCTTGGCGTCGTCACCGAGACGCTCCTGCCGCCGGGAAACTGGGCACGGAACGACGACCTGCCGGCGACGCCTTGCGACCCGGCGGCGGCGAAGCGCCTGCTCGACGAAGCCGGATTCCCGGACCCGGACGGCGACGGCCCGCGGCCGCGCCTGCGCCTCACCTACAAGACCTCGACGGACGAGACCGCGCTCCTGCAAGCGCAGATCCTGCAGTCGATGTGGCGCCAGATCGGCGTCGAGGTCGAGATCCGCTCCTACGAGTTCGCGACCTTTTACGACGACATCAAGCGCGGCAATTTCCAGCTTTTCAGCCTGACCTGGACCGGTATCGCCGACCCCGACATCTACATGCTCGTTCTGCACTCGCAACGCATGCCGCCGGCGGGATCGAACCGCGGGCGCTACTCGAATGCCCGCTTCGACGCGCTCGTCGAACAGGGAGCGCGCCTCGCCGACCCTGCCGCGCGGCGGCCGCTCTATCTCGAAGCGCAGTCGATCCTGGCGCACGACCTGCCCTACCTCTCGCTCTTTACCAAGGTCAACGTCGCCGTCCTGCCCGCCGGCCTCGCGGGTTACCGCCACTACCCGAGCGGCGAGCTCTACAGCCTGCGCGAGATGTACTGGCAACGGTAAGTCATAATCCCCTCTCCGTGAACGGTTCCGTACCGGCTTTCTTCCGCGCCTACCGTGGACGCGATCTGCCGCCGACCGTGCGCCGGCTCGGTTCAGCTTCCTTCTTCCAGGATGTGGCGAGCGAGATGGTCTATCCGCTGCTGCCGGGGTTCCTGGCGGCGCTCGGAGGCGGCCCGGCCGTGCTCGGCGCGATGGAGTCGGCTGCCGAAGGGCTGCTGGCGCTGGTCAAGGGCTGGGCGGGACGAGCGAGCGACCGGCTCGGGCGGCGCAAGCTCTTCGTCGTCGCCGGCTATGGCGCTTCCGCGTTGGCGCGACCGCTGCTGGCGCTTGCCGCGAGCGCTTCCCAGGTCATCGCGCTACGACTTTGGGACCGCCTCGCCAAGGGTCTGCGCACGGCCCCCCGGGATGCTCTGATCGCAGACGCCGTCGCGGCCGAAGAGCGTGCCTACGCGTTCTCGTACCATCGCGGCCTCGATCACCTCGGCGCGGCCTGCGGTCCGCTGCTCGCCGCGGCGGTGCTACTCGCCTGGGCGAATGGGATCCGCACCGTTTTTCTGCTGGCGACGCTGCCCGCCCTCGCCGGCTTCCTGACGGTGGCGTTCGGCCTGCCGCGGGAGGCGGGGGCGCGCCGACCGCCCGTCACCCCCACGGTTCAAAAAGCTCCCGCCAGTCCAATCCAACCCTCGGCCTCTTCCGACCTTGCGCCCGCGAGGCCGCTGCCCCGTCCCCTGCGCCGGGCGCTCGCGGCGTTCTTCTGCTTCGCCCTCGGCAATGCGAGCGACGCCTTCCTGCTGCTGCGCGCCGCCGAGCTCGGTGTCGGCGCGGTCGGCCTGACGCTCCTTTGGTCTGCTTTCCATGTCGTCAAGTGGCTGGCTTCGGTCGCTGGGGGAAGGCTCGCCGACCGGAGCGGCCGGCGCCCCGGGATCCTGCTCGGCTGGATGTGCTACGCGCTCGCCTACGCCGGTTTCGCCATGGCTTCGCGGCCGGTCCTGCTTGTCGTCCTGGTCGCGCTCTATGCCGGCTTCTACGGTCTCACCGAGGGCGCGGAGCGGGCGCTGGTGGTCGAGCTCGCCGAAGCGCGCACGGGCGCCGGCACGGCGCTCGGCGCCTTTCATCTCGCCTCGGGCGTTGGGACCTTTCTCGCCAGCCTCTGGTTCGGTCTGGTCTGGCAGTTCTTCGGCGCGCCGGCGGCGTTTCTCGTCGGCGCCGCCTGCGCCGGCGGTGCCGCAGTCGTCCTGCTCCTCGCGACCGCCAGGCCGAGAGCTGCCGCATGAGCGCACCGGCCGCCGATCCGCTGCTCGCGCGCTTGCGCCTCGCAGCAGCCGCTTCCAGCGCCGCGGCCAGCGCGGCGTTGGGGCGGCTGCTGATCGAGGAGGCCGCGCCGCTCCTCTGGCGGACGATTCGCGGCCAGCTCGCCGGAGTGCCGACCGCCGAGCAGGAGGAGGTCCACTCCGCAGCTCTCCTGCGCCTCACCGAGAGGCTTCAACAATGGCTCTCCGGCGACCCCGAGGTCGAGATCGAGAGTTTCCGGGCCTATGTCGCGGCGACCGGCGCGAACGGCTGCCGCGCCTGGCTGCGCGCCCGGCACCCCGAACGCTCCCGGCTGCAGAACCAACTGCGTTACCTCCTGCGGCACGAGCCGGAGCTCGCGCTCTGGGAGAGCCGCGAGGGTACGCT
>Ga0184615_10002050_pt1 | contig 10879 bp, 10 predicted proteins | sample PLM4_65_coex_FD_133134 | JGI IMG/M metagenome (GOLD analysis project Ga0184615, IMG submission 133134) | Groundwater sediment microbial communities from an aquifer in East River, Colorado, USA - PLM4_65_coex | ecosystem: Environmental > Terrestrial > Soil > Riparian zone | place: USA: East... | reverse complement strand
CGGTCCGCCGTCGAGGCTCGCCTCCACCTCGGCCCCGGTGAGCGCCACGACGGCGTCAGCCGCGAACCGGAGTTCCGGACCGAGGGCCGTCATCTCCAGCGCCGCGGCGCCCTGGGGATTCCCAACCAGGACATTTGCCACCCGCAGGGCAATCGCATCCACGGCGCCGCTCACGGGAACGCCGAACTTCTGGTAGCCGGATCGCCCCCGGTCCTGGACCGTCGTCAGAAGCCCCGGACGCAGCACCTCAGACGAGAGGTGAGAGCCGTGAGCCGAGGGTCGAGCGTCTTCCCGATTGACGCCAATCATCCCTCGGCTCTCGGCTCACGGCCCGCCCTCGGCGGGTCTTGCCAGGTCGTTTCTTTTTCGATCTGGGCGGGTCCGCCTATGGCGCGACTCACGGCTCTGAGGAATTCTTCCTCGCTGATCGGCACGAACTGCACCTGGTCCCCGGGCTGCATCGGCGTGGGAATTTCCTCCAATGGGTCAAAGAGATTCACGAAGGTGCGGCCGATGATCCGCCAGCCTCCGGGCGTCTCGGCCGGGTAGGCCCCGGTCTGGCTGCCGCCGATTGCCACGGAGCCCTTGGGCACCTTGATGCGCGGCGACGGCAGCCGCGGCGTGTGCAGCCGCTCGGGCAAGCCACCGAGATAGGCGAAGCCCGCACTGAACCCGATCATGTAGACGTGGTACACCGTCTGGCTGTGCAGGCGGATCACCTCGGCCTCGCTGAGGCCGGCATGGTGGGCGACGTAGGGCAGGTCCGGCCCGTAGACGCCCCCGTACACCGTCGGAATCTGCACCAGCGTGGGGGCGGGCAGGATCCCCGGATCCAGGTGTCGCGCCACATCCCGAACCTGCCGCTCAAGCCCGTCAAAGGTGATCGTGAGCGGATCGTACTCGATCCCCAGCGATCGGTAGGTGGGGATGACCTCAATCAGGCCGGGGATCCGGGCGGCCTCCAGGCCGATGGCCAGCGCACGGACCTGGTTGTTGATCTCGATGCTGACCGCGTTCTCGAACTCGACCAGCAGTCCCCGGTCCCCCGCCGGGAGGAATCGGGGCGTCATGGATGCCACGTCCCCCGGGGTGGACTCAGGGGTTCCCGACCGGGCGGCGGCTCCGGCGACATCGGGCGCGTGGCCTCTCGAGAGGCCTGGGCGGTTCCGCGGGCGGTTGTCCGGCAAGCGCTCATCTGACGAACTCCCCCATCGCCGTCGGCCTGATCCCCACCGCCTCCATCCGCTCACGAACGCGCCGGGCGATGGCGCCCGCCCCCGGAGTGTCCCCGTGCAGGCAGATCGTATCCGCCTCGATCCGGATCTCCTTCCCCGTGATCGCCTTCACCGTCCCCCGGGTGAAGCCGAGGACCCGCTCCGCCACGGCGTCCGGGTCGGTGAGGAGTGACCCCGCGATTTTCCGGGAAACCAGGGTGCCGTCCTCGTTGTAGGCTCGATCGCCGAAGGCCTCGCGCGCCACGCGCAGCCCGACCTCTCTCCCCGCCCTGACCAGCTCCGAATCCGGCAGCCCCACGAGGATGAGGTCCTCGCCGGCGTCGGCCACGCCCTCGGCGATTCCCAGGCTCAGCTCCCGATCCTTGACCGCCGCGTTGTAGATGGCCCCGTGCGGCTTCACATGCTGCAGCGCTACCCCCAGGGCCTTCGCGAACGCCCGCAGGGCACCGATCTGGTACAGGATGTAGTCCCGGGCCTCCTGGCGGGTAATCTGCATCACGCGGCGGCCGAAGCCCAGGAGGTCTGGATAGCTGGGGTGCGCCCCGATCCGCACCTCCAGTTCCTTGGCCCGCTCTACCGTCCGGCGCATGACGGAGGGATCGCCCCCATGCCAGCCGCACGCCACGTTGGCCGAGGTCACCCAGCGGAGCACCTCGTCATCCGCTCCGATGGTATAGGCACCGTAGGATTCGCCCATGTCGGAGTTCAGATCGATCATCATGGTATCACCCCAGCATGTCCCGAGGCCGCCCAAAGCATCACACGAGAACGGGCGGCCTAGATCCCCAGATAGACCTGCCTGACCAGATCCGATTCCAGCACCTCTGTGGCGGAGCCCGAGAGGACCATGCGCCCGCTCTCCAGCACGTAGGCCCGATGCGAGACCCCCAGGGCCAGTTGCACGTTTTGCTCGATGAAGAGTACGGTGACACCAGCGCCGTTGATCTTCTTGATGATCTCCAGGATCGTCTTGACCACTATGGGCGCCAGGCCCAGGAACGGCTCGTCCACCATCAGGAACTTGGGCCGCGACATGAGGCCCCGGCCGATGGCCAGCATCTGCTGCTCGCCCCCGCTGAGGCTATGGGCCAGTTGATGGCGGCGCTCCCCAAGGATGGGGAAGAGGCCCAGGACCCAGGCCAGGCTCTCCTCCCGGTGCGGACGGGCCCGCTCCTGGTAGCTTCCCAGCAGAAGGTTCTTCTCGACCGTGAGGTAGGGGAAGAGGCGTCGCTGCTCCAGGACATGCGACACGCCCCGCGTGACGATCTCATGCGTCGGCAACCCGGTCAACCGCTCGCCGCAGAAGCGGATATCCCCGGCCAACGGCTGGACCAGGCCTGAGACGGCGCTGATGAGCGTGCTCTTGCCGGCGCCGTTCGGCCCCAAGAGGCACACCACTTCTCCCTCGTGGACCTCCAGCGAGACCCCCCAGAGGGCCTGGTAGTCGCCGTATCGTACCTCGAGATCCTGGACCCGCAACATCCTACGCCTTTCGCTCTCCCTGCGGCCCCGCGCCCGCAGGCCGTGGGCCCCCCGACGGCGCAGTGAATGCCTCCCCCAGGTAGGCTTCGATCACCCGGGGGTCCTGGCCCACCTGGGTGGGGGTGCCATCGGCGATGACCGCGCCCAGATGCAGGGCCACGATCCGATCGGAGATGGACATGATCACCCGCATGTTGTGCTCGATCACCACCAGCGTCAGACCTTGCTCCCGCAGGCGGGCGATGAGCTGGATCAACGTCGGAATCGTCTTCTGGTCTACCCCTCCCGTCACCTCGTCCAGCAACAGCAGCCGAGGGCGCGTCGCCATGGCCCTGGCCAATTCCAGACGCTTACGCTCGCCGACGCTCAGGTGGCGGGCGTAGCTGTGAGGTTTGTCCGCCAGTCCCACGAATTCCAGATAGCGGAGAGCCTCCTGCTGGGCCGCAGCCGGGTCTGGCTCGTGCTGCATGGCGGCCACCATGACGTTCTCCAGCAATGTCATGCCGTGGAAGGGCCGAAGCTTCTGAAACGTCCGCCCGATGCCCAAACGATTCACTTGGTCAGGTCGGAGCCCGACGAGGCGGTGCGGGCCGAAACGGACCTCCCCCGCTTCCGGCCGGTAAAAGCCCGTGATGACGTCGAAGAGGGTGCTCTTGCCCGCCCCGTTGGGGCCGATGAGTCCCAGGATCTCGCCCTCGTTGACGGCAAAGTTGACCTGGTTATTGGCCACGACCCCGCCGAATCGCTTGGTCACCCCTTCCAGCGTCAGCAGCGCCATCACCGCCCCCACCACCGCCGGAACATTCCCACCAACCCGGCCGGCTGGAAGACCGCCACGATGGTGAGGAGCGCGCCGTAGATGAGCAGATCCACGGCCCGTCCGGTTCCCCCGAACTGGATCCGCGTGAACTCCGACAGCGGGATAAGGAGCGCGGCCCCAACCAGCGGACCCCACAAGGTTCCCACACCCCCCACCACCGCCAAAAGGCAGACGAGGATCGACAGGGAGAGAGGGAACACGCTGTCCGGGTCCAGGTAGAGCACGTACTGGGCGTAAAAGGTCCCCCCGGCCGCCACAAACCCCGCCGAGATGGCCATGGCGATCAGCTTGTACTTCGTGATGGAGATCCCAACGCTCTGGGCCGCCTCGGCGTCCTCTCGGATCGCCCCCAGGTAATAGCCCAAGCGGGTCCGTTCGATGCGCCAGCTCACCCCGAGGCAGAGAGCCAGCAAAGCCAGCATGATGTAATAGTAAGGGTACTTGCTGGTTTGGAACTGAAATGCTGCCAGGGAGTCCTGCTGGAACCGCAAGGTGAGGCCGCGTGCCCCGCCGATGAATTCCCAGTTGATGGCCAGAGTCTGGACGATCTCCCCGATGGCGATCGTGGCAATGGCGAAGTAGTGTCCCCGCAGCCGGAAGCAGGGGTATCCGATCACCATAGAAAGGGCCACAGCCGCCAGGACGCCCGCCACAAGTCCCAGCCAAGGGTTCCAGCCCCACGCCATCTGGAAAACGGTCGAGGTATAGGCGCCCGCCCCGAAGAAGACGGCGTGCCCCAGGGAGATCTGCCCGCAGTACCCGGCCAAGATGTTCCAGGCCTGGGCCAGCATGGCGTAGAGGAATATCTTGATCACCAGGTCGCGGTGGTACGGAAGGCGGAAGACCCACGGAAACGCCAGCGCTGCCACGCCGAGGGCTATCAGGAGGATCGGCCCCCAGCTCATCCGGACGGAGGGGGCCGTTGCCGCATCCGTCAAACCAACCCCTTTGGTCGATTCCATCAGAACTTTCCGAAGAGGCCCTGCGGCCGGATCAGCACCACCACCAGGTAAATGCCGAACACGGCAACGTACTTGAACGCGGGTGCGATCAGCAGGCCGCACAAGACTTCAATGAGTCCGATGATCACGCCCGCCACCAGCGATCCCGGGATGCTGCCGAAACCGCCCAGGGCCACGGTCACGTAGGCGATGAGGGCGAAGAGGCTCCCCACGTAGGGAAACACGTAGAAGAAGCTTGCCAGAAAGGCTCCCGCAACCCCGACGCAGGCGGAGCCGATTCCCCACCCCAGCGTGAACATTCGCTCCGTGTTGATCCCCATCAGCGCGGCCGCCTGGCGATCCTGCGCCGTCGCCTCCAACGCCGCGCCGGTCTCGGTCTTCGTGATGAACCAGTACAGGAATCCGAAGGCTGCCAGCGAGGCCAGGCTCGCCACAAGCTGGGGGAGGCCCACGGAGATACCGAAAATCCGCACCGGTCCTTGCACCCACGGGTCGGCCACCTGCCGGAAGTCAGGTGTCCAGAGGAATTGCGCGGCCGCCCGCAGGAAGATGCCGAGTCCAAAGGTGGCAAAGATCTGGGCCAGCATGGGGCCTCCGAGGATGCGCCGGATGATGCCCTTGTGGGTCAGCCACCCCAGGAGGAACAGTGCCCCACCGCAGATCGGCACGCTGAGGAGAGGATCCAGGCCGAACAGGGTGTACATCCAGAAGGCCGTGTACATGCCCAGCATCAGGAACTCACCGTGGGCGAAGTTCACGATCTCCATCAGGCCGAAGATCAGGCTCAGCCCGGCCGCGATGAGAGCGTAGAGGCATCCCATGAGGATCCCGTTCAGGATGCCCTGGATCAACACGTCGAAGGAAGGGATGTGAAACATAGATGTGAAACGGGGGCGGGGCCGCACCGGTGCTCACCCTCGCCCCCTGGGAATTGTCGGGGTTGCCCCCGCCAAAGATCAGGTATGCTGCTTTCGTGCTTCTCGGCTCTCGGCTCTCGGCTCTACCTTCGCTGTGACCAGGCCGGGATCGGGTATATCACATCCTTGGTGGACAGTTCGAAGGGATAGATGGTGTGATAGCTGCCGCCCTGAAGCTGTTGCAGGATGGCCCGCACCCCGATGTTCTGCCCCTTCTCGTCGAACTTCACACCGGTCCACGGCATGATGAGCTGATCGGCCGGGATGTTGGTTTCCCGCAGGGCCTTCTGGATGGCGCCAGGATCGGTCGAGCCGGCACGGTTGATGGCATCCACCAGCGTCATGAACCCGGTGAACGCCCGGGCCGAGACGTCGGCGATATCGCGGCCACCACTGACCTTCTTGAACATCTCGTCGATCGCCGGGATTAGCGGTTTCATGGCCGCCAGATCCAGCGCAAAGGGTGCACGGGTGATGGCGCCCTCGGCCTGCTTCCCCATCTCGGTCACAAACTTGGGATCAGTGTACCCGGCATCCTGGGCAATGATCAGCTTCGGGTTGTAGTCCAGGTTCCTGGCTGTCCTGGTGAGCAGGATCGCGTCCGAGGTGTACAGGCTGGGCAGGAAGACGTCCGCATTGGCTCCCTTGAGGCGCCCGACCTCGGCGTCCAGGCTGGTCGTGCCTGACCGGAAGGGTATCTTGGCGGCCACTTCGTAGCCGTACTTCTTGGCCAGCTCTTCCTGCACCTTGGCGCTGTCCGTCCCGAACGTGGTGTCCTCGTTCAGGATGACGACGGTCTTGAACTTGAGGTTCCGCTTCTTCTCGAAATCCCGCATGAAGTCGAACATCACCAGGCTGAAGTGGCCGTCATGCGGGCTGGTCCGGAAGAACCACTTGAAGCCACGCTCGGTGAGGGCCGGCGAGGACGAGTCCGCGTTGACGAATGGGACCCCTATGCGCTCGGCCACCTGGCTGGCCGTGGTCGTCACGGCGGAATGGTAGGCCCCAAATAGCGCATGGACCTTCTCCTGCGTGATCAGTCGCTCTGCCTCCGACTGCCCGAGAGCCGCATTACCCTGGTGGTCCACGAACACGACCCGCACCTTGGCCCCGCCCAATCTCGGCAGTCCCTTCCCTTTGGCCAGAGGTAAGTTGAGGTTTGCGCCGTTATTGATGATGTCCACCGCCACACCGATGATGTTTCTCGCGTCGATCCCGATCTGCGCCGACGGGCCGGTCATGGGATACAGGACACCGATGACGACCTCCTTGGTCTGGGCCGCAGGCGTGCCCACCAAGGCGAGAACGGCTATCAACACAACCAGGAACAGATGAAGCCAACGCACGTAACGTGATCTTGTCATCTTGGTTCCCTCCTGTCCGTTCCGCGATTCTTAAGAAGGCTACACCCAAGGGAGAATCCGCCAGTGTAACTGGCCGAAATTCCGGAGTGGGCGGGATTGTATCCGGCCCTCCCAACCAAGTCAAGGCGGCGGGCGGGGTTGGGGGAGCCTGCTGCCCCAGGGAGACCCTGCACGACGTATGCGCCAGGGGGCACCTGGGAAAAGTTGGAGGCAGCGCTGTGGAAGACGCGTTCAACTTCCCGGTCGGCAAGATCCCCGAGCTACCCCCGAGGAATCTCCCACCAGAGGTCATCGAGGCGTGGCGAACGGAACTGCGGCTTGACCTGCATCGCCGAGGCCTTCTAGAGAAAATCCTGACCGACCCCAACCGGATACCGCGAGGACCACGGTTCCGGTTGATCGATTAGCCGAGCCGGGTGGGTGAGTTGCGGGGAGCGCTCACGCCGGAGGCGAATCGCCCCCGGAGGTCGGGAGGGCCATTCGAGGAGGACCTGAACACCCACTACCCTTCGAGTAGGATCACGCAGTGGCGCTAGGCGGCGACAGACTCGGGGGACTCTAGGGGTGGGCGGGCCAGAGCCCGAGGTGGCGGAGGATCTCGGTTTCCGAGCCCGCGTTGCTCACGCGGCTCGGACTGGGAATGGCCGCGCTGGGCTTGACACGTAGGCGCACTCGGCGGGGCGGACCAAGGCACGAATCGTAAAACGGCCCGTGAGGGCCGCGTTCTTTTATGTACCACCCAGTTGTGTTCCGGTCGCCTGCTCTAGCGTGCGCACGATCTCGGTATGATCGGCGGTGCCGCCGAGTGCCTTTTCCGCTTCGTTCCACACTTCGACGCAACGTTCGCCGGTAACAAACGGCGTACCGGTCTGGTGCGCGAGATCCAGCGCGGTGCGCAGGTCTTTCGCCATCAGCGCGAGGCTGAAACCCGAGCCGAACGTGCGCGACAGCACGTGCTGCGCGAACTTGTTCTGCGTGCTGTTGTTCATGCCGCTCGATGCATTCAGCACGTCGAGCATCACTTGCGGATCGAGGCCGAAGCACCTGCCCGCGACCAGCGCCTCCGCCGCTGCGATGTAGCCTGCCGCAGACACGTAATTGTTGAGGCATTTGATCGCATGGCCGGCGCCAAGCGGGCCGGCGTCAAAAAGCTGCGTGCCCATCGCGGCGAGCAGCGGACGGCATTGCTCGATGTCGGCGGTCTCACCGCCGATCATGATCGTGAGCTCGCCGCTGATTGCGCGCTTGACGCCGCCCGACACCGGCGCGTCGATCATGCGGATGCCGCGCTTGGCAAGCTCCGCACCCAACTCGCGTGATCCCATCGGGGCGGAGGAGCTCATATCGATCAGTATTGAAGACTTCGCTATGCCGCTGGCGAGGCCCCTCTCGCCGAGCGCGATTTCGCGCACGGCTTCGCCGTCGGGCACTATGGTGATGACGACGTGGCATGCGCGCCCGACTTCCGCCGGCGACGGAGCTTTTTCCGCCCCGTACTCGGCGGCAAGCCTGGCGACAGCAGCGTGATTGATGTCGTACAGGGCGAGCTTGAAGCCGGCTTTGTGCAGATTGCGCGACATCGGCTCGCCCATCTTGCCGAGCCCGATGAAGCCGATTTTCTCCGGTGGCGTGAACGCTGCGGCCATTAAGGTGATAGGAATTTGGAGGATAGGAATTTGCTTTTGAGCGGTGCCGGGCACCGACGCCCGCGAGGCCGGGGCAGGCCCGGGCACGGCTCGAAACCGAGCCAACGCTGCCACAGGCGGGGGATCGATGTCAAGCCCAAAGGGGTGCGGGGAGCGCTCATGAGAGCGGGTTCGTCGCCATTGCAATCCATCAGAAGACCCTCGTGAACCTGATCCGATCTTCTCGGAGGGACGCGGGCGTTCAGTACGCGGCCAGCGCCTCGTCGCGAAGGTCCGTGATGAACATGTGACCGGGGGCATGCGAGATCATGAGGGGCGGCTTGGCCTGCATGGCCACGGCCTGGGGCGTGACGCCGCAGGCCCAGAAGACCGGAATTTCGCCGGGGCGGATCGTCACCGGATCGCCGAAGTCCGGCTTGCCCAGGTCCCGAATGCCGAGGGCGGTGGGGTCCCCCACATGCACCGGTGCCCCGTGCACCGCAGGAAATCGCCCACTTACTTGAACAGCCCTGGGCACCAGGGGCGCCGGGATGGGCCGCATCGTCACCACCAGTGGCCCGTTGAACGCCCCGGCCGGCGTGCAGGGAACCGAGGTGATGAACATGGAGACGTTCTTCCCTTCCTCAATGTGGCGGACGGGGACGCCGGCCTGGAGCAGCGCCGTTTCGAACGAGAAGCTGCATCCGAGAAGGAACGCGACGAGGTCCGGGGTCCAGACATCCAGCAAGTCCATCACTTCCTGGACAAGCCTCCCGTCCCGGTAGATCCGATACCTGGGGATGTCGGTCCGAAGGTCCGCTCCCGGGGCGGAGAGCCTTGGCTCTGGCGACCCGGTGTCCGTCACTTCGATGATAGGGCAGGGCTTCGGGTTCCGCTGAGCGAAGAGGAGAAAATCGTACGCAAGCTCGCGCGGCAAAACCACCAGGTTCGCCTGCACATATCCCGGCGCTAACCCTGCTGTCGGCTTCTGCCACAGCCCCTCGCGGACCTGCCGGCGAATCTCACGCGGATCGCTCATGTCGCATCTCCGAACGGGAATACAGCGAGGCGTCTCTCCACGACACGATCGGCTGTCTACACTGCTGATCAGCCGATTGTCAACACAATTCCCGGCAAATGGGGTTGGACCGTCCTGGCTTTCGTGCTAATCTGCATGCGGCTTCACGCACCGTCATCGCAGAGAAGGGACTTCATGGATCGCACCACGATCAATCGCTGGCTCACGGAGCTCAAGCAGGGTAAGTTGACGGTGGAGGACGTTTTCAACCGCCTCCGGCACCTCCCTTACGAGGATCTCGGCTTCGCCCGCATGGACAATCACCGCGCCATCCGGCAGGGCTTCCCCGAGGTCATCTTCTGTGAGGGGAAAACGGTTTCGCAGGTCGCGACGATCGCCCGGCGGTGCCTGGACCGGCACGGCATACTCCTGGCCACTCGCGCCTCCCGCGAGATCTTCAACACCATCAAGACGACAGCGCCTCGAGCGAAGTACCACGCCCTGAGCCGCGCCATCGTGGTGAAGCCGGCCCGTCCCGCTCCGCCGGTTGGCCACGTCCTGGTGCTCTCCGCCGGGACATCCGACATCCCTGTCGCCGAGGAGGCCGCGGTGACGGCGGACGTCCTGGGGAGCCAGGTAGAGACGCTCTATGATGTCGGAGTGGCGGGGCTCCACCGGATCCTGGACAAGCGGGCCGCCTTGGATGCGGCGCACGTCCTCATCGTGGTTGCCGGAATGGACGGGGTCCTTCCTTCCGTGGTGGGCGGCCTGGTGTCCACACCGGTGATCGCGGTCCCGACCAGCGTCGGCTATGGGGCGAGCTTTCAGGGTCTGGCGGCCCTGCTCACCATGCTGAACTCCTGTGCGGCGGGGGTGGCAGTCGTCAACATCGACAATGGTTTTGGCGCGGGCGTCCTGGCCCATCGGATCAACGCGCTGGCCGCCCGCACCACAGGAACCGCGAGCGAGAGCGGACGGCGACAGGGACCCGGCCGCCTGGTTTCGCCAGCGACAAGAAAGCGCAGACGATAGGATTGTAGAGAATGCGCATCGGCTACTTCGACTGCTTCAGCGGTGTCAGCGGCGATATGATCCTGGGCGCCCTGGTGGATGCCGGCGTGCAGGTGGAGGAGATGCAGGCTGCCATCTCCGGCCTCGGCGTCTCGGGCATCCACCTCGACGCAGAGCGGGTGAAGCGCGGCGCCTTCACCGGGACGCGTGTCCACGTCCGGACCGATGAGCAGGGCCAGCCACACCGCCGCCTTCCGGATATCCAGGCGATCCTGGATCGGGCCGACATCCCGATGCTTGTCCGGACCGACGCGAAACGGATCTTCCGCCGGCTGGCCGAGGCCGAGGCGACGGCGCACGGCGTGACACTCGATCGCATCCACTTTCACGAGGTGGGTGCGCTGGATGCCATGGCCGATGTCGTCGGCGCGATCTGGGGAATCCG
>Ga0184615_10002049_pt1 | contig 10880 bp, 8 predicted proteins | sample PLM4_65_coex_FD_133134 | JGI IMG/M metagenome (GOLD analysis project Ga0184615, IMG submission 133134) | Groundwater sediment microbial communities from an aquifer in East River, Colorado, USA - PLM4_65_coex | ecosystem: Environmental > Terrestrial > Soil > Riparian zone | place: USA: East... | reverse complement strand
CATGTGAACGTCCGCATACTCGACGGCGAGACCCTGAGGTATTCGGCCGGCCTCGAATGTCCGGCGTGTCATATGAGGTTCAATGAACCGACCCCTCTCCTTTTCTCCTTCAACAGCCCGCAGGGCGCCTGCCCGGAGTGCAAGGGGTTCGGCAACATACTCGGTCTCGATCCCGACCTGGTTATCCCCAATCCCGAAAAGAGCCTGTCGGGGGGCGCGATAGAGCCCCTGACAAAGCCTTCGCTCAAGCCTCAGATGAGAAAGCTCCTCCACTTCGCCGAGGAAAGGGGGATCTATACGGATAAGCCTTACAATACGCTCACGGATAAAGAGAAGGAGCTCGTTTTCGATGGCGGAGCCGGATTTCCGGGCGTCAGGGGTTATTTCAGACATCTCGAGGAAAAGAATTACAAGATGCATGTGAGGGTATTCCTCAGCAAATACAGGTCGGCGTTCACGTGCGATGCCTGCCGTGGGTCGAGGCTCGTGAAGGAGGCGCTCTGGATCAAGGTGGGGGGTGTGAACATATACGAGCTTTCCCTTCTGCCGATAGACGTGCTCGGGGAGTTCTTCGAGGAGCTTATACTCAGCGAGTATGAAAAAAAAATCGCTCACGAAATTATGAAGCAGATTAAATCGAGAATAGATTTTCTTATAAAGGTCGGCCTCGAATACCTCACGCTCGCCAGGCTATCGAAAACCCTGTCGGGCGGGGAGGCGCAGAGGGTGAACCTCGCCTGTCAGCTGGGCGCTACGCTGACGGAGACACTATACATAATGGACGAGCCCTCGATCGGGCTCCACCCGAGGGACGTCGACCGTCTCGTCTCTCTCATCAAGGAGCTCAGGGACAGGGACAATACTGTGGTCGTGGTCGAGCACGATTTCGAAATGATAAAGTCGGCTGACAATATTATCGAGCTCGGGCCCCTTGCTGGGGAAAGGGGAGGGGACATAGTCTATCAGGGAGAGGTGAAGAATCTCCTCAACGGCTCCGTGGACTCCCTGACGAAGAGATATATAACGGGCAGATCGAAGATCGAACAGCCTTTGAAGAGACGCAAAGGGAGCGGGAAATCCCTCACGGTCACGGGCGCAATCGAGAATAATCTTAAAAACCTGACCGTTTCGTTTCCGCTCAGGACGTTCATATCTGTAACTGGGGTCTCTGGCTCGGGGAAGAGCTCCCTCGTGAACGATGTGATTTATTCGGCCCTGGCGCGCAAGTTCAGGGGCGAGGTCGAGAGGGTGGGGAAATACGGGGATATAAAAGGGGCCGAACACCTGTCCGACGTGATCATGCTCGATCAGAACCCGATCGGAAAAAGCTCGAGATCGAACCCCGTAACCTACATCAAGGCGTACGACGAGATAAGGAAGACGATGGCCGGCACCTGGCAGGCCAGATCTAAGGGGCTAACCCCGTCTCATTTTTCTTTCAATGTCCCCGGGGGCAGGTGCGAGACATGTGAAGGAGAGGGAGTGCAGCAGATAGAAATGCACTTTCTGGCCGACGTGTTCGTGACATGCGAGGAGTGCGGGGGTAAGCGGTTTAATAAAGACGTGCTGTCCATACGGTACAGGGACAGGAACATCGACGAGATACTGGCGCTCACAGTGAACGAAGCGATAAATTACTTTTACGAAGTGCCCGCAATCGGCAGGAAGCTCAGGATACTTCAGGACGTGGGCCTGGGTTACATAAGACTCGGCCAGGCTGCGCCCACGCTTTCGGGAGGGGAAGCCCAGAGGATTAAAATTGCGAGGGAATTAGGGAGGAAAGGCGGGAAGGACATACTCTACATCCTCGACGAGCCTACCGTCGGGCTCCATGCCGAGGACGTCAAGAAGCTCCTCGAAGTGATCAACAAGCTCGTCCTCGCCGGTAATACGGTCCTGGTCGTGGAACATAACCTCGACGTGATAAAATCGGCCGATTACGTGATCGACCTCGGTCCCGAAGGCGGGGACGAAGGCGGATATATAATTGCCCGCGGGACGCCGGAGGAGGTCGCGAAGTCCGATAAATCCCATACCGGCAGATATCTAAGGCAGGCTTTATCTTCCTGACCGTCTGCTGCTTACGGCGTCCTTACCTCATGTATTCGCCCCGGTATGGGAATCATCCGTATTTTCATTTAGAATTACCCGCTCCATATCGGCTCGCATTCTCAACACGTCCGGATTTGCGGGTTATACGGGCTTGAAAAAAGGGAAATGATTTTTATATATGAAATATCAGCACGCACAGGATCAATATATGCCTAATGAAAAAAGGGATTATTACGAGGTACTTGGCGTCGACAGGGGCGCAAGCCAGCAGGAGATAAAAAAGTCCTACCGCAAGCTTGCGATGCAGTATCACCCCGACCACAACGACGCATCCGACGCGGAGGAGAAATTCAAGGAGCTCTCCGAGGCTTACGGCGTCCTCTCCGATACCGAGAAGCGCTCGCGCTACGACAGGGGAGGGTTTTCCGCACTCGACGGCATGTCCGCGGAGGATATATTCAGCGGGATAAACTTCGGCGATATATTCGGCGGCGGCGGTTTCGGCGGCGGTCTCTTCGACGAGATATTCGGATTCGGGAGGGGGAGAGGGCCGGCCAGGGGCAGGGATGTAGAGGTGGAAGTCAGGGTTCCCTTGAAAAGGATACTTACGGGCGGCGAAGAGACGGTCATATACAACCGGAGGATCGCATGCTCAGGTTGCGGAGGGTCGGGGGCCAAACCGGGGACCGAGCCCAAAGCCTGTGCCGAGTGCGGGGGCTCGGGTCAGAGGGTTTATACGAGCCGGCAGCACGGCATGACGTTTCAGCAGGTCGCAATCTGCAGCGGGTGCAAGGGGCGGGGCTCGATAATAGAGGAATTTTGTCCCGCCTGCAAAGGGAAGGGGGGCGTCCAGGAGAAGAGCGAAATCAAGATCAAGGTGCCGGCCGGGATCGAAGAGGGCACGACGCTTCGTGTTACCGGGCACGGGAGCCTGAGCTCCGAACACGGAGGCTCGCCCGGGGACCTGCTGGTCACGGTAACGACAGAGGAAGACGCGAGGTTCGAACGGAGGGGCGAGCATCTCTACAGGATGGAAATGATTCAGATCGCCGACGCCGTCCTCGGGACAAAGGTCGACATACCCACGCTTACGGGAGAGGTCGAGATGAAGATACCGCCCGGGACACAGCCGGGGACGGTAATGCGCATACCGAACGAGGGGCTTCCGGGCTTCAGGAGCGGCAGGCGCGGCGACATATATGTAAGGGTCCAAGTCGAAATACCCAAAAAGGTTTCTCAGGAAGAAAAAGAACTCTATAATAAATTGAAAGAGCTCGGCGGCGAAAAAGTAAACTGAAGGCACACTTCAAAAACCGATAACAAAGCGACCCGTTCAGTCCAGGGATTCATATTCGAAAGAAAATAATGCGCTGCGCCTCAAGCCGTCACCGGCCCCTCGGCAGCACCGGGAACCCGAACGACAGCGTGCGGTAAACGGGCGTACCCTCTAATCCGTAACTGATGTCGAGCGTGACCTGGTTCACGTCGTCGGGTATCTGTTTGAAAAATATGTATCCCCTGACGGACGCGTTCGGTGAAACGGTCCCCGGCGCGAGCGCCTCAGTGAGCACGTCCTTCGTGCCGGGCTGGTTCGCGTAGTAATAAGCGGGCGGCGGATAATACCATATCGGGTTAAATGCATAAAAACCGTAAGGCCTCCGGTAAGGGCCGTAGTAAGGCCCCCATGCCCCCCTGTAAAAGCCGCCGTAATAACCGCCCCCTATGCCTATAGAAACATTTGGATATACGGGATAGGCGTATGCCGGTGCCGAGGACTCTACTATGTCCGCCACGGCCTGAGGGTTGAGCGGGCTGTACTGCGTCCTGAACTGGTCGAACAGGAGAATATCGCTGTAATCGAATCCGACTGGCTGACCCGAAAAGTTCTCGATCTGTATATAAAACGGCGTTACGTAATTCTGAAGGTTCCCTGGCGACCCCGTCCAGTATGAGGGGATCACCGTGATCCTGACGCTGTCCTCGCTCGTCTGCACATTCGGCGTCGGCGCGAACGGAGGTGGGGGCGGGGGCGGGATATTGTAGCCCGACGGATAGCATGAGGCGATGAAGACAATCGTCATGGCTAATCCGATGGGGAGAAACAGAGCGAGTCGGAGGCTATTTTTCATGTTTGGGCCATTCGGAGATCGAGATCGACCCCGGCATATGAAAGTATATTCGATGAATTATCCCATTTCTATCCGTATATTATCTATTTTCGGCGCGATTTGGATTACACTTTCGTTTTTGCTACAATAACCATCAACAATCACAGGGGGATCACGAGAAATGGGCAAATATCCGCCGGGGCTCGACGTTGCCGTCGACTATAAATTCATGGACGCCGTTTTCGAGAGGAGGTCGAGGAGGTTCGGCCTCGGCATGGAGATCGAGAAGGGGCCCCTTGCATACAAATCCAGGCACGCCCCGGTCTCCCTCTCGGAGCTCGAAGAGGCGATAATAGTCTGGAACGGACTCGGTATAAAAAACATCAACCTCTCGGATTTTCCCCCTCACATGGGGCTCGACCTCGAGATGCAGTTTACGAGCAGAACTATCCCCGCGCTCGGGGACGTCCACAGGACGGAGCTCTTCTACACCAACGACGACGGCACGTACATGGTGAAGCTCCACGACAGGCGGCCCGATGATTTCAGGGGCCTCGAGGGACTCAGCCGGGAGAAGAGGGTCGATCGTATACTCGAGCTTTTCAGGGAGTCGAGGATAACGCTCGAGGACAAGAGGGCCGACCTGCCTTCGAAACCGCCCGGACTCGCCGCCCATAACCTCTGGAACGTGAATAAACCCGGCACGACACTGTTTATGCCTGTAACGGACCTTTCCGCCTGCATTATAAATCTTTACTTCTTTTATATGCGTCCCGACCACAGATTCAATTTCGTCGACGAGCTTCACGGAATGAGGGCGCCCGGAACGGCAGAATGGCAGAAAAAGGGCTTCCTCGACCTCGGGAAGAGAATGCCGCTCATAGAGGCGGAGCTCAGGTTCGCGAACGGCTACATAGCCGAGCAGGCGTTCATGGGACAGAACATGGCGCTTACGCTCCAGGTTCTGGGGTTGGGGGGGTGGCTCTTCAGCGGCTTTGCGAGCATGTTCATGCTGGGCGGCACCCCTTTTAACAGGGGACTGGGGTTCAGGTTCATCACGCCCCAGCTCAAGGGCGAGACCGGTAATCCGAACCCCGTCGCGGTCGGAAAGGACGGGCATTTTCAGGCCTTCTGCCCCCCCTATTACAAGGACATGGGAGAGGCCGTCGAGGCGTTGAACGATATGAAATGGACAAACTGGGAGTCCCATACCATGCCTTTCAAGAACCCCGAAGGGGTGCTCCAGGAAGTCGAGAGGCCTAGCAAGGAGGAGATACAGGTGGTTAAGGACATCTGCAGCTATGTATACGATACATACGGCAGGTTCCCGGCGTTTTCAGACCCGATGTTCCTGAGGTTCATGGTGCAGGCCCACCACCTCGACCTCGAATTTTACGACAAGTATTATCCGCCGGGCGCGTATACCGAGAACCACAAGAACCATTTCAAGCTATGGCACCCGGAAATACCCGACCCGTTTGAGAAATAAAGACTGTCCGGGGTCCCGGATTTTTATAAACCGCCAGTCCATGTGCCTGTCGGAATATGTTCATTCATCAAACAAATGAAAAAGATATATGTCAGCGCCCAATATCCGGGGGAAGCGTTCGAGCGGCTCAGGAAGGAATACCGTGTGCAGGAATTTCTTGGGGAGCGTCTGCCTACGAGGGCGGAGCTTCTGGAGGGTGCTTTCGGCTCGACAGCCGTTATCTCTACTGTTTCCGACAAGATCGATAAAGAATTCATGGACCTTCTCCCGGATCTGAAAATAGTATCCAACTGCGGCGTGGGATATGAAAATATAGACGTGGCATATGCGACTGAGAGGGGCGTCATGGTCACGAATACGCCCGACGTACTCACCGAAACGACAGCCGATCTCGCGTGGGCGCTGATGATATCGGCCGCCCGGAGGGTTATCGAAGCTGACGCCTATGTGAGGCGCGGGGATTTCAAATGCTGGCACCCGTCTTTACTCCTCGGTCAGAACATTCACGGAAAGACACTCGGGATTTTCGGCATGGGGCGAATCGGCACGGCGGCTGCCAGAAGGGCCGCGGGTTTCGGAATGAGGGTCATATACAACAGCAGGAGGAGGAATGTCCAGGCCGAAAAGGAAACCGGGGCTGTCTATGCGGACTTTCCGCAGCTCCTTAAGGAATCGGATTTTATTATCGTCTCGTCTCCCCTGAATGATGAAACGAGGGGCCGTTTCGGGCTGAGTGAGTTCAGGCAAATGAAGCGGACTGCCGTTATCGTGAACGTCGGGAGGGGGCCGATCATAAAGGAGAACGAGCTCGCCGCGGCGCTCAGGGAAGGAATTATCTGGGGGGCCGGGCTCGACGTGTACGAAAAGGAGCCGGACGTGGACCCGGGGCTGCTTAAATTGAATAACGCCGTGCTCCTTCCCCACATTGGGAGCGCGTCCTCGGAAACGAGAATTAGGATGATAGAGATGGCAGTCGAGAGCGTCGAGCTTGCGCTCGGCGGAAAGACGCCCGGGCACCTCGTCAACCCGGATGTTCTGAGACGCCCCGGTTAGACTCGACGTTATTATAGGCCGATACCCTTCGTTCGATCACCCCCCCGTTTGATCACCCCCCCGCTGTTACTGGGAGTTCAGCGCAGGGAACAGGTTTTTATTCCCGGTGAGCTTCTTGATCGTCTTGAATATATCGCTCTCTTCGAACTGCGAGGGATGGATCGGCTCGGACTCTTCGTCCTCGAAAAGCCTCTCATAGGAGATGAGCAGCGCCTTCGCCTTTGCGATCTGCTGCTTGGGTGATTCCTGGGGCCCGCCCAAGAGCAGCCCTATCAGCTCCCTGCCCCTGTCCTCACCGTATTCTTTTATTCCCTCATCGATGAACTGCTCGTATACCGGGACGCGTTTTGCCGAGAGGTCGCTTTTAATCGATTCGGAAGATTCGTAGATTCCGATTAATTTGTTGGAAAGGTTTTTTATCCTGTCCATGTCCTCATGGATGAGGTCTATTTTTTCCATGAGGGCCGGCAGCTCGTTATAATCAATATCGGAGAGATCGAAGCCTCGATAGTTAACGGGAATATCGGAATCAAAGTCGTCGAAATTATCTATCATCCTGAATCCCTCCTATTTAAGATTTATATACTAAAAGTCTAAGAATTTCTGTGCTAAGTTTCAAGCCCCTATTTTTCTTTACCGCAGCTCCATATCACGGGCTGCCCGGCCGATTGATTCTTGCACCGCCGCTTTACTTCTCCGCGTTTCCGTTCGGGCCGCCGAATAAAGACCTGAAGGGCATCTTGAGTATATACAGAATAACGGCGGGCCTCAGGAATATCGATGCGAACTGCCAGATATCAGCCGGTGTCAGGTAGATTTTCGAATCCCAGACGCCCATCTGGCCGCTCAGCACCACGAAGTCTCCCTCGACCGACGAGTCGCTGACATTGATTTCGAAATCCCCTGCGGGGCTTACAACCTTCATCACACCTCCGATCGTGTTTCAACTTGTTAGTTTACATTCACATTATCCCATAATGCCGGTATAGATACCAGTGGGTATTTGTATTAATCGGGCCGGGGCTTGTTTCACTCAGGTGTAAAGAGGAGAGCGTCCGGGGATTGCATTATTCGATTGCCTTTCTCATAACATCTACGGGGGCTTCGCTGCCGGTCCAGATCTCGAAGCTGAGCGCACCCTGGTAGAGGAGCATGCCGAGCCCTCCTGAGGCCCTGTGGCCGAGCCTGCGCGCTTCCGTAACCAGGGGCGTTTCCCTGGGTTTGTAGACGAGGTCGTATACGGCGGCGTTCTCTTTGAGGGCTTCGAGCGGCAGGTCCATTGCGGTTTTTCCTTCCATTCCCGCCGATGTGGAATTGACCAGTATGTCCGATTCGGCGAGCCTTGCTTTTATAACTCTTATATCGTCGAGCGCGACCGGCTCTATTTTTATTTTTTTGAATTGCTTTCCGAACTCCGACGCCAGCTTCAGGGCTTTATCATATGTCCTGTTCGCGATGCATATTCTCTCCGCCCCGTTCATGCAGAATGCCGACATTACAGCCCGCGCCGCCCCCCCCGCGCCCATGAGGAGCACGCTCGATCCCCCGGGATTGATGCCGAGGTCTTCCTCGACCGCTCTCAGGAACCCACCCACGTCTGTGTTGTAACCGGTGAGCTTGCCGTCGTCGTTCCTCACCGTATTGACAGCGCCCATAAGCTCCGCGTCGGGAGCGATTTCGTCGAGGTGCGGGATGATGCTCTCCTTGTGGGGGATGGTGATGTTAATCCCTTTTATCCCGAGGGTCCTTAGGGATTGAACGGCGTTGCCTATTTCTTCGGGCGCTATATCGAACGCCACGTACACACAGTCGAGCCCGAGCGCAGAGAAAGCGCTGTTGTGCATCACGGGCGACAGGCTGTGGCTCACCGGGTGGCCGAATATGCCGTATATTTTCGTAGTGGCCTTTATTTCCAATGTTCCCCCGCGGAGAGCGTCATATTAACCTTATATTACATCAGAATATTACATCAGATCGTATTCTTGAGAACGTCTTTCACCCTTTCCACGTCTATCTTGATCTCGGCGACGAGCGCGTCCACACTCTCGAAACGCTTCTCGTCCCTTATCCTCTCCACGAACTCGAGCCTGAGTCTTTTACCGTAGATATCGGCACTAAAGTCGAATATATGGGTCTCGATGAGCAGCTTGCTGCTCCCGAAGGTAGGTCTGTAGCCTATGTTCGTTATACTGTCCAGTCTATTGCCGTCTATATAAGCCCTCGTGGCATAGACCCCTGTTTTCGGCAGTATGTCCCAGTCCGTGTCCAGGTTCGCGGTGGGGTATCCGATCTGTCTCCCCCTCTTTTCCCCCTCGGCGACCTGTCCCTCGATATAATAAAAGTACCCCAGGAACCTGGCCGCCTTTTTTGTGTCGCCCGCTTGGAGGATGTTCCTGATAGCGGTACTGCTGACGACCTCGTTGTCTATGAATACAGGTCCGATGACGGTTGTTTCGAAGTCGTACGCTTTACCCATGGCCTTGAGAAGGTCGGCATTTCCTTCCCTCTTTCTTCCGAATGAAAAATCCGGGCCTATAATGAGGTGTTTGACATTGAGCCTTCCTACCAGTATTTCCGATATGAAGTCCTTCGCCGTGATCTTCGAGATTTCCTTCGTAAACGTGTAGCAGGCGACGAAATCTATGCCCTCCTTTTCCAGGAGCCTGAGTCTCTCTCTGATAGGCATGAGAAGGGGGATGTCTATATTCTGGAGAACTTTCTGGGGATGGGGATGAAAGGTTATCACGCAGGAGCTCAACCCGTTCCTTTCGGCTGTTTCCTTGACCGCGCTCAATATACTCTTGTGCCCCGCGTGTACGCCGTCGAAGTTCCCGATCGTGGCTGATGTCGGGCTCTCTATTGGTTCTTTGGGATCGAATATTACTTTCATTTCATTTCTGCCGGGAACGAGTGAGAGAAATTAATGAGTTCATTCCCCGGATTAGCTGTGCTGTGCGAGAATCCAATGCGATATGTTCACATTCCGGTATGGAATCTCTTTTCGGTATATTATTTCAAAACAGCTGTTATCAGCGACATTCCCCGTGCCGCAAACGCCCTGAATATTACCATAACATACTCAAAGTAAAAGCATTTATTAGTCTTGTGGGCGTCCGCAGACGGACGGCAAATTCCGCTTTCAGGGGGCGCTATACTGCTTTGCCGCGCGGCTTTTCCCTTTCCAGAGAATTACAATCCCTGTTAAAACCAGTACTACTGCTATAAGCTGGGCCTGCGATATGCCTGGGATGAAGCTCGGCGTGGTCTGACGTAGGAACTCCACCAGGAACCTCTGTATTCCGAGAGCGATAAACGTGATGGCCGTCATCCATCCGGTCGGGAAGTTTTTTTTGCGTATGCTCCAGAGCGCCGCGAATAGTATCACCATGCAGATCGTATCGTATAGCTGAGTCGGGTGGACCCTTTCGATCGTCGGCGGAGAGCCTTCGGGAAAGGCCATCGCCCAGGGAAGGTCTGAAGGGATTCCGTAGTCGTCCCCGACGAGCAGGCATCCTATTCTGCCGACTGCGTATGCGATGATGAGGAGCGGGCACATAATGTCCGTGACTGCTAACAGGCTGAGCCTCTTCATCTGAGTCACGAGCCACGTGAGTATGAACGCCCCGATAAGCCCCCCGAAGAAAGTAAATCCGGACGCGAGGTACCTGACGGGGTCGGCGATAAAGTTTGTTATGGGGACCTGCTGGTAGAGGAACAAAAGTTTCGCGCCCCCTAGTCCGCCTAGAACGGAGGCGATGAGCAGCAAGTCTACGAGGTTGCCGTTAAGTCCCTTCCTCTTGAATTCGGATTCTCCAAGCACATAAGCGACCAGGAATCCTAGAAGGACCATTACCGAGAAAGAAGATACGGATATGTCGCCTACTCTGAATAATACCGGATACATTTTTGCTCCCCTGTGCAGTATTGGAAAATAAGTCTTACACGGTTTGGTATTGTCTGCAAACCGTTCCCGGCATTCTCGGATTTTGATACTATCTAAAATTCTATATTCGAAATCGCCGCGTATAGGACTGTGGTAATTTATAAAGTCATGTGGATATATTCTCTGCCCCTTGTCCTGTCCCTGTTTATTCTGTCCGCGTCCCCCGGGGAGGATCCCCCTGCCGATCTCGCCGCTCGGGAAATAACCCCGCGAGAGGTCATCACTCACGTGCGCT
>Ga0184615_10002048_pt1 | contig 10887 bp, 12 predicted proteins | sample PLM4_65_coex_FD_133134 | JGI IMG/M metagenome (GOLD analysis project Ga0184615, IMG submission 133134) | Groundwater sediment microbial communities from an aquifer in East River, Colorado, USA - PLM4_65_coex | ecosystem: Environmental > Terrestrial > Soil > Riparian zone | place: USA: East... | reverse complement strand
GGTTTGGTGTCGTTCCGCCGCTCTCGCTGCGGCCGGCGCCGTGCTCTTCCTCGGTGGCTGTCGCACGGCTTCGCCCGACCCGCAGCTTCGCACGCCGGAAGAGCGCTTCAGCTACAGCGTCGGAGCGAGGCTAGGCGGGGACCTGCGCGACAGCGCGCACCCGATCGATCGCGAGCTCCTGGTTCGCGGCATCGAGGATGGCCTGGCCGGCACCGCCGCCCTCTCCGATCGCGAGCTTGCCGCCGCGCTCGCGGAGGGCGTGGAGAGCAAGAGCGCGCGCGATGACGCGCTTCGGGCGGAGCGCGCGCAGAGCGCCCAGCAGCAGGGCCAGGCCTTCCTCGCGCAGAACCGCGAGCGCCCGGGGGTCGTCGAGCTGGCGAGCGGCGTCCAGTACGAAGTGCTGCGCGCGGGCAGCGGGCCGACGCCTGAGCTCGAGGATTTCGTCACCTGCGACTACCGGGCCTCGCTGCTCGATGGCGCGGTCTTCGACGATACCGCCACGTACGGCAGGCCCCGCACCTTCGCGGTCACGAGCGTGGTCGACGGCTTCGAAGAGGCGCTGCTCCGAATGCAGGCCGGCGCGCGTTGGAAGATCTACGTCCCGGCCGAGCTCGCCTACGGCGCGTCGGGCGCCGGCTCCAAGGTTCCTCCGAACTCCACATTGATCTTCGAGGTCGATCTCCTCTCGATCGCTGGATCCCCGCGCGGCTGAGCCCGTATCCTGGCGACTGCGGGTTGATGGGGCGAAGCAATGGCGTCGGACCTGGAGTTCGTCGAGTACGTCTGTGAGCAGATTCGCGAGGCCGGTCTCGTCCGGTCTCGGAAGATGTTCGGAGAGTTCGCGATCTACTGCGGCGACAAGGTCGTGGCGCTCGTCTGCGACGACCGGCTGTTCGTGAAGCCGACGCCCGGCGGGCGGGCCTTCATCGGCGAGGCGATCGAGTCGCCTCCCTATCCGGGCGCCAAGCCCCACTTCCTGATCGAGGACAGGATCGATGATCGGGAATGGCTGACGAGGCTCATCGTCGTGACAGAATGTGAGCTCCCCGCGCCAAAGCCCAAGAAGGCGAAGAAACCGAGGAAGCGCTCATGAAAATCTCCGCTGCCTACCTGCCGCACGAGATCTTCGCTCCCGCGGGTCGGGGCGACCTGCCGCGGCCCCGCGTCTTCATCTCCCCGGCACGCTACATCCAGGGCCAGGGGGTGCTGCGCGGCATCGGTCGGTATCTCTCGCTCATGCAGGCGAAGCGCGTCGCGCTGCTGATGTCGGAGCGGGGAAGTCGAAACGAGGGCGTGCGCATCGTGGAGGGCCTGCGCGCCGCGGGCATCGAGGCCGTCTCGAGCGTCTTCACCGGCGAGTGCTCCCTCGAGGAGATCACCGCGCGAGTCGAGGCGCTCGTCGGCGAGCGGATCGACTGCGTCATCGCTGCCGGCGGCGGAAAGTGCATCGACGCGGGCAAGGGCGTGGCCTTCCGGCTGGGCACGCCGGTCGTCATCGTGCCGACGCTCGCCTCGAACGACGCACCCTGCTCCGCGGTGTCGGTGATCTACACGCCCGAAGGCGTCTCGACGGGCGTGGAGTTCTATCCGCACAGCCCGGCCTTCGTCGTCGTCGATACCGACATCATCGCGGCAGCGCCGGAGCGCTACCTCGTCGCGGGCATGGGCGACGCCATGGCCACCTGGTACGAGGCCCGTGTGTGCCTGCTGAACGAGGCGGCGGTCACGACCGTCGGCGCGCGCCCCACGCTCGCGTCGTGCGCGATCGGCGAAATCTGCGCGCAGACACTGTTCAAGGAGGGCCGCGCCGCCGCCGCGGCGGTGGTGGCGAAGACCGTGAACGAGTCGCTCGAGAGCGTCGTCGAGGCCAACACGCTTCTGAGCGGGCTCGGCTTCGAGAGCGGCGGCCTCGCCGCCGCGCACGGCCTGGCTCAGAGCTACACCGCGATTCCGAAGGTGCTCGCCAACTACCTCCACGGCGAGATGGTGGCCATGGGCACCCTCGCCCAGCTGATGATGGAGTCGCGCCCCGAAGAAGCCGCCAGAGTCGCCGAGTTCTTCGCGACCGTCGGCCTGCCGATCCACCTCGGCCAGCTGTCCCTCGATGCCGGCGACAGCCGCGCGCTCGACACGGTCGTAGAAGGCACGCTGACGTTCCCGTTCATCGGCAACATGCCGCAACCAGTCACCGCGAAGCGCGTGCGATCGGCGGTTCTCGACGCCCACCGGCTGGGAGTGTCCGTGGACGAGAAGCTGGGAGACGCGGCCTACAGGCGGCTCCACGGCGGAGCCTGAAGATGATTCGGCCCCGACGATGACTCGAGCAATCCTGCTCGTCGGCCTTGCACTCGGCCTCTCCGCCTGCACCAGCGTCAATCATCTCAACCGTCTTCCGACGACACAGCCACTCCGCCAGGCCGAGAACTTCGATCGGCCCGGCCCGCTCCTTCTCGAAGCCTCGGGCTTCGAGTTTCCCGAGCGCTACGGCAGCTTCCAGCGAGTGGGCGCCCACCGCTTCGACACGGAGGGGTTGGACGTCGGGGTCGGCTACAACGACCGTCGGCTCAATTGCCTCATCGTCGCCACCTTCTACGTCTACCCGACTCCGCGAATGGACTTCGTCGACGCGCGGCCCGGCGGGGTTGCATCGATCGAGCAGAGCTGGCTCGACGCGGAGTTCGCCCGAGCGAGAGCGGAGATCGAGCACTTCCACCCGGCCATGACGTCGGTCGTCGTCGGCTCGACCTCGACGCCGACTGCGGAGTCGGAGCTGCAAGGATCGTCGCTCAGCTTCCGCGAGTCAGACAAGGCCTCCGAGCTCCGGCTGTTCGTGTTCGGACATCAGTGGTTTCTCAAGTACCGCTTCACCTATCCGGAGTCGTGCCAGGCCGATGCAAGGGCGCGGCTCGAAACCGTAGTGGCGCACCTGCCCTGGTCCGGCGCGCCGCTCGGACAGCGATAGGCGGATGACAACGCCGCTCTTCCAGAACGTCGACTGCTTCGGAGTTCAGGTGCCCGACATCGACCAGGCGCTGGCGTTCTACGGCGAGGCGCTCGGCCACCGGCTCCTCTGGCGCACCGCCACGAGCGCGGGGCTCGGATTCGCGGAGGGCGGACCGCCCGAGCTGGTTCTCCACACGGAGGTCTGGGCGATCACCACCGCGATCAAGGTCGCGTCCGTGGCGGAGGCGGTCGAGCGCTTCGTGGCGTCGGGCGGCAGACTCGTCGAGGCACCGTCCGAGATTCCGATTGGCCGGCTCGCCGTGGTCGCCGACCCCTGGAACAACCACATCGTCCTCCTCGACTCGAGCAAGGGACGCCTTCTGACGGACCGCGAGGGCAACGTCACCGGCGTTGGCCCGCGCGTCATTCCGTTCGAGCCGAGCTTCGAGCAAGCCGTCGTCGAGCTGATCGTGGGCATCCAGCGCGGCGAGTTCGAGATCGCGATCACCGCCGAGCAGCAGCCCGATCTGCGTGACATCCCCCGCTACTATCAGACCGGCCGCGGGAACTTCTGGGTCGCGCTGGTCGGCGATCAGGTGGTCGGAACGATCGCGTTGCTCGACATCGGCGATGCTCGCGCCGCGCTCCGCAAGATGTTCGTTCATCCGCAGCACAGGGGCGCGCAGGCGGGCACGGCTCGGCTCCTCCTCGATGCGCTGCTGCACTGGGCGAAGGACAACGGCGTTCGGGACATCTTCCTCGGCACGACGAGCAAGTTCCTCGCCGCACACCGGTTCTACGAGAAGCACGGCTTCTCCGAAATCTCGAGGCAAGATCTGCCGAGCGCATTCCCCGTCATGGAAGTCGACGTGAAGTTCTACCGGCGGAAACTCCCGGGCTGAGGCGCTGACGAGTACACTGCTCTGATGAGTCACACGCGGAAGCTCGCAGCGTTTGCACTGGGGAGCTTCCTCGCGTCCTGCAGCTCCATGGATTCAGACGGGAAGGCCCGGCCGGCTGCCGCGCCAGCGAAGGCGCCAGCCGAAGGCGCGACGTGCGACGGTTGGAGGAAGCTCGACGCTAGCCAGCAAGCGGTCGTCATCGGCTCGGTGCTGGAGCAGGAGGTCGGTCAACCGCGGTCGTCTCCGCTCGCGGACTGCCTGTGGGCGATCTCGGATCAGCTCACCCTCCACGTCGACGACCTCTGCGTGTCGGGTCGCTCGTACGGCGACGCGTTTCAGCTCGCCTTCTCCAAGGCGGTCGAGTTCTGCCAGGAGGGCTCGAGGTAGGGATGAGTGAGGTCTTCGCAACCGCGCTCGCGTATCCGGTCCTCTGCCTCGCGCTCGACGGCTCCGTCTCGGTGGCGCGGGACGTGCGCGAGCTCTCGAGCTGCAACGCGCACGCGTACTATCGAAAACGCTACTTCGCCGGGCTCACCGTCATCGACTCGAATGCGGCGAGCTTCACCGTGACCGCCGCGCACGTGGACCCGCCCCTCGGCAGACTTCGCGAGCTGGTCACGAAGCTCCTGAACCGGCACCTCCTGGTCTCGCTTGCCCTCCAGCCGGCGGGGCCGCCGTCCCTGCCGGACGCAAAGCGTCGCCTCACGGAGTGGCTCGACCGGGCGCCCGATCACTGGGAGGCCAGCGAGGAGCTTGCCGTGTGGAAGCGGCGCGTCTCGGAGGCGAAGAGCATGAGCTCGCTGATCCACCTCTTCGCGTAAGATGCGGCCGTGGTGATCCCTGCCCGAGAAGCGCTCGAGCGCCTGCGCGAAGGCAACGCTCGATTCGTGTCCGAGGTCAGCGGCGGCGATTCCGCGGCGAACCAGACGCGCCGCCGTTTCGCGCTCACCGCAGCGCAGGAGCCGTTCGCCATCATCCTCGGCTGCTCCGATTCCCGGGTGCCCGCGGAGATCGTCTTCGACCAAGGCCTTGGCGATCTCTTCGTCATCCGGGTCGCCGGGAACATCGTCGCGCCTTCCCAGGTGGGCAGCGTCGAATTCGCGGCGGCGCGGTTCGGCACGCGACTCGTCGTGGTGTTGGGGCACTCCAAGTGCGGCGCGATTCTCGCCACGCTCGAGGAGCTCCAGCGTCAGTCCAAGGACCAGTCCCAGAATCTCCGCTCGATCGTCGACCGCGTCCGGCCATCGGTCGAGGCGTTGCTGGGGACGGCCCTCGGGCAGCAGCACGATGAGCTCGTGCATCAGGCCGTTCGCGCGAACATCCGCGTCTCGGCGAACCATCTGCGCCATGGCTCGGAGATCCTCGAGAAGCTGATCCAGAAGGACGGGCTGCTCGTCGTCGGTGCGGAGTACTCGCTGGAGACCGGAGTCGTGGACTTCTTCGACGGTGGATCGTGAAGCTCTGCGCGGAGCGGACGTGTTCACGCGCGCACTCTGATCGGCCGACGAGACTCAGGGCTTCGCAAGATTCCCGTGCAGGATCCGGCCGACCTCGAGGATCGTCTGAGGGTGGGATTGCGTCGAGTGACCCGAGCGCACCACGAGCTCGGACGCCACACCGTCGAGGTGCGCGCTCTCGTAGGTGACGACGCCATCGGAGAGGCTCTCGAGCGGCCCTTCTCCCTGAGCGGCGATGATGGAGTGGACGTCCACGCGGGGGGCGATCTCGAGCGTGTTGTACGTCTTGGTAAAGACGCTCTTCGGATCCATGTTGTCGACGCTGCGGTGGCCGCGCGAGAGCCTCTCGGTGGCGGCGATCTCCCTGCCCTGCGTGATCGCCTTCGCGACCTCGGGGACCGCGCGCACGAAGTCGGCGGGCAACGTGACCAGATCGGAGACCCAGCGCTGCAGCCGCCCGCCCGAGAGCACGCTGCCGCGGTGCGGGGTCGCGATGAAGATCACGGTCTTCACGAACGGAAGCGGCTCGAAGAACGCGAGGCGCTTCACGTACTCGCGCGTCTCGGGCGCGAGCTCGATCTGATCGAAGGGCTTGTCGCTGACGTTCAGCCAGAACGCGTTGCCGCTGGTGCTGACCGCGAGCCTGGCGAGCAGCCCGCCCTGGCTGTGACCGACCAACACCATCTTCTGTAGCGCGGGATCGCGGCCTTCGGGATCGAAATCCGCGAGAACGCTCTGGAGCTGGTCGCGAAGCTGCGCGGCCGAATGCAGCACCGGGCGAAGCTCCGGATCTCGTGCAGCTTCGCGAGCGCGGCGCGCGGGTCGTCCTCCCAGAGGTCGTACAGATCGACCAGGTGCAGCTCCTGCGTCGAGTACGCGCTCGGCTCGCCGGTCACCATGACGTCGGCCGTGAGCTCACGTTGCACCCGCTCGGTGCTGACGCGCTTCACGCCGATCGGGCTCGCGCACGCGACCGCCAACAGCCCGAGCGCTGCGAGAGTCGCGGCGCGCCGGGCTCTCACGGCTCTACGCAGCCGGTGCCTCCCCGCTCGACGCACAGGCGATAGCCGATCCGCTCGGTCCAGTAGGCGAGAGCGGAGTCGACGTCCTCCCACTTGTTCCAGAGCCCCTCCGGGCTCTTCGTGCCCACGCGGCTGTCGACGGCTTCGAACAGGATCTCGTTCGTCGTCGCATCGGTGACCTTGAGCTCCGCGGTGGCTTCGCCGACGAATGCAGGCTTGCCCGTCGCGATGGCCTTGATCGTCGACAGGCCGAGACCGATCGGCACGATCGTCGAGACGGTGTCGAGCACCGGACTGGAGGCCTCGGCGCTGGTGAGCGCCGCGGCGATGCGCATCGTTCCGGGCTCGGGTGTGGTCACCATCGTGTAGTCCTTCGAGAGCCGCGCGTACAGCAGGGAGTACAAGCGGTCGGCGACCTTCTGACGATCCTCCTTGGAGAGGTCGTTCATCTGCGAATCGTTCGCGGTCCAGATCGCGACGGGGTCGAGCAGGATCTTGTTGTAGCTCCTCATGTCCGCGTTCGGGTTCTTGTATACGAGCTTCGCGCCGCCCTCCGGTCCGGGCTTCAACTGCGAGTAGTCGCCGAGAAATCCGGACTCCTCCACGTGGCGCGCCTGCCGCGTGACGCAGCCGATCAGCACGAGCATCGAGAGCACGATCAATGCGGTCCGCATGTTCATTCCTTTCGTTCTTACAGCCCGAAGCTCAGGCTGGATGGATTCGAGAGCTGTCCCTTGATGAGCTTGGGCAGGACCGGCACCACCATGAGCTGGAAGTTCCATTTCTGTCCGAAATCGTCCGGCCGGGCCACCATGTACTGCACCGCGAGCTGGATCTTCACGGGCAGCTTTCCGAACTTCGTGATCTTCCCGGCCGCGATGCCGAGCGGCACGGTCCAGACGTTTCCGCCGTCCGCCTTGAAGTTCGCCAGGATGTTCCCTGAGTAGCCGACGCTCCAGCCGTGGTCGAAGAACAGCGACGCGAACGGCTGCAGGTTCATCTGACTCACGTCGGGCCGGCTGCTGCCCGCCCCGGAGAACGAGGTCCACTGCTGCAGGAGTGCGCCGGCGATCCACTTCTCGTCCAGGTAGCCGACGAGGCCCGCGGGACCGACCTGGTACTTCCCCTGTCCGGTCCACTTCGAGTTCGCGGTGGGGAAGATGAACGTGGGCCCCAGGCCGAGCAGCCAGTTCCCGGCGATCTTCGGGCTGGGCGAGAACAGCTCCATCAGCACCGAGTCGCCGAAGGTCTGCGTGCGCGTCCACTCGATCGGGACGCGGTCCTCCCTGGGGTGGGGCACGGAGTTGTAGGCCGTGATCACGGGCCGCGTGATCAGGTTCCAGTCGTCGTCGATGGCGACGGGCAGCACCGGCTGGAAGTTCACGTTCGAGTTCCAACGCTCGCTCTCGCCCGGCCCGACGTCGATCAGGTAGTTGTTCTGCTGGATCGCGATCGACCAGAGCGAGCTGACGGGATTGGCGAGCTGCTTGTTGAGCTCGGCGACCGATGGCGCGCCGCCATTCGAGGCGGGCTCGGGCTCTGCCGCAGAAGCGGGACTCGAAGCGAGCCACACGATGAGTGAGAGCTGAAGGAGTGAGCCGAGGCGCATCGGCGTAGCGTAACGTACTCGCGCGGCGGTGTATGCTTGGACGGGTTGAGCCAGCCGACGCCGACCGTTCGCTCCGGAAGCCGCCGCCGAGCGTGGCTGGCGGCCGGGCTCGCGTTCGTCGCGTTCGCGCTGGCGCTCGTCATCATGGTCCGGAACCGGCAGCCGGTCGCACGGCGGATCTCCCTGACCGCAGGCTACGACGGGACGACGCGCGCCCTGATCGCGAGAGCCCTCGCGGCCGACCTGCACGCGCACGGCTTCGCGCTCGAGATCGTGAACAGCGAGAGCACCGGCGACGAGCTCGAGAGGGTCGAGTCGGGCGCGGTCGACTTCGCGCTCGTCTCCGGGGCATTCCGGATCAGCGCGTTCGAGCACGTCCGCGAGGTGGCGCCGCTCTTTCCCGAAGCGCTGCATCTGCTCGCGCGCCAGGAGCTCGCCGACCAGCTCCTCGTGAGCCTTCGCGCGTTGCGAGGGCGGACCGTCGACCTCGGTCCCAGCGACTCCGCCACTGCCGGGCTCGCTTCGGAGATCCTCGAATTCGCGGAGGTGCCGTGCGCGCGCGAGCGCGCGGTGGGCACGTGCTTCGCGTCGAACCTCGACGTCGACGAGCTTCAGCGCCTCGTCAGTACCGGCGACTCCGCGGCGCTGCCCGATGCGATCTTCCACCTCGCGACCGTACCGTCGACGCTCGCGACGGAACTCGTGCAGACGCACGGCTATGCGCTGGTCGCGCTCCCCTTCGCGCAGGCGTTCCGGCTCGGCGCGATGATCCGTGACTCCGCGCCGCGCGATCCGGGCGGGGAAGTCGAGCGACGCTACACGCAGGAGCTCGCGATCCCCCCGTTCACCTATCAGATAGAGCCGCCCGTTCCGCAGCAACCCTCGCCAACCGTGGGCGCGCGCCTCCTGCTCGTCGCGAACGAGAGCGTCTCGGCAGCGACCGTCGAAGAGGTTCTCGAGGTGATCTTCGAATCGCGCTTCGCGCGGATTCCGGAGCCGCCGCTGCATCGCACGCTGCTCGAGCTTCCGCCGCGAGTCCCTCTTCACCGCGGCACGATCGCGTTCATCGGCCGGAGTCTCCCGTGGATCTCCGCGAACGACGTCGATCGGCTGTCCAACACGCTGAGCGTGCTGGGCGCGCTCGTCGGCGGTGGACTCTTCCTGTGGCAGGGCTGGCGCCAGCGCCGGAGCGCGCGCCTCGACGAGCTCTTCGGCAAGTACCAGCTCCAGATCGCGGCGCTCGAGGGCCGGGTCGTGGAGCTCGAGCTCTCCGCGGACATCGCGCTCGATCCGCTGATCACCCTCCAGCGCGATCTGCTGCAGCTCAAGGGCGAGGCGCTGGCGCGCTACGCAGCCGGCGATCTCGGCAGCCAGGCGACGCTCACCGATCTGCTCGTGCCCCTGAACGCCGCGCGCGATCACGTCGGCTCCCTGTTGCTCCACGTGCGGCAGAACCTCGAGCAGCAGGCGGAGACGCAAGGGCGCAGCGCGGAGGAGGTCTGGGACGAAGCGGTCGAACGCAGCGAGGAACCCGTCTAGGGATCGAAGGCGAAGATCTTCTTCCAGTCGTTCTTCATGCTGATCACGACCCAGCCGCTCTTTTTCGCCTGGTCGTAGAGCGCCTGCGTGAACGTTCCCACCTTGGTGTCGGGCAGCTTCTCCGCGGGGCCGTATGCGTACTCGCGGGTCGCATCGTCGTGCATGACGAGCATCGATAGCCGGAGGCCGTCGCCGGCCTTGGTGTACTCGAGCATCTGCTTGTCGCCGTCCGAGTTGCCGAAGGCGGCGACCGGGCGGCGACCGATCATCAGGTGGATTCCCTCGGGCTTGCCTGCCTTGTCATCGTTCAGGAGCAGCTTCGGCTCCTTCGTGAGGAACGGCTTGCCGTCCTTGTCGTAGCCGTACGTCGTCCCGCCGGCGGAGCCGACCACTTGTTCGGGCGGAACGCCGTAGGTCGATTCCGAGTACGTGCGGACGAAGTCCTGCCCGCCGCCGGTGACGATGTAGGTCTTGTAGCCGTTGGCGCGCAGGTACTGGAGGACCTCCTGCATCGGAAGGAACGTGAGATCCGTATAGGGCCGCTTCCAACGGTGATCCTTTGCCGTCGCGAGCCACTTCTTGGCTTCGGCGTTGAAGTCCTCGACGCTCATGCCCGTGAGCGTGGCCGCGAGGATCTTCATGAGATCCTCCATCCCGAGCTTTCCGATCGCCTCGCGATTTCCGGACATCACCGTCTTGAACGGCTCGACGCCCGCGAGCTCCGGCTTGGCCTTCACCACCGCCGGCACGCGATCGAGGCAGTAGACCACCTGCGAGTAGATCGGGTGCTCGACCCAGAGCGTTCCGTCCTGGTCGAAGGCGGCGATCCGCTCCGCCGGCGGGACGAACTCGGGCCCGCCGGCGGTCGTCGTCTTCTGCACGAACGCGACGATCGCCTGCTTCGCCGGTCCCTCGTTCCACGACGGCAGAGGATCGCCGGCGCGCGCCTGGCCCGACGCGAAGAATAGGACCGAGAGTGCGAGCGCGAGCGCGGGTCTCACTCCGGGCCGACCCAGCCTTGCGCCTGGAAGTAGCCGCGCAGCTGCTTGGCGATCGCTTTTGCCGTGCGCTTGGCCTCGGCATCGACGTCGGCGCTGAACTTCTCCGCGGCGCCGTGCAGGGCGGTGCCGGCCGCTGCGGCCACCGCGAGGTGACCGCCTATTGCACCCGCGCCCATCGTCTCCGCCATACCCGGCATGTAGCCGCTCTTCATCGTCGTGGTGAACGACTCGAGCCGTTCGAGGCCCGACTGAGTCGCTGCGTAGAGCTGAACGCGCGACTCGACGTCGCTGCGACCTGCCCCGAGCCCGACCGTGATGCGCTCCGCCTGGTTGCCCTGGTCGATCGAGAGCAGCTGACCCTCGACCACGAGCGCCTTCTCCCACCGACCCGGCGCACCCCACGCGCGTCGGGCG
>Ga0184615_10002047_pt1 | contig 10888 bp, 7 predicted proteins | sample PLM4_65_coex_FD_133134 | JGI IMG/M metagenome (GOLD analysis project Ga0184615, IMG submission 133134) | Groundwater sediment microbial communities from an aquifer in East River, Colorado, USA - PLM4_65_coex | ecosystem: Environmental > Terrestrial > Soil > Riparian zone | place: USA: East... | reverse complement strand
TGCTGGGCATGGGGCTGGTCGCGCTGGTGCACTGGGGGATCGAGAACCCGGTGGTCCGCTACGCTCTCCTCCCGGTCTTCCTGGCCTTCGAGGTGATCTTCTACGGCCTTCTCGAGGTGCTCTCGGAAGGCACCGGGGAGCTCTTCCCGTTCTGGGCGGTGGTGTCGGCCAACACCCTGGCGGCGTTCAGCATGGGACTCTACCTCTGGATCCGGCATCCCGCGTTTCGCCGCTCGATTCAGGACACTCCGCTCGGGGCGGCGCCGCTGCACTGAGCTCCGCTTCTTAGAATCCAGCCCCCGGACCGTGTAGCTTTCTCCCTCTCAAACCACACGGCCCGGGGTTTCTGTTGCGCCTCGCTCTCACGAGATCGCTCGCAGTCGTCGTCTCGCTTCTCTCGCTAACTCCAGGGCGGCTTTACGCCCAGCTCGAGCCTCCCGGCACCGGCGGAGTCGTGGCGCTGGATCAGGAGCTCCGCATGCTGGGGCACTACCGGCGCGTGCTCATGATCGGGGCCCATCCCGACGACGAGGACACCGAGCTGCTCACCGTTCTGGTGCGGGGAATGGGGGCGGAGGCGGCGTACCTGTCGCTCAATCGCGGCGAGGGAGGCCAGAACCTCATCGGTCCGGAGCTGGGGGAGGCGTTGGGTCTGATCCGCACCGAGGAGCTGCTCGCCGCCAGGCGGCTCGACGGCGCGCGGCAGTATTTCACGCGAGCCTACGACTTCGGGTACTCGAAGACGCTGGACGAGACCTGGGAGCAGTGGCCCCGGGACACCGTGCTGAAGGATGTGGTCCGGATCGTCCGCCGGTTCCGGCCTCAGATCATCGTTTCGATCTTCAGCGGGCTGCCCCGGGACGGCCACGGCCAGCACCAGGCCGCGGGGTGGGTCGCGCGCGAAGCCTTCGCGGCAGCGGGAGACTCGACTCGATTCACCGAGCTCGCCCGGGAAGAGGGGATCCGGCCTTGGACGCCGCTCAAGATCTACCGCAGTACCCGGTTCGACACCACCGCCACGACGCTCACCCTGGACGGCGGTGTGCTCGACCGCGCCGTCGGTAAGTCGTACCACCAGATCGCGATGGCGGGGCGGAGCCTGCACCGGTCGCAGGACATGGGCCAGCTCCAGCGCATCGGTCCATCGGAGGTCCGTCTGGCCCTGGAGGAGGACCGGACCGCCGAGGGGAGTGGTGGGCTGTTCGAGGGGATCGACACCGCGCTGTCGGCGATGCCCTGGCGTGACGCCCCCGGCTCCGACGGACCGGCCGCGCGGCGGCGCTTCGCCGCCCGGGCGGACAGCGCCCGCACGGCGCTCGGCACCGGCGCCTACCGCCGGGTGATCGCGCTGCTCGACCGGGGGAAGCGCGACCTCCTCCCGCAGTCGGACGACTCGCGGGCCCAGATGCTGTTCTCCACTCCGGAGCAGGCCGACCAGCGCCGGCACACCGAGCGGGCCCTCGGCATCGCTGCCGGCCTGGTGGCCGACGCGCTGGCCCAGGACGACCGCATGGTCGCTGGACAGTCCGACAGCGTGGGGCTCGTGCTCTGGAACGCGGGACCGGACTCGATGACCATCGCGGGAGGCGTGGTCCCTTCGGCGGAGTGGCACGTTCAGGCCGACTCCAACAACGAGGTGTCGCTGGCCCCCGGCGAGGTGCATCGCTCGATCGTGACGCTCACGCTGGACAGCGCCGCCACCGCGACTACGCCCTATTTCCTCCGCCGTCCGCGACAGGAAGGGCTGTACGATTGGTCCGGCGTGACCGCCAGCGAGCTCGGCGAGCCATTCGAGGCTTCGGCGCCGGTCGCACGATTCGGCCGGCTCGGACCCGGCGGCGAGGCCTCACGCGAGGTGAGCTACCAGGTGAACGACCAGGCGCTGGGCGAGGTGCGGCGACCGTTGACCGTGGTTCCGCGGATCGACGTAAAGCTCGACCCGGCCACCTACGTCTGGTCGCTGCTCACGCCCGGAAGCCATCGCTTCACCGTCACGCTCACCCACGGGGCGCGCGACACGACCGCCGGCACCGTCGCCCTGGTGCTGCCCAAGGGATGGCCCGCGGTGCGGCCGCAGCCGTTCCGTCTCGCGCGCGAGGACGAGCGCGAGACCTTCAGCTTCGACGTGCGGGCACCGCGCGCGAGCGGCCGGGGCAGCGCCACCATCCGCGCGGTCGCCCGGGACTCGGCGGGCAGGGAGTACGACGCCGGCGTCTTTACGGTGGATTATCCCCACATCCGTTCCCGGACGTACGTCGTGCCGGCCGTGGCGGAGGTCCACCTCGCGCCGGTCGCGCTCCCGCGGCTCTCGAGAATCGGCTACGTGCGCGGCGCCTCGGATCTGGTGCCCGAAGCGCTTCAGCGCGCCGGTCTCCCGGTGACGCTGCTCGACGCACCCGCGCTGGAACGGGACGATCTCAGCCGGTTTCCCGTGATCGTGATCGGATCCCGCGCGTACGAGACCGATTCGGCACTGGTGGAGAACAACGCCCGCGTCCTGGCCTACGTCCGCGGGGGCGGAGTGCTCATCGTGCAGTACCAGCAGCATCGGTTCTTCACCGACAGCTTCGCGCCGCTTCCGCTCACCGTCGGCGGGCCATCGCTGAGGCTCCAGCCGGACAGCCTGGACGGCGCCGCCGGGAGCGCCGACGGGTCGTCGTCGGCGACGGTGCCGGCCGACCGGCCGGTGAGCCACGACCGGGTGGTGGACGAGAGCGCGCCGGTCACGATCCTCGCGCCCGACCATCCGGTGATGCGTCGTCCGAACCGAATCTCCGACCGGGATTGGGAGGGGTGGGTGCAGGAGCGCGGACTCTACTTCGCGCGGAGCTGGGATCCGGGATACAGTCCGATCCTGGAGACGCACGACGAGGGCGAATCGGAGCTCCAGGGCGGCCTGCTCGTCGCACCCGTGGGCAAGGGAACCTACGTCTACACCGGCCTCAGCTTCTTCCGGCAGCTTCCGGCGGGCGTACCCGGCGCGCTGCGCCTGTTCGCGAACCTGCTCGCGCTCGGCCAGCCGCTGGCTCGCTGACGTGGCTCACTCAAAGATTCACCACGAAGACACGAAGGACACGAAGGACACGAAGAACAGCAACAACATTTGTTGTTTTTTCTTCGTGCCCTTCGTGTTCTTCGTGCCTTCGTGGTGGATCTTTGGGCTGAGTCTCGTTCCTATCACGCTAGCCGCGTGCGGCAACGATGGCCGTACGCCGGTGGTGCTGTACTCGCCGCACGGACGAGACCAGCTCACCTTGCTGGAGCAGGCGTTCGAGGCGGAGCGGCCGGACATCGACGTCCGGTGGCTCGACATGGGCTCGCATGAGATCCTCGACCGGCTGCGGTTCGAGCGGGTGAACCCGCAGGCCGACGTCTGGTTCGGGGGCCCCACGACCACGTTCGACCTCGGCATCGAGGACTCGCTCCTCCAGCCCTACCGGCCGTCGTGGGCCGGGCGGGTCGGCCCGAATGGAATCGGGCCGGCCGATCTGTACTATCCCGTCTATCGCACGCCGGCGGTGATCGCCTACAACAACAAGGCGGTGCGCCCCGAGGAGGCGCCCCATGATTGGGACGAGGTTCTCGAGCCGCGCTGGCACGACAAGGTGGTCATCCGCGATCCGATGGCCAGCGGCACCATGCGGGCGATCTGGGGACTCATTCTGGTCAGGAGCATCCGTGAGACCGGCGACACCGCGAGGGGCATGGACTGGCTGCGCCGGCTGGACGCGAACACCAAGGCCTACACGCTGAATCCGGCGATTCTCGACGCGAAGCTGGCGCGCGCCGAGGGGCTGGTGACGCTGTGGGACCTGCCGGACATCCTGATCGGCATCTCGAAGGGATTGCCGTTCGGCTACACCTTCCCCCGGAGCGGGACCGTGGTGATCGACGACGCGATCGGCCTGGTGAGCGGGAGCCGCCATCCGGAGGCGGCAAAGGCGTTCATCGACTTCGTCGGCGGTGTCGAGGCGCAGATCCTCGCCTCGACGCGAGTGTACCGGCTGCCGGCCCGCCACGATCTCCCCGCGGATCGAATCCCCGACTGGGTCGCCGAGGTGGAGGCCGGGATGGTGGTCGCGCCGATGGATTGGGGCATGCTGGCGCAGCGAGGCCCGGCGTGGATGGGGTATTGGGACCGGCACGTACGCGGCAGCGGGCGGGCGGCGGCGCGGTGACCCCGTTCCTGGCGGTCGAGGGTCTGGCCAAGCGGTTCGACCGCACCGTCGCGGTGGACGACGTGACGCTCTCGATCGAGCGGGGCGAGATGCTCGCGCTGCTGGGTCCGAGCGGCAGCGGCAAGACCACGATGCTCCGGCTCCTGGCCGGCTTCGAGACGCCGGACGCCGGGCGTGTCGTGGTCGAGGGCGAGGACGTCACGCGGGTGGAGCCGGTCCATCGGCGCTTCGGGATGGTCTTCCAGCACTACGCGCTCTTCCCGCATCTGGACGTCGGCGAGAACGTGGGCTTCGGGCTGGAGTCGCTCGGCGTGCGCGGCGCGGAATTGGGCGACCGGGTCGGGCGCGCCCTCGCGCTGGTGGACCTCGCGGGGCTCGAGCGCCGCCGGGTGGACCAGCTCTCCGGAGGCCAGCAGCAGCGGGTCGCGCTCGCCCGCGCGCTGGCCCCCGAGCCTCGCGTCCTCCTGCTCGACGAGCCGCTCTCCAACCTCGATCCCACCCTCCGGGAGCGCACCCGGCGCGAGATCCGCGATCTCATCCGGCGGGTCGGCATCACCACGGTGCTCGTCACCCACGAACAGGACGAGGCCTTCGACCTGGGCGACCGGGTCGCGGTGCTGCGCGGCGGCCGGCTGGAGCAGGTCGGCACGCCGGACGAGCTGTACGCCGCGCCGGCCAACCGGTTCGTCGGCGGATTCGTCGGCCGGTCGAGCGTGGTCCCGGTCACCGTGCTCGGCCCCACCGAGTGGGGAACCCGGATCGCCGTGGAAGGGGTGGAGTGGGAGATCGAGCGCCCCGCCGGCCACCCGGTCATCCTGCCGGGAGCGGCCGTGCTGATGGTGCGGCCCGAGGCGCTCCGTCTGGGCGACGACCCGCAGGCGATCGTGGGCACCGTGACGGGACGGCGGTTCACCGGCCCATCGTCGTTCTTCACCGTGCTCACGGCGAGCGGTGCCACCCTGGAGGTGGTCGCACCGCCCGCGGCGGTGCGCGCGGGCGAGCGCGTCGGCATCCTCCCCAGCCGCCGCGCGGCGGGAGGGCTCCACCTGTTCCTCGCGGAGGAAGGATGACGCGCCGCGGCACGGGCGCGGTCGGGGCGGCGCTGCTGCTCGGGCTGCTCCTCTGGCTGGTCCTGTACCCGCTGGTGCTGGTCCTGGCGGAGGGCGTGCGCGGTCCCGAGGGGTGGACGCTCGATCACGTGCGCGAGTTCGTCGGGCGCCCGACCGAGATGCGCGCGCTGTGGGGCAGTCTCTGGATCTCGCTCGCGAGCGTGGCCCTGGCGGCGCTGCTCGGGGTCCCGCTCGCGTTTCTGGTCGGGCGCTATGATCTCCCCGGTGGCCGGGTGCTCGGCGGACTGGTGGCGCTCCCGGCGGTGCTCCCGCCCCTGGTGGGCGTGGTCGCGTTCCTCTTTCTGTACGGTGAGACCGGCTTCGTCTCGCTGCTGCTGATGCGGCTTCTCGGTCTGGAGGAGCCGCTGTGGCGGCTGGAGGGCGCGGGCGCGATCCTGCTGGTCCACGCCTACTCGATGTACGTCTACTTCTACCTGTTGGTGCGGGCGGGCCTGGTGTCGCTGGATGCCTCGCAGCTCGAGGCGGCCGCGAGCCTCGGCGCCGGCCGGTGGCGCACCCTCCGCCGGGTGGTGGTACCGCACCTGAAGCCGGCGCTCGCGGGCGCGGCGCTCCTCACCTTCATGACCGCTCTCGGCTCGTTCAGCGCCCCGTACGTCTTCGGCGGCGGCTTCAGGGTCATGCCGACCCAGATCGTCGCCACGCGGCTCAACGGCGAGAACCAGCTCGCCATGGTCGAGACCGCCTCGCTCGCGGCGCTCGCGTTGCTCGCGCTGCTCGTGTTCCGGACCGGCTCCAGCGGGCCCGGAGGTGCCGGCCGGAAGGGCGCCGGCCCAGCAAGAATCGTGATCCGGCGGCGACTGGCACGGATCGCGGCGGGGACCGTGGGATGGGGCCTCGCCGCCCTGCTCCTGCTCCCTCATCTCACCCTGGTGCTCGTCTCCTTCGTTCCGGTCGGCACCTGGACGACCGAGCCGCTCCCGCCGGCGTACACGGTGCGCAACTACCTCGCGCTGGTGGAGGACCCGGTCCGCGTGCGGCCCCTGGTGAACAGTATCTGGCTGGCGACGGTGGCGACCGTCGCCGCGGTCGCCATCGCGCTCGCGGGCGCCCTCCTGAGCGCGCGACGGCCGACCGCGCCGCGCCGCGCCATCGAGGCCCTCCTCGCGCTGCCGTGGGCCGTGCCCGGGACGGTGTTCGCCATCGCGCTGGCGACGGCGTTCAGCGTTCGGGACCCCCTGGCGGGCCGGTTCATTCTGGTGGGGACGGTCTGGATCCTGCCGCTGGCCTATCTCGTACGGAACCTACCGATCACCAGTCGCGCCATCACGGCCGGCGTGCGCGCCCTGGACCCGTCGCTGGACGAGGCGGCGGCGAGCCTGGGCGCGGGGCGCCGGCGGACCCTGCTGCGGGTGACGTTGCCGCTGCTCAGGCCCGCGCTGCTGGCCGGCGCCAGTCTCGCGTTCGTGACCGCCTTCGGAGACTTCGTGACGTCCATCATGCTCTACACCTACGACACCCGGCCGATCTCGCTGGAGATCCTGTCCAGCCTGCGGCAGGCGGACGTCGGCGTCGCCGCCGCGTACGGCGTGGTGCTCATGCTGGTAAGCGCGGTGGTCTTCGCGCTGGGCTCGGGCGGGCAGGGACGGGGAGGAAACGCCGGGTGACGTCGCCGAACGGGAGCGGCGGCTTCCGCCGGCTGGCGATCCTCATCGCGGTCAACTTCGTGGACATGGTCGGCTTCATGATCGTGCTCCCGCTGTTGCCGTTCTATGCCCTCGATCTCCAGGCCTCACCCGAAATCATCGGTCTCTTGATCGCGGCGTTCTCGATCGCCCAGCTCGTCGCCGCGCCGTTCTGGGGCCGGGTGTCGGATCGCTACGGCCGCCGGCCCGCGCTCCTGATCGGGCTCACCGCTTCGGCGATCGCGTACGTCGTCTTCGGGTTCGCCGAGAGCCTCTGGCTCCTCTTTCTTTCCCGGCTGGTCCAGGGTGCGGGCGGCGGCACGACCGGCGTCGCTCAGGCCTACGTCGCCGATACGATGGCGCCGCGGGAACGGGCCAAGGCGCTGGGCTGGCTCTCCGCCGCGACGTCCGCCGGCGTGGCCTTCGGGCCCGTGATCGGGTCTTTCGCAGCGCACTTGGGCCGGGCGGCGCCCGGGTTGGTGGCAGCCGCGCTCTGCCTGCTGAACGTCGCCTTCGCGTGGCGCTGGCTTCCCGAATCGCGGCTCCGCGAGGCGGGCGCGCCACCGCCGCGGCGGCCGCTCTGGCACCCGGCGTGGACCGCGCTGCGCCACCCCGGCACCCCACTCTCCCGGCTGCTCTGGATCTACGGCATCGGCATGGTGGCGTTCGCGTCGCAGACCTCGGTGCTCGCGCTGTATCTCGGCGCCGAGTTCGGGCTCGACGAGCGGAGCATCGGGCCGATCTTCACCTACATCGGGACGCTGTCGTTCGTCATGCGGAGCGTGCTGCTGGGTCCGATCGTGGACCGCCTGGGTGAGCTGTGGACGATGCGGCTCGGCACGGTTCTGCTTGCGCTCGGACTCTGGCTCTACCCGACGCCCGAATCGCTCTGGGCCTTCGCCGCCGTCATCCCCCTTGTGCCGATCGGCACGGCACTGCTCTTTCCATCCACCACCTCTCTCATGTCCCGTCAGTCCGACCCGCGCGAGCTGGGCACCACGATGGGAGTGGCCCAGACCTTCGCCGGCTTGGCGCGCGTGGCGGCACCGCTGCTGGCTACGATGGCGTTTCAACGTATCGGTCACGGGGCGCCGTTTTATCTCGCCGGCGCCTGTGTGGCGGTCGTCGGACTGCTGGCGTTCCAGATGCAGATCGGTCCCAGCGCCTCCGCTCATCCCACGGCAGAGGAAAAAGCGAGGGTCACATGAGCACGGACGACCGGCTCGAGCGGCTGGAGCGGCGGGTGGAGGTGCTGGAAACGTTGTTGAGGGCGGCGGGGCAGCGGGGCGGCGGGGCGGCGAGGCAGGAGGCGCCTGCGAGCCCCTCGGATGCCGAAGCGCCGGCCGCCATCGAGCCCGCGGCCTCTACGCCGCCTCCGATCGAACCCCCGCCTCCTGCACCACGGCCCCGCCGCCCCGCCGCCCCGCTGCCTCGCAGCATCGACGAACGATGGATCGGTCAGCGCGCCTTTCTCGCGGTCGGCGTGGTCGCCCTCCTGATGGCCACGGGCTATCTGCTCAAGCTCTCGTTCGATCGCGGGTGGATCTCGCCGGTCATGCGTTGCGCCGGCGGCGCGATGCTGGGTGTCGTAGTGGGCGCAATCGGCTGGCGGCTGCACCAGCGCTATCGCACCTACGGCGCCGCGCTCATCGGCGCCGGGTGTGGCATCATCTACCTGAGCGTGTGGGCGGCCTGCCGCCTCTACGAGGTGATCCCCCCGACGACCGGCATCGTGGGCCTCGCCATGGTGTCGGTGGCGCTCGCCACGATCGCCTACGCGATCAACGTCGAGGCCCTCGGCACCGCGGCGGCGCTCGGCGCCTTCATGGCGCCGGTTCTGCTCGGCAGCAACGACGCCAACGCGAACCTGCTCCTGCTCTATCTCGCCAGCATGGCCACAGGGCTCGGCATGGTAGCGGCCCGGCGCCGCTGGCGGCTCACCATGCTCGTCGTGGCGGCGAGCTATTTCGGGGTGGGCACCGCGGGCGCGGGCGAGGACGCCGTGCCCTGGGCGCTGCTTCTCTACGGAGTGATCGGTGGGACGGCCGGACTCTATGTCGGGCTGCGCGAGCAATGGTGGGAGACCCGCCTCCTGACCTTCTCCGGCGGCTGGGTGCTGTTGGGTGCGGCGAGCGAGCGAATGGCGGTCCACTGGCCGGTCTTCATCGCGGGTCTCATCCTGTCCGTGCCGGTCTGGTGGCACGCGCTCCAGAACCCCAGGGTTCTTCCGCTGCGGGTGGGCGCCAGAAGTCCCGCCAAGCCGGACGGGGCGAGTGCGGCGGAGGGATGGTCGGCCGGAGAGGCGCTGTACTTCTTCACCACCCCTCTGCTCCTCGGCTGGGCGGCCTACGGGCTCGCGCCGGACCGTTTCGATGACACCCCCGGCCTGCTCCCGCTCCTCGTGGCGGTTCCCTATCTGCTCGCCGGCTACCTGCGCGCACGCCTGCCATTCGCGCTGGTCGGCGCCACCGCCGCGGCGGTGGCCGCCCAGGCACAGTGGGAAGGCACCACCCAAGTCTGGGCGCTCCTCGGGCTCGGCCTGCTGTGGCCGGCCCTCGACCACAAGCTCGGCCGCTCCGACGGCCGCTGGTACGGCGTGCTCACGTGGGGCGCGGCGATGCAGCACCTGCTCAATGATTCGCTGCAGCAGCGCACCGCGGCGGACGCGGCATTCGTCGGCCCCTGGGCGCTCGCGCTCTGGGGGGCCACCGCGGCGGGGCTCGCGCTCGCGGCCGGCCTCTTCAAGGCGAGAGGGGACGAGGGCGAGGCCCGGCTGGTGCGATCCGGCCTCTGGTCGTTCGCCGGCCTTCTCACGCTCTTCGGCGTCACGGGGGAGATCCGGCGGTATTTCGAGCTGGAGAGTCTCTCTCCCGTCACCGCCGAGCTGGCGGCCGGCCTGGCGGTGAGCGCCTGGTGGCTGATCTTCGCCGCCGCGCTCATCCTCGTGGGCTTCCGCCGCTCGACCAAGCCGCTCCGCGTCGCCGGCCTCGCGGTCGCGGGGCTCGCCGTGCTCAAGGTGGCCTTCTTCGATCTCTCCTCGCTGGACGCGCTCTATCGGATCGGCTCGGTCTTCTTCCTCGCGCTGGTCATGCTGTCGCTCGCCTACGTCTACTATCGGAACGACCGCTCGGAGCGAACGCCTTGATGAAACTGCGCTTCGCCTCCTTCGCTTCGCTCAGGATGACAGTGGTCGAGGTTTCGCAACACACTCCTAGACGGCAGGAGACGCCGTGTCCGAGATGAACCGACGGGAGTTCGCCGAGGCGCTCGCACTGGCGGCGTTGGCGCCGATGCTCGGAACCGGCGCGGGCCCGATCCGATGGCCAAGCGCGCTCGCAGCCGGCGCCCCGGCCGCCGGACTCGCCGCGCCCGAGCCGAGCGTGCTCGCGAAGGCGCTGGCCGGCGCGATCCGCGCGCAGTACGGTGACCGGCTCAGTGAGGCGGATCTCGCCGTGGTGACCCGACAGATCGAGAACGGGCTCGAGCGGGCCGACAAGATCCGCAAGGCGACCCTCACCAACGGCGACGAGCCCGACTTCGTGTTCTCCGCGATTCGCTCGGAGAGTGCCGGGTGAGCGATCTCACCTGGCTCACCCTGCCGGAGCTCGGGCGGCTGCTCCGGGAGCGGAAGGTGTCCTCGGTCGAGCTGGCGGAGCACTTCCTCGGCCGGCTGGAGCGTCTTGGACCGGCCTACAACGCGGTGGTGACGGTCCTCAGAGAGTCCGCCATCGCCGAAGCCCGGCTGTGCGACGCGGACCTCGTCTCGGGGAAGGATCGCGGCCCGCTGCACGGCATTCCCTACGGCGTCAAGGACCTCATAGCCGCCGAAGGCGCCCCCACGACCTGGGGAGCGCAGCCGTACCGGAATCAGATGCTCAAGGGAGACGCCAGCGTCGTCCGCCGCCTTCGCGAGGCCGGCGCGGTGTTGTGCGCCAAGCTCGCGATGGTCGAGCTCGCC
>Ga0184615_10002046_pt1 | contig 10888 bp, 6 predicted proteins | sample PLM4_65_coex_FD_133134 | JGI IMG/M metagenome (GOLD analysis project Ga0184615, IMG submission 133134) | Groundwater sediment microbial communities from an aquifer in East River, Colorado, USA - PLM4_65_coex | ecosystem: Environmental > Terrestrial > Soil > Riparian zone | place: USA: East... | reverse complement strand
GACCGCCGCCTGGTACTGCGCCGGGTCGATCTGGAGGAGGAACTGGCCCTTGGTTATCAGGTCGCCCTCCTCCACCGCGATCCGGATGATGCGGCCGGTGATGTCGGCGGAAATGTCCACCGACGTCTGCGGCTCGATCTTCCCGCTCGCGGTGACGGCGCTGACCAGATCCCGGCGGCTCACCTGCTCCATCCGGACCTCGGTGCCGGCGTTCTTCTTCTTGTTCATGCTGTAGGCGATCCCGCCGCCCGCAGCCAGTGCCAGCACGCCGATGACCAGACCGACCTTCATCCCACGCGACATGTGCGTTCCTCGTTAGCGAAGGGGTCGCCCGACGGCCGCTTCCAGTGCGGCGACGGCCTTGTGGTAGTCGTATACCGCGGTCACGTAGTCGCCCTCGGCCCGCGACACGGCGTTCTGCGCGTCGGAGACCTCGAGCGAGGTGCCCGCGCCGAGGCGGTAGCGGTCCTGCGCCAGCCGGAGCTGGTCCCGCGCCGATCCGCGGTTGGCTTCCTGCACCGCGATCGCCTGAAACGAGGTCTGCATCGCCAGATACCGCCCGTGCACCTCGCTACGAACCTGGAGCCGCCGCGCACGCACGTCCTCGTCGGCGTCCTGCTCCAGCGCCCTCGCCTGGGAGACCCTGAGCGAGCGGGAGAAGCCGGTGAAGATCGGGAGCGAGACGGTCAGGTTCGCCTGGAACGGCTGCCCGGTGTAGTCGAAGGGGAAGACGTTGTTCGCATCCCGGATCTGCTGTGACACCGGGTCGAGGAGCGCCGTACCCGAGCTGTTGAGCCCGAATGCGCCGAAGCAGTCGCCCACCTCGCCGCCGAGGTTGAGCGCGCTCCGGACCTGGTCGTCGTACTGGCAGCTCGCCGCATCCGACTGGGCACCGCTCAGCGTCTCGCCGATCAGCACGCTCTCGTCGGTGAACTCTTGAGTGAAGCCGCTCCAGCCGGCCCGCAGCGAAAGCGTGGGGAGGAACTCCGACCGCGCCGCCCGCACGCTCCAGGTGGCCGCGTCCTGGCGGGCGCGAAGCGAGCGGAGCAGGGGATTCTGCTCGTCCGCCATCGTGAGCAGGTCGTTGAGCTGGACGTCGGGCGGGGTCACCGGGAACGAGTCGCTGAGCCCGATCTGCTCGATGGCGACAGGCGGCGCGACACCCATGCGGCGAAGCAGCTCGAGCTTCGTCTCGTTCTCGAGCTGCGTTGCGCGGAGCAGGGCGACGTCAGACTGCCCCTTGATCACCTCGGCCTGACGCACGTCGAGCAGCGTCGTCTGTCCGACCTGATAGCGCGCCTGGGCCAGGGTGAGGAAGTCGACGTTGCGGACCACCTGCTGCCGGGCGACATCCACCTGGGCGGAGGCCTGGCGCACGTTCAGGTACTGGGTGGTGATGTCGGCGCGGAGGTTGATGCCGGCGCCGCTGATGTCCTCCTCGGTGGCCCGCTGGAGCGCCTTCTGCTCCCCCGGCCCGGAGAGCACCCGGCCGTCGAGCTGCCAGTTCAACCCGAGACTGTACCCGGAGGTGAGGAAGGCCGAAGTCGGGCGAACGAACCCGCCGCCGAAGTTGGACTGACCCGAGCCGATGTAGCCCAGATCTCCGGCGACGCTCACCGTTGGGAGGAAGCTGGCGTAGGCGTTCCTCACGCCCCACTTCGCCGGCGCCGCGTCGTTGAGGATCTGCCGATAGGCGGGACTGTTCGCTCGCGCCTGTTGGATTGCATCCTGAAGCGAGAGCGTCACGGCGGGGGCCGGGCGACTGACGGCGGTGGTGTCTGCTTTACGGCTGGAGGTGGTGTCCTGCGCCCCTCCGGGCGTCGGGAGAAGGCACGCGACCGTGAGGAAACCGAGCCAGCGATTCATGGACTATGCCCTTTGTGCTGGGGACGTGACCGGGCCAATACGGCAGCCTCGCCGCATAGGTTTCAGGTTGCGACAAAGGTCGGATTCGAGACTGTCGATGAACGAGTTATGAGGAGGGAGCTACTCCGCCCGCGTGACTACCTTGTCCTGCGCCGGCAGCTCCAGCCGATGGAGCCGTCCCTCGGTGTCCGTCAGCAGCGTGCCGGCGAGGTCCCCGGTGAGGACGATGCGTTTCGTCTCGCCCTGGCCCGTGGTCTCGAGCCGAGCGGTGAACGATGCGCGCTTGCCGGTGCGCGGAAAGATCGCGGTCAGTCGCTTGCCCGCCGGCGTCGCAAGGTCGGCGACGGCGGAGTAGAGCGAATGCACCTCGTCATCGAGCAGCACGACGTCAGGGCCTCCGGGCAACTCCCGGCCGGACTCGGAGCCCTTCGCCACCGTCCGAACGACCAGCCGCGCGCCGGAGCCCGCCGCCAGAATCACCGTCGTGCCGTCGGGGCTCTCGACGTCGAGCTGGAACTTGGCGATCGCGAACTCGGGAGTCCGCTCGAGCACGGCGGTGAGCCGCGTGGTGGGGGCGGTTGCCGGGTATCGGGCGGTCGCGCTCAAGGTGGTCCCCGGCGCGCCCCGGCCCCGGCCCTTGGTCAGCGTAAAGTTCTCCCGTCCGATCTCCTTGCCGCCCTGCCTGACGATCAGGGTGATGGGAGCGTCGGCCTGGGCCAGAGCGGGAGAGGCCTGCTGTGCCAGCAGGAGGAGAAGCGCCGCAGCGCGTAAGCCCATTCGGCCCACCTCAGTTCCCAGCCAGGTAGCTGCTGATGCGATCGAGGATGAATTTATACAGAAGCTCCCCCTTTTGGGCGGAGGCGAGGCTCGGATAGCCCACCGAGCCGGGCGACCCTTCGGGCAGGTGGCGGCTGTGTCCGGGCCGGTAGCGCGCCAGCATCTTCGGTGTGAGCTCGAAGTCGAGGGCGAGATCCATCCGGGTCAGCTCGGGAGCGAGATAGAGGAGGAGCGAGGTGTCGAGCTCGCCGCCGTGGATGGGGGCGCCGGGCTGATCGAGCAGCGGGCCGAAATCGAGGCCGAAAATGTCCACCACCTGGACCGTGGCCTGCTTGGTGCGGATGGTGCTGAGCGCCTCCAGGTGCGCCTCGCTCGCCTGCGCCGTCAGGATCACGAACTCACGGACGCCTGCCCCCTCCTCCCAGGACTCGATAAGTTCGTTCATGACACGATGCAACGTGCGGTGTCGCAGCGCGGCCTCTCCGGGAAAGGGCCGGGAGATGGCGTGCACTCCATACTCCACGGTGGGAGCTCGCAGGACGGTGAACGCGGCTGACAGGTCGTCGGCGAGATGCTCGACGATGATCGTGTCACAGCCAAGGGGGAGGTGCGGGCCGTGCTGCTCGGTGGTGCCCACCGGCACGATCAGAGTGGGCCGGCGAAGCAGCAGCTCCCCGATCGCGACGGGGGTCATTTCCTTCATCCGCCGGGGGCGTCCGGGTTGAGTCATCGTCCGCCATGGTGGCTGTTGTCGTCGCTGGCGGCCGGAGTGGCCGCGGCCGAGTGGCTGCGGTGGCCGTCGCTGCCCTGGGTAGTGGTCGGCGCGCTCGCCGTCGCCGGTTGCCTGGTTGCGCTCTTTCCATACCGCGGCTGGCGTCGGCGCGGGCTCGCGGCGACCCTCGTCGCGCTGATCGTGACGATCGCCGTCACGCAGGCGCGCCTGACGGCGATCGAGACCAGCTGGACCGAGCAGCGCGAGCGGCGGGTGCAGGCCGCATCCGAGCGGCTCTCGGGCGATCTCCAGGCGGCGCTGCACCGTGCGGATCGTCTCGCCCAATCTGCACTCGCCGTGCCTCAGGACGACCGCGCCACCGCGCTCCGGACCCTCCAGCGCCTGGTGCCGACCCGCGGCGCCGAGATGAGCGTCGCGCTGCTCGATCCCGAGGGCGACGTGTGGGCCTGGGCGGGGCGCCATCGGCTGCCGCCCGTCGCCGCAGGCGACTCCATCGGGTCACGGGCGACTGGATATTACGTGGTGCTCGAGGCGCGGCGCCACTCCGCCGAGGGGCGCACCGCTGTCGCCGGCGTGCTGATCTGGGCGCACCCCGCGGTCCCCGACCGCTCGCGCAGCGTCGCGGAGCTGTTCCGAGAGGGCACCGAGGTCGGGCTCACGGTGTACCCGCCGGACTCCGCGCCGGACAGCGTGGACGTCTTCGATTACGAGGAGCCGACGACCGCGGGGCCACGGCTGCTGTTCAGCGTCCGGCCGGTGCCTCCCGAGCAGGGAACCGCCAAGCAGCGCGCCTACGCCGGCGGAAGCCGGATCGCGACCTGGCTGATCCTTCTCGCCATGGGCATCGCCCTGGCGCTCACCGCGAGGCCGATCGAGAGATTCGCGGTGCTCGGTGGTCTGCTCTGGCTCGCGGTTCGCGCGCCGGTCGGCGGCGCGCTCAATCTCCAGCCGGTCTTCTCGCCGGCGACCTTCTTCCGCCCTCTGCTGGGTCCGCTCTCGGGCTCGGCCGGAGCGCTGGCGCTCGCGGGGACGCTGCTCACCATCGCGGGCGTCTGGCTCTGGCGCCGGCGCCTGCCGAGACGCTGGTATGGCGTGGTGCTCGGCTCCGCGCTGCTCCTGGTCTCTCCCTACCTCATCAGCAGTCTCGGCCGGGGCATCACGCCGCCGGCCGGCGGCGTCTCGGTCGGGCTCTGGCTGAGCTGGCACCTGGCGATCCTGGTCTCGGCTGCGGCGCTCATCGTCCCCACGGCAGCCCTCTTCCGAGGCTCCGGCCCGGAAAACCCCTCGGCGCGCCGCATCGCGGTCGGCGTGGCAATCGCGGTGGCTGCCGCGACGGTCGGGGTGCTGGTCTGGAGTCCGCGGGGGGGCTGGCCCGATTGGTACACCTTCCTGTGGACTCCCGCGCTCTTCCTCGTGGCGCTTCCCGCGCCGCGGTGGGCGACGATCAGCGGTATCGCGCTGGTGGCCGGCAGCTCGGCCGCGCTGGTGACCTGGGGCGCCGAGCTCGCCGGAAAGATCCAGGTCGCGCAGCGGGACATCGCGCGCCTGGGCGTCGAGCCGGACCCGCTCGCCGTGCCGCTGCTGGAGCGGTTCGGCGAGCAGGTGTTGGAAGCCCCACCCCCGACAACCGGCTCCGAGATGTACGCCCTCTGGCACGGCTCGGCGCTGGGAGACCAGGGCTATCCGTCCCACCTCGCCCTCTGGTCCCGGGCCGGCGCGTTGCTCGACGAGCTGCCGCTGGATTCGCTCGATCTCCCGCCTTCTCTCCTGTCCACCATGGTGCGCGAGCTCGGTACGGACGAGTCGCAGCGCGTCGCCCAGATCTCGCGGGTGCCGGGAGTGCACTACGTGCTGCTGGTGCGGGTCACCCCCGACGAGGTCATGACCGCCGGAGTCGGTCCCCGCTCACAGCTCGTCACCCCGGGACGGGTGGGCAGGCTGCTCGAGCTGGGCCGGGTCGAGTCCCCGCTGTATCGCCTCACCCTCTCGCCTCCGGCCGGCCCTTCGACTCAGCTCCCGCGCCCGCGGTGGCGCCGGGAGGGATGGGTCGTCCGCAACGAGTACCCGTTGCTCCTGCCGAGCGGCACCCGGGTGGTGCACGCCGTGGTGGATCTCCGGGGCCCAGTGCCGCTCTTCGTCCGCGGCGTGCTCGTGGTGCTGCTCGACGCCGCCGTCCTCGCCTCGCTCTGGTTCCTGGCCGAGGTGGTGTCGGGGGCGCGGCCGCCGAGGCCGCGGTGGAGGAGTCTCTCGCGCTCCTTCCGGATCCGGCTCGCCGCCACCCTCGGCGCGTTCTTCATCCTGCCCGCGGTGGGGTTCGCGGCCTGGAGCTTCACTCGCCTGGCCGAGGAGGTGGAACGGAGCCGCGACCTGCTCATCACGCAAACGCTGCGGGATGCGGCCATCACGGCCGGTGGATCGCTGAGAGGCGATGGGCCGGCGGTCGAGGAGCGGCTCAGGGAGCTGAGCCGGCGGATAGACGCGGACCTCGCGTTCTACCGGGGCGGCCGGCTGGTGGGGACGAGCACCCAGGTGCTGGAAGACCTCGGCGTCATGCCACAGCTCATGGACCCCGCAGCGTTCGGCGCGCTGGCCCTCGCGGGAGAGCTCGAGGTGACCCGGGACGGCTCGATTCCTCAGCTCAGCGAGCGGGTGGGCTACCGCGTGGTGCAGCCGGGAGTCCCCGCCGCGCTCGGTGTCCTGGCCACGCCGCAACTGGCGGAAGACGCGTCGCTCGCGGTACGGCGGCTCGATCTCGCGCTGGTGCTGCTGCTCGCCACGCTGGTGGGTGTGGGAGCCGCGCTCGCCGGCGCCGGCCGTGCGTCGCGCGCGCTCTCGCGGCCGGTGGCGGAGCTGCGTCGCTCGGCGATCGCGTTGGGCAAGGGCGACGCGATGCCGCCGCATTCGGGTAACCCGCCGCTGGAGTTCGAGCCCGTGTTCGGCGCCTTCGGGCGGATGGCTGCCGACATCAGATCGAGCCAGAACGCGCTGGAGGAAGCGAGGAAGCGGACCGCGGCGGTGCTGGCCACCGTGGCGACCGGCGTCGTAGGGCTCGACCCCCTGGGGCGGGTCCTGATCGCGAACCCTCAGGCGGTGGACATTCTCGGCGCGAGCCTGCACGAGGGAGAGCAGTTTCTCGATCGGCTGGGCCCGGAGTGGGCGCCCCTGGCACTCGTGGTCCACCGATTCCTCCGGGACCCGGAAGCGGAGCCTGCGGCGGAGCTCGAAGTGGGCGGCCGCAGGCTCACCCTCCAGCTCGCGCCCCTCGGCCCCGATGTGCGGGGGGTGGTGATCGCGATCAACGACGTGACCGACCTGTCGCGGGCGGAGCGGGTGCTGGCGTGGGGAGAGATGGCCCGGCAGGTGGCGCACGAGATCAAGAATCCGCTCACGCCGATGCGTCTGGGCCTGCAACACCTGAGGCGGGTGTACCGCGACAGACGGGGGGACTTCGACCGGACGCTGGAGGAAACCGCGGAGCGGATGCTGGCGGAGATCGACCGGCTGGACACCATCGCCCGCGCGTTCAGCCGTTTCGCCGCTCCGGCCGGCGACGAGCAGCCGCTGGACCGGATCGACCTGAGCATCGCGGTCGGCGAGGTGGTCCAGCTTTACCGGCTGGCCGAGGAAGGGTGCGATGTCGAGCTGGAGAGTGAGCCGCTGGCCTTCGGGGCGGCCCGCGCGGACGAGGTGAAGGAGGTGGTGGTGAACCTGCTGGAGAACGCGCGCAACGCCGGGGCGAAACGGGTTCAGGTTCGGGTCGGGCCGGGGGAGATCAGGGTGTCGGACGACGGATCGGGGGTCCCGCCAGATCTGCTGCCCCGGATCTTCGAGCCACGGTTCTCGACGACGACGAGTGGCTCGGGATTGGGGCTCGCGATCGTGAAGCGTCTGGTGGAGAGCTGGAACGGGCGGATCGAGGTGGAGAGCGAGGTGGGGTGGGGGACGACGATCACCGTGCACTTGACGGTGTAGACGCCAGCCTGCCGCCTACCGCGACCGCCCCGCCGCCTGCGCGGCCACGGCTCCCGTAATCGTCCCCTGCTGCGATTCGGAGCTCCTCAGCAGCCGCAGCGCCGCCTGGAGCTGCCGATCGGCCTTGGCCTGGCGCCGCACCACCGACTCGGTGCCGAAGAGCTCGCGGGCGATCTCGTAGCCGAGCTGGTCGGCGACGTAGCCGGAAGCTTCTTCGTAGGTCTCCAGGCTCAACGAGACGCCCTCCTCCAGGAGCCGGAGGTAGAGCCCTTCCCGCATTTCCGCCGTCACCTGGAACGCCTCGTCCGTCACCCTGCCGTCGGCGCGCAGCTCCACTGCGTACGCGCTCAGCACCCGGTGGAAGCGTTCGAGATCGTCACCCAGCGCCGAGTACAGCACCCGCTCCCCGTCCGACCGAAGCGAAGAGCGCACGGTGAGGTCGGGAAGGATGCCGCTCTGGTCCGGGATCGGCCGTCCCGCCTGGGTCCGGAGGACCTTGGGCTCGAGGGCAGGGGTTCGATTGCCGGCCGCGCCGATCGTCTGGGCCGGCGGGCGCTGGACCCAGCGGCCGCTTGGAGTGAACCACTTAGCCGTCGTGAGCTTGAGCGCCACTTCCTCGCCGAGCGGGTAGGTGGTCTGGAGCACGCCCTTCCCGTAGGTCGGGGTGCCGACGATCGCGGCACGATCATGATCCTGGAGCGCGCCCGCGATGACTTCGGCGGAGCTGGCCGTCCCCCGATTGACCAGCAGCACGAGCCGGATCCCGTCCCAGTCAGCCGACTCCTCCGCCAGGTACGCGCGAGGGGTCTTGGCCGCCCGGCCATTGCTGACAGCGACGGTGTCGCCCGGCTGGAGGAACAGTCCCGCCACCTTGACCCCCTCACGGATCAGGCCGCCGGGGTTGGACCGCAGATCGAGCACGAGGGCCTTCATCCCATTCTTTTTCAGGTGGTCCACTGCGACGCGAAGCTCGTCGGCCGCGCGATCGCTCATCCGATGCAGCACCACGTAGCCCACACCGCCGTCGAGCAGGACGCCCGGTGACGCCGCCGGCACGTGGACGGCGGTCCGGGTGATTCGGCGTACGACAGGGCGGTCGGAGCCGAGGGGACGCAGCACCACCGTGACGGTCGGGCTCGTTCGCTCGCCCCATCCGGAGCCCGATTCCGTGGGCCCGTCCTGGACGCCCAGGTCCATCTGGGTGCCGGTCATCTGGCGCTGGTACTCCCGATAGTTCTCGCGAACCAGCAGCTCGGCGTAGGGGTCGTTGAGGGAGGTCACGAGGGCCGCCGCGGCGCGCTGGTAGAGATCGCCCTCGCCCATCGAGTCGATGTAATGGCGATGGATCGCGCCGACGACGTTCTCGAAGAGGTGAGCCTGCTGGTACACGCTTCCCTCGGCGGAGGGCGTTGCTCGGGTGAGCCACGCGCCGCTGAGGAAAGTGATCGCCACGACCGATGTCAGCACGACCCAACGCGCTCGAGGGAAGAACTTCATCGCCACTGGCTCCCGCAGATTGCGAGGCGGACTGCCCGATGCAACCTCTGGAGAAGGGATGGTGGAACGGTCTGACAAACCGGCAGAACTTGCAGCAAAAGGGGGGCCGCGAGGGCCGCGCTAGCGACCCTCACGGTTGACTGGATCAGCGGTCAGGCTGGAGTCCCGCCAGGTCTTCAGCGAAGCGAGGTGGCAGGCGTTCACGAACTTCTCGGCCGGATGCGAGCCTCGCTGGAGGAGGGCGTGGAGCATCTCGTGGCGGACCAGCCACTCCTCGCCGAGCGCGTTGGCGGGGAGATAGATCCGGTTGCCCTTCCGCATCCACCATCCGTGCGCGACGTCGGTGCCGAGCGAGATGGCGCCGGAGGGGGAGTCAACGGCGTAGAAGGTCACCTGGGCCATGTCGCCACGGAGCCCGGAGCACTCCTCGGTCTTGGTCCACCACGCCTGATACAGCTCCAGCGTCGGGACGGCCCAGGCACGCTCGACCGGCGCGACGGGGGCCGCACCAGCCTTGGGCATAGCGCAGGCTGCGACGAGGAACGGGAAGAAGAACCAGCGGGCAAGACGCATCATCGGGCTCCCAGCGGTTTCTGCGGTTTTCGGGTCCTTACCTTCGCGCCGCCGGTACCCGTCCGGCGGCCCATCACTCCTACCTTGGCGGCACCTTCACTCCGACCGGCCATGCTCTCGCGCATCCGATCTGCCGCCGTACTGGGTATCGACGCGTTCCCGGTCGAAGTCGAGGTCGATATCAGCAACGGGCTGCCATCGTTCTCCACCGTGGGTCTGCCGAACGGCGCGGTCAAGGAGGGGCGGGAGCGAGTCTCCGCGGCCCTGGCGAACGCCGGTTTTCAGTTTCCTCTAAGGCGGATCACGGTGAATCTGGCTCCCGCGGACATACGCAAGGATGGTTCCGCGCTGGATCTGCCGATCGCTCTGGGGCTGCTGGTGGCCAGCGGCCAGCTCCCTGAGGCCAACCTCAATCGTACCATGGTCTTGGGAGAGGTGGGCCTGGAGGGCGACCTTCGCCCGATCCGAGGCGCCCTGTCCATAGCCCTTGCCGCTCGCGCCTCGGGGTGTGCCGCATTGCTACTACCGGCTGCCAATCTGTCCGAAGCCGGGGTCGTTCAGGACCTAGAGGTGCGGGGCGCCAGGACCCTCGCGGAGGTATGTGCTCATCTTACGGGAGAGCAGCCGATCCCCGCCACCCACGTCAATCTGAACGCGCTCATGTCGGACCCGGTTCCGGACGCGGTTGACTTCGCCGATGTCCGGAGCCAGTCGGCCGCAAAGCGAGCCTTGGAGGTGGCGGCGGCGGGCGCCCACAACATCTTGCTGATCGGGCCACCGGGGGCGGGGAAGACCATGCTTGCCCGGCGTCTCCCCACCATTCTGCCGTCCATGACACTGGAGGAGGCGCTGGAGACCACCAAGATCCACAGCGTCGCGGGCCTGCTGGCCCCCGGCCAGTCGCTCTGCGCGGTGCGGCCCTTCCGGGCGCCTCACCACACCGTCAGCGACGCCGGCCTGATCGGCGGCGGATCGTCACCTCGGCCGGGCGAGGTAAGCCTCGCGCACGGCGGAGTCCTGTTCCTCGACGAGCTACCGGAATTCCGGCGGAACGTGCTGGAGGTGCTGCGCCAACCGTTGGAGGACGGGACGGTCACGCTGAGCCGGGCGGCGATGAGCCTGACCTATCCCGCGCGGGTGATGCTGGCCGCGGCAATGAATCCCTGTGCCTGCGGGTACCTGGGTGACACGGTCCACCCTTGCCGCTGCGGCCCGATCGACATCGAGCGATACCGCTCCCGGGTCTCGGGGCCTCTCCTCGACCGGATCGACATCCACCTCGAGGTGCCGGCCGTCGCCTATCGCGATCTCGTTGGAAGCCGCGAGGAAGAGCCGAGCGCGGCGATCCGTGCCAGGGTGGAGAAGGCGCGAGACCTTCAGCGCCACCGCTTCCGGGGTCAGGCGGGGCTGCACGCCAACGCCCACATGGCGGCGCGCGATCTCCGACGGCATTGCCGGCTGAGCGGGGCG
>Ga0184615_10002045_pt1 | contig 10888 bp, 8 predicted proteins | sample PLM4_65_coex_FD_133134 | JGI IMG/M metagenome (GOLD analysis project Ga0184615, IMG submission 133134) | Groundwater sediment microbial communities from an aquifer in East River, Colorado, USA - PLM4_65_coex | ecosystem: Environmental > Terrestrial > Soil > Riparian zone | place: USA: East... | reverse complement strand
GGCTCGGTTCGGAGTTCATGCCGCCGCTCTACGAGGGCAGCCTGCTCTTCATGCCGATCACCGTGCCCGGCATCTCGATCGAGGAGGCGAAGCGGCTGGTCCAGGAGCAGGATCGCCGCTTGTCGACCTTCCCGGAGGTCGAGTCCGTTTTCGGCAAGGTCGGTCGCGCGGAGACACCGACGGACCCCGCGCCGCTGTCGATGATCGAGACCGTGATCGTGCTCAAGCCGCGCGAGCAGTGGCGAGCCGGGATGACCGTGGAGCGCCTCACGCGCGAGATGGACGCGGCGGTCGCCGCGCCCGGCGTGCAGAACGCCTGGACGATGCCGATCAAGGCGCGCGTCGACATGCTGACGACGGGCATCCGGACACCGATCGGCGTCAAGATCTTCGGGCCCGACCTGACGGAGATCGCCTCGATCGGCGAGTCGTTGGAGCGCATCTTGCGCGGAGTGCCCGACACCCGCTCCGTCTATGCGGAGCGCGAGCTCGGCGGCTTCTTCATCGACTTCGTTCCGGATCGCGACGCGATCGCCCGCTACGGCCTGCGGCTCATGGACGTGATGGACGTCGTGGAGACGGCGATCGGCGGGCTCGACATCGACACGACGATCGAGGGCCGCGAGCGCTACCGCATCAGCCTCCGCTATCCACGCGAGCTCCGCGACAGCCCCGAGGATCTCGCGCGCGTCCTGGTCCCGATTCCGTTCCAGCGCGGGCGGAGCGCGAGCGAGATGGGATCCGCGGCGCCTGCCGGCATGGGCGGCGGTCGCATGGCCTACGTGCGGCTCGGCCAGCTCGGCCGGATCGAGGTCGTTACGGGTCCGCCCATGATCAAGGACGAAGGTGGCCAGCTGGCGGGCTGGGTCTACGTCGACACCTCGCGCTCCGACCTCGGCGGCTACGTCGCCGACGCGAAGGCCGCGGTCGCGCGCGAGCTTTCCCTTCCGGCCGGCTATTTCCTGAAGTGGACGGGCCAGTACGAATTCATCGAGCGCGTCGCAGCGCGTATGCGGATCGTCGTGCCGATCACTGTAGCGATCATCCTCGCGATCCTGATCGTCAACTTCGGGGGGCTCACACAGGCGCTGCTCGTGCTCTTCTCCGTCCCCTGCGCGGCGATGGGCTCCGTCTGGCTGCTCTACGCGCTCGACTTCAATCTGTCGATCGCCGTTTGGGTGGGAATGATCGGCCTGCTCGGGATCGCCGCGGAGACCGCGTCGATCATGGTGATCTACCTGGACGAAGGTCATCGCCAGTGGAAGAGCGAGGGGCGGCTGCATTCGTCCGATGACCTGGTCGAGATGGCGATGGAGTCCGCCGGCAAGCGTGTCCGGCCGCTGCTCATGACGGTCGCGATGAACGTCTTCGGCTTGATCCCGGTGATGCTCGACACGGGCATCGGCTCCGACGTCGCGAAGCGCATCGCGGCACCGCTCTGGGGCGGGCTCGTCTCGCTCACGCTGCTCACGCTCGCGGTGATCCCCGCGCTCTACGTCATCTGGCGCGAACGAGAGCTCGGTCCTGCCGGTCGATGACGACACCGTGGCACACGCGCCCGCTCGGCGAGGTGGGCTCCGTGCTGGGGAGCGACACGAAGCTCGGTCTCACGACGGGCGAAGCCGCGCGACGGCTCGAGGCTGAAGGGCCGAACGAGCTACGCAAGCAGGAGCGGCGTTCCTCACTCGCCATTCTCGCGCGGCAGTTCGCGAGCCTCGTGATCTGGGTGCTGATCGCGGCCGCTCTCGTCTCGCTCGCGATCGGCGAGGTCGCGGACGGCGCCGCGATCGTCGCGATCATCGCGCTGAACGCGCTGATCGGCTTCGGTCAGGAGTTCCGCTCGGAGCGCGCCGTCGCGGCTCTGTCCCGGCTCTCGGCGCCTCGAGCGCGCGTGGTGCGCGACGGGGCCGCGCAGCTCGTTCCCGCGCGCGAGGTCGTGCGCGGTGATCTGCTGGTGCTGGATGCCGGCGATCTCGTCGCGGCGGACGCCCGCCTGATCGAGGCGTCCGCGCTGCGAACGAACGAGGCGCCACTCACCGGTGAATCGGAGCCGGTCGAGAAGAACACCGCGTTGGTGCCCGAGACGACTCCGATCGCGGACCGCCGGAACTGCGTGTTCCTCGGCACCAGCGTCGCTCACGGCTCGGGGCGCGCCCTCGTGACCGCGACCGGGATGCGCACGGAAGTAGGCGCGATCGCGACGCTCCTCGAGACAGCGCGCGGCGGCGACACTCCACTGCAGCGGCGCCTGGATCAGGTTGCCCGCCGTCTGCTCTGGGCGAGCCTGGCCATCGTCGGCCTCGTCTTCGCCCTCGGACTGTTGCGGGGGCTTCCACTCTTCGAGCTGTTCATGGGCGCGGTGAGCCTCGCGGTTGCCGCCGTGCCGGAGGGTCTGCCGGCCGTCGTCACATTGGCGCTCGCGCTCGGCGTCGAGCGCATGGCGCGGAGGAATGCGCTGGTGCGCAGCCTTCCCGCGGTCGAGACGCTGGGCTCGACCCAGGTCATCTGCACGGACAAGACCGGCACGCTCACGGTCGGCGAGATGACGGTGCGAAAGCTCGTGATCGACGCAGGCGTCTTCCGCGTGACTGGCGAGGGCTACTCCACCGTTGGTGAGCTGCTCGTCGATGGGGATGTGGATTCGCCGCAGGCGCGTGACGGCGTCGCTGCTTTGCTCTGGGTCGCCGCCGCGTGCAACGACGCCGAGCTGACGGGGGGCGACCGCGAGGCCGCAATCGTCGGAGACCCGACCGAAGCCGCGCTGCTGGTAGCGGCGGCGAAGGCCGGCATCGCGCGAGCGCGGATCGAAGCGGATGCGCCGAAGCTGCTGACGGTTCCCTTCGACTCCGACCGCAAACGCATGACCGTCGTGCGCCGCCGCGGAGGCCAGCTCGTCGCAGCCGTGAAGGGCGCACCCGAGGTCGTTCTCGAGCGCTGCGCCTGGATCCGCACGTCCACGGGGACGGTCGAGCTCGATCAAGCGCAGCGCGAGCGCATCCACGCGGCGGTGGCGCTGCTCGCCGGCGGCGCGCTGCGCGTCCTCGCGCTCGCAGAGCGACCGCTTGCGGAGCTTCTGCCCGGCGAGGATCTCGAGACCGATCTCACCTTCCTCGGCCTCGCCGGAATGCAGGACCCGCCGCGCGGCGACGCGCGCGACGCGGTCGCGCGTTGTCGCCGCGCCGGGATCCGAACCGTGATGATCACGGGCGACCATGCCGACACGGCGCGCGCGATCGCGGTCGAGCTCGGGATCTTCGGCGCGGGCGACGAGGTCGTGCTCGGCACCGAGCTCGACGAGCTTGGCGACACCGCGCTCGCGGAGCGTGTTGAACGCATCTCCGTGTACGCACGCGTGACGGCCGAGCACAAGCTGCGCATCGTACGCGCCTGGAAGTCGCTCGGCGTGGTGATCGCCATGACCGGAGACGGCGTGAACGACGCTCCCGCCTTGCGCGAGGCGTCGATCGGAGTCGCGATGGGCCGCACGGGCACCGAGGTGGCGAAGGAAGCGGCGGACATGGTGATCGCCGATGATCGCTTCTCCTCGATCGTCGACGCGGTCGAGGAGGGCCGCGGGATCTTCGACAACGTGCGCAAGTCGCTCGGCTACCTGCTCGGCGGCAACGTAGGGGAGCTCGCGGTGATGCTGCTCGCGACGCTGTCGGGGACGCCACTGCCACTCGTGCCGGTGCAGCTGCTCTGGATCAACCTGGTTACCGATGGGCTGCCCGCGCTCGCGCTCGCGACGGACCCGATCGATCCGGACGTGCTGTCCCGGCCGCCGCGTCGTACGGCCTCGCCGCTCGCGGATCGCAGGCTGGTCGCTTCGGTGCTCCTCGCGGGCTGTCTCACCGCGGGAGTCTCGTTCGGCGTCTTCGTGTACGAGCTGCGAGTGGGAAGCGATGTCGCGACCGCGCGGAATGCCGCCTTCTCGGTGCTCGTGATCTCCGAGCTGCTGCGCGCGTTCGGCGAGCGCAGCGACTCGCGATCTCTTTGGCAGGTGGGGGTGTTCTCGAACGTGCGGCTGCTCGCCGTCGTCGGGGCGAGCTTCGGCCTTCAGCTCGTGATCCACCATTCGCCCGCGATGCAGACGCTCTTCCAGACCGAGCCGATCAGCCTCGGACAGTGCCTTGCCTGGATCGCCATCGGTGCGGTGCCACTGACACTGCTCGAGCTGCGGAAGCTCGTGATGAGAGAATATCGAGCGCCGCGGGCGGTCGCTGGGTGAGGGGCAAGGCTCGCTACGGCTGCGGAAAGATCTGCGCTTCGTCGGGACCGAGGTAGCGGCCGTCGATCCAGGCTCGCTCGAGCCGGCGCGCGCTGATGCGCCAGCCTTCGCGCGTGCGCACGAGCTCGTCGGTATAGGTGCTGCCCTCGGTGGTGAGCACTTCCGCCCCGTCGGTGCGGCGGATCTGCACGTGCGTGCCGGTCAGGTACGAGGTACAGCGCGCGGTGTCGCCCGCGAGCTCGACCAGCGGGTTGGTGATCACGTGCTGCGTCGCCTTGAAGATGGTCATTGCGCGCGCCAGCCAGGGGCCGAGCTCCGCGAAGCTCAGGTCCGCGCCGCGCTCCACGGCGTAGTGGATTCGCGCATCGGGGGTGAAGACACGGTCGAGCGCCTTCCAGTCCTTCGCGTCGATCGCGCGCGCGTAGCGGTACAGGAGCTGTGAGATCTCGACCACGTCCGCCGTCTCGTACGGCATCAGATCGCGCGCTCGCGGTTCGCCCAGTACGGATCGCGGAGCTTGCGCTTGTACAGCTTCCCGTTCGGATCGCGCGGCAGCTCCGCCAGGAAGTCGATGGTCTTGGGCGTCTTGAACTTCGCGAGCTTGTCCTTGCAGAAGTCGAGGAGCTCGGCGGCCAGCGCGGGACCCGGCGCGACGCCGGCCGCGGGCTCGACCACCGCCTTCACCTCTTCGCCCCAGTCCGCATTCGGAATGCCGAAGACCGCGACGTCGGCGATCTTCGGGTGGGTCAAGAGCACGTTCTCGATCTCCGCCGGGTAGATGTTCGCGCCGCCCGAGATGATCATGTCGATCTTGCGGTCGCACAGGAACAGGTATCCCTCGTCGTTCAGGTAGCCGACGTCGCCGACGGTGAAGTAGTTGCCGATCCGGTTCTTGCGCGTCTTTTCCTTGTCCTTGTGGTACTCGAAGTCGGCCTGGCCGAGGCGCATGTACACCGTTCCCTGAAGGCCTGTGGCGAGCTCCTTCTCGGCGTCGTCGAAGATCTTGATGTCCGCGCCGGGCCAGGGCCGGCCCACCGTGCCCGGGAATTTGCGCCACTCCTGCGGGGTCACCAGGGTGCCGCCGCCCTCCGTGGCGGCGTAGTACTCGAAGATCGAGTCGCCCCACCAGTCGAGCATGCGCCGCTTCACCTCGGGCGGGCAGGGCGCGGCCGCGTGCACCATCGTGCGCGTCGAGCTGCAGTCGTACTTCGCGCGCACGTCGGGCGGCAGCGCGAGCATGCGGTGGAACTGCGTCGGCACCATGTGGCTGGTGGTGACGCGGTACTTCTCGATCAGCCGCAGGCAATCCTCCGGTCCCCACTTCTCCATCAACACCACCGGGTGTCCGAAGTGCATCGACGAGGACGCGAACACGAGCACCGCGGTGTGATAAAGCGGCGAGCCCACGATGTGGACGTTCCCGTCCTCGGGCTTGATGCCGAACATCGACAGGAATCCCGTGAACAAGGTCGCGATCGTGTCGGGGTCGAGTGGCGGCAGCGGGCGGCGCACGCCCTTGGGCTTGCCGGTCGTGCCGGACGTGTAGTTCATCACCGCGCCCGCCGTGCGCTCGGGCGGCAAGGTCGTCGGCTGGCCGGCGACGAGCTCGTCGAACGAGCGGAAGCCGGGGATCGCGCCGATCGCGAAGCGCCCCGCGGCCGGGAACGAGATCTCGTCGGCCGCCGCTCGACACGTATCGGCGACGCGGTCCGACGCGATGAAGGCCTTCGCCTCGCTGTCGGCCAGGATGTACGCGATCTCCGCGGGCGCGAGGTGCCAGTTCAGCGGCACCAGGTACCAGCCCGACTGCGCGCAGGCGAGATTCAGCGCGACGAACTCCGCCGAGTTGGGGAGCGCTGCCGCCACTGCGTCGCCGGTGCGCAGGCCCAGGGCGCGCAAGCCGTTCGCGATCTGGTTCTGCAGCGCGAAGAGCTCCCCGCGCGTCCATTCGCGCCCGTCGGGCGCCGCGAGCGCGAGCACCGACGGATCGCGCTGCGCGTAGCTCCAGAATCCATGCTCAGCCATGGCTCTCTCCCGGTTTCCTAAGGCTTGTGGTCGGCGACGATGTACGTCGAGAAGTACTGCGAGCCGCCGCCGTAGGCGTGGCCGAGCGCTTTGTGCACGCCGTCGACCTGGTGCTCGCCCGCCTGGCCGCGCACCTGCATCGCCGCTTCGGCGAAGCGGATCAGGCCCGACGCGCCGATCGGGTTGGACGAGAGCACGCCCCCCGACATGTTCACCGGCAGGTCGCCGTCCATCGCGGTCGCGCCCTCGTAGGTCATCTTCCAGCCCTGACCCTCTTCGGCGAAGCCCATCGACTCCATCCACATGGGCTCGAACCAGCTGAACGGCACGTAGATCTCCGCGCAGTCGATCTCCTTGCGCGGGTTCGTGATGCGCGCCTTCGCGTAGAGATCCTTCGCGTTCATGCGCGCGGCCAGCGGATTCACCTGGTCGCGGCCCGCGAACATGGTCGGCTCGGAGCGCATCGCCGTCGCGTGCACCCACGCGGGCTTCCCGGGCGCCTTCGCCGCCGCGCGCTCGCTCGCGAAGATCATCGCGCACGCGCCGTCCGACGACGGACAGGTCTCGAGGTAGCGGATCGGATCCCAGAGCATGGGCGAGTTCATCACCTGGTCGAACGTGACGTCGGGGATCTTCACGTGCGCGTAGGGGTTCTTCAGCGCGTTCTGACGGTCTTTCAGTGCCACTCGGATGCCCGTGTCCTCGGGCGCGCCGGAGCGGCGGATGTACGCGCGGATCAGCGGCGCGAAGTAGCCGCCCGCGCCGGCCACGACCGCGACGCTGAACGGTGTCGAGACCGTGAGCGCCCACATGGCGTTCGACTCGGACTGCTTCTCGAACGCGACGCAGAGCACGCGCTCGAAGACGCCCGACTCGACCAGCGACGCGGCGACGATCCCCGTGGAGCCGCCGACGCTGCCCGCGGTGTGGACGCGGATCATGGGCTTTCCCGCGCCGCCGAGCGCCTCGGCGAGGAAGAGCTCCGGCATCATCACGCCTTCGAACATGTCGGGCGCCTTGCCGATCACGAGCGCGTCGATGTCCTTCCACGACAGGTCGGCGTCCTGGAGCGCGCGCGTGGCGGCCTCGCGCACGAGCCCGGGCATCGAGACGTCGATGCGCTTCGCGTCGTACTTGGTCTGTCCGATCCCGATGACTCCGCAGAGTTGGGCCATCAATCCCCCTCCAGAACGCAGACCAGGTTCTGCTGCAGACACGGCCCCTGGGTCGCGTGCGCGACGGCCCGATTGCCGCGGCCCGCCATGATGCGGTCGGCGGCCTCGCCGATGCGGATCAGCCCCGCGGCCATGAGCGGATGCGAGGCGAGCGCTCCGCCCGACGGGTTGATCACCACGCCTTCGCCGAGACCGAGCGCGGCGCGCAGGATCAGCTCCTGGTGCGAGTAGGGCGCGTGCAGCTCCGCGAAGTCGACCACGCCCTTGTGCACGCCCGCCTTCTGCGCGGCGATCTCCGTCGACGCCGAGCGCGCCAGGTCACGCAGGCCCAGCCCGAGCGGCTCGATGCGGTGATCGAAGCCGCGGATCCACACCGGACGCGCGCACAGCTCGCGCGCGCGATCGCCCGCCACGACCACCATCGCCGACGCGCCGTCGGTGATCGGCGGCAGATCGTGCGCGCGCAGCGGTGAGCAGACGTACGGCTCGTTGAGCAGCTTCTCGACGTCCACTTCGCCCGCCACGACCGCGTACGGGTTCGCGAGCGCGTCGCGCCGGCTGCGCGCGACCACCTGCGCGAGCTCGCGCTCGCTCTTGCCGGTGGCCTCGAGGAACGCGCGCGCCTGGATCGCCGCGAGGCTGTTCGCGTCGGGCCAGAGCGGCGTCATGGTGTAGGGATCGAGCTGGAGCGCGAGGATCTCGGGCAGATCGCCGGGCGACGACTTGCCGAACGAGTAGACGAGCGCGGAGTCGACGTCGCCCGTCTGGATCTTGATCCACGCCTCGTAGAGCGCCCAGGCGCCGTCCATCTCGACGTGCGACTCCTTGATCGGCGGCCACGCGCCGACCGCGTCGAGCGCGCCGACGAAGGCGAAGCTCTGGCCCTGCAGATAGTCGCTCGAGCCCGAGCAGGTGAAGCCGATCTCCTGGCGCGGGAGCTTCGAGCGCTTCACCGCGTCCTGCACGACCGGCATGAGGATCTCGACCTCGTTGCGGGTCTCGCGCGCCTTGGTCGACTGCGCGAACGAGACGATCGCCACGTCGCGCATCACAGATGCTCCTTGTACGTGTCGTACTCCGCGTCCGGCTCGGCGATCGGCTTGAAGTAGCGGATGCTCGACATGGTCGGACCGAGCTGGTCCTTCGGGACCCAGACCGCCTGCACGCGCATGCCCATGCGCACGTCCTCGAGCGCGCACTCCTGCAGCACGTGCATGAAGGGAATGTTCGCCCCGTCGAGCAGGACCGCGGCGCAAGCGTAGGGCGGGTTGAACGCGAGATTCTCGGAGGGCACGCGCACGATGCAGAACGTCGTCACCGTCCCCTTGTCCGAGACCTGGATCTCCTCCTCGGTGCGCACCGCGCAGCGCGGACAGGCGCCCCGGGACGGGACGTACACCCGTTTGCACTCCACGCAGCGCTGGCCGAGGATCCGCCCTTCGGCGATCCCGCGCAGGAAGCGGCTCTGCGCGCGCCCCGTGATGTAGTCGTAGTCGAGTACGACGGGCGTCGTGATGCTCTTCACCAGCTCCATGTCCTAGGCCTCCGGCTCGAAGCAGGTGATGTCGCCGATCTCGCCCTTCGGCTCGCTGCGCCAGCGCGGGCGGACGCGCATGCCCGTGCGCATGCGCGACTCGTCGATCGCGTCGACGGCGTGCAGGAGCGGCGTGTCGGCGCCGTCGAGCTTCACGAGCGCATACGCGAACGGGTGCTGCAGCGGCTGCTTCGCGCGCGGCTTGCTCACCCAGGTCCAGCTCGTGACGGTCCCGCTCGGACCGACGGTGACGAAGTCGTCGGGGTTCGCGTCGCCGGTGTCGGGATCGTACTCGGCGGGCGGAACCAGCACGCGCCCGCGCGCGGTGCGGATGCCCTCGATCCTGCGCTCGGCCAGTGCCGCGAGGAAGCGTCCGAGGACCGGACCCACCGATCGCCGGTACGCATACTCCAGATGGTGTACGGCCGTGAGCGGCGCCTCGTGCTCGGCTTCCGTCTGTGCCATCGCTCCTTCTCCCTCAACCGCTCGCGAAATCGCAGGGGCCTTCGAGCATGAGCCGCGCCGCGATGTTCATCTTCTGCGAGATCGCGTCCGGATCGGGCTCGTTCCCGATCACCCAGCCGATCAGTCCCGAGAACCAGACCCCGATCAGCGCGTCGCAGAGCTCGCCTTCGGTCCGCCCGGGCGCGAACGAGTCGAGCGGGGTCGCGGGATCCACCGGCTGGTCGCGCAGCGCCGCCACGAGCATGCGCGCGATCCGCCGGTTGCTCCCCGCGATCTGCACCGCCGTCTCGCGGTCTCCACCCGACATGGCGCGCACGAGCGCGCTGCCGAGCTGCGGATTGTGCAAGAGGCCGCGCGTCGCGCGCCGGAAGAAGTCGGTCACGCGTTCGAGCGGCGTCGCACCCGAGACCGGTCGCTCGAAGAGACCCTGCTCGAGGCGCGCGAGCCCCTCGTTGAAGGCGAACAGCAGGATGTCCTCTTTGCCGCGGAAGTACTTGTAGAGCGTGCCCAGCGCCACGTCGGAGCGCTCCGCGACGTCGCGCAGGCGCACCGCGTCGAAGCCGCCCTGCTCGGCGAGCTCGACCGCCGCGTCCACGATGCGGCGCATGCGCCGCATCTGGCTGGCGACGAGCTTCGCGACCGGCGGATGGCTCGCGGATGCCTCGGCAGAGGAGGCGAGGGGGCTTCGACTCATGCAAGAATTAGAACACGTTGCAAAGAACCGTGTCTACGCACAGGGCGGCACGGGTTCTCTGTAAGATGGGCCACGAAGGGGACTCCCATGAAGCTCGGACTCCAGCTCGGCTACTGGCAGGCGCAGCCGCCGACGAATCACGTCGCGCTCGCGCAGGAGGCGGAGCGGCTCGGCTATGACTCGGTCTGGACCGCGGAGGCGTGGGGCTCGGACGCGTTCACGCCGCTGGCGTGGATCGGGGCGCAGACCACGAAGATCAAGCTCGGCACCGGCATCGTGCAGATCTCTGCGCGCACGCCGACGTCGACCGCGATGCACGCGCTGACGCTCGATCACCTGTCGCGCGGGCGCGTCATCCTCGGGCTCGGGGTCTCGGGGCCGCAGGTCGTCGAGGGCTGGTACGGGCAGCCGTTCGACAAACCGCTCGCGCGCACGCGCGAGTACGTCGGCATCGTGCGCAAGGTCCTGCGCCGCGAGGAGCCGGTCGCGAACGCGGGTCCGCACTATCCGCTGCCCTACCACGGCGCGGGCGCGTGGGGTCTGGGCAAGCCGCTGCGCTCGATCGTCCACCCGCTGCGCGCCGATCTGCCGATCTACCTCGGCGCCGAGGGGCCGAAGAACGTCGCGCTCGCCGCGGAGATCTGCGACGGCTGGATCCCGCTCTACTACTCGCCGTTCCGGCCGGAGGTCTACGCCGACTCGCTCGCGCACGCGAAGCCCGGCTTCCAGATCGTGCAGGGCCTGACGGTGAACATCACCGACGACAT
>Ga0184615_10002043_pt1 | contig 10891 bp, 10 predicted proteins | sample PLM4_65_coex_FD_133134 | JGI IMG/M metagenome (GOLD analysis project Ga0184615, IMG submission 133134) | Groundwater sediment microbial communities from an aquifer in East River, Colorado, USA - PLM4_65_coex | ecosystem: Environmental > Terrestrial > Soil > Riparian zone | place: USA: East... | reverse complement strand
GCGTGGCGTCGCAGCCGAACGAGCTCATCAGCACGATCGGCGTATTCGGGCGAATGCGGTGCGCCGCGCGCGCAAACGAGAAGCCGTCGCGCCGCGGCATGTGGACGTCGCAGACCGCGAGCTCGTAAGGGCGCGCCTGCAGCGCGAACAGCGCCTCGTCCGCGTCGGCGGCGGGCTCACCCTCGAAGCCCGCGCAGTCCAGCATGCAGACCACCATCTCGCGCATGGCGGCGTCGTCGTCGATCACGAGAATGCGGGGTCGTCGGTCCATGGTCATCCCTGCGAGCGAGCAAGCGGCGTGCCGTCGATCCTACACCCGCGCGCGCGCAGCCTGTCCACTCATTTCTGTGTCGCGCGGTCGCGGGGGCTCGCGCTTTGCGTACTCCCGAGCCGGAGCTGAACGACGTCCGTTCGCGGCCTGCTCACGATCGGAATGCTTGCGCCAGCGACCGCGCCCGCCGGCGACGCCCGGGCCGAAGACGCGGCGAAGCCGCCGCCTGCGCACGGCGCAGCGTCGGCGAGCTGCGCGAAGCACGCCAAGGCGATGCATGACATGAAGTCCGGTGCGGACCGCGAGGCGTACTGCCGCGCTCACGCCGACGGCATGAGCCACAACTGCGGCGGAATGGGCACGCATGGTCACAGGCAGACGGCGCCCGCGCCGGCGAAGGCCGAGCCGAAACAGCCGTCGCGCTAGCGCGAGCGCTGCGGCGCGCCGGGCCCGAGCTGGCGGGGCTCGCAGATTCCCGCGAGTAGCTCGCCCAGCTCGACCGCGCTGATGCCCTTCTTTCCGCGCGCACGCAGGCGCGTGAACTCCCGCGCGACGTCGGAGAGCGAGACGATGCCGAGCAGCTGACCCGCGGCGTCGACGACCGGCAGGCGCCGGACTTGCGCGGCGCGCATCGCCCCCGCTGCAGCCGCCAGCGTGTCGCCCGGACCGCAGCTGCGCACGTCGCGAGACATCGCGTCCCGCACGCACAGCTCCGCGAGCGGCTTGCCCCGCGTGTATGCGGCCATACACAGGTCGCGGTCGGTGACGATGCCGACGAGCCGGCCATCTCCAGCGCCTGAAACCACGGGAACGCAGCCGCAATCGGCCTCCCACATGATCCGCGCGGCCTCGGTCATGGCCTCGTCCGGCCGGCACACGCGAACGCCTTTGTGCATGAGCTCTTCGACGCGCATGGTTTCTCCTTCGCGGCGCAACGCCTGTCTTGCAAGCCGAGCAAGATCCGTGCCCCACCCGACGCGAAAGTCAGACGTCGAGCGTCACGCGCGCCTGCCATTCGCCGCGCTCGTCGCGCGCGACGTCGAGGCCGTACGCGGTCACTGCCTTCACGTCGTTCGCCGCGACGTGGCGCGCCACGTCGAGCATCTCGCCGACCAGGAGCGCGTCGAGCCGCAGCTCGGGGGCGTCGCCGCGCACGTCGACGCGCCGCGCGCGAAGCAAGAGCTGCTCGGCGTCGCGCAGGTAGACGAGCTCGGAGAGAAAGCGGCGCAGCAGCCAGTCGAGGCGTGTGTCCTCGAGCGCGACACGGCGCTCGACAAGCTCGCGCACGGCCTCGGGCCGCTCCACCGTCGCGGCCAGCAACGCCTCGGCTGCGGCGCTGAAGAGCTCGCCCAGCGTCGCGCCGCGCGCTTCGAAGGTGAGGTCGCTGGTCACGTCGTCGACAAAGCGAAAGCCCGGGTCGTTCGTCATCCCTTCACGTTCCCGACCGGCGTGAGTCGCGCGACGCGGCGCGAGAGTCCGGCGATCTCGGTCGCCTCGGCCACCTCGTCGACGCTCTTGTAGGCGAAGCCCGCCTCCTCGGCGAGCCCGCGAAGCGATGCCGCGTGCACGATGATCCCGCGTTCCCGCATGGCGCGCTGCAGCTCGGCGCCGCGCACGAGCTTGCGCGCGCGCGTGCGGCTCATCGTCCGGCCACTGCCGTGCGCGGTGCTGTAGAAGCTCGCGCTTCCGGTCGCCACGCCGGCGAGCAGGTAGGAGCCGGTCTCCATGCTGCCGCCGAGGATCACGGGCTGGCCGGTCGCGCGGTACGCGGCGGGCAGCTCCGGATGGCCGGGCGGAAACGCGCGCGTGGCGCCCTTGCGGTGCACGAGCAGCCGCCGCTCGCGCTCTCCGACCGTGTGCGTCTCGAGCTTGGCGGTGTTGTGCGCGACGTCGTAGACCGTCGCGAGGCCGAGCGTCTCCGCCGGGCGCGCGAAGACGTCGGCGAAGACCTCGCGGATGCGGTGCAGGATCACCTGCCGGTTCGCGAACGCCATGTTCGCCGCGCAACACATTGCGGCGTAGTACGCGCGGCCGTCGTCGGAGGCGAACGGCGCGCAGGCAAGCTCTGGGTCGATCACCTCGAGCCCGTACTTGGTGGGCATCGCGCGCAGGAAGCGGTCGAGGTAGTCGGTCGCGACCTGGTGCCCGAAGCCGCGGCTGCCGCAGTGGAACATCAGCACGACCTGGCCGGGCTGGCCGAGGCCGAAGGCCGTCGCCAGCTCTCGGTCGAAGATGCCGTCGCTGCGCAGCAGCTGGATCTCGAGGTAATGGTTGCCCGAGCCGAGCGTCCCCAGCTGCTCCAGGCCGCGCGCGATCGCCTTCGCCGAGACCGCCTCTGGATCGGCGCCGGGAAAACAGCCGGCCGCCTCGGTGAACGCGAGGTCCTCGCGCGTGCCGAAGCCCTTTCGCACCGCCCAGCGCGCGCCCTCGCGCAGCACGTCCTCGAACTCGGCGCGCGTGAGTGAGACGAAGCCGCGCGAGCCCACTCCCGCCGGCACGCGCTCCGCCAGCGCGTTCACGAGCCGGCCGAGCTTGGGCTCGACCTCGCCAAAGTCGAGCTCGGAGCGCACCAGCCGCATGCCGCAGTTGATGTCGAAGCCGATGCCGCCGGGCGAGATCACGCCGTGGTCGGCGTCGGTCGCAGCCACGCCACCGATCGGGAAGCCGTAGCCCCAGTGCGCGTCGGGCATGCACAGGCTCGCGCCGACGATTCCCGGCAGCGTCGCGACGTTCGCCGCCTGGATGAAGACCTGGGCGTCCATCGCCTGCAGGAGCTTCTCCGTCGCGAAGATCCGGGCGGGAACGCGCATGCCCTCGCGGAAGCCCTTCGGCAGCTCCCACTCCGCGGGGCCTATGCGCACGAGTGTTGCGGGCGCAGTCATCCGGCGTCGCTCCCGCCTGCGATCCGGACCGCGGGCTCGCCGAGCGCGAAGCGATGCGCGACGAGCGCAATCGCGCCGCGCCAGCCGGCGTCGTCGGTGCGCACGACCGCGCGCGCCGCTTCGGGCCACTCGTCGGGCGGCTGCCAGCTCGCGGCGCTCGAGGCATAGAGCTCGGGTCCCGCGTCCGAGGGATCGCGCCCCGCGCGGGCGCGCGCTTCGAGCCGCGCGCGCGTCAGCGCCTCGGGGCAGACGGACTCGACGAGGAAAGCGCGCAGCGCGTGATCGGCCGCCCAGGCGCGCAGGGCGTCGCGCTGACCGGCGCGCGCGAAGGTGGCATCGAGGATCGCCACGCGGCCCGAGAGCACGACCGGCGCGGCGCGCTCGAGCAGGCCGGCATAAGTCGCCTCGGTACGCTCGGCGGTGTAGAGCTCGCCGGGACCGCGCGCGCTCGCCGGCAGCCCGGCTTGATGCTTGCGCACGCGATCGGATGCGATCACGACCCCGCCGGTGGCGTCGGCGAGCGCCTGCGCCACGGTGCTCTTGCCCGAGCCGACGATCCCCGCCATGGCGACCACGCTTCCCCGCCGCGGCTCGACGAGAGCGCCCTCGGCGAAGGCGAGGTGGCGCTCTGCGCTCGCCTGGGCGCTGGCGCGCTGCGCCGCCGGAATCCGCGCGTCGCGCGCCGCCAGACACGCGACCTTCGCGCGCACGGCGGCGCGATAGGCGGTGAAGAAATCGACCACACCGTAGAGATCGAAATCGTCGCTCTCCGCGGCGTAGCGGCGCAGGAAGCGCTCCGCGAGATCGCGCCGGCCGCGGTACTCGAGGTCCATCGCCAGGAACGCGACCTCGGAGGCGGCGTCGATCTGGCGATAGTCGTCACGGAACTCGAGACAATCGATCGCGAGCGGAGGCGCGTCGTCGCGCTCGAACCAGACGTGCGCGAGGTGCAGATCGCCGTGCCCTTCGACGACGCGACCCGCGGCGCGCCGGCGTTCGAAGCGCCCTGCATGGCGTCGCAGCAGGTCCTCCGCCCGGGCGGCGGCCGCAGCCGCGCGAGCCACGAGCGCCCCGCCTTGCGCGACCTCGCTGAACGACTCGCGCACGGGCGCCGCGACGAGCGCGAGCCACGCCTCGGGCGCGAACGGCGCGGGCGCGCCCAGCCCGTTCTCCGCGTGAAAAGCCGCGATCCGCTCGGCGATCGCGTCGATGTGGTGCAGGCGCAGCTCGCCGCGGTCGAGCAGCGCAAGCGCGTCGCGACCCTCGGGCAGGCGCCGCATCACCACGCAGTGCTCCGCGATCCGGCCCGCTCGACCGGGCGGCGCGAGCGCCTCGCACGCTTTGCCGAGGCGGATCGCCGCGCCCTCGTTCGCCACGGGTGAGACGCCCAGGTACACGTCCTTCGCCAGCCGGCGGTTCAGGTGCAGCTCGCGCAGCGAATCGGCGTTGCGCAGCGCGCGCGTCGAAAAGTCGACGAAGCCGAAGCGCACCGCCTTGTGCAATTTGTAGACACGCTGCTGCGTCAGGAAGACGTGCGAGAGGTGGGTCTGAATGTGCTGCACGCCGCGCGCGGCGCTCGCGTCGTCGGGATAGGCATCGGGCGTGGCGAGGCGCGCCACGACCTCCGGCTCCAACGGCTCCATGCGATCGTCGTCGGCTGCCATGAGCGCCCCTGCGTCGCAAGCCACGCACCGTCGCCGGAACATCCCCTGCACACTCGATCCCCGAGCCCACTCTAGCCTGGTCAGGGCGAGGGAGCGCCAGGCGCCGCGGGCACCACGACCGTCGCCTGCAAGCCCTCGTCACCGGGCTCCAGATTCAGGCCGATGCGCTGACCCGGCTCGAGCGTCTCGAAGGCCAGCCCGCCCGAGACGGCGTTGCGATGGAAATACACCGACTTGCCCTCGTCGGTGATGATGAAGCCGTAGCCCTCGTCGCGAAGCACGCGGTCGATCGATCCGAGGTACGGCGGCGATTCCCCGCGCTGCGGCGCGCGCGCCACCCGGCGCGAGCGCAGATTCCGCATCTCGTGCACGAAGGCGTCCACCGCGTCGTGGAGCGCGTGACCCAGCTGCGGTTGCGCGCGTGCGACGAAGACGTCGCGCCCTTTCGCCTTTCCGACGATCCGGATCTCGCGGTCGCCCTTCCGGTGATGCGAGGAATGGTGGCCACTTACCCGCAGCGAGAGCAGGTCGTCGTGCTGTTTCGCGAGGGCGCGCAGCCGCGCTTCCGCCTCAGCCCTCTGGGCGTACGCAACCTCATCCAGGTGATCCCAGTGGATCTCGATCTCCGGCACCGCGCACCTCCGTGAAACAGCTCGAGAGTTCGCTCGCGTGCTTCTGCAACTAGCGTTCCCGCGCGCTCGCGCGGTACGGCAGCGAGACGGCGATCTTCACGCGTCCATCGGGGCGCAAGCCGGACGCGGCGTCGAGGCCATTCGCGACCGCCGTCCGCTCCGGGCTCCAGACGTTCCCGGTGCGCGCGCCGAGCGCCGCCAGGCTCTCGCCGCTGCGCGCCGTCGCGACGCGCAGCACGTGCACGCGGATCGCCTCGCGGTCGGCGGCGTCGAGCGGTCGAAAGCTCTGGGTGGTGCGCGCGCACAGCGGCGCGAACGACGCGAAGCGCGCCTCGGCCGCGACGCACTCGATGCGGTAGATCTGCCCGCCGTGCGCGATCCAGGTGAAGAGCCCGCCGACTTTCGTCTGTTGCGAGGCCTGGCTCACGCGCACCTGGTAGCCGCGCAGCGCGCCGATCGCGATCGGGCCGTGCTGCACGATCGGCACCTCTTGCTTGGCGAGCGCCTGCTGCGCCGCCGCGCGCGGGTCGCTGCCGCTGCCCGCGAGTGCGAGCTGGATGAGCGCCGATTGATCGGCCGCAGCCGCGCCGACGGCGCTGGGCGTGTTCGCGGTCTTCCAGCCCTGCGGGAACACCACGCGGAAATCCAGGTCGGGCTGGCGGAACACGCTGCCCTCGAAGAGACCGGCGGCGGGATCCTCGTCGACCACGAGCCCGTCGAGCTGGCCGAGAAACGCCACCCGATCGCGTGCCAGCGGATTTGCCGGCGCGCGCGCGAGCGAGCGGGCGCGCGCCCAGGCGCTCTCTACACGCTCGGGTGTCGCCGGATGCGTGTCGAGGAAGCTCGGATAGGTCTTGTGGCCGAGCGCAAGCGTGGTCTCGCGCCCCAGCGTCGCCAGGAACTCGGCCATCCCGGAGGGATTCCAGCCGGCGCTCGCGGCCAGCGCCTGGCCGATCTCGTCGGCCTCGCGCTCTTGATCGCGGCTGTGCGCCGCCAGGAAGCCCGCGCCCGCGACCTGCCCGAGCTGGCCGACGACTTGCGCCGCCTCCGCGCCGCCGACGACCGCGGCCGCGAGCGTGCCGAGCGTGGAGAGCACGCCGACCTGCTGCTGCCGCGCCTGCTGCTGCGCGTGGTGGCGTCCGGCGACGTGCCCGATCTCGTGGCCGATCACGTTGGCAAGCTCGTCCTCGGAGTTCGAGAGCGCGAGCAGCCCGCGCGACACGTAGATGTGTCCGCCGGGCAGCGCGAAGGCGTTGGCCTCGGCCATGTCGACGACGTTGAAGTCGTACGACAGGTCCGTGCGCGGTGAGAGCGCGGCAAGCCGCCCGCCGAGCGCGCGGACGTACGCGACGAGCTCCGGATCGCGCACCAGGCCCATCTCGAGCTCGACCTGCCGCGCGGCGCCGCGGCCGAGCGCGACCTCGCGCTCCGTGGTGAGCGGCGCACAGGCGACGGCGAAGCACGCGGCGAGCGCGACGAACGCGGCCCGCAGCCCGCCGCGGTCGGCCGCGTGATCCGCAACGCTCACGCGGCGCGGACCTTGCGCTCGAGATAGTCGAGCAGCTGGTCGAGCGTCGCGAGCTTGCCGTAGTCGGCCTCGGGGATCTCGACGCCGGTGCTCTGGTGGACCGCCACCAGGAAGTTCAGGAAGTCCATCGAGTCGAGGTCGAGCTGGTCGCGCAGCGCGACATCGCCGCGCAGCGCGCCGAGATCGGCCTCGGGCGCGATCCCGCCGAGCGCGTCGAGCACCTGGGCGCGCAGCGCGTCGCGGCTCACAGCGACTCCGGCGCCTGGAGCAGACGCGCGACCGCGGAGAGGAAGCGCCCGCCGCGATGCCCGTCGCTCGCGCGATGATCCGCGGAGAGCGTCACCTCGACGACCGGCTTCACGCCGAGCAAGCCGTGCTCCGCGAAAGGCTGCTCCGAGATCCGCCCGAAGCCGACGAGCGCGACCTGCGGCGGCATGATCACGCCGTAGACGGTCTCGACGCCCTGGTCGCCGAGGCTCGTGACGGTGAGCGTCGCCCCGCTCACGTCGGAGCTGCGCAGCTTCCCCGCGCGCGCGCGCGCGACGGCGTCGCGGAGCTCGGTGAAGAGTGCGCTCACGCTCTTCTGTGTCACGTCGTGCAGCGCGGGGGCGAGGATCCCGCCCTGGCGCAACGAGACGATCACGCCGATGTGGACGCCCTCGCCAGGCACGAAGGCGCCGTCGCGCCAGAAGCCGTTGACCTCCGGAACCTCGACGGCGGCCCTGGCGACCGCCTTCAGGAAGAGCGCGATCGGCAGCACGCGGTCCGCGACGGAACGCGCGGCGTTCTGCTCGGCGAGCCAGGCGAGCGCTCGCGAGAGATCCACGCGCGTGGCCAGGTAGTACTGCGGAATCTCGCGGTGCGCGCGCTCCATCGCGGTGGCGATCGCGCTGCGCATGGTTGCCTGCTTGTCGGCGCGCGCCGCGGGCGGTCGCGCCGCCGCGGGCCGCGGCGCCGGCGAACGCGCGGAGGCGCGCTCGACGTCCTCGCGCGTGATCGCGCCCTCCGGCCCGCTGCCGCTGACCGCTTGCAGATCGACGCCGAGATCGGCGGCGAGCCGGCGCGCGAGCGGCGAGGCACGAACGCGCGGCGCGCCTGGCGGGTGGAGCGGCGCGGACGGCGCGACACGCTCGGGTGTCGGCACCGCAGCCGCCGGCATCGCCGGTGGCTTCGTCGCCGCGAGCGCCGGCGCCCGCGCGGCCGGCGGCTCGGGCCCGTCCGTGCGGATGCGCGCGATCGCCACGCCCACGGGCACGGTGTCCCCCTCGCGCACCAGGACTTCATCGAGCCAGCCCGCGCTCCAGCTCTCGACCTCGATCTCGGCCTTGTCGGTGTCGACGAGCACGACGATCTCGCCGCGCTCGATCCGCTCGCCCGGCCGCTTGTGCCACTGCAGGATGGTGCCGTGCTCCATGTCCGCGCCGAGCGACGGCATGAGGAAGTCAGCCATGCGCGCCCACCAGCGCGCGCACCGCGGCGACGATCGCTTCGGCCTGCGGCAGTGCGGCGTCCTCGAGGTGCTTCGGGTACGGGATCGGCACCTCCGCGGAGCACACCCGCCGGATCGGCGCGTCGAGCTCGAAGAAGGCACGCTCCGCGATGCGCGCAGCGACCTCGGCGGCGAGGCTGCCGCTGCGCCAGCCCTCGTCGACGATCACGACGCGGTGCGTGCGCGCGACCGTCTCGAGGATCGCCGCCTCGTCGAGCGGCCGCAGCACGCGCAGGTCGAGCACGTCCGCCTCGATGCCCTGCGCCGCAAGCGTGTCGGCGGCTGCGAGCGTCTTGTCCAGCGTCCCCCCGTAGCAGACCAGCGACACGTCGCCGCCGCGCCGGCGCAGCCGCGCGTGTTCGATCTCGACCGCGCCCGCGTCGGCTGCGAGCTCGCCTTCCAGCGGGTAGAGGCGCGCGTGTTCGAAGATCAGCACGGGATTGGGATCCTCGAGCGCGCTTGCGAGCATGCCGCGCGCGTCCTCGAGCGTGGCCGGCGTCAGCACCTTCAGCCCGGGAATGTGCGCGTACCAGCCCTCCAGGCTGTGCGAGTGCTGCGCGGCGAGCTGCCGCCCCGCGCCCGTCGCCATGCGGATCACGAGCGGCACGCAGAGCTGCCCGCCCGACATGTGCGAGAGCGTCGCCGCGCTGTTCAGGATCTGGTCGAGCGCGAGCAGCGAGAAGTTCACGGTCATGATCTCGACGATCGGCCGCATCCCGCCGAGCGCCGCGCCGACGCCCGCGCCGACGAAGGCCGACTCGGAGAGCGGCGTGTCGCGAATGCGCTCCGGACCGAACTCGTCGAGCAGCCCGCGGCTGACCGCGTAGGTGCCGCCGTAGCGGCCGACATCCTCGCCCATCAGGAAGACGCGCTCGTCGCGCAGCAGCGCCTCGCGCAGGCCTTCGCGCAGCGCCTCGCGATAGGAGAGCTTGCGCGTGGTCGGGGGCGTGTCGCTCACGGGCCCTTCCCTTCGCAGTACACGAAGCGCTCGAGCTGCTCGACCGGCTCCCAGGTCCCCGCCTCGGCGAACTCGACCGCGCGCGCCACCTCTGCGTCGGCCGCGGCCTCGAGCCGCGCGAGGTCGGCGTCGTCGAGGCTGCCCTCGGCCCGGAGCCGTGCCGCGAAGGTCGTGATCGGGTCGCGCTTCTTCCACTCCTCGACCTCGCTCTTCTCGCGGTAGAGCTGGGCGTCGAACATGGAGTGCGCGCGGAAGCGATACGTGCGCGCCTCGAGGAAGAGCGGACCGTCGGCGCGCACGGCGAGGACCGCGCGGCGCGCAGCGTCCTCGACCGCGAGCACGTCCATGCCGTCGACCGACCAGGCCGGCAGCTCGTAGCTCGCAGCCTTCACGCACAGGTTCGTCTCGGACTCCGAGCGCGCCAGCGCCGTTCCCATCGCGTACAGGTTGTTCTCGCAGATGAAGAGCACCGGGAGCTTCCAGAGCGCCGCGAGATTCATCGACTCGTGGAACTCACCCTCCGCGATCGCCCCCTCGCCGAAGAAGCACGCGGTGACGCGAGGACGGCGCTGCAGCTTGTCGGCGAGCGCGAGCCCGACGGCCAACGGCAGCCCCGCGCCAACGATCGCGTTGCCGCCGTAGAAGCGCTTGCGGACGTCGAAGATGTGCATCGAGCCGCCGCGACCGCCGCTCGTGCCCTCGCGCTTGCCGTACATCTCGGCCATCACCGCGCCCGCGTCGATGCCGCGCGCGAGCGCGTGACCGTGCTCGCGATACGTCGCGACCAGCGCATCGTCGGGCAGCAGTGACTGCATGACTCCGACCGCGACCGCCTCCTGTCCGACGTACAGGTGGAGGAAGCCGCGAATCTTCTGCTGGCCGTAGAGCTCGGCGCACTTCTCCTCGAAGCGCCGGATGCGGATCATCTCGCCGAGCAGCGCGTGGGCGTGATCGCGTTCCGCGCTCACCCGCCGGACTCCAGCGTCGAGAGGTCTCCCTCGGGCAGCCCGAGCTCGCGCGCGCGCAGGAGCCTGCGCATGATCTTCCCGCTGCGCGTCTTCGGCACGCCGTCGCGGAACTCGATCTCCTTCGGTGCCACCGCAGCCCCCAGGCGCGAGCGCGCGAAGCCCTGGATCTCGCGCGCGAGCAACGGCGACGCTTCGTGACCGGCGCGCAGCACGACGAACGCCTTCACGCTCTCGCCCGCCACCGGATCGGGTTTGCCGATCACCGCCGCCTCGATCACCGCCGGGTGCTCCATCAGCGCGCTCTCGACCTCGAACGGGCCGATCAGATGACCCGCGGACTTGATCATGTCGTCGGCGCGTCCGATGAACCAGTAGTATCCGTCGCGGTCGCGCCGCGCGAGATCACCGGAGAGATACCAGCCGTCGGCGAAGCACTTGCGGTAGCGCTCCTCGTCGTGGAGGTAGCCGCGAAACATCGAGGGCCAGCCCGCGCGCAGCG
>Ga0184615_10002042_pt1 | contig 10891 bp, 7 predicted proteins | sample PLM4_65_coex_FD_133134 | JGI IMG/M metagenome (GOLD analysis project Ga0184615, IMG submission 133134) | Groundwater sediment microbial communities from an aquifer in East River, Colorado, USA - PLM4_65_coex | ecosystem: Environmental > Terrestrial > Soil > Riparian zone | place: USA: East... | reverse complement strand
ATCGTCCGGTCCGCCGGCGTCATCGGCGACACCGACCCGGTGTTCTTCGGGAGGGCGTTGCCCATCGCGGGTGTCGCGGGGGACCAGCAGGCGGCGTTGTTCGGGCAGGGTTGTGTGCGGCCGGGTCTGGCGAAGAACACCTACGGCACCGGCGCCTTTCTGCTGGCGTACACCGGGCAGGAGAGGCCGGAGTCCCGGAATGGCCTGCTGCTCACCGCGGCGTGCGGCCCCACCGGCGAGCCGGGCTACGCGCTCGAAGGCAGCGTGTTCATCGCCGGCGCGGCGGTGCAGTGGCTCCGGGATGGGCTGGGACTGGTGGGCCGTGCCCATGAGAGCGAGGAGATGGCTCGAAGCGTCCCGGACACCGGCGGAGTGTACTTTGTGCCGGCATTCGTGGGGCTGGGTTCGCCCCACTGGGAGGCGGAGGCTCGCGGCACGATCGTCGGGATTACCCGCGGCACCGGTCGCCCTCACCTGGTCCGGGCGGCTCTGGAGGCGATGGCCTATTCCAGTGCCGACCTCCTGCGCGGGATGACGGCAGATGCCGGTCTCTCGCTGGCGGTCCTTCGGGTGGATGGCGGCGCCACGTCGAACGACTGGCTGATGCAGTTCCAGGCCGACGTGCTCGATGTGCCGGTCGAGCGTCCCGACAACGTGGAGACCACCGCGCTGGGCGCTGGCGGGCTCGCCGGCATTGCCCTCGGCGTGTGGTCGTCGGTGGAGGACTTCCTCGCCGGGCGGACGTTCCGGCGATTCGATCCGGCCGGGGATGCCGGCGAACGGGCCCGGCGGTGGCAGGGGTGGCGGCGGGCGGTCCAGACGACGCTCGCATGGGCGCGGGCGGCCCCGTAGGGGCACTGAATCGAGGAGACAGAAGTGCCGTTTCCTCCCGCCGACTCACCCGCTACGCACCGGCGATCCTGAGGCGCCCGGTAGCCTCGTCCAGTTCCACTTCGATTTCGCGCAGCACATCGGCCTCCAGCTTCCACCCCACGAAGCTGGTTCGCCCCACCCGGGCGATCCCGACCTCGTCCCCGGTGTCCACCGTGACCTTGGCGATGCCGCCCACCGCCTCCAGGTCCGGCACATCCTCCAGCCGCACCATCGGCACCTCGGCTTCCCGCGCGAGGGCCGCCGTGGCCACCACCTCGCGCCGGCCAGTCAGCATGGCCCGAACCGCGGCGAGGGTAGGAGCCGCGATCATCCGCTCCGGGTGAAACACCGAGGCGATCCAGCCTATGCGAGACCGCCGAGTACCTTCGTCACTCATCGTTTCCTCCTTGCCTTGCCTCAGTCATCACAGCCGCGCCGGTTGAGATAACTGCAGGACGGTGGGTGGTGGTGCGTACTGCAGGTCGATTGCGTGTAATTGGTCGTCAAGTGGCACTGGCTGCAATCGCCTCGTGCTCCCTCGTGCCTGACACTGAACATCGAGTGATACTGGGAGGGCAGGGTGACCCCCGCGTCCCACGCGGTGGTATTGCCACTACCCGAATGACAGGTGAGGCAGGTCTGGGGCCAACTCAGCTGGGCGTGATTCGGACTGGTGGCCTGGTTGAAGTCCTGCAGGTGGCAGCTCACGCACTCGGCAGGCGTCCCGCGGTAGACCCCGTCGCCATGGCAATCGGTGCAGCTTGCGGTCCGGTGGGCGCCGGTAAGGTGAAAGCCGGCCCGGTTGTGATCGTATGCCGCGGTCCAGGAGACCGTGGCATGGCAGACGGCGCAATCGGCCGGCAGGCCCGCCTGCAGGTGATTCGGCGCGCTGGTCTGGTTGTACTCCTGCTGATGGCACGCCACGCAGTCCGCCGCAATCCCGGTGAAATGGGCCGCCGTGTGGCATTCGATGCAGGGAATCGCGCGATGCGCGCCGGTCAGGGAGAATCGAACGGCCGAGTGGTCGAATCGGGCCCGGGTCCAGAGGGTGACGCCGTGACACTGGGAGCACTCCTGGGGGAAGCCTCCGGCCGAGGGATCCGGATTCCTGGCCCCGGCATACTCCGCCTGGTGACAGCCGATGCAGGTCGTCGGCCGGGCAACGAACTGCTGGCCTCCCTGGGCGGCAGGGCTATGGCAAGAGGTACAGTCGAGGGAGCGGTGCGCCCCTTCCAGCGGGAAGCGGGTGAGTTGGTGGCCCCGGGCCATCGCCGAGCGATCGAGGAAGCTCCGCGCGGAGTGACAGCGGGAGCAGTCCGCTCCCAACTCACTCCGATGGACATCGGTGTGGCAGCTGCTGCAGGCGGTGCCCGCGCCCTTGAAGTCGAGCGAGGCATGACAGGACCGGCAGGTGGCCGAGCCGTGGGCCCCGGCAAGGGGATAGCCCAGTTTCGCATGATTGAAGGCGCGACTGATCTCCACCGGCGTCCAGCCGTCCGGGCGGTGGCAGGTGGCGCAGGCCAGGTCGAGCGAGCCGTGGGGGGAGCGGCTCAGCTCCTGGGCCGCCACCGTGTGGATCGGCAGGCTCAACAACGCGCTCAACCGGAATACGGCGAGACGGTTCCTCGAGCACCCTGCCGGTTTGGCGGCCCTTCGCGCCCTTGAAGTCATCGGTTTTCAGAAGCGCCAGGTCATGCTGCCGTAGAACTGACTGGTGGTGCCATCGGGGTCCTTCTCCCGGGTCCCGGACAACGAGAGAAACCACCCTCGTGCGAGGCTCAGGTCCAGATCGGCGCCATACCAGGTGATCCGTCGCCGGGTGCTCACCGGGGTGAGCGTGGTCGGTGCCGTATCCTCGTTGCGGATACCAGCGTTCAGCTCGAGGTGCATCGGCGCGAAGGGGTCGACGCCCAGACGTCCGGAGTAGAGCCGGCCGTCGAGGGATGGGTTGCTGTACCAGGTGGCCCGGCCCGTCAGGCTCAGGTGCAGGGGGGTGAAACGGTCGAGCCCCGCGGACCCGGTCCAGGCCGTGGCAGTGCCGTTGCCGCCGCCGTCGGAGCGACGCACGTCTCCCGATACCCGGACCCGGTGCCCCAGGAGGGCGATGCCGCCGGTGACGCCCTGCCGGTAGGCGTCATCGAACTGGGTCGACGGGTCGACGGCATCCCGGTAGAGTCGCACGCTGCGACGGTTGTCGTATCCGCCGGTAAACGCGAGCCAGCGGGCAGGCCGCAGCGACCCGCTGACATAGGTGCTGGTGGGCGATATCGGATCTTCGCCCTGGTCCACCTTCCAGGGCCGGTAGTAGTCGACCTCCTGCAGGGCGTAGAGCGAAATCACCGAGGTACTGATGCTGGCCTGTGCGAAGCCGAACTCCCGGTTGGTGGCGGCGTTGCTGTAGGAGCCCACCGCGCCAAGCGAGAAAGACCACACCCCGGTGCTGCCCGGCCGGTTGTGCAGCTGGAAGTACGCGCCGTAGTCCTCCACTTCCCGCGAAAAGCCCAGGTTGGCCGGCTCCGGCTCCACCCCGCCGAAGGCGCCGAAGGCCACGTGGCTCCCGTTCAATTCCATCAGGGCCCCGTCAAACAGCGTCACCGACGTCACCGCGGTGAGGTACTGGCGGCCCAGCGCCAGACGAAAGCGCGAGCCCGGCTGGTTCCACATCAGGGCCGCCTGATACACCCGGGTCCGCCCGTCGACGGTGCTGGTGCCGGTGCCGCTGGTCGAGGTGGTGCGGCGGGTGCGCAGGTCGGCGCTCAACCCGATCGGTGTCCCGCCGAGCCCATTGCCGTCCAGGCGGAGGTCGAAGGACGGCTGGCTGAAGCCGGTGCCGATCCCCGCCTCTTTCGCCACCAGGTACCGGGCCCCGACCCGGCCGTGGAGGCCGGGCCCGTTGAAGCGGTGGCGAGAGCGCCGTCGGGGCTCCGAAGCGGCCGCGGAGGCGGTGGCTCCGGTCGGCTGTGGGGTGAAGCTGGCCAACTCGCCGATGGCGACATCGGTGGGACCACTGACGATTTCGCAGGAGGCCTGCCGGGAAGAGAGGAAGGCCACCTTGAGCGTGATCACGGCGCCACCCTGGCGGCTGATCCTGAGCTCCTGGCCCTCCGCCAGCCCGTCGGCCCTGCCCGCGGCCACGTAGACGCTCGTGCCGCTCACGTAGCTGACCGGCGCGGTACGGCGTGCGCTGTCCGTCCCTGCCGGGGCACCGGGTGGTGCCGGGGCGGGACGAGTGGACGTGCTGTCCTGGCCCAGGGCCGGCGTGGCGCCAGCCAGGCACAGGCAGACGACTAGGAATCGCCGCGCGGATGGCATCGCAGGCACTCCGTGCTGAGGTACTGGTAACCCGACCGACCCTGGTGCTTCCGGTCCATGTCGGTCTGGTTGTGCTCATGGCACGTGAGACAGGTGAACTGGGCGAAGCTGGTCGCGTTCTGATGGCAATCGGAGCATGCGGCCCACTTGCCCTGGTGCTTGCCGCTGTAGATCGGGAAGAAGGTGCCGTCGTGATCGAACCTGGCCCCATCCCACCTCGTGGTGGTGTGGCAGGAGGCGCAGTCGGTCGGGAAGCCGGCCGCCTGGTGGTTGGGGTCGGTAGTCTGGTTGTAGTCGGTCTGGTGGCAGCTCAGGCAGGCGGTAGGCTTGCCATTGTACACCCCGTCCGCATGGCACTGGTCGCAGGTAGCCGCGAGGTGGGCCCCGGTGAGCGGGAACTGGGTGGTGCTGTGGTTGAACGAGGCCGGGGTCCACGCGGTGGTGCCGTGGCAGGGCGTGCAGTCGGTGGGGAACCGCGCCGCCGCATGGTTGGGGTCGGTGGTCTGGTTGTAGTCGGTCTGGTGGCAACTCACGCAGGTGGTGGGCTTGCCGTTGTAGACCCCGTCGGCGTGGCAGTCGGTGCAGGTCGCGGCGCGGTGCGCCCCGGTGAGGGGGAACCGGGTGGCGGCATGATCGAACGTGGCTGGCTGCCAGGCTGTGGTGCTGTGGCAGCTCGCGCAGGTGGTGGGGAGCTGCGACTGCACGTGGTTCGGCGTCCGGGCCCCGTTGAAATCGGTCTGATGGCAGCTCACGCAGGTGGTCGGCTTGCCCCGGTACACGCCGTCGGCATGGCAGTCCGCGCAGGTCGCCGCCTTGTGGGCGCCGGTGAGGGCGAACGAGGTCGTGCCGTGGTCGAACGGCGCCGGCTGCCACGCGGTCGTGGTGTGGCAGGTGGTGCAGTCGTTCGGGAACTGCGCCTGCACGTGGTTCGGGGTCTGGGCCCCGGTGAAATCGGTCTGGTGGCAGCTCACGCAGGTGGTCGGCTTGCCCCGGTACAAGCCATCGTTGTGGCAGTCCGTGCACGCAGTGGCGCGGTGCGCCCCCGTCAGCGGGAACTGGGTCCGGCTGTGGTCGTAGGCTGCCGCCCAGGACGCGGTGGCGTGGCAGGTCACGCAGTCGGTCGGCAGGCCCGCCTGCACGTGGTTGGGCGTGGCCGCCTGGTTGTAGTCCTGCTGGTGGCACCCCACACAGTCCATGCGGAGCCCGGAGAAGCGGTTGCCCGCGTGGCACTGGACGCACTGGGTGGCCCGGTGCGCGCCGGTAAGGGGGAACCGGCTGGCCTCATGGTCGAACCGGGCTCGGGTCCACACCGTCATGGTGTGGCACTGGATGCAGTCCCGGGGGAAGCCACCGGCGGAATGGTCGGGGTTCCTGGCGTTGGTGTAATCGGCCTGGTGGCAGGAGACGCAGGTCGTCTGCCGCGACACGAACTGCTGCCGTCCCTGCGCCGCCGGGAGGTGGCACGAGGTGCAGTCGGCCGAGAGGTGCGCTCCCTCCAGCGGGAAGCGGGTCAGCTGGTGAGCCCGCGACATGGCCGAGCGGTCGAGGAAGCTCCGCGGCGTGTGACAGCGGGAGCAGTCGGCCCCCAGCTCGCCCCGGTGGGTGTCCTTGTGGCAGGCGGCGCAAGTGCCCGCCGTCCCCTTGAAGTCCAGCGACTGGTGGCACGAGCGGCAGGTGGCCGAGCCGTGTGCCCCGGCCAGCGGGAAGCCCAGCTTGCCGTGATTGAAGTCCCGGCTGATCCTGATCGGAGTCCAGCCGTCCGACCGATGGCAGGTCGCGCATTCCATCGACAGCGTGCCGTGGGGCGAACGGCTCCGATCCTGGGCCGCGGCCGACCGGAGCGGCAGGGCCAACAGCCCGAACAGTCCCAGCAGGATGAGGCGTCTCATCGGGTCTCCTTGCCGGCGTGACAGCTCTCGCACTTCCCGGACACCGGGCGATAGACCAGCCGCCTGGCGTCAGGCGACCGGGTGTCCGTGGGATGGCAGCGATTGCAGGGCACGCCCTCGTGGGCGCCCTTGAGGGAGAACGCGGCGTCGCGGCTATGGTCGAACCTGGCGGCGGGCGCAAAGGCATCGGCCGAGTGGCACGCTTCGCACATGCCGGCATCCTTGCGGGCGGCGAACTGGTCGCCGTGCGGACTCTCGTGGCAGTCCGCACACAGCGTCTTGGCGCTGTAGCGCTGCTCGGCGAAGACGGCGCCCCCGGCGATCAGCGAGGAGCGCTTCGGCGGCGCCGTCTTCATCTCCGGGTGGCACGCCATGCAGGGGGTCGCCCGGTGGGCGCCCTCGAGCGGGAAGCTGAAGCTCTTGTGGGTGGCAACGTCGGTGGTCGACGGCCGAAACGTCCGGGCGTTGTGACACGCCGCGCATCCCGCCGGCCGGGCCTTCGGGCCCGTGCCGGTGAACCGCCCGCGGTGCGGATCCACGTGGCAGGCGGCGCAGTCGGTCTCCACCACCTTGAACAGGAAGCCGGCTTTGCCGACGGTTGCGGTCTTCGGCAAGGGGGGGAGCCCCTTCCGGTCGGCCGCGTGGCAGTCGCGACAGCCGATTTCCCCGTGGCGCCCCTCGAGCGGCAGCCTGAGCTTCGCGTGCTGCGCCGCATCGAACCCGCTCGGCGTCCAGCCCGTCAGCTTGTGGCAGGCGGCGCAGTCCCCCTTGTCGGCGCGCGCGGCGAGCTGCCCGCCGTGGAGATCAGCATGGCATTCGAGGCAGCGCCCGAACCCCGGCCGGATCACCACCTTCGAGCTTCCCAGCCTGGCCGCGAGCGCGGGATTGCTCTCCTTCCGGTGACAGGAACTGCAGGTCACCGTCTGGTGCTTCCCTTCCAGTGGGTACTTCGACGTCTGGTGCCGGGCCACGGTGAACGTGGCCGGGGTGAAGCCGGTCACCGCATGGCATTGGTCGCAGTCGGCCGGCTTCGCCGCCAGCGTGGCCGTCCCCCCGTGCGCGTCGTTGTGGCAGGCTCCGCAGCTCTGGAACGCCGGCTTCTTGAGCGCGGGCGTGGAGAAATCCTTGTGGCAGCCGGCGCAGCGCACCGCCGCGTGCTTTCCCTTGAGCGGGTAGCGGGTCCGGTCATGCTCGAAGTTCTGCTTGTCGATCAGCCGGAAACTCGAGGTCGTGTGACAGCCGCTGCAGTTCGGGCCGAGACGGCCGGCGTGCGGGTCCTTGTGGCAGTCGGCGCAGGACTGGTGCGGCACCGGGCGATAGACCGGGATCGGGCGGCCGGCCGCATCCTGGCGCCGGGCCAGTGCGGGGGTGAGGTGGCATTTGTCGCACTTTACCGCCGCGTGTTTGCTGGTCAGCGGATAGGCGGTGGTATCGTGGTCGAAGCCGGGAGTGATGTTCCATTTGCCGGCATCGTGGCACTTGCTGCACTCGCTGCCCAGGCCGCCGCGATGAACATCCTCGTGGCAGCTGGCGCAGGCGGTTTCCAGTCCGGTCAGCCCGTTCCCGGACTTGCCGGCCGTGAGCCTGGCGGCTTGGGAAACCTGCAACTTCGGCGTATGGCAATCGGCACAGTCCAGCCTGGCGTGGCCCTGGGTCAGCGCCCAGCCCGCCCGCCGATGGTCGAACTTCTCGCGAGATCCATCAGGCCACTTGATCAGCCGGAAGTCCTGGCCCGCGTGGTCGGGGTGGCAGGAGGCGCAGGTCGCACCGCGCACCTCCCGGGCCGCGTGGTAGCCGCGGCCCTGTCGCGCCAGCCAGTCGATGTCGCGATGGCAGCTCAGACAGTTGCCGGACATCGCGTCCTTGCCCCCCGCATGGCACTTGGTGCACTTGAGCGTGCCCTCGAGGTCGGCATGGGCGCGGGCCAGCGGCCCCGGGGAGATCTGCCCCAGGAGACGCGTGCTGCTGCCATTCCATGCCGGTCCGAGCATCAGCGCCACCACGATGAGGGTCGCAAGGCGATGCACCACGGTCTACCAGAACCAGGTCGCGCCCATGGCCACGACGACACCCACATGCACCAGCACCGCCACGAGGGCGGTGATGGCGAAGGGCCGATGGGCGACGTGCCAGAAGCGGAACAGCCGCTGGGTCGCGGCGAGCATCCGGGCCTGCTGGGTCAGGGACATTTCCTTCCGGGCCAGCCGGAGTACCCGTCGGACAGTGCGCCGGTCGGGTCGTACGGCCCCATACTGCGAATCGCACAGCCGGCGCAGCGCCCGCGCCGATCGCCAGCGGGAGATGTCGTCGGTGGCCATGCGGCGGAGGGTGCCCGGCAATCCGAGCCCCTCGCATGGGGTCGGGTCGGAGCGAAGCACCGCCTCGACCTGCGGGGCGGGGAGTCCGGTGGCCTTTGCGATCTCGCCGATCAGCCCCTGCCGCTCGGCGGCGATTTCCTCCGCCGTCAGCTCCAGACCGGTCGCGCTGCGGGGGATATGGACGTAGAGGTAGCGGCCCACGATCCCGCTGAGCGCCACCACCAGCATCGAGAGGTACCCCAGCCCGATGAGCCCCTCGAACCGCCAGCTGGCGTGCACCGCGGCAAGGAAGGGGAGGATCAGCGCCAGGCCGACGTGGCCATCGAGCCAGCGCGCCATGCTCCCGGTGAAGGCGAGCCAGCGGAATTTCTTGCGCAGCGGGTAGAGCCAGAGAAACAGGAAGATGCCGAGCGAGAGGAGGCCCGCCGTCTGGCCCACGTAGCCCGAGGGACGCAGCCAGGGATGCAGCGGGGAGCGGGCCCGTTCCTCCAGCGGGGCAAAGTAGTAGCCGGCGCCCACGACCGAACTGACGAGCAGGAGCCCGATGATCGTGAAGACGGCGCGGAAGGGAACGCCGTGCGGCTCATGCTGGCGCGGCGCGGGCGTGCCGCCCGCGGGAGAGACCCGCATCGCCGGCAGGCTTCCGGAACTCCGGCGAGCGGGTGAGGTTGGCGGTTTGGCCGCCAGGCTGGGACGAGACATTTCTCTATCGCGAGTAGTTCGGCTTGGTGTGACTCGGGGTCACGCTAGGACGGCACACGCCCTGCAACCGCAAGAAGCGGAGCCGCGCCGTAGTTGTACGGATACGCCTCCGTAAGTCCTTGTCCGCACTGGTGCAGGTATGCCCGTGTGAGCGACGTCACCTCCTCAGCATTCCGCACCGACTCGTTCCAGTAGTAACGAAACGTGGCGGCGGCCTTCATGGAAACGGCTGAATGGACAACCTGATCATGGATGTCGCGCTGGGCCTGGTGCTGTTGCTGGCGCTGACTCGGCACATGTGGCGCACCGAGAAGAAGGAACGCGCGGCGCGGATCTCGGCCGAGCACTCGGCCGTGGGCGACGGGCCCAGGGCCCAGCATCCCCACATCGACATCAGCTGGTGTATCGGCTGCGGGGCCTGCGTGACCGCCTGCCCCGAGTACGACGTGATTGCGGTGCTCGGCGGGAAGGCGGCCCTGGTCAATCCGGCCAAGTGCATCGGGCATGGGCTCTGTGCCGACGCCTGCCCGGTCGGCGCCATCGAGATCGTCATGGCGCCGGCGAGCATGACCGCGGACCTCCCGGCGCTCACCCCCGAGCAGGAGAGCAGCGTTCCGAACCTCTTCATCGCGGGCGAACTGGGCGGGCTGGCCCTCATCAAGAACGCGGTCAACCAGGGGCGGGACTGCATCGACGTGATCGCGGGGCGGGTCCCCAAGCTCCGGCGGACGCGGATCGGGGCCGTGATGGACGTCTGCATTGTCGGCGCGGGGCCCGCTGGCCTGAGCGCCTCCCTGCGGGCGGTGGAGCGGAAGCTGTCCTACGTAACCCTGGAGGCCGAAGAACTCGGCGGCACCGTCGCGAAGTACCCCCGCCAGAAGCTGGTCATGACCAGCCCGGTGGAGTTCCCCCTGCACGGGAAGTTCAACAAGCTGGAGATCGGGAAGGAGGAGCTCCTGGCCTTCTGGCAGAAGGCGGCGCGGAAGGCCGGGCTCAAGGTCAACACCGGCGAACCGGTCGAGCAGATCCGGCTGGAACCGGACGGTGCCTTTACCATCGAGACGCCCAAGGGCCGATACCGGGCCCTGTCCGTCGTGCTGGCGATCGGCCGGCGCGGGACCCCACGGAAGCTGGACATCCCCGGCGAGGCGCTTCCCAAGGTCATGTACAGCCTGCTCGACGCCGAGGCCTACGAGGGCGCGAGTATCATGGTGGTCGGCGGGGGCGACAGCGCGGTTGAAGCCGCGATGGGCCTGGCCCACAAGGGTCTGAACAAGGTCACGCTCTCATATCGCAAGGACGTGTTCAGCCGCCTCAAGGAGCGGAACGACAAGCAGATTCGCGAGTATATGAGAAAAGGGAAGTTGCAGGTCCTGTTCAACTCCCAGCCGATCGAGATCCGGCAACAGGCCGTGGTGCTCCAGGTACCGGGGGGGCGCCGCGAGTTGCCCAATGACTACGTGTTCGTCTTTGCCGGGGGGACACCCCCCAATGCCTTCCTGGAGAAGGTCGGAGTCCGTCTCGGCAACCAGGATCTCACTGAGGAGGCGGTCCGGGAGGGGCGGGAAGTCGCCTGAGGTGGTAGATTGAAGGCGAACTCTGGACGGAGATCTTCATGAAGGCGGGACATAAATTCCTGCTCGGCGCCGGCATCATCGTCGGCAGCGTAGCCATCCTCATGGCGCAGGGTGTGAAGCAGTTTGGCCAGTACTCGCTCAAGCCCAGCGAGCTGGCCCAGCGGGTATCGCGCGACCCGAGCCTGTATGAGACCGGCCTCAAGATGGAGGCGAAGGTGGT
>Ga0184615_10002041_pt1 | contig 10893 bp, 9 predicted proteins | sample PLM4_65_coex_FD_133134 | JGI IMG/M metagenome (GOLD analysis project Ga0184615, IMG submission 133134) | Groundwater sediment microbial communities from an aquifer in East River, Colorado, USA - PLM4_65_coex | ecosystem: Environmental > Terrestrial > Soil > Riparian zone | place: USA: East... | reverse complement strand
GGGCTCACGGTCATGCTCCCCGGCGTGCCCACCGAGATGCGGAAGCTGCTCGAGTTCGAGGTCGGCCCGCGGCTGGCCGCGCGGGCGACAGGCGCCGTGGTCCGCTCGCTCCTCGTGCGGACGACGGCGATCCCCGAGTCCACCCTGGCGGAGCGGATGGGCGAGATCGAGCGCGAGATCGCGCCGCTCACCCTCGCCTACCTTCCCGGGATCGAAGGGGTGGACCTGCGGGTCACCGCCTGGGGAATGGACCCGGTCGAGGCGGACCGCCGGCTTCGCTCCGCGGCCGACCTGATGCGTGAGCGCGCGGGCGAGCACGTCTACGGCGAGGGAGACATCGATCTCGCCGCGGTGGTCCTCGAGCGGGCGCGCCACGCCCGCCTCTCGCTCGGCACCGCCGAGTCGTGCACCGGGGGGCTCGTCGGCGGGCGGATCACCGACGTGCCGGGCAGCTCGGACGTCTTCGCGGGCGGCGTGGTCTGCTACTCGGACCGCCTCAAGACCGAGCTGCTCGACGTCCCGCCGGAGCTGATCGCCGAGCAGGGGGCGGTCAGCGAGGCGGTCGCGCGGGCGATGGCCGAAGGTGCCCGGGCCAGGATCGGAGTGGACGTGGCGGTCTCCGTCACCGGCATTGCCGGGCCTTCGGGCGGCACCGAGGAGAAGCCGGTCGGCACGGTGTGGTTCGCGGTCGCAACCCCCGGCGGGACCGAGTCGAGACGCATCATCTTTCTCGGCTCGCGCAAGGAGATTCGGGAGCGCGCCGCCCAGACGGCTCTCTTCCTCGTCAACCGCCGACTCCTCGCCGACTGACCGCCCTTCGCACGAGTCCCCCACTCCCGTGGGTCTGCCGTTATGACCACCTCCGCCCGGAACGGAGGTTGCTGTTATCTTTGGGCTATAACCTCTCCTGCGAGAGTGCAAGTGACTGACAAGCGAAGAGTTAGCATTGACACGACCGAGCCTGCCTCCGAGGCTGGGCTGAGCGGCGACGGTGCCGACCTGGCTTCCACCGACATGTCCGCGGAGCCCAGCTCGCGCGAGCAGGATACGCAGCCGATTTTCGGCGAGGGACGGGGGGGGGTTCTTCCGGCGGAGCCGGAGTCGGAGGCGATCCGGCGACTCGAGTCGCAACTGGAGGAGTCGCGTGACCACCAGCTCCGCCTCGCGGCGGAGTTCGACAACTACCGCAAGCGGGTCTCGCGCGAGCGCGTCGAGCAGAGCGACCGGGCCCAGGCGTCATTGGTCACCCGACTTCTCGATGTGCTGGACGACATGGACCGTCTGAGCGCCGAGGGCGAAGCCGCCTCGGCGGACTCGATGCGTCAGGCCGTCGGATTGTTGGACCGCAAGCTACGAAAGGAGCTGGAGTCGGCGGGAGTCGAACGGATCGACCCGGTGGGTCAGCCGTTCGATCCCAGCATTCACGAAGCGGTGTCCGTCGTGCCGCCCCCGCGGCCCGATCTGGACCACACCGTGAGCGCGACGTTCCAGACGGGGTATCGGTTCAAGGGGGCACTGGTCCGTCCCGCCAGGGTCCAGGTCTACTCGGCGCAAGGCCAGGCCTGACGGTGGCCGCCAAGGACTTTTATCAGGTCCTGGGCGTCTCTGACTCGGCGAGTCAGGGCGACATCAAGAAGGCATATCGTCGCCTCGCCAAGCAGTACCATCCCGACGCCAACCCCAAGAACGCGTCGGCCGCGGATCGCTTCAAGGAGATCTCGGAGGCGCACAGCGTGCTCTCCGATACCGAGAAGCGGAAGCAGTACGATCAGATGCGGCGGCTCGGCGCGTTCGAGGGCGGGCCGCGACGCTCGAGTGCCGGCCCGCGGCCGGCCGGTGCGCCGGGCGATGTTGGTGCCGAGGGGTTCGATTTCGGGGACTTCGGCGGGCTCGGCGACATCTTTTCTTCCATCTTCGGCCGCGGCGGGCGTCAGGCGGAGCCGAGAGGGGAATCGCTCGAGGCGGTGGTCGAGGTGCCGTTCCGGGTGGCGTCGCTGGGCGGCAAGATCACGGTGACGATCCCGGTCACGGAGCCCTGCCCGACGTGCGCCGGAAGCGGCGGCGCGCCCGGCGCGACCTGGTCCACCTGCCCGGAGTGCAACGGGCGCGGAACGATCTCGTTCGGGCAGGGCGGGTTCGCGGTCAACCGGCCCTGCCCGCAGTGCCGCGGACGGGGGAGGATCCCATCGCAACTGTGCCCGACCTGCCGGGGAGCGGGCGACATGCGAACCGAGAAGCGCGTCGCGATCACCGTTCCGCCGGCCACCGAATCCGGCTCGCGCATCCGGCTCCGGGGCCAGGGACAGGGCGCCCGGCCCGGCGGCACACCCGGCGATCTCATCATCACCTTCCAGGTGCAGCCCGACCGGTTCTTCCGCCGCGAGGGCCTCGACATCGTTTGCGAAGTGCCGCTCAACGTGGCGCAGGCGACGCTCGGCACCCGGCTCCGGGTGCGCACGCTCGACGGGAAGAAAGTCATGCTCCGGATTCCCCCGGGCACTCAGCCGGGGCGCAAGTTCCGCATCAAGGGCCAGGGGCTGGAGAAGAACGGCCGTCGCGGTGACCAGCTCGTCGGGGTGCAGGTCACCGTCCCCGGCGAGCTGACGCCCGAGCAGCAGGATCTGATGAAGAAGTTCGCCGAATCGGCGGGGATGAGCTACTAGGCTAGACCCTCGGCTCCACCGTTCTGACTACTCTTTCCCCCAACAACTTGTGGGTTGCCCGCTCCGGCTCTCCCGGCGCGGGATTGCGCTGGCTGTAGGTGCCGTCGCTCTCCAGCTCCCACGCCTGGCGGTTGTCCTGCCACATCAAGAGCAGGACGTCGCGCAGTGTCTGCCGGTGAGCCGTGTCCTCGATCGGAGCCACCGCCTCGATCCGGCGATCGAGGTTGCGCGGCATCCAGTCGGCCGAGCCGATGTAGACCTCCTCCTCACCGCCGTTGAGGAAGTAGTACGCCCGGCTGTGCTCGAGGAACCGGCCCACGATGCTGATCACGCGGATCGTCCCGCTGATCCCGGGGAGCCCGGGGCGGAGGCAGCAGATCCCGCGCACGATCAGGTCGACCGGCACGCCGGCCTGCGAGGCCTGGTACAGCGCGACGATGAGTTCGGGGTCCACCAGCGCGTTCATCTTGGCGATGATCCGCGCCCGACGTCCGGCCCGATGGTGCTCCATCTCCCGGTGGATCATCGCCAGGAAGCGCTCCCGCATCCCCCGCGGCGCCACGATGAGCTTCCGATATCCCGCCGGGGACGCAAACCCGGTCAGCACGTTGAAGAGATCGGTCAGGTCGGCACCCAGCTCCGCGCTCGCGGTCAGGATACCGAAGTCCGCGTAGATCCTGGAGGTCTTGGGATTGTAGTTGCCGGTGCCGATGTGGAGGTAGCGGCGCATGGTGTCGCCCTCCCGCCGCACCACCAGGGCCACCTTGGCGTGGGTCTTGAGCCCCGCGACTCCATAGCTCACGTGGACGCCCACGTTCTCCAGGCGCTGAGCCCAGATGATGTTGTTCTCCTCGTCGAACCGCGCCTGCAGCTCGATCAGCACCGCCACCTGCTTGCCGCGCTCGGCGGCGTGCGCCAGCACCCTCGCGAGGCTCGAGTCCCCGCCGGTGCGGTACAGCGTGAGCTTGATCGCCAGCACGTCGGGGTCGTCCGCGGCGGTCTGGATGAATCGCTCGACCGACGTCGCGAAGCTGTCGTACGGGTGGTGCAGGAGGATGTCGCCCTCGCGGATCACGTCGAAAATGTTGCGCGGCGCCGCCAGGGGTGGCTGGGTCCCTGGGTGGAACGGCGGGTCCTTGAGCTCGGGCAGATCGAGCGCCGTCAGCGAGAGCAGGTCGGCCGCGTCGAGCAGCCCCGGGACCTCGTACAGGTCATCCGGCGTGAGCGGCCGCGCCGGTGGCTCCTGCTGCTCGCTGAACTCCGCCAGGAGGAGCTGACGCAGCGAGGCGGGCATGGAGGCATGCACCTCGATCCGCACCACCTCGGCGAACCGGCGGTTCCTGACTTCCTCCTGGATCAGGCTCAGCAGGTCGTCGGCCTCGTCGTCGTCGTCGATCTGCAGGTCGGTGTTCCGGGTGATCCGGAAGGTGTACCAGCCCAGGATCTCCACGCCGGGGAAGAGCGATTCGAGATTTGCCCCGATCACTTCCTCGAGCGGCACGAACCCGTTGGGGGAGATGAGCGGGACCCAGCGGGGCAGGATCTTCGGCACCTTCACCCGCGCGAAGCGCTCCTCGCCGTCGGCGCCCCGCAGCACCACGGCGAGCGAAAGGCTGAGGTTGGAGATGTAGGGGAACGGGTGACCCGGATCCACGGCGAGCGGCGTGAGGACCGGGAAGACGTTGGCGTGGAAGTACGCGTCGAGCCGTTCCTGCTCCTCGCGGCGAAGATCCGCGACGCGCGGGTGGAGCACGAGTCCGTGTTCGGCGAGCTGGGGCAACAGGTCGTCGTGGAGGGAGCGGCGGTCCTGCCGCACCAGGTCGCGAACGATCCGGGTGATGGAGTGGAGCTGTGCCTCGGGGGTCATCCCGTCCGCCGTGCGCTCGACGATGCCGGCGGAGACCTGGCGCTTGAGCCCGGCCACCCGCACCTGGTAGAACTCGTCGAGGTTGCTGTTGAAGATGCTGAGGAACTTGAGCCGCTCGAGGAGGGGGGTGCGAGGGTCGAGCGCTTCGTGCAGCACCCGGCGGTTGAACTCCAGCCAGGAGAGCTCGCGGTTGATGTAGAGCGACGGGTCCCGCAGATCCAGCGCGGGCACCGCCGGCACGGAGAGCTGGAGGTCGGTCACGCCGGGAATGTATCCTGCGGAACGAGGGGCCGGACGTAACGGACGGGTAACACGGGTGCCTTTGTCATCCTGAGCGAAGCGAAGGAGCCATGACGACGCTCCGACTCCTTCGCTCCGCTCAGGATGACACCTTATGAACCTTCCTGCTTGTCGGGAAGGAGCAGGGAGAGCACCACGCTCACTAGCCCGACCACCAGTCCGCCCCAGAACGCCGTCCAGAACCCGCTCACCGTGAACCCCAGGCCCCACCGCTCCGACAGCGCCCCCGTGAGCATGAGCATCAGCGCGTTGATCACGAGGGTGAAGAGTCCCAGGGTCACCACGATCAGCGGACACGTCAGCACCGTCAGAATCGGCCGGACCAGGCTGTTCACGATTCCGAACACCGCGGCGACCAGCAGAAGCTGGACGATGGTGCCCCTGAACTCGAGCCCCGGGAGCAGCCACGCCGCGGCCCAGAGGGCGGCGGCGTTCAGCAGCCAGTGGAGCAGGAGTGACCGCATGGTCAGCCGATCACCCCGCCGCCGAGCACCCGGTCGTCGGCCGAGTACAGCACGCCGGACTGGCCTGGGGTGATCGCCCGGATCGGGGTCGAGAGCACCAGGTCTAGGGTGTCCGGCTCCATGGAGGCCACCGTCGCGGGGACTCCGCGCGCGCGGTGCCGCACCTGCACCTGGCACTCGTCGCCAGGCTCGAGCGGGTCGGCGAGCCAGTTGAGCTCCTCGAGGCGGATCCGATGTCCCGCGAGCTCGCCCACGGTGCCGATCACCACCTCGCGCCGCTCCGGCCGGATGGCCACCACGTAGCGTGCCTCGCCGAAGCCGCCGGGGAGGCCGCGCCGCTGGCCGATGGTGTACCGGGCGTAGCCCCGGTGCTCCCCCACGACGTCGCCGCTGGTGGTCACCAGCGGTCCTGGGGTAAGCGCGGGGGCGTCCGACGGGAGATGCCGCTCCAGCACGCCGACGTAGTCGTCGTCGGGCACGAAGCAGATCTCGACCGACTCCGGCTTCTCGGCCGTGACGAGGCCGAGCTTCCGCGCCCAGGCGCGGGTCTCCGCCTTGGTCATCTCGCCCACGGGCGTCAGCATCCGCCCTACGACCCGCCGGTCCACGCCCCAGAGGAAGTAGCTCTGGTCCTTCCCCCGGTCGAGGCCCCGGTAGAGCTTGCCGTCCCGGGCGACGGCATAGTGCCCCGTCGCGATGTACTCGCAATCGAGGGCGTCGGCGTGGGCGAGGAGGTCCCGGAACTTGGTGAAGGAGTTGCAGCGCACACACGGGATGGGCGTGCGGCCGCGGCTGTACTCGCTCACGAAGTTCTCGATGACGTGCAGGGCGAACCGGTCCTCGAGATTGAGGACGTAGTGCGGGATGCCGAGGGCGTGCGCGACGTCGCGCGCGTCGTTGATCGAGTCGAGCGAGCAGCAGGGCCGATCGGGCACCTCGTCGCCGTAGCAGAAGAGCTTCATCGTCGCGCCGACGACGTCGTAGCCCTGCTCGACGAGACGCGCCGCCGCCACGGAGCTGTCCACGCCTCCCGACATCGCCACCAGCACCCGCGCGGTCACGACGCCGCCCGTCCCAGCACGCCGGCCAGCTGGCGCACCTTGGCCACGACCGCCGGCATCACCTCGACTACCCGGTCCACGTCCTCCGCGCTGCTTTCCCGTCCGAAGCTGAAGCGGATCGCGCCCAGGGCCAGCTCACGGGGCACGCCCATCGCCACGAGGACGTGGGACGGCTCGACCGCCCCGGTGGAGCAGGCCGATCCGCTCGACGCCGCGACGCCGGCGAGATCGAGATGCATCAACAGCGCCTCGCTGTCGGCGCCGGCGACCGACACGCTGAGGACGTGCGGCGCGCCGTCGGCGCTGTCGCCATTCACCACCAGGTCACGCACCGTCGCGCGAAGGCGCTCCGCCAGCAGGTGCCGCAGCGCGCGGAGCCTCGGGGCCTCCACGGGTTGCTCTCGCGCGGCGAGCAGCGCGGCGCGCCCGAGAGCCACGGCACCGGCCACGTTCTCGGTACCAGGCCGGATACCGTACTGCTGGCTGCCGCCATGGATGATCGCCTCCACCGCCTTCCGGTCGCGTACGATCAGCGCACCGATGCCCTTGGGCGCGCCGATCTTGTGGCCCGAGAGGGTGAGCAGCGTGCACGGCAGGTCGCCGACGGACACCGGCACCTTGCCGAAGGCCTGCACCGCGTCGGTATGGAAGACCACGCCGGCCGCCTCGCAGCGGCCGGCGATCTCCGCGACCGGCTGGATTACCCCGACCTCGTTGTTCGCCCACATGATGGAGACCAGCGCGGGACGGTCGGCCAGCGCCTCGTCCAGGGCGTCGAGGCTCACCCGCCCGTCCTCGTCCACCGGGAGCACCACCTCGCGGCCGCCGAGGTGGCAGACGGCGTGCGCGGCCGCGAGCACCGCCTTGTGCTCGATCGCGCTCACGACCGCGCAAACGTGCCCGCCGCGATCCCGCGCCGCCAGGGCAGCACCGATGATGCCGAGGTTGTCGGCCTCGGTCCCACCCGAGGTGAAGATTACCTGGTTGGGCTCGGCGCCCACGGCCTGGGCGACCTCCCGGCGTGCCTGCTCGATGCCGGCCCGCGCCGCTCGGCCGAACCGGTGCGCGCTGGAAGGGTTTCCAAACGCCTGATTCGTGAGGTAAGGCAGCATCGCCTCCAACACCTCGGGACGGACCGGGGTGGTGGCGGCGTGGTCGAGATAGACTGGGGCTCGTGTCATGGAGTCTGAAAAATACCCGTCCGAGGGGGCGGCTCCAAGCAGGCGGGGTACTAAAGGCTTTGCACGCCGAGGGTGACGACGTCGTCCACGGCGACGGTTTCATGGGTGTAAAACGGCTCCCCGTAACGAGTCCGGATCAATGACCCATAGTGGGCGTTCTGGGTTTCGACCAGCGAATAGAGGTCCTGGCCGGTGGGGAAGATCTCTCCCGCCGCCTTGGCGCCGTCGAACTGGCTGGGGTAGCACCGGATCGAGGCCATCTTGCGATCGAACTGGCCGCTGATGTCCACCACGAAGGTCGGCTTCAGCGGGTCCTCGCGATAGGAGAGGGCGTACAGGATCTTGTGCGGGCGGTGGGGCGGTCCCGGCGCGTCGTATCGTGCGAGGCCGGCGAGATAACAGCAGTCCCGGCCCAGCTCGGAGGCGACCCGATGGTCGGGATGGCGGCCGACCGGGAAAGGCAGGATCACCACCCGGGGCGCGAAGTGCCTGATCTCGGCGACGATTACCCGGCGCGCCTCCTCGGAGTCGTGCAGGTAGGCATCGGGTAGGCCGGCGTTCCGCCGCTCGGCGACGCCCAGGATCCCGGCGGCGCGGCTCGCCTCCTCGGCTCTGAGGTCGGCGCTGCCGCGGGTCCCCGTCTCTCCGGCCGTCAGGTCGAGGATCCCGGCGCGGTAGCCGGCGTCCACCGCCTTGAGCAGCGTGCCGGCGCAGGTGAGCTCGACGTCATCGCGGTGGGCGGCGATGGCCAGGATGTCGACGGGCATGGGAGCAGGGATCCGGTGAGGACGATGAACAGTAAAGCGTGAAGGGTGAAAAGTGAAAAGCGAAGGGGGGCCAGGGTCCCGTCCCCCCTTTCACCTTTCACTTTTCTCCCTTCACGCTGGTGTTGCTGTTCCCGCCGTTCCCGCCGTTCCCGCCGCTCGCCTCCACTTCCTGCCGAGCCCCACCACTGCCCACCCCGCGCCGAGCACCGGCACCACGAAGCCGAGCGACGCGATCGCGCCGGCGAGGACGCCGACGAAGTTGCGCCAGGCGGCCCGGAATGCCTCGACGATCGGACCCGGGCCGTGGGACGCGACGATCGGCACGGGCTCGTGCAGGCTGACCGAGAGGGTGCTCAGCTGGGCGCTGGTCTTGAGATAGCGCAGGCGGCCCTCCATCCGCTCGATCTCCTCCCGCACGCGTGCCAGCTCGCGCTCGACCGAGAGCACGTCCTGCAGCTTGCCCGTCCGGGTGCGCAGCAGCTCCACCAGACGATCCTCGAGCCGGTGGCCGTTGGCGACGCGAGCGGTCAGGTCCACGAACTCCTCACCCACGTCCTCCGCGCCCACGTTGACGAACTCCAGGCGGCCGATCGGCTGCAGCCCTTCGGTCAGCTCGTCGAACCGGGTCGAAGGCACCTTGAGCTCCAGGGTGGCGTGACGGAGCTGGTTCCGGCCGCTCTGGACCGACGCGTCGGCCACGAATCCGCCGGCGCGCTGGGCGATCCGCCGCAGCTCGGCCATGGCGGGCTCGAGCGAATCCACCTCGATGCTCGCCTGTCCGGTGCGCACGATGAGGCGAGTGGCGGGATCGAGCTCGAATGAGCGTGACCACTGCTGCTCGGCTGCCGGAGAGGAGGCCGCGACCTCCCGTTCGCCCAGGGAGCCGAGCGAGATGGCATCGGCTTCGTCTCTGGCCTCATTGGAAGGCCGGCCTACCGCGTCGAGACCCTTGCTGGATGATTCGGGGATGGTAGCGGCACGCTCGCATGCCATCAGCAGCGCCGCCTGGAGCAAACCGACCATCATCGTCTGAACTCGCATGGCACCTCCTCGGGGAGCACAGGAGATGCGAAGGGCAGAGGGGCTTGCACAGTGCAGCGGATGGCACGGGTGCGGAGGGGTTGCGGGGCCGTCATCCCGCGTTGGGGGGGGTGTCATCCCTCGCTCCGCTCGGGATGACGGCAGAGGTGAGCCTCCTGCCCGCGCGCCCCTACTCGTGCCGCAGCGCCTCCACCGGATCCATCCTTGCGGCGCGGTTGGCGGGGAGGAGCCCGAACACCAGTCCGATCGCGATGCTCACCCCGCACGCGAGCACGACGCTCCAGAGGGGCACGGCCGATTCGAGGCTCAGCGCCGCCTTGAGCAAGGCGCCCGCGCCGAGTCCGAGTAGGATGCCGAGCGCGCCGCCGACCATGGTCAGCGTCGCGGCCTCCACCAGGAACTGCCACAGCACCTCGCGCCGGGTGGCGCCGAGCGCTTTCCGGAGCCCGATCTCCTTGGTGCGATCGCTCACCGAGACCATCATGATCGCCATCACCCCGATGCCGCCCACGAGGAGCGCTACGCTCGAGAGCGCCACCATCGCCAGGAAGAAATAGGAAGTGAATTTCCCGACCACGTCGAGGATCTGGTCCTGGGTGATGAGGTCGAAGGTGTTCGGGTCGCCCGGCCGCAGGTTCCTCGCGCGGCGGAGCGCTACCGTCACCGCGTCCATCGCGGGACCGACCTCCACTCCGCTCCATGGCCTGACCGCCACGAAGAGCGCGTTGGTCTCGTCATACCGAAAGCTCTCACGCGCCGTAAGGAAGGGGACCACCCCTCCCGTGGCCTGTCCCGGCGGCTCGAAGATGTTGGACGGCTTCTCGAAGACTCCGATGACCCGGAACGAGATTCCTCCGATACGAACCTGCGCGCCCAGAGGGTCGAGCCGGCCGAACAGCCGGTCCGCCACGGCGCTCTCCAGCACGATGACCGGCTCGCCGGTCAGCTCGGCCCGGCTGAAGAAGCGGCCCCGAAGCAGGGTCCCGCCCTGGATCTCCATGTACCGGTCGTCGGCGCCGAAGATGACGACCTGCTGGGTCCGCACCCCCTGATACTCCGCCTTCTGAAAGACCTGCACCCAGATTCCGGCATAGCGGACCTCCGGGAGGCGGCGGACGGCCTCCGCGTCGCTGCGCTGGAGGACCGGCCGGATCCGCACCTCGTAGGGGAGGCGGTCGGGATTGACCGGGGTCTGGGAGAAGTATCGGACGACGTAGAACGTCGTGGGCCCGGCCACCTCGATCGCGTTGAAGATCTGCCGCCGGATCCCTTGCACCAGTGAGGCGACCGCCATCACCGTCGTCACCCCGATCACGACGCCGAGGATCGTCAGCGCCGAGCGCAGCTTGTTGGCGCGGATCGCGTCGAGGGCGATCGCGACGCCTTCGCCGAGGTTGCGGAGGATCACCGGCTCACTCCACCCGGAGCGCGGCGATCGGGTCGAGCCGCGACGCCCGCGAGGCGGGATAGACCCCGAAGAGCGTGCCGGCGCCGGTCCCGACGGCCAACGCGAGCGCGACCGACCAGAGCGTGATTCGGGCGGGCAGGG